>Ga0209415_10000682_pt1 | contig 63471 bp, 46 predicted proteins | sample PeaSoiSIISIP2007_FD_187696 | JGI IMG/M metagenome (GOLD analysis project Ga0209415, IMG submission 187696) | Peat soil microbial communities from Weissenstadt, Germany - SII-SIP-2007 (SPAdes) (version 2) | ecosystem: Environmental > Terrestrial > Soil > Wetlands > Peat | place: Germany...
ACGGAAGAACGGCTTACGGAACTAGGTGTCAGTTAATTCCAACGGCAAAGTGTCCAGTTTTAGCTGAGGCAGAACAAGGATTTTCGCGCTGGTGTCCTCGCCCGGCTTCGAGGACCTGGAACCGGCCGAACAGGACCGGCTATACGAGGAGATCGCGCGGATGACCCGCGCCGAGCGCTTGTTGGCCATGTCGCGGCCGCCGCACCTGTTCTATAGAAGTGCGGTGCGCCGGCGGACCGCCGATCTCAAAAACCGCCCTTCGGGCGGTCCCCTTTGAAAGGGCAGAAACCGGCGAACAACGACCTCAGCCGCGGCGATCGCCGCGGACGACCCAGTACTGAATCCTCGCTCCGCTGCGGTAATAAGCGGCACCGTCCCGCTGTCCGCCCCACCGCCATAGGCTCCGGTTCTTTTCAAGGTGCACCTCAGCTCGTAGTCCCAGGAGCGTGCGGCCCGGCTCTGCGGCTTAAACAGCCCTCCCTCTCGGTAAAAAACAATTCGCTCCGGGGCCTTGCCCGCTCCGCTGAACAGATTTTTTACCGGGGGACCCGCCATTTAAATCCTCGATCCAAGCCGCACCTCGGGACTCCTCGGCCCTCCGGGCGTTCGGAGGTGCACCATGAAAACAACCTACGTGAACGTCGGGGCGGGCAGCGGGGCGGTTACGGCGAGCTTGGAGGCGAACGAGTCTCTGCCGATCGGAAGCACCGGAGCGCAGACTGGTGGCTTGCTCAACCTGGGCGAGAAGCGGTTCATGAACGTCGAGGAGTTGTCGGCGTATCTGGGGATTTCGAAGTGGCTCGTCTACAAGTTCGTGAAGGACCGGGACATTCCATTCATCCCGTTCGGCCGCTTGGTCCGGTTCGACCGGCTCGCTGTCGAGAAGTGGGCGGAGAAGCGCATGGTCCGAGGTTTTAAGGCCCGCGAGGCCTAGACGGGATTTTGTGGAAGGGCAGATCAAACTCAGAGGAGGTTCACATGGGAATTTTTAGGCGCGGAGATTCGCCGTTCTGGTGGTATCGAGTTCAGCTCGACGGCCGAGTGGCCACGGGCAGCACGAACACCGATGACAAGAAGCTGGCCCAGCGCATCTACATGGAGAAGCACCACCAGTTCACCGCGGAGCACCACTTGCCCAACCAGCGCGGCAAGAGCACGTCTTTCTTCTGGATGTGCGAGCAGTACCTGGAGAAGCACGCCAAGGTCAACAAGAAGTCCTGGAAGCAGGATTTCATCATCATCAAGAAGCTCAAGGCCTATTTCGGCGACGTGGCGCTCATGAACATTCAGCCGGAGACTCTTGAGGGCTTCAAGGCTCACCGCAAGAGCTTCGTCAAGGATGCCACGATCAACCGCGAGCTGGCGGTCTTGAAGACCATCTTCACCAAGGCGATCATGTGGGGCTACGCCTCTCGGAACCCGGTCAAGGAAGTCAGCCTCTTCAAGGAGGAGGTCACGCCGATTCGGATACTGACCATCGAGGAGCGCACCAAGCTGCTGAGCGCGAGCCACGAGCTGTTGAGGCCGATCCTGCTCATGGCCTTGAAGACCGGCATGCGCCAGGGCGAGATCCTCAACCTCCAGTGGAAGAACGTGGACCTGGAGAGCGAGACGATCAGCATCACGCAGACGAAGGCCAAGAAGCTCCGCCAGATTCCGATTCACCCCGAGTTGAAGGAGTTCCTGGCCAAGCTGCCGCGGCCGACGCCCTACGTCTTCGCCAATAAGTACGGCACGAAGTACCATCCGTACGGGATGATCCGGGAGTGGTTCGTGAAGCTCCGGGTCAAGCTCGGCATGCCCGACCTGACCTTCCACATGCTCCGGCACAATTTCGCCTCGGAGCTGATCGCCAAGGGCGCCGACGTGCGCACGGTCCAGGAGTACATGGGCCATAGCTCGCTGCGGATGCTCCAGCGCTACGCCCACGTCAACAAGGGAATCTGGCGCTCGACGATCCAGCTCCTGGGCCGCGATTCAACCGCTTCCGGAGTTCTCAGTTCTTAACGAATTAGCTAAGATAGTCATGGCCGGCGTAAAAAGACCGCGCGATGGATTGAGCGGATCGTCGGCGCATGGAACTCGACCGGCGGGCGTTGCGATGGCCGGTGAGCGCCGCCGAAAGCAGAATTAGGAACACTACGTAAACACTACGCTCGACTTTTGAGTCGATTTCGAAGTACGTCGGAGAACGATAATTCGACAGACTTTTTAAAGATTTTTTAATTTACGGAAGGGTGACCGAGCGGTTGAAGGTAGCAGTCTCGAAAACTGCCAGGGGTGCAAGCCCCTCGTGGGTTCGAATCCCACCCCTTCCGCCGGATTTTCATCATGTCCTGGATCAGCAACCTAAACCCGTTCAAGAAGAAGGAAGAGACGCCGGAGCCGAAGGGCGGCGCGTCCGCGGCCGGCGTGCCGGCTTTGCCGCCCGAGCTCGCCAACGACCCGAAGGCGAAGGGGATGATGGGCGCGTTCTTCCGCAAGTGGAAGGACCCGGCCTTCCTCAGCCAATTGCGCGTGCTCGCCGGGCACATGCAGCGCGAGGGCGTGGACGTCAAGGACATGTCCGCGGTCAAGGCCTGGATCGAGAAGAACAAGGACCGCATCGAGAAGGGCGAGTTCAACGAGCCGCCGCCGAAGCCCGGCGAGACCTTCGTGAAGACCGGGCCCGAGGTCGGACGCAACGAACCCTGCCACTGCGGCTCGGGCAAGAAGTTCAAGAAGTGCCACGGGGCCTGAGATGGGCGCGCTCGGCCACGCCGAGCGCGCGGTCCTGCTGGCGTGCGCGGGCGTCGCGGCCGAGGTCGTCTTCACCGCGCTCGCGTCGCGCCGCGGCGGCCGCCGCCTGATCGGACATTCCTACCTCTGGATGTTCCCGGTCTACGCGCTGCTCTACCCGGGCTTCTTTTTTCTGCGGCCGCTCGTCGGCGCCTGGCCGTGGGCCGCGCGCGCGGCGCTCTACGCGGCGCTGATCATGGCGGGCGAGCTCGCCGCAGGCTTGCTCCTGCGCGCGGCGCTGGGCGAAGCCCCGTGGGAGCCCGAGTACCGCGGCAGGCGCTGGTGCGTCCTCGGGCTCGTGCGCCTGGACTACTTCCCGGCCTGGGCGGCGGGAAGCCTGTTCTTCGAGCGCGCGTTCCGGCTCGTCGCGGGCTGAGCGCGGCGCGCTAGCGCCCGACCGACGCCACGGAGAACGGCGCCCGGGACGACGCGCTCCCGCCGTGGACGGGCAGGAACAAGGAAAACACGCCGAAGAACAGGAGCAGCGCCGACCCCAGCACCGCTCCGCCCATCAGCGGGGCCTTCGACCGCGCGGCGCGCGCGCCGAGGAGCCGGTCGAGGACGAGGTCGGACTCGCGGCGCAGGACGGCGGCCCAGCCGCGGTCCTCGCCCACGCGCTCGGCGATCAGCACGAGGAACGCTGGGGCGGACGCCGCGAACGCGAGCAGGTAGAACGGGATTCCGGCGAGGATCAGCTTCGTCGCCGTGGGCAGCGCCAGGCCGTAGCTCGTGAAGACGTCGCTGAAGGCCGGCGCCATCGCGCTCAGGCAGCCGCTGGCGATGGCGAGGCTGAAGACGGCGATGATCTCTTGATCCGACCGCGGTATTCTCAGGCTCATGCCCCCAGTGTAGCCGGATCGCGCGCAGGTTCAACGAACAGATTTCCGAACAGGAGGTGAACGCGGGGAAACGAGGGCGGACGCCGCTCGACTACGGCTCGAGGTTCTGCAGCTGAAGGCGCCGGTTCAGGGCCTCGGCGCTTTCCTTGATCACGTCGAGCTCGGACTCCATCGTGTGGTCGAGCCAGCGCCGCAGCAGGGGCTGCAGGGGGCGCAGGAGGAACGGAAGGTCGTAGACCTCGTTGTGCTCGACGAGCGTGCCGCCGGCCACGGGACGCAGCGCCACGCGGCTCTCCATGCGGCGCAGGGGGCCGTGGACCATGACGCCGCGGTAGCCGCCGTCCTTGGTCCGCACGAACTCGAACTTCCCGCGCCACGGCAGGCCGAGGAAGCGGCCGGAGGCCGCGGCCTGGGCGGCCTCGTCGGTCGCGGACACGTCGATCGCGTCCACCTTGCCGTCGTATTTCGCGATCTCGCGCAGGTCGCTGAGGTAGCGCCGCACCGACTCGCGCGGCGCGCTGATCAGGATCGTTCGGGTGACGGTCAGCATCGGGATTTTTTGGGAGGAAAACTGGAGCGGGCGAGCGGAATCGAACCGCCGTCTGATCCTTGGCAAGGACCCGTTCTACCATTGAACCACGCCCGCGGTTCGAGAACGATTCTAGCACGAACGGGGCCGGCTTGGGAAGTCAGGCCGGCTTGGGCAGGTGGTCGGCGTCGTTGGCGCGCAGCGGGAACTGCTGATGGAGGTCGGCGGCCTCGTCGTCGATGAGGCGCGCGTTCTCCTCGTCGCGGGCCTGCAGGATCTCGGAGAAGCGCTCGCGCAGCGCGACGACGACCTTCGGGTCGAACTGCTTGCCGGAGCGCTCGACGATGTACTTGAGCGCGTCCTCGACGGTCCACTCGCCCTTGTAGACGCGCTTCGAGGACAGCGCGTCGAACACGTCGGCGACGGTCACGATGCGCGCCTCGAGGCAGATGTCCTCGCCCTTGAGGCCGTTCGGATACCCGGAGCCGTCCCAGCACTCGTGGTGGCCGACCGCGATCTTCGAGGCCAGGCGCAGGAGGCGGCTCTCGGCGTTGGCGAGCATCTTCGCGCCGTAGACCGTGTGCTTCTTCATCTCCTCGTACTCTTCGGCGGTGAGCTTCGCCGGCTTGCGCAGGATCGCGTCGGGGATGGCGACCTTGCCGATGTCGTGCAGCGGCGCCGCGTAGCGGATGTCCTCGGCCTCCTGCGCGCTCAGGCCCATGCCGAGCGCGAGGATGCCGGAGAAGCGCGACATGCGCCGCAGGTGCCGCCCCGTGTCCTCCTGATCGCGGTACTCGGCCACGAGCGCCATGCGGTAGATCGTCTCGAGGTGCGAGCGCCGCAGGTCCTCGTACAGCGTCGCGGTCTCGATGAAGCTCGCGGCCATCGTGGCCAGGATGCGCAGCAGGCCCTCGTCTTCTTCCGTGAACGGACCCTTGCTCTTGTTGAGCACCTCGAAGACGCCGAGCGCCTTGCCGTCGCGCCCGCGCAGGGGCACGGCGAGCACGCTTCGCGTCTGGTAGCCGGTGATGCGGTCGAGGTCCTGCGCGAAGCGCGTGTCCTTGTACGCGTCGCGGATGTTGACCGCGGAGCCGGTCTTCGCGACGAAGCCCGCGATGCCCTGGCCGAGCGGGATGCGCAGGATCTTTTCTTCCAGGCCGAGCGCGACCTTGGTCCAGAGCTCGCCCTTGTACGGGTCGACGAGGAAGACCGAGCAGCGGTCCGCGCTGAGGATGTTGCGGACCTCCTCGGCGATGATCAGCAGGAGGCTGTCGAGGTGGGTCTCGGCCGCGATCATGCGGCCGAACCGCGCGAGCAGGGACTGGCGCTTCTCGAGCTCCTGCCTACGCCCCATGGCGCTCTCCGAGGGCCCGCGCGACGTACTCCGAGATGTGCACCACCTGGGCGTCAGGATAGTATTTCCTCAAACCGCGGGCAAGCTGGATCAGGCACGACGTCGAGCTCGTCACGATCGTCCGCGCCTGGACCGAGGCCGCGCCGCCGATCTTGCGGCGCAGGACCTCGTCCGAGAGGCCGTCGTGGACGAAGGCGAACGCGCCCGCGCCGCCGCAGCAGACGTCCGCGCCCGGCATCTCGCGGAAGCCCTCTCCCGCGACGGCCTTCACCGCGCGCCGCGGCGCGTCCTTGAGCCCCTCGCCGTTCAGCGCGCGGCAGGAGTCGTGATACGTCGTCGCGCCGGCGTCATTCTCGGCCGGCAGGCTCCCGGCCGACTCCGCGTAGATCTCGATCGCGTCGCGCACGCGCGCGGAGAATTTTTCGGCGCGCGCGCGCCAATCGTCCGCGCCCGCGCCGAGGAAGAGCTGCGGGTAGGATTTCAGGAACGCGGCGCACGACGAGCAGTCCGCGACGATCGGCGCGCTCCCGGCCTTCTCCGCGTCCTCGATCGCGCGCCGCGCGAGCGCGCGCGCGTCCTCGAGCTCGCCGTAGTTGTGCGCGAGCAAGCCGCAGCAGGAGTTCTCCAGGAACGTCCCGGGGCCCTTGAGCTTGCCGAGCGCCGCGCACGTCGCCGTCCCGACGCGCGGGAACAAGTAGCGCGGCCCGCACGGCGCGAAGTAGAGCCACGCGTCGCCTTTCGGCGCGTTCTTGATCGCGAGTTCTTCGTCGAGCAGGCGTCTCGGCGTCTCGTCCACGTGCTCGTCCATCTCGACCAGGACCGGCAGGCCGGCCGCGCGCAGGAACGGGCGCGTCCAGCGCGAGAGCCCCAGCCTCTTGAAGAAATAGCCGATCCGAAGCAGGCGCTCGAGCCCGCGCCGATTCTCGACGAGCAGGCGCGAGACGCGGCGCACGAGCCAGTGGCTCTTTCCGCGCAGACGGCGCCGCCCCTCGAGCACGATGTCCGGCACCGAGACCTTCGCGTAGCACGCCGTCGTGCACGCGCCGCAGAGCAGGCACGTCGACAGCGCCTCCGCGGCCGCGACGGGATCGTCGAGCTTGCCCTCGAGCATCAGGCGCACGATCTGGTTGCGCCCGCGCGGCGAGAACGACTCGCGCCCGGTCGCGACGTACGTCGGGCAGGCCTGCTCGCAGTAGCCGCAGCGCGAGCACTGGCTGACCGCGTCGTAGTCGCTGCGCTCCCCGAGGTCCGTCAGCAGGCGGCCCAAGGTCTCGGCCATAACTCCATTATACCCCTGAACCCCGCCGGGCGCCGGGCTTCAGCGCCGCTCGACGAACAGGAAGCGGTCGAGAGGCTCGCGACTGAGCGCGTAAGGCAGGAAGCCCGCGGCGCTGCTGTAGAAGCCGGCCTGGCCGTCCCAGCCGCTCATGAGGCGCAGGGGCACGGCGCAGTCGACGGCGACGGCGCTGCCGCCGAAGCTCAGGCCGGCGTCCGGCGGAAACGCCAGCGCGTTGACCGTCGGGACGACGACGCGGTCGCCCGCCGCGACCTCGGCCCAGCCGCCGCGCGCGCGGTCCAGGCCCGACGCGCCGCGCTGCTCCATGTACTCCTGCAGTCCCCAGTGCCCCGTGAACCACAGGCGCGCGCCGGACTTGCGCGGCGAGGCCGCCGCCGCCGCGGCGGCGAGCTTCTGCGCGCCCGCGTACGAGTCGTCGACCCAGCCGAGCGCGAGGCTGACGGCCGCGGAGAACGCGAGGCTCGCCGCGTAGACGCGGCGGCGCGTTCGCGCGGCGAGCCGCGCCTCGAGCCCGCGCGCGGCCGCGAAGGTCAGCGGCGGGACCAGGAAGAGGACGTAGCGCGCGACGACGGACCAGTAGACGAAGAGCTGGAGCGCCGCCGCCGCGCCGAGCCACCAGCGCCACAGCGCCGCGCCCTCGTCCTCCGCGGCGGGACGCGCGGCCTCGCGCAGGGCCAGCAGCGCGCCGAGCGCGAACAGGGCGCCGGTCAGCCGGTCGAGCAGGCGCGCGGGCTCCGCGTCGAACGGCGGAGAGAACAGGGCCGCCGCCGCGGCCGCGGCCGCGGCGAGCGCCGCGCCCTTCGTCCGGCGCCCGAGCAGGGGCCACGCGCACGCGGGCAGGGCGCAGCCGCCGACGAAGGCGAGGAAGGCGCGCGCGGTCTGCGCGGGGCCCAGGCCCGCGTACGGCGCGCCCCCCGTGTGGAGCCAGACCCCCGCGAGGCGCTCGGCCCCGCCGGCCGCGACGACGAGCGCGGCGGGCAGCAGGACGGCGGCGGCGTAGACGACGAGGCGCCGGACCGGCGCGCCGCGCGCGCGCGACCAGGCGAGAGCGGGGACGACCCAGAAGGCCCCGCTGAGCTTCGACAGCGCCGCGAGGGCGAGCAGGCCCGCCGAGAGCCAGAAGCGCGCGTCCGGCTTTTTCGCGCGCACGAGCAGGGCCAGCCCCGCCAAGCCGAACGCCGCGACCCACTTCTCAGCCGCGACCATCGGCACGTCGATGAGCCACGCCGGACCGGCGAGCACGATCAAGGTCGGCAGGAGCGGCTCGTCGAGGAAGCGCGCGGCGAGCAGGTACAGCGCCGCGGCGGCGAGCAGGTCGAAGGGCAGGAGGAGGAGCCGCGTCAGCCACTCGCGGCCGCCGGACGCCGCGAGCGCCGGAGCGACGAGCAGCGGCACGAGCGGCGGGTTCGGGTTCACCCGCGCCATCGGCTCGGCCGTTCCGTGCCAGTTGTATAGGAAATCCGTCGGATGCAGGGGGTCTACGAGCGCGTGGCGCGCCATCGCCAGGAAGCACGGCTCGTCGATGTTCCAGGCCTTATTGAGGAAGAGCGCCGCCGACAGCGCGGAGAACAGGAGGACCGCGGCGAGCTCGCCGCGCCGGATCACCGCGCGATCAGCCACGGGTTGAACCGGCCGTCGGGGTCGAAGGCCGCGCGCGCGCGGAGGGCCCACGGGCTCCACGCCTTCGGGGGCGCCGCGAGCGGCGCGGGCGGGACGTCGACGCGGCGCGCGCGGACCTTGAACGTCGCCTCGAGGATGACGCCGAACGTCCCCCACGAGCCGAGCAGGAGACGCGGCAGGTCGTAGCCGGCGACGTTCTTGACCACCTTGCCGCCGAGCTCGACGACGTCGCCGTTGGCGAGCAGAAGCCGCAGGCCCAGGATGTCCTCGCGGACGACGGGCGACGGGCGCGCCGCGAGGAGCCCGCCGAGGGTCCCGCCGCCGTTCGGGAGGCGCAGGAAAAACCCTTCGGCCTCCAGACGCGCGTGCAGGGCGCGCAGGGCGATGCCCGTCTCGACGGTCAGCGTCTGGTTGGGACGGTCGAGCGCGACGCGCTCGAGGCCGGCCGTCGCGAGCTCGACGGCGCCGGCGGGAGTCGCGTCGGGCCAGCGCGTCGAGGCGCCGCGCACGCGCAGGGCCGCTCCGTTCGGCGCCGCGCGAACCTTCGCCGCCAGCGCCTGCGCGGCCGCGGAGAGCGGCGCCGACGGCGGACGAAGAAAAGCCTCGGACTTCGCCGGCTCGCCGTCGAGCGGATAGAGCTTGTCGGGATTGGCGAGACGGCGCGGATCGAAGGCGTCCTTCACGCGGCGGAACAGCGCGAGCGCCGGAGCGTCGAAGAGCCAGGCCATCGCGTCGCGCTTGTCGCAGCCGATGCCGTGCTCGCCGGAGAGCGAGCCGCCGAGCTCCACGCAGGCCTGCAGCATCTCGTGGCCGGCGGCGCGCACGCGCGCGGTCTCCTCGGCGTTCCGCTCGTCGAAGACGATGTTCGGATGGATGTTGCCGTCGCCGGCGTGGAAGAGGAGGTAGGCCTTCACGCGGCGCTTGTCGGCGATCGCCTGGATGCGGCGCACGACCTCGGGGAGCTTGTCGCGCGGAACGACCCCATCCTCGACGAGCACGTTCGGCGCCAGGCGCGCGAGCGCGGCGTAGGCGCCGCGGCGGCCCTCCCAGAGCCGCTCGCGCTCCGCCTCGTCCGCGGCCGAGCGCGTCGAGGCCGCGCCGGCCTTGCGGCACAGCTCCGCGACGGCCGCGGCCTCGCGCGCGACGTCGTCCGCTCCCCCGTCGAGATCGATCAGCAGGACCGCCGGGTCCTTCGGATAGCCGAGCGGGCGGCCGACCTCGACCGACTCGACGGTGGCCCGGTCCATCGCCTCCAGGCAGCGCGGCACGATCCCCGCGGCGATGATCGCGGACACGCACTCGACGGCCGCGTCGATGGAGGCGAAGCCCGCGAGCAAGGTCCGCGCGCATTCGGGCAGCGGCGTGAGCTTCAGCCACAGCTTCACGATCACGCCGAGCGTGCCCTCGGCGCCGACGAGCAGGCTCGAAAGCTCCGGCCCCGCGTCCTCCTGCGAGAAGCGCGCGACGCTCCCGTCGGGCATCACCGCCTCGACGGCGAGGACGTGGTTCGTCGTGACGCCGTACTTGAGGCAGCGCGGGCCACCCGCGTTCTCGGACGCGTTGCCGCCGAGCGTGGAGACGCGGTAGCTCGCCGGGTCGGGCGCGTAGAAAAGCCCGACCTTCTCGGCCGCCTTCTGCAGGTCGAGGTTCACGACGCCCGGCTCGACGCAGGCGACGCGGGCCGCGACGTCGAGCGACAGGATGCGGTTGAGCCGCGCGAGCGCGAGCACCAGGCCTCCGCGCAGCGGGATGCAGCCGCCCGAGAGGTTGGTGCCCGCGCCGCGCGCGACGTAGGGGACCCCGCGCGCCGCGCACCAGGCGACCGCGCGCCGCACGTCCTCGGCCGAGCGCGCGACGAGGACCGCGTCGGGGCGCGCGCGCTGGAGGGCGCCGTCGTAGGAATAGACCGCGAGGTCCGAGGCCGAGGTCAGCAGCGAGCCCGGAGCGACCTCGGCGCCGAGCTCCGACAGCGCGGGCATGCGCGTCAGGCCTTCGGCGGAGGCTTGGGCGCCGTCGGCGGCGCGGTCGGCGGCGGCGGCGGGACGTGCCCGAGGGGCGAGCCCGGCGGCGCTGGGATCGCCGGCGCGGGTCCCGGCGGCGGGGGCGGGACGGCGGCGGCCGCGACCGAGGCGGTCGCGACTGAGGCGGTCGGGATCGAGGCGGCGCCCTTCGGGATCGGGAGCTTGAAGAAGAAGAACGAGCCGACGCCGAGCTCGGACTCGATGCCCATGTCGCCGCCGTGCATCAGCACGATCTCGCGCGCGATCTTGAGGCCGAGGCCGAAGCCGGCCTTGCGCATCGTCTGCGCCTCCTTCGTCTGGAAGAACCGCTCCCACACGCGCGGCAGGTCCTCCTTCGAGATGCCGATGCCGGTGTCGCGCACGCCGACGATGATCCAGCCCCCGTCGATCTTGACCTCGATGGCCATGCGCCCGCCTTCCTTGGTGTACTGGACGGCGTTGGTGCACAGGTTCTGGATGACCTGCCCGATGCGGTGCGGGTCGCCCGCGAGCATCGGCAGGGCCGGCGGCAGCGGCGCGGTGAAGTTCAGCTGCTTGCGCGCGGCGACGATCTCGACGCGCGACTTCACGTCGGTGATCACCTGCGCGAGGTCGAGCTGGCCGATCTCGACGCGCAGCTTGCCGGACTCGATCGCCGCGAGGTCGACGAGGTCGGAGACGAGCAGGTTCAGCGTCTTCGCGGCGTTGTGGATGTGCGCGGCGCACTTGAGCTCGTCGGGGCGGTCCTTGAGCCGCATGCCGAGCACCTCGGAGTAGCCGAGGATCGCGGTCAGCGGGTTCTTGACGTCGTGGGCGACCGTCGCGAAGAACTTGGTCTGGAAGCCGTTGACCTGCGCGAGCTTGCGCGCGGCGTCCTCGGCCTCGTTGCGCAGGCGGACGTTCTCGAGCGTCAGGAAGCGGCTCTGGAGGGCGCGCTGGATCGAGAGCACGAGGCGCGAGGTGTCGATCGGCTTGAGGATCGCGTCGTCGAGGCCCAGCTCGACGGCGCGGCTCACGCCCTTGAGCGCCGCGTCGGCCGGGAACTGGTCGATCATGAGGACGAGCCGGATGTCGTGGTCCTTCTCGCGCATCTTCAGGGCCAGGTTCGCGCCCGTAAGCTTCGTCGTCTCGAGCGCCGAGCCCCCGATCCCGGCGAGGTGGAACGGCTTCTTCTGCGCGAACTTCTGCGAGATGAGGTTCAGCGCCTCCTCGCCGCTCGTGGTGACGACGACCTCGTAGCCGAGGGCCATCAGCGCCTCGCTGAGGCGCGAGAGCGTCGGCATCTCGTTGTCGACGAGGATGAGGCGCTCCTTCTCGCGCTGTCCCGTCGACTTCGCCTCCGAGGTCGCGTCGCTGATGATCTCGGCGATGCGCGTCGCGTACTCGCGCGACAGGAGCGAGGGCTGGCCGTTCTTGAGCGCGGTGACCGACGCGCGCACCTGATCCAGCGTCGTCAGGTGGTAGACGACCGCGTTGGCCAGGGCCTGGCGCACGCGCGCGTCGCTCTGCAGGGCCTCGGCCGGCGGGCCGCCGAACTTGATGACCGCGACGTGGCCGAGGACCTCCGTCTCCTCGTCCGGCTTCGGGCCCCCGGACAGCCGCTGCCAGAAGCCGCCCTTGCCCTCCTTCGAGCGCGTGCGCTGCAGCTCGAGCTTCGCCATCTGGTCGCGCAGCATGTCGATGAGGCCGAGCTCGTTCTCGAGCTGGAAGAAATGGACGCCCGCCTGCCGCAGGGCGCCCTGGATGCCGTTGGTGACGTAGAGCGTCGGCTCGACGAGGAAGACCACCGGGACCTCGACGGCGCGGACCTGGTCGAGGAAGCCGCGCGGCAGGGGCCAGGGAAGGCGCCGCAGGGGGGCGGAGACCGCGGGCGACAGCGACGGAGCCGCCTCGATGCCGATCAGGAGGAAGCCGCCCTTGTCCTTTTGGATCTTCGCGAGCGCCTCGCGCTCGGCCGGCCCGACCTTGCCGAAGTCGGCGACGACGGCCGTGAAGACCTCCGTCCCGAGCTTCATCACGGCCAGGCGCGCGTCGGGAATGGAGACGATCTCGTACTCGCGGCCCGTCATCGACGGCCTGAGCTCCCCGTCGAGGACCGAGTCTCCGCCGACGACCAGAACGCGCCCTTTCGGAGGCATCAGTTCGTCTCCGAGCCGGCGTGGTAGGAGCACTCCGAGCAGCGGCAGAGCTTGCGGAGCATCTCGAACGGATACACCCCCGTGCCGTGGCCGTCCGAGAAGGCGAAGCTCAGGGCGTAGTTGCCCACGATGTCGGCGCGCGACGCCGCGAGCGTCTCCGGGACGCTGCCGGGATCGATCAGGGGCTCCCCGGTCCACTCGTCCCGGCACTTGGCGCACGGGCAGTGGCGCCGCAGGAAGGCGAAATCGTAGCGCGTCTCGTGCCCGTCCTCCCAAATGATGCGGAGGGCGGCGTCCTCGACTTTTTCGATGGTGCGCGGCGTGAAATTCAGCATGCGGCTATTTTTATTCTATCATACCGGCCGAAGTACTATTGAGGTATAGCTCATGAACGTGTTTTCCGCCAGTCTTTCCCTGCTCCTGGCCTCCGCGGCCTTCGGGGCCCCCGCCGACGCCGACCGCGAGCTGGTCCGGGTCAACGGCGTGCCGATCCGCCAGTCCGAGGTCGTCGAGCGCCTGCTCAAGCGCTACGGCCAGCAGACCGTCGACGACATGATCGACGACATCCTCCTGCGCGAGGCGGCCAAGGACAAGTCGACGAAGGGCGACGACGCGGAGGTCGAGCGCCGGGTCTCCAAGCTCCAGGCCCAGTTCGCGAGCCGCGAGCTGTTCCTCAGCCAGCTCGAGCAGGCGGGCTCGACGCTGTCGAAGCTGAAGGCCGAGCTCGAGGACGAGGTCGTGCGCGAGCGCCTCGTCGTGGACGCGGAGGGAGTGAAGGTCTCCGACGAGGAGGTCAAGCAGGCCTTCGCGGAGCGCAAGGACCGGCTCCGCCGTCCCGAGGCCGTCCACCTGCGCCACATCCTCGTCGGCAGCGTCGACCAGGCCAAGGACATCGCGGCCCAGGTCAAGGCCGGCGCCGACTTCGCCAAGATCGCGCGCGAAAAATCCCTCGCGGCCAGCGGGAAATCGGCCGGCGGGGACTACGGCTTCGTCGCGCGCGGCATGCTTCCCGCCGAGATCGAGGAGATCGCCTTCGCGATGGCGCCCGGCGAGATCAAGGTCGTCCCGAGCGATCGCGGCGCGCACGTGCTCCAGGTCCTCGACAAGCGCCCCGCCAAGGACGCGGTGTTCTCCGAGATCAAGGACGACCTGCGCGAGCTGCTGCTGTCAGAGAAGATCAAGAAGGCCGCCCCGCACTACATGGCGGAGCTGCGCCGAAAGGCGGACATCAAGGTCCCGTCCTCAGGCTCCGCGCCCGCTCCCGCGTCGAAACCTTAGCCCGTTAGACCTGGCCGGGTCCGGGACCTCTGACGGGGCACGACTGGGCCGAAAGCCCATTAGTCCTCGCGCCCTTCCACTGATACACTCCGGTCGATGCGCGCGCTGCCGAGGCTCGTTCTCGCGGCTGTCCTCGTCGCCCCCGCCCCCTCCTGGGCCGCCGTCGCCGTTGCGCCGGCTCCCGCCGTCCCGCTGGCTCCCGCGGCGCCGTTCGCGGCCGCCGTCGCCTCTCCTCTCCTCGCCGCGCCCGCGCTCGCGCCGGCCCTGACGTCGCCGAGCCTGTCCGCGAGCGCGCCGCTCGCCCTGTCGGCCCCCGCGGCCTTCGCTCCGGCCGCCGCCGTCGCCGCTCCGTTCGCCGCGGCCGCCCCGTTCGCCGCGGCCGCCCCGTCCGCCGCGGTCGCCCCGTCCGCGACGGCCGAGCTCCCGGACATCGCGCCGTCGGCCGCGGTCTCCGCGCCCGCCTTCGATGCGACGAGCGCGGCCGCCGCCGACCAGAGCGCTCCGAAGCGCCGCTCGCGCCGCGCGGCGACTCCCGCCCCGCCGGTCGCCGCGCCGAAGGACGAGAACGCCGAGGCGGCGCGCTCCCGCGCCGGGAAGACTTTCGACGGCTCCGGCGAGGAGCCTTCCGCCGACGCGGCGCCGGCCGCCGCGAAGCAGGGCTCCGGACGCTCGAAGGGGCCCGTCCTCTCCCCCGCAGCCGACGACGGCGGCGGCCCGGACTATCCGCACCGCACGATCTCCTTCCGCGGCCAGACCTTCCGCGCCGTCCATTTCCGCCCGAACGTCCCGGTCGAGACCGAGCTCGTCCGGGCGATCGACGCCGCGGATAAGTCGATCCACCTCGCGCTCTACGAGTTCAAGGCCTCGAAGGTGCTCGACGCGCTGCGCCGCGCGCGCGACCGCGGCGTCGAGATCCACATCGTCCTCGACTACTCGAACGTCTTCCCGCAGAGCCCCGAGGACGACGACTACAAGCCGCGCCGCAGCAACGAGATCTGGGCGCTCCTGCGCGAGGACTTCGACGTCAAGGTCCTGAAGGGCCTCGGCCAGTACGGGATCAACCACAACAAGATCGCGGTCATCGACCAGGAGCTGCCCGAGTCGCTCGCGACGTTCGGGTCCTACAACTGGTCGTGGACGGCCGAGAACAGCCACTACGAGAACGCCAACTTCACCGTCGAGCGCCGCCGCGTCGCCGCGCTGATGTCGTACTGGACGTATCTCGACGGCCTGGCCCAGCCCGTCGCGCACGACTCGAAGCCGGTCGACCACGAGTGGCCGACCACGGTCCCGCCGCCGCCGGTCGAGATTCCGCTCGACGTCTCCTTCAACGGGATCATGCTCCCCGCCGTCGTGCTCTCCCCGACCCGCGTCCCGGGCCAGTCGGTCGAGGACCGGCTCGCGCAGGCGTACGGCGCGGCGAAGTCCTCGATCGACGTCTCCATCTTCGCGCTGCGCTCGACGAAGATCGCCGAGGCGCTCGGCGCCGCGCTCAAGCGCGGCGTCAACGTGCGCCTGATCATGGACGAGGGCCAGGCCGGGACCGAGGTCTTCGGCCTGTACGCGCAGTGGCTCGCTTACCAGGAAAAAACGCGCGGCCCGCGCGACGGCCATATCGAGGTCCGAACCCTCTCGGGACCCGATCCGGGCAGCGACTACCCGCTCGCGCAGAAGGACCACCACAAGTTCTCGATCCTCGACGGCAAGCTCGTCGAGGCCGGCTCGGCGAACTACACGAAGTACGCGGCCGAGGCGAACTTCGAGAACGCGCACTTCCTCGACGATCCGACGGACGCGAAGTCGTACGCGTTCATGTTCGAGCACATGTGGGGCAAGGCGAAGCCCTTCGCCGCCCCCGCGGCCGCGCCGGCCCTGCCCTCCGACGCCGAGCTGCAGGCCGAGCTCGACAAGGAGGCCGAGACGCCGGCCGCGCCCGCGGCCCCGACGGCGCCCGCGGACATGCCGGCGGCCCGCCGCGTCGAGTTCAACGGCGCCGTGTTCCCCTCCTTCGCGTTCCGGCCCTACACGCCGATCGAGCCGCTCGTCGTGCAGGCGATCCATTCGGCGAAGAAGTCCCTGCGCCTCGCGCTCTACGAGTTCACGCTCGACTCGGTGCTCGACGAGCTGCGCGCGGCCAAGAAGCAGGGCATCAAGATCGAGATCGTCATCGACCAGGCCCACGTCTACACGCGCGGCGTCGACAGCCACCGCCGCGCGCGCATGCCGAGCGCGCAGATCCAAGCCCTCGTCGCCGAGGGCTTCGACGTCCTGACGCTCAAGGGCGAGAAGAGCGGCATCCAGCACAACAAGTACGTGCTCGTCGACGCCGAGGACGGCGGCCTGGTCATGTTCGGCTCGTACAACCTCGCGCGCACCGCCGAGGACAACCACTACGAGAACGTGAAGTTCTCCAACGACAAGCGCCGCACGGCCCACTATCTCGCCTATTTCGACTACCAGCGCGGGCTCGCCTCGGAGCTCGATCACGAGAAGTTCGAGGAGACCCTCTCGCGCAGCGACACGGCCGCCGCCGGCGAGCGCGCGGAGCCGCAGGCGCTCGACGCCGACAATCCGAGCGCGCTCGAGGCGGAGGTCGACGCCGACGACGTCGACATCGAGGGGCGCCGGCGCGAGCCGGACCCCGACGGCCGCCTCTCCAAGTTCCCGCCGCCGCCCGAGGACAAGGCGACGCCGGTCGACCTCAACGGCGAGAAATTCCAGCTCGACTACTTCTCGCCGCAGGGCGGCATCCGCGACGCGTGGATCCGCGCGGTCAAGGCCGCGACGACGTCGGTGGAGATCGCGATGTTCAGCTTCTACTCGCGCCCGATCGCCGACGCTCTCGTCGAGCTGCAGAAGCTCGCCGCGAAGAAGGGGATCACGATCCGCCTCGTCCTCGACGCGGGCCAGTCCTCGCTCGCGAAGTTCGACGGCACGCCGGTGGCCAAGTGGTTCGCGCAGCAGGGCTTCGACGTCCGCATCAACGCGGGCCCGCACGACGACGGGGACCCGATGTACGAGAAGCAGCACTCCAAGTTCATCCTCGTCGACCGCAAGTTCGCGATGACGGGCTCCTTCAACGCCTCGGACAACGCGGACCAAAACAGCTTCGAGAACGAGAACGTGCTCGACGATCCCACCGACATCGCGGGCTACGTCTGGTTCTTCGAGCAGCTCTACCAGCGCGGCTGGCACCCGGTCAAGGGCCGCTCCGCCTCCGCCGCCGGAAAAGCGCCCGCGCCGATGCCCGGCGCCTAAACGAAACCGATGACGGCGAATCTTCGCGGGGGAGCTGGCGCGGCCCTCGGCCTCGCGTTCGCGCTCGCCTTTCCCGCCGCCGCGGGAGCCCAGGTCGTGCGCCTGGCCGCGGCCGGCGTTCTGTCCGCCCCGGCCGTCGTCGCGCCCCCGGCGGGCGCGCCGGCCCTGACGTCCGTTCTCGCGGCGCCGTCCGCCGTGCTCGCGCCGGTTCTCGCCGCGCCCGCGGCCCTGGCCGCCCCGACGGCGGCATTGGCGGCCGCGTCCGCCGTCGCCGCGGCGCCCGAACTCGCCGCGCGACCCGCGCTGGACGCCGCCGCCGCGCGCGCGCCGGACTTCGCGCTCCCGGACCGCTCCGTCGACGCCGCGAAGGCCGAGGCCGGGCACGCCTTCGATCTCTCCGCCGCCGTGTCCGGCGCGGCGGCGGCCGACCTCGGCGCGCGAGCCGAACCGAGCCTGCCCGCGGCGGATCGCGCCCGCCCGGTCGCGGCGCCGGCGGCGCCTCCCGCGCGAACCCCCGCGCCGCGTTTACTCCCTCAGTTCGCCGAGCGCCTGAAGACCCTCGCTCTGCGCGCGCTGTCCCTGCCGGCGCACGTCTGGCCCTTCGCCAAGCTCGCGCGGTTCATCGCGCACGGCGAGCCGCTCGTCGGCCTCACGCCCGCCGGCGCGGCGCGTGCCGTCGAGCGCCTCGGCGCCGAGGGCGGGGTCGTCATCGGACGCCTCGCGTGGGAGCTGCGCGACGCGTGGTCCATCCGCGGCGCCGAGCGCTCCTACCTGCGGCTGATCGATCGCCTCGCGGAGGCCAAGGCGCGCCGGCCCGGGCTCGACGTCGCCGTCTCCGTCGACGCCGAGTCCCTCGGCCTGCAGCTGCGCGGGGCCTCCGCGGAGGAGCGGGAGAGCGCCGCGGGCGACGCGGTCCTGCGCATCGCGCGCGCGGCGCGGGCCCGGGGACTGCCGCTCGAGATCGACATGGGGACCTCGGACGCGATGCCCGCGATCGTCCGGATCGCCGCTCGCGTCGTCCGCGAGGAGCGCATGCCCGTGCGCCTCGCCCTGGCCGCGCGCTATCTCTCGTCGGAGCCGGCGCTGGCCGGCTGGGCCGCCCACGCGCGCGCGACGGGTCTTCGGCTCGGCGTGCGGCTGGTGAAGGGCTCCTTCATCGAGGCGCGTCAGCCCGACGCCGTCAACCGGCGGCGCGAGCTGCTCGACCGCTACAAGGCGATGATCACGCTCGCCCTCGAGAACGGCGACGCGCTCGACGTGGCCGTCGCCAGCCACAACCCGGATATCTGGGAGCACGCGCGCGCGGAGTCGCGCCGGCTCGACGCGGACTTCACGATGCACGTGATCCGCGGGGTCAACATGCCTCTCCAGGCCGAGATGCGCGCGGCCGGAAAGATCGAGCGCCAATACGTCTCCTACGGCCTCGACGCCCCGACCATGGGGCTGACCGAGCTCTACACGAACTGGAAGCAGACGCGCGCGCTCGCCGGCTCGCCCGGCGGCCCCGTCGACTAGCCGCGGTCCGCGCCGAAACGGCCGGAGAGGGGCATTTGGTATCCTGTCCTCCATGTCCCCGATGGCCGCGCTGCTCCTCGACGTTTTGGTCACGGCCTTGTGGCCGCTGATCGGCGCCGCGGGCTTGCGCGACTACTCGACGACGCTGTTCATGGGCGCGGGGCTCCTGATCGGGACGCTCGCGCTGGTCCCGTGGCTGGCGCGCGCGGGGCGCTGGCGGCGGCTCGCGGCGCGGGACGCGGCGCCGTCGCTGGCCGCGATGGGCGTGTTCTCCGGCGCGGCCTCGCTGATCTACGTCGCCGCGCTCGCCTACACGACGCCGGTCAACGCCGTGATCCTCGCCCAAGTCGAGGTCGTTTACTCGGCGATCCTCAGCGCGGTCTTCCTCGGCGAGAAGCCGACGCTCAAGCAGTCGCTGGCGAGCGCGCTCGTGATCGGCGGCACCGCGCTGATCGTCGTCCACGACCTGCGCTCGCCGCGCTGGCGCGGCGACCTCATGATCCTCGCCTCGCCGTGGATGTACCAGGTCTCCCACATCCTGTCGAAGAAGCTACCGCGCGACCTCGACGCGTGGACGCTGTCCGGCGGCCGCACGTTCTACGGGACGCTCGCGATGCTGCCGCTGTGCGCGTGGACGCTCGCGCGCGGCGCGCGCTGGAGCTGGGCGCCGGCCGCGCTCGGCGTGCTCGGCCTCCAGGGCGTCCTGTCCTGCTCGGCGAACCTCGTGCTCTGGTACGTCGCGATCCGCGGCCTCGAGCTCGCGAAGGCCACGACGATCATGCTCTCGTATCCGGCGGTCACCTTCGTCCTCGCCTGGCTGCTCGGGCGCGAGGCGATCCACGCGGTGCAGGTCTTCGGCCTCGCCGCGACCTTCGCCGGCGCGGCCTGGACCGCGCGCCTGACCGCCGGCAGCGGCCGCGAGCTGATCACGGAGGTCTGACGCGATGAAGAAAGCGCCCGTCCCCTACCGCAAGACCGTCTTCGTCTGCACGAACGTCCGCGCGGACGGCCGCGTCGCCTGCGGCAATCCCGGCCGCGGCGGCGTCGAGCTCTGCGCCGCGCTGAAGGAAGGCGCGAAGCGCCTCGGCCTCAAGGGAAAGGTCCGCGTGGCGCGCACCGGCTGCCTCGACCTCTGCGAGCAGGGACCGAACGTCTTTCTGTATCCCGACGGCGAGTGGCTGTCGGGGCTCGCGCCCGCGGACGCCGAATCGATCCTGAAGGGGCTGACCTAAGCCGCCGGAACGGAGTCGTCGCGCCGAAGCTTCTCGCGCAGCAGCGGCACGTCCACGCCCGAAACGAAGCCGGCGCGGGAAAGATATTCGTCCAAGGACGCCTGGCCCAAGGCCTTCTCGCGGCTCGCGTCCCATCCCTCGATCAACGACTGCTCCCGCCACGAGATCGCGCGCCGGCTCGGCGCCGGCGGCGGCGTCTCGACGCGCGGAGCCTCGACGGCGAGAGCGGGACGCGCGGCCGGGGGAGGCGGCCCCAGCGCGGGCGCTTCTCGGGCCGGCGGCGGAAGCGGGCGAACGACTTCCGGCGCCGCGGGCTCCGCGCGCGCGGCCGCCGGAGCGTCGCCGATCCCGGGCTCGAGGCCGTAGCCCGCGACGAGGAGGAGGAAGGTCCCGGCCGCGAGCAGGCCCGCCGCCGCGAAGGGGTGGCCGAGGTCCCAGCGCAGCGCCAGCGGCGTCGGCGGCGCGGCCGGCGCGGGCGGCGGCACGGCGGAAGTCCCGCGCGCCGCTGCGTCCGCAGGAGTCAGCCGAGAGCCGCCGGCGGTCCACGCCGGACGCGGAAAGACGGATGGGAGCATCCCCGGCTCTCCGCGGCGCTCGAGCGAGCCGTCGGCGAGGCGCGGAAAATCGTCGGGGCGATCGAGGGCCGCGTCGGCCGCGCGCGCCGCGGGCGCGAGAGCGAGGAGCAGGAGCGCTCCCAGGGCCCGGGGGGTGAGGGCCTTCATGAGACGAGGATAAGCGCCGGGCGCACCTGCGCCTGGGTCTTTGGGCCCGCCTTCTCTTTTCCGTCGCGCGTTCGGAGCGGCCCCGAATCCGCTGACAACTGGGTCCTTGCGGGTCGCGCGCCGCGGGCTTATCCTGATCGTGGAGGCCCCGCGGCGCGTCGTTCGTCCGCGTGACAATTCTCATCGCCCTGCGCGAACGCCGCAGGTAGTATTGTTGCTATGGAGTTGGGCCACGTCGATGTCGTCAAGGGCGTCCCGCTGTTCGAGGGCGTCACCGCCCAGACGCTCGCGCAGCACGGTCTGCGTCCGACTTCGCTGTCGCTCAAAGCAGGGCAGACTTTGATCATGGTCGGCGAGCCGCTGACCAAGGTCTGGTTCCTGCGCTCGGGCTGGGCGCGCCTGCTCGTGCACTCTCCCGCCGGCCACGAGGCGACGACGACGATCATCGGCCCGGGCGAGATGCTCGGCTACTTGGGCGGAGCCGGGACCGCGACGTCGCCCTGCACGGCCGCGGCGCTGACCGACGCGACGGCGGTCAGCTTCCTCTCCTCCGCCTTCGAGCGCTGGCTTCGCAGCGACGCGCGCGCGGCCTGCCGCGTGATCGACGTCCTCGCGCGGCGCCTGTCGGAGAGCGCCCGCCTGAAGGCGATCAACGCCGAGCGCGCCGAGACGCGCCTCCAGCTGACGCTCGGCTGGCTCGCGGAAAAATTCGGCCCCGACATCCCCGCCACGCGCTCCCTGCTCGCGGACCTGACCGGGCTGAGGGCCGAAACCTGCTCGCGCGCTCTCTCCACGCTGCGCCGGCGCGGCGTGCTCGACGTCTTCCCGGGACTCATCCGCGTCCTCCAGCCGAGGCGGCTCGGGAGAGAGCGCGGCCGATGACGGCCGTCCTCGTCGCCGAGGACGACGAACGGCGGGATCAGCGCGGCAGCGCGCGGTAGAGCGCCTCGCCGTTCTTGCGCAGCCAGCGGCGATGGACGCGGTGGTCCGGACAGACGCGCGCGACGTGCTCCCAGAAGCGGCGCGAGTGGTTCATCTCGAGACGGTGCGTGAGCTCGTGGACGACGACGTAGTCGAGGACCTCCGGCGGCGCGAGGGTGAGCCGCCAGTTGAAGTTCAGGTCGCCGCGCCGCGTGCACGAGCCCCAGAGCGAGCGCTGGTCCTTCACGCGCACGCGGCCGAAGCTCACCCCGACGAGCGGCGCCCAGTGCGACGCGCGCGCGTGGAAGAGCGCCGCGGGGCTCCCCGCCGCCGTCGGCGGCGCGGGAGCGGCGGCGAGCGCGGGCGCCGGCGGCGGGACCGCGCGCGGCTTCGGGCGGAACAGCTCCGGCCAATCGCGGCGCAGGCCGTCCAAAAAGCCGCGGACCTCGGCGACGAGGCTGGGCGTCGAAGCGGGCGTTTCCATCGCGGGTTCCTATTATATCCCGCCGCGTCATAAATGCGTAACAGTACGCGGGCAAAATCCATGGGCGCGGACGCCGACGCGTCAACGAGCCATGGACCCCGACCGCCCCGAGCCGCCGCGAGACTTCGATCCGTCCTCGGTCAACGATCTCGACACCGCGCGCCTCGCGCTGCGCTGGGCGCTCGAGCGCCTCCACAAGCTCAACGAGGAGCTCGCGCAGGCGCGCGAGGAGGGCGCCAGCGCCGCGCGCGGGCGCGACGCGCTCGCCGAGGAGGCGCGGCAGAAGGACGAGACGGTCAAGCGCTGGCGCGAGACGCTCAAGGTCTGGGAAGCCTCGATGGCCGACCAGCACGCGCTTGAGCGGCGCCTGCGCGAGGAGCTGCGCGAGGAGGTCCGCGGCGAGCGCGACGCGCAAGCCGAGGAGAAGCGCGCCCAGCTCGAGCGCGAGATCGAGCTGCTCAAGCGCTCGCTCGCCGAGCGCGAGTCCTCGATCGGCGGCCTGCGCCGCGAGATCATCGACCAGGTCAAGGGCGCGCGCCAGGAGTCCGAGCGCGAGCTGCAGTCCGCCCTCGCCTACCAGCAGAAGGCCCTCGAGGAGACGAAGGCGTCCTTGCTCGAGCGCCTGCGCATCCAGGGCGAGGCGATCCGCGCCAAGGAGCAGGATCTCGAGGCCCAGCAGCGCGAGGTCGACCAGAAGCTCCGGTACAAGGAGGTCGAGCTCCGCCGCCGCGTCGAGCTGGAGCGCGAGGAGACGCTCGCGCGCGACCGCGAGGAGCTGCTCCGCGCCGAGAAGTCCTGCGGCGACAAGTACGAGCGCAAGGCCGCCGAGCACGAGGAGCGCCTGCGCGTCAAGGAGGACATCCTCGACGAGCGCCGGCGCATCCTCGAGGATGCGTTCGCGCGGAGGCAGGCCGATTTCGACGCGCGGCTCGCCGCGCGCCAGGCGGAGTTCGACAAGTCTCTCGCGCAGCGCGCGGCCGAGCTCGACCGCGCCGCGACGAAGAAGTCCGAGGACGAGTGGAGCCGCGCGCAGGAGCGCATCGACGCCGAGAAGCGGCGGCTCGAGGCTCAGCTGCGCGAGAAGGAAGCCCGGCTCGAGGAGGGCATCGCCGCGCGGCTCAAGGCCCTCTCCGATCAGCACGAGACCCAGCAGGCCGCGCTCGTCGAGCGCTACGAGAACCTGCAGTCGCTGATCGTCGCGCGCGAGAAGGCGCTCTGGGAGGAGCAGGAGCGCAAGCTCGACGAGGCCCTGTTCCGCGGCCGCGCCGAGCTCAACGCGCGCCGCCAGCAGATCGAGAGCGAACGCGCGCTGCGCGAGGCCGCTCTGGCGGAGCGCTCGAAGCAGTTGGAGGAGTCCTTCGCGCTGAAGGAGAGCGAGCTCGGGCGCCGGCGCCAGGAGGTCGAGGAGCAGCTGCACGCGTACGAAGAAGACCTGTCGCGCCGCCGCGAGAGCCTGCAGTCGGAGGCCGCCGAGCGCGAGCGCCTGGCGCTCGAGGCCCAGCAGGCCCGCCTGCGCGAGTCTCTCGACGAGGGCCGCCGGCGCCTGGACGCCGAGCACGAGCGCATGGAGAAGGCGGCGTTCGACCGCGAGGTCCACCACGCGGGACGGCGCGAGGAGGAGAAGCGCGCGCTGGACGTCTACCGCGCGGAGCTCGAGGAGGCCCTGCGCGCGAAGGAAGCCGAGCTCGCCGCGCGCCGCGCGGAGGACGTCAAGGCCTTCGAGGCCGAGCGCGCGCGCCTGGCGCGCGAGATCGACGGCCGCGCCGCGACGCTCGAGGCGGACTTCGCCCAGCGCTGGAGCGAGCGCGAGCGCGGCCTGCAGGCGGATCACCGCGCCCAGCTCGAGCGCGTCCGCGCCGAGCTCGGAGAGCAGTTCAAGAAGCGCGCGGAGGAGCAGCAGCGCGAGCTGCTCGCGCGCGAGGCGGAGATGAAGCGCGCGCTGACGGCCGAGCAGACGCGCTGGGTCCAGACGCAGGACGAGGCCGCGGCCGCCGCGCGCAAGGAGCTCCTGGACAGGGCCTTGGCCGACTCGCTGGCCCAGCAGTCCGCCGGCGAGCAGCGGCTGAAGGCCCTTGAGGAGGCCCTGCGCCGCACGCTCGACGAGGAGCGCCGCCGCCAGGAGCAGGAGCTCAAGGTCATGGCGCTCCGGGAGCAGGAAGCCGCGCGCGCCGCGCTCGACGTCGAGCGCGCCGACTTCCTGCGCGCCGCCGCGGAGGCGCAAGGGCAGCACGAGGCGAAGGTCGCCGAGCGCGTGCGCCGCCTGCGCGACGAGGTCTTCGCGCGCGAGGCCGCGACGAAGTCCTCGGTCGCGGCGAAGGAGGACGAGTACCGCCGCGCCTACGAGGAGGCGCTCGCGCGCGAGCGCAAGGCGCTGGAGGAGAGGACCGCCGCGCTCGAGGCGTCCCTGCGCGACAAATTCTCGGACGAGAAGAGCGCTCTCGAGCAGTCCGCGGAGAAGCGCGAGCGCGAGTGGACGGTCCAGCGCGAGGCGCTGTTCAAGGCCGAACGCGAGCGGCTGGACGCGGTCCTGCGCGAGAAGGAGGCCGGCCTCGAGACCGAGATCGTCTCGCGCGTCGCCTCGCTCGAGGAGGGCGTCAAGCGGCGCGCGGTCGAGCTCGACGCGCGGCGCGCCCAGCTCGAGGCCGCCGCGCGCGAGGCGGCCGCCGAGGCCGACGCCCGCCGCGCCGAGCAGGAGTCGCGGATGCAGAAGGCCATCGACCAGCGCATGTCGGAGCTCGCGCGCGCCGAGGCCGTGCTCCAGCAGACCTGGATCCGCAAGGAAGCCGAGATGCAGGAGGCTCTGAGCCAGCGCGAGGCCGCGTGGATCAAGGCCCAGCGCGAGCAGCTCGACCGCGAGCGCCAGGAGTGGGAGGCGGCGCGCGACGCCGAGCTCCTCCAGCGCCGCCGCGAGCTCGAGACCTCGCTCTCGCAGCGCGAGCGCGTCGTCGAGGAGGCGCTGCGCGCGCGCCAGAAGGAGGCCGAGGCCGCCCTGATCCAGAAGGAGCGCTCCCTCATCGTCGCTTACGAGGAGCAGGCCGCGCGCCAGCGCGCCGAGCTGGACCGCGTCTTCCGCGACCGCGAGGAGGTCCTGCGCGCCAAGCAGCGAGAGGCCGTCGAGCGCGAGACCGCCGCCGCGCGCTCGGAGGCCGACAAGCGCGAGGCCGCCTTCGAGACGCGGCGCCAGGATCTCGATCGGCTCATGACCGAGCGGAGGCAGAAGCTCGAGGAGGACCTCGACCGCCGCCGCCGCGACGACGCCGCCGCTCTCGCCGCGGAGCGCGACGCGCTCGTCGCGCAGGTGGAGGCCCGCGGGCGCGAGATCGAGGCCGAGAAGTCGCGCCTCGCGACCTCCCTCGCGCAGAAAGAAGCGGAGATCGCCGGGCGCTACCAGCAGCTCGAGCGCCAGCTGCGCCAGGACCTCAACATGGTCCGCATCGACCTCGCCTCCCAGCACGACGAGAAGGCCCGCAAGCTCGCCGAGGAGCGCGAGGCCCTGCGCCGCGACTACGAGCAGAAGCTGCGCGACCTCGAGAAGCGCCGCCAGCCCTAGGCGCGCCTCAGCGCGGGGCCGGGGCTTCGGAGCCGGCGGCGCGGCGCAGCTCGGCGAGGAGCGGATCGTCGGGCTTCACGGACGCGAGGGCGCGCGCGTACAGGGCCCGCGCGTCCGCGTCCCGCCGCTGGGCCCGGTACAGCGCGCCGAGCGAGAGGTAGGCGCTCGCCAGGCGCGGGTCGCGGGCGAGGGCGGCCTCGAAATCCCTCGCGGCGCCGGCGGCGTCCCCGCCCAGCGAGCGCGCGACGCCGCGGTCGCTGAGCAGGCCCGCGTCGCCGGGCGAGGACGCGCACAGGCCGTCGAGCAGGCGCAGCGCTTTCGCGTAGTCGCCCAGATCCTGATGCAGCTGCGCCGAACGCCGCCGGTGCGCGGGATTCGACGAGCCCTCGGCCCGCCGGAGGTCGCCGCGCGCGAGCGCGCGGTCCCCGCACGTCTCCGCCGCGGCCGCGCGGTCCAGGCGCAGCTCCGCGTCGGCCGGCGCGGCCGCGACGAGCGCGCCGAACGCCGCCAGCGACCGCGGGCAGTCGCGCAGCTCCGCCAGGAGCCCGGCCGCGCGCGCCGACAGCGCGCGATCTCCGGCGGCGCGGAGCAGCGCCTGCCCGGCGGCGCGGCGCGCGCCGTCCTCGTCTCCGCACGCGCGGTCCGCGCTCGCCTCGTCCAGCCGCGCGCCGGCGTCGAGCGCGAGCCCCGCCGCGAGCGCTTCGAAGCGCCGCGCGACGGCGCAGTCGCCGATCTGCGCGACGAGGGGCGCCAGAAGACCCAGGGCGGCCGGGCTGCCGGAGGAGAGGGAGACGGCCTCCGCGATCGCGCCGCGCGCGGCGGACGCGTCGCCGCAGAGCAAGGCGGCGCGGGCGCGGCCGGTCCTCCACTGCGCGCGAAGCGGCTCGGCCTCGCCCAGCGAGCCGTAGACCGCGGAGGCGCGGCAGGCGTCGAGATGCTCGAACACCGCGGCCGCGGCGGCCAGGATGCGCGCGTCTCCGCCCGCGCGCGCGAGCGCCCGGTCGGCGGCCCGCCGCGCGCTCGCGGGATCCCCGCATCGGTCGGCCGCGGCGGCCAGGGCGGCCTGGATCGCGGCGTCGTCCGGGCTCTTCTCGGCGAGCGCGACGTCCGCCGCCAGCGAGCCGCAGTCCTTGAGCCTGCCACTGAGCCCCGCGGTGCGCTCCAGGACGACGGGGTCGTCCCCGGAGAGCGCGCGGGCTTTCGCGAGGGCGGCGCGCGCCGCGCCGGCGTCGCCGGAGTCGGCGCGGAGCTCGGCCAAAGTGAGCCACGCGTCCGGCTCCAGGGAGCCTCCCGCGACGGCGCGCTCCAGGCACGCGCGCGCGCGCGCGTCGTCGCCGAGGGCGCGGGCGATCAGGCCGATGTGCGCCTGCGCGGCCGCGTCATCCTCGTCGAGCCGCTCCGCCTGGGCGAGCGCGCGCCGCGCGAGCGCCTGGTGCGCGGCGCGGACGGTCTCGGCCCAGCCCGCGGCCGCCGGCCAGCGCAGGTTCCAGCCGGCGAGATCGCGCTCGGCTTCCTCGCGGAGCCGGCGGTACTGGGCTTCGAGCGCCGGGGTCGGATAGGCGTCGACCAGCGCGGCCGCGCGGGCCAGGGCCTCCTCGGCTCCGCGGCGATCGCCGGCCTCGGCGCAGGCCCGCACGCGGCGCATCCAGTGCCAGAGATCGCCGGGAACGAGGCGGACGTAGCGGTCCGACGCGGCCTCCGATTGCGCCGGCTGGCCGTTGTAGAGGTACAGATACGCGAGCTGATCGAGATCCGGCGCGTCATGGGCGGAAGCGAAAGCCCGATCCAGCGCCGCCGCGGCCGGGCCGCGGCGGCCGCAGTAGGCGGCGGCGTCCGCATAGACGAGTTGGGCTCCGACGTCCTGGGGATTGAGCCGCACGAGCCGCTCGGCCGCGTCCGCGGAGCGGCAGTAGTCCTGGAGGTCCTCGTAAAGACCGGCGAGGCGCGTGAGCCTCTTCCCATCGAGGGTCAGCGCCGCGGCTCGCGCGAGCTCCTCCGCGGCCGACGCTCGCCGGCCGGCGCGGATGTCGCGCGCGGCGGCCGCGAGCAGAGCGTCCGAGTCCGGCAGCGACGCGCGCGCGGGACGCGCGCACAGGAGCACGGCGAGCGCTGCGGCCAGGCGCGTCATCACGCTCTCATTCTAGCAACGAACGCGGCGCGCGGCGAAAAAAGGGCCCGGCCCTCGCGGGCCGGGCCCTCGGACGGAAGCGGACTCCCTACTTGGCGAAATGCGCGGCGTCGACGAGACCGCCGCCCTGCTCGTCGGAAGAAAGACTCGGCAGGCGCTTGGCCGCGGCGTTCAGCGCCGCGCGCACCGCCTCCGGACCTTTCGCGCCCTTGGCGACGGCGAGCGCCGCCAGGCCGGCCACGTGCGGCGACGCCATCGAGGTGCCCGAGTACGCGTGGACGTTCGTCGGGTCGTTGCTCGTCGGCACCGTCGACGGGATCTTGAGGCCCGGGGCGATGAACGCGACCTCGGGTCCGCGGCTGGACCACTTCGTGATGCCGTCCTGGTCGTCGAGCGCGGAGACCGCGATCACGCCCTTGTAGGCGCCCGGGAAGTTCACGGGGCTGGGCCCGCCCTTCCCGTCGCCGTTGCCGGCCGCGGCCACGACGGTCACGCCCTGCTGCAGCGCCTGGTCGATGACCTGCTCGAGGAACGGGATGCTCTGCGCCGCGCCCAGGCTCATGTTGAGGACGTCGGCCTGATTCTGCGCGCACCACATGATTCCCTGGATGATCGCGAAGACGTTGCCTTGCCCGTCCTTGGTCAGGACCTTCGCGGCCAGCAGCTTCGCCCTCGGCGCCACGCCGACGACGCCCTTGCCGTCGAGCTTCGCGGCGACGATGCCGGAGACGTGCGTGCCGTGGAAATGGTCGTCCTTCCACGGCGCGTTCTGGTCGACGAAGTTCTGGCCGCCGATCACCTGCCCCGAGAGATCCGGGACGGTGTCGTCGATGCCCGTGTCGACGATGCAGACCTTGACGCCCGCGCCCTGGTTCGTCGGCCACGCCGCCGGCGCGTTCACGCGCTTGACGCCCCACTGCACCTCATCGGCGCCCGGGACGGCGTCCTTGACCGCGGGCTCGGCCGACAGCTTCGGCAGCGTCTTCAGCGCGTCCGCCACGCTCGGCAGCTCCGCGGCCTGGAACGAGGCCGGCGCGTCCTCGATCCACTTCGTCCAGAAGTCGCGCTCGACGTCGGCGACGCGCGGATCGTTCTTCAGCTCCGCCGCGGCCTCGTCGGAGAAGCCGGGCCGCGACTCGGCCAAGAACAGGCCGATCTCCGGGATCTCGCGCAGAATCTTCAGGTCGCGCGCCGCGATGAGCCGGCGCGCGTCCTCGACGGCGACGCCCTTCTTCACTCCCACGATCAGACGGTTCTCGACGCCGGCGGCCGTGATCGGCTCCGCCTGCGCCCAAACCGCGGCGCAGGCCAGGACCAGACCCGCCGCCGTGATGATGCGCTTGGACATTTGTTTCCCCCCACCCGGCGCGCCGGATCGACGACATGGACAGGGCCCGGCGCTCCGACCCGAAAATAGAATATGGGCCTTTCGGCCTGCAAGTGATTTAGGACTTTCGGGAATGACGCGGCCGGCGAAGTCGGGTATCATAGGCCGCAACGTTGCCTGCGATGAGGGTGCCAACGGAGATCGAAAGACCGCACCGCGAGAGAACGACCATGAAAGGAAAAACGCCGGCCAAGCGCACGCGCCGATTGACGCCGCACCTGCACAAGCCGCGACGGCACGGGACTCGGGACTGGACCACGTGGAAACCGGAATCAAGGATCGCTTCGGTGGACTCGTTTCGGCATGGTCCGCGCCGCAAAGGCCGCTGAGGCCTCCGCCTCCGCGGCCGCGATGTTCGCGATGCGGCTGGAGGCGGGCCGCGGGACCTTGGTCCCCGCCGCCGTTCCGATCCCGCGGCCCGGGCCGAAGCGGATCCTGCTGCGCGTGCGCGCCTGCGGCGTGTGCCGCACCGACCTGCACGTCGTGGACGGAGAGCTCCCCGACCCGAAGCGGCCGCTGATCCCGGGACACGAGATCGTCGGCGTCGTCGCCGCGCGAGGCCGCGGCGCCGTCAAGTTCCGCCTGGGCCAGCGTGTGGGCGTGCCGTGGCTCGGCCATGCCTGCGGCGCCTGCCGCTGGTGCGCGGAGGGCCGCGAGAACCTCTGCGACGCGGCCCGGTTCACCGGCTATCAGCTCGACGGCGGCTACGCGGAGTACGCCGCGGCCGACGAGGACTTCTGCTTCGCGCTGCCCGGCCGCTACTCGGACGTCGAGGCGGCGCCGCTGCTGTGCGCCGGGCTGATCGGCTACCGCGCGCTCAAGCAGGCCGGGGACGCGGAGTCGCTCGGTCTCTACGGCTTCGGCGCGGCGGCGCACATCGTCGCGCAGGTGGCGCGCTTCCAGAAGCGCCGCGTCTACGCGTTCACTCGGCCCGGCGACGCGGCGAGCCGGCGCTTCGCCCGGTCGCTCGGCGCCGTCTGGGCCGGAGACTCCGACCGCGAGCCGCCGCGGCCGCTGGACGCGGCGCTGATCTTCGCCCCGGTCGGCGCCTTGGTCCCGGCCGCCCTGCGCGCGGTGCGCAAAGGCGGCGCGGTGGTCTGCGCGGGGATCCACATGAGCGACATCCCGCGGTTTCCGTACTCGCTGCTGTGGGGAGAGAGGCGCATCCAATCCGTCGCCAATCTCACGCGCGGCGACGCGCGCGAATTCCTCGCCCTCGCGCCGAAAATCCCGGTGCGGACGCGGACGACGGAGTTCCCGCTGAGCGCGGCGAACGAGGCCCTCGACGCGCTGCGCCGCGGCCGGTTCGAGGGCGCGGCCGTGCTCGTTCCTCCCCGCTAAAGGCGGCCGTGGCGGAGGATGGCCAGCAGGAGCCAGAGCGCCATGAACGCCGAGAGCAGGAACCCGCCGAGGCCCAACGCCGGCATGCCGCGCCAGTACGGCGGGAGCTTCGCGTGGACGATCAGCGCCGAGCCGATCACGAGCGAGCCGAGCAGGACGGCGTAGGCCAGCCGGTTGCTGATCTGGTCGAGCTCGGAGAGCGCGGGCTCGAGCCCCTTGTGCTCGAACTCGATGAGCAGGCGCCCGCGCCGCGCCTGGCGGATCAGCTCGCGCAGTTCGGACGGGGCGGCGGTCAGCAGGTCGAGCGTCTCGCGTCCGGCCTCGGCCAAGCGCTCCGCGAGCCGCCGCGGGGCCAGGCGCTCCTCGTGCACGCGGCGGATGAAGGGCGCGGCGGCCGAGACGACGTCGAAGCCCGGATCGAGCACGAGGGTCAGGCTTTCGAGCTCGCTCAGCGTCTTGACCATCAGGAACAGGTCCGCCGGGACGCGCACGCGGTGGCGCGCCGTGGTCTGGAACAGCTGCTCGAGCATGCGGCCGAGGCGCCACTCGCTCAGGGGCCGGTACGCGTACTGGTCCATGAGCTCGGCCACGTCGTCCTCGAACGCGCGCGGGTCCGGCTCCTCGTCGCGGTCGGCGAGCTCGAGAAGAGCGCGCCCGAGCAGGGCTTGGTCGCGCTCGGCCACGGCGAGCACCATGTCGGCCAGGGACTCGCGCGCCGCGCGTCCGAGCCGGCCGGTCATCCCGAAGTCGAGGTAGGCCACGACGTGGTCGGGCTGGATCAGGATGTTTCCGGGATGCGGGTCGGCGTGGAAGAAGCCGTGCGTGAAGATCATCGCCAGATAGTGGGACGCCAGGCGCTCGGCGACGACGCGCGGGTCCAGGCCCGCGCGCTCCATCCCGGCCAGATCGTCGGCCTTCACGCCGCGCATGCGCTCGAGCGTCAGCACGCGCGCGGAGCTCAGCGCGCGGTGGACCCTCGGCGCGCGGACGGTCGGGTCGCCGGCGAACTGGCGAGCGAAGCGCTCCACGTGCGCGGCCTCGAGCGCGAAGTCCATCTCGCGGTCGAGCGAGCGCGAGATCTCGGCGATCAGGCGCGTCGGCCGGCGCCAGCGCCACTCCTCGCGGTGCCGCTCCACCAGCGCGGCGATGCGCGTCATGATGTCGAGGTCGACGGAGACGATGCGGCGGATCTGAGGACGCTCCACCTTGACGACGACCTCCCTCCCGTCCGGGAGGACGGCCGCGTGGATCTGGGCGATCGAGGCGGCCGCGAGCGGATGCCCGTCGAAATGCTTGAAGAGCTCCTCGACGGGCCGGCCCAGGTCCTCCTCGATGATGCGGCGCGCCTCCTCGGCGGGGAAGGGCCGCACGTGGTCCTGGAGCTTGGCGAGCTCGCGCCGGTACTCCGCCGGGAGGATGTCCGCGCGCGTGGAGAGGTACTGGCCCGCCTTGACGAAGGTCGGTCCCAGCTCCTGCACGGTCAGGCGCACGCGCTCGGGGCGCTCGGCCGCGTCGGCCGGCGGATGCCGCACCAGCCCCTTCAGGCCGAGCTCGACCTGCTGATCGAGATGGAGGGAGTGCAGGAGATCGCCGAAGCCGCCCTTGACGAGGATGGCGACCACCTCGCGGTAGCGGCTCAAGTGGCGGTAAGTCCGAGTCAGGACCTGAAGACCGCCCATACGCCCTCCGGTGCTATTCGATCTTCACGCTGCGCCCGGACTGGACGCGAACGCGCGTCAAGGTCACGCGCAGGATTCCGTCGCGGCAGACGGCCTTGGCCGACTCGGGCTTGATCTCGGCGGGCAGGCGCACGCGGCGGAGGAACTCCCCGCGCGGAATCTCGCGCCGTCCGGCGGGAGGCTCCCCCTCCTCCGCGCGGCGGCGGCCGCTGATCGTGACGGCGTCCTCCGCCACCTGCAGGCGGATGTCGGCCCGGCTCACGCCGGGCAGCGAGAAGGAGACCGCTATCTCGCGCGGCCCTTCGTCCACGTCGGCCTCGGGGACCCAGACCGCCAATTGCGGCCGCGCGGCCTCGGCCAGCCGCGAGAGAAGAAGGCGGCGCGCCGGGTACCAGCCCCCCGCGACCGCCTGCTCGACGCCCTCCAAAATATCGTGCACGGGCTCCCACACGGAGCCGTTCGGTCCTTTCGTCGTATGCTTGTTCGGGGTCATGGCCGCCTCCGCGATCCGTCCACCGGCGTCATTTGGACACGCAACACTCCGACCTGAGGCCGCCGGCGTCAGAGGTCCGGACGCCTCAGGAAGAGGACGCGGAACTCGGGCGTCCGGCCCCACGCGCGCCGGACCGCCTCGACGTAGGCGCGGCCCTGCTCGGCGTAATGATCGCGGACGGCGGCGGCGGACTTCGCGTCGACGCGCTCGCTCTTGAAGTCGGCGACGACGAGCCTCTCTCCCGCGCGGTAGATCAGGTCGGCCGCGCCGCGCACGACGGTCGCGCCGTCGGCGTAGGCGAACGGGACCTCGCGGCCGAGGATCTCGGCGCCCGCGAGCTCGCGCGCGGCGGCGGATTTCAGGAAGGAGTTCAGGACGTCCTCGGCCTCGCTCGCGGCCTCGGGCCAGCGCGGGCCGGGCGCGCGGCGCTCGAGGACGGCGCGCGCGCGCGCGACGGCGGCGGGCAGGTCGCCGCCGGCGCGGAAGTCCCACTCCTGCAGGACGCGGTGGCAGACCTGGCCGACCTCCGCGCCGGCGGCCGAGCGCGCGCCGTCCTCGGCGACCGCCGGGCGCTTCGGCGCCTCGCGCAGATAGGCGGTCGCGGCGCGCGCGCGCGGCGCCGCGGCCGCGGCGCGCCAGGCCGCGCGCTCCTTCCACGCGCGGGCGACCGCCGCGGCGTCGAGAGCGGCGGGGGCGGGCGCCGCGGCGGCCGCGGTCTCGGGCGGGGCTTTCGCGTCGAGGCGCTCGACGCTCAAGCGTCCGTCGCGTCCGTCGACGGGCCAGGAGCCGGACGGCAGGAGGTGAGAGGCGAGCGAGCCGCTCTCCGGCTTCTCGCGGCCGACGAGCCACAGCTCCTCGCGCGCCCGCGTCATCGCGACGTAGAGCAAGCGCACCGTCTCGCGCTTCTCGAGATCCTTTTCGCGGACGTCGGCGAGCGCCATCGCGGCCGAGGGGAGCCGGCCCAGGCGCAGCGCGGCGCGTCCGGACGCCGCGTCGAGGCGCAGGGCGGGCTTCTCCGCGCCGCCGCCGGGGCGGCCCGACAGGTAGGCCGCGAAGACGATCGGGAACTCGAGGCCCTTCGACTTGTGCACGCTCATCACGCGCACCGCCTCCAGCCTCTCGTCGGCGAGTGGGCTCTCCCCCTCGCGCTTCGAGTCGCGCGCGGCCTCGCGCACCCGCGCGCAGAACTCCTTGAGCGTCGCGCCTCGGCCGTCCGAGGCCTCGACCGCCATGCGCCTCAGCTTGAGCAGGTTCGAGACCGTCTGCTGGCCGTGGTAGGCGCGCGCGGACAGCTCCAAGAAATTGACGCGCTCGAGCGCCGCGATCACGATGTCGCCGAGCGGCTCTCGCCCCGCGCGCGCGGAAAGCCCGCGCAGGGCCTCGAACAGCGCCGCCGCGCGGCGGCGCTCGTCCTCGGGGAGGACGCGCGCGGGCGGATCGCGGCGGTACGTCAGCGCGCCGGCGCGCGCGAGGCTCAGCAGCCCGTCGTCGGTCAGCGCCGCGAGCGGCGAGCGCAGGAGCCCCGCGACCGCGATCCGGTCGCCGGGATCGTCGAGCGCGCGCAGGAGATTGAGGAAGTCGGAGACCTCGGGCGCCTCGTAGAAGAAGCGCTCGATCTCGACCGCGTACGGGACGCCCGCGCGCTTGAACGCGTCGAGGAAGGCGGGCAGCGCCGTCGACGAGCGCAGCAGCAGCGCGAAGTCCTTGAGCGGACGCCGACCCGCGGCCGGCGCGCCCGGCACGCGGCCCGTCTCCGCGATGCGCCGCGCCACCCAGGCGGCCTCCGCGCGCTGGGCCGCCGCCGCGTCCTCGGCCGCGACCGCCACGACGCGCACCGCCGGGCCCGGAGCGCCCTCGGGGCGCGCCGCCAGGATCGCCTTGTAGGCGGGCTGGGCGCCGGGCTCGGCCCGCATCGCCGCCGCGAAGGCATCGTTGACCGGGCCGACCACCGCCGGCACCGAGCGGAAGTTGGCGGTCAGGTCGCAGAGCAAAGCGCCGGTGTCGCGCAGGCGCCCGACGAAGCCCTCGTAGGCCGCGATGTCGGCGCCGCGGAAGCGGTAGATCGACTGCTTCGGGTCGCCGACGAGGAAGATGCGTCCCGACGCCGGGACGACGTCCTGCCAGCGCCGCGCCGCGCCGCCCGGCCTTTCGGCCAGGTACATGAGGAGCTCTCCCTGCAGGGGATCGGTGTCCTGGAACTCGTCGATGAGCAGGACCGCGAAGCGGCGCTTCGACTCCTCGCGCACGCGCGCGGAGTCGCGCACGAGGTCGCGCGCGCGCCGCAGGAGGCCGTCGAAGGACACCCAGCCGCGCCGCGCGTACTCGCGCCGGAAGCGCTCGGCGAAAGGGACGAGCAGGCGCGCCGCGCGGCGGACCGCGGCCTCGGCCCGCGGCGAGGCGTCCTCGGCGGCGGCGGCCGCGCGCTCGTGAAGAGCCTCCGCCTCCGGGTCCTCGCCCCATTTCTTCGGCCAGACCGCGGCGCGCGGGACCGGGGGCTCGTCGGCGCTCAGCGGCGGCTCGGCGTTCTCGGCGGCGGCGGCGGCCGCGTCCAGCCGCGCGGCGATCTGCGCGAGCGCCTCCAAAATTTTCCCCGTCGGCTTCTCGCGTCCGGTGGGCAGGGCCCGGGCGCCCCGCGCGAGCTCGCGCAGGGCCGCGGCCGCCGCGCGGTCCGGCGCGTCGAGGCCGCCGAGGTCCGGCTTCTCGGAGCAGAGAGCGCGCGCGAGCGCCTCCAGCTCGGAGAGATCGGCCGCCGCGAGCAGCTCGAGCCACGCCGCCCGGTTCGGCGGCTTCTCGCCGAGCTCTCCGTCCAGCCAGCTCGCCCACTCCGACTCGAAGAGCTCGTCGAAGGCGTCGCCCTCGTCGACGCGGAAGGCCGGGTCGACGCCGGCCTCGATCGGGTGCAGGCGCAGCAGCTGCGCGCAGAAGGCGTGGATCGTGCCGATCGGCGACTTGTCCAGGTCCTCGAGCGCCGCGCGCGCGCGGGCGAGGAGCTCGGCGTCGTCCTTCTTGAACCGCGCGCGCAGCTCCGCGAGCGTGCGCTCGGCCCGCTCGCGCGCCGCCTCGGCGAGCGGCGCGCCCGACAGCCGCGCGGCGAGCTCGACGAGCCGGTCCGACAGCCGCAGCTTGATCTCGCCGGCCGCCTTCTCGGTGAAGGTCAGCGCGACCACGCGCTCGACGCGCACCGGCTCGGGCCGGTCCCAACCGAGGACGAGGAACAGGATGCGGTCGGTCAGCAGCGTCGTCTTGCCGGTCCCGGCCCCGGCCTCGACGACGACGTTCGCGTCGAGCCGGAAGCGCGCCGCGTCCCTGTCGGCCCTGTCCGGAGCGTCGAGCATGCGCGTCCATTATAGGTTTTCCCCGGCCGCCCGACGAAAGTCCCCCTTCCATTAGGTCCTTCGCTGTCCCCGGCGAGGCCCCAAAGCCTCAGGCCCGCCCCCCTCCCGAGAGCTATCCTGGGCGCATGAGCCTCAACCGCGCGCGCCGCGGTCTCGCCGCGCTCCTGGCCGTCTGGCTGGCCGCCGGTCCCGCCGCCGCTCAGGTGCGTTCGGCCGCGGCGATCGGGGAATTCTCCGCGCCCCTCGCTCCGCCGGCCGCCGCCGCCGCGAGCTCCGCCGGCGCCGCGCCGCTGCGGCTGACCGCGACGCTCGCGCCGTCGCGCGCCTTCGCTCTCTCGGCGGCGCCGAGCCCGGCTCATCCCGCCGTCGCCGCCCGCGCCGCGGCTCCCGCGGCCGCGACGGCGCCGGCCGCCGCCGCCGAACCGACGGGGCTTTCTCCGGCCGCCGCGCTCCCGTCTTTGCCCGCGCCGGCCGCCGATCAGACTCCCGCGCCGAGCGACGCGCGCGGCGGCTCCGCCGCGGCGCCCGAACGCGAGGCCGCGGCGGCTCCGTTCGCGGCGGCCGCCGGAACCGACGCCCGGCTGGCGCGGGCCGAGTCCACGATCGCGGGCGGCGTCGCCGCCTGGGGCGGCCCGCGCGAACCCGAAGCTCCGCGCGCGCGCCCGACCGCCGCGCGCGCGGCCTTCGCCGCCGGCGCGGTCCTCGTCGCCGCCGCGGCCGCGGCCGTCCTCGCGCCGCACGCGCTCGTTCCGGCCGCGCTGAGCGCGGCGAAGGGCTACGCGCTGTGGGGCGGCTTCGGGCTCCTCGGGCTCTCGCGCTTTTGGCGCGCGCCGGCCGCCGTTCCGACGCCGGCCGCCGCGCCCGCGAGCGCTCCCGCCGCGGAGCGGCGCGGGACCTTCGCCACGTTCCGCGCGCTCTGGGCGAACGCGCGCGCGGCGGCCGCGGCGCAGACGCGCTTGGAGGCGGGCGTGGGCGCGAGCTCGAAGCCCGCCTTCCGCGACTGGCTGCTCGGCGGCCTGCGCGCGGCCGCGGCCTGGCTGCCGGCGACGCTCGGCGCGATGGCCGCCGGCGCCGCGCTCGGCAAGGCGGTCGAATTCGCGGCGCGCCTGCACCTGCCCGCCGCGGCCGCCCCGGCGTCGGTCGCGAAGATGACGTTCCTCGGCATGACGCTCGGACCGCTCGCCGCGAACCTGGCCCAGCTCTCGGCCCAACTCCTGTTCTTCGACGTCGTGCGCCGCGTCCTCGCCGGCCGCGTCTCGGACCGCGCGGCGAACGGGGTCGCGCTGGGCGTCACCCTGACCGTCACCGGCGCGGCCCTGCTGACGCTCACGCACGCGCCCTTCGTCATCCTCGCCACGCTCGGCGCCGACGCCGTCATGCTCCTCCTGCGCGCGCGCTCGGGCTCGTGGCTGGCGCCGCTCGCGCTCGGCGGCCTCTTCTCCGTCTTCTCCTTCGACAGCGCGCGCTTCGCCGCCTGGCTCAAGTTCGGCGCGGTCGGCGCGCTGGCGACGCTGCCCGCCTGGACCGGCGCGGCCGTCGCCGTCCTGCTCGCCGCCGCGCTCGTCTACTCCGCGAAGAGCCTGCGCCCCTCGGCTTTGATCGCCGCCCTCAAGAGCCAGCTCGCGGCCGTGCGCGGCCTCGGCGCGGCGCCCGCGCCCGAGAACGGCGCGCCGCGCTCGCCGCGACCGCTGCTCAAGCTCGCGGGGCTGTGGGGCCTGATCCTCTACGCGCTCGGCGACCTGAGCTGGTGGGCCGTGCACGCCTTCGCGGGCGGCGTCGAGCCCGCGCCGGCGGCGCTGGCGAAGCTGCTGACCTCGCCGGTCGACCTCGTCCTCTACAACTTCCTGCTCGTCGGCTTCCTCGAGGAGTACGTGTTCCGGCGCAACCTGTTCAAGCCCCTGCGCGACCGCCTCGCCAAGTGGGGCGCCTCGCCGCGCGCGGCGTTCTGGACCGCCGCCGTCGCCTCGGCGCTGATCTTCTCGGGCGCGCACTACGTCGACTACGGCTCCTTGCTCGCGAAGTTCGGCTTGGGCGCCGCGACCGCCTCGAGCGGGCTCGGCGGCGCCTACGCGTTCACCTGGGCCGGCTTCACGGCGCGCGCGGTGCTCGGCGTCGCGCTCGCCTGGCTCTACTCGGCCTCCGGCTTCCTCCTGCTCCCGATCCTCGCTCACGCGGCCGCCGACACCTTCGAGGGGCTCGGCCTGCGCTGGGGCGTGGTCCCGTTCCTCGCGCTCGCCGCCGGCGTCCTGCTCGCGCAGGGCCCCGGCGCGAAGCTCCTGGCCTGGACCCGCGCGAAGATGGCCCGGAAGCTTCCCCCCGTGTACAAGGCGTTTCGGACTCCCGCGATCCTCGCCGCGTTCGCCGCGGCGGCGGCTCCGGTGCTCTGGGGCGCGGCGCCCGCGATGAAGCTCGCGTTCCTGCTGGGCACCGCGTGCATCCTGATGCTCGGCGCGCTCGCCGCGGTCAACGCCGGACTTTGGGCGTTCACGCGCCTGCGCGGGCGCTCGGCCGTCCCGACTTTGCGCCGCAAGCTCGCCGCCGCCGCGCTCGGGATCATGCTCGGGCTCGGCCTGGGCTCCGCGCCGGTCGTCGCGCCCGGCTCGTTCGTCGTCGCGCTGTCCGCGGGCGCCGACTATGTCCGCCACGCGCACCGCGACGTGCGCGCCGTGCCCGGCGCGGCGCTGACCGACGCGACGCTGAGCGCGCTCTCGCGCAATCCCGTCGGGCGCGAGGTGCTCGACCGCCTGCGCGACCGCGGCGGCGTCGTCCGCCTGCCGAAGTTCTACCTGCGCTCCTCGGACGCCGAAGGCGACAAGGAGATCACGATCGTCGCCGAGCACGAGGGGCTCTACGACGGGCTCTACATCGGCACGGGCCTGCTGCGCGACCACGGCTGGACCGTCGACCAGTTCCTGGAGAGCCCAGAGCTCCAGCGCAAGCTCGTCGACGAGATCCAAGCGACGCTCGCCCACGAGCTCACTCACGCCGTGCAGTCGCGGCGCTCCCCGTTCTCGCGCGAGGCCTGGACGTTCAACACGATGGAGCACGAGTACGAGGCCTACGCGGTCCAGAACCTGTACGTCCACGCCCAGCTCCGCGCCGACCCGCGCGCGAAGATCGACCCCGGCACGTTCTACGAGTACGAGGACGCGCTCGACCGCGGCCTCGTCGAGGCGCTCAAGGGCCACGACGCCGACTACCCGCAGGACGGCCACGCGGACTCGCCGCACTGGGACGCCCTGCGCGCGGAGCTCGAGGCGCGCTGGCCCGCCCTGCGCGTCGAGGGCTACGTTCTGCTCGCCCGCCGCCAGACGAACCCGGGCTACGCCGAGGTCTACATGAAGAAAGCCCGCGCGGCCGCCGCGCAGGCGGGCCTGCCCGTCCCGTCGCTCGACGCGCCGGCGGCCGCTCCGACTCCGGAATCGATCGTGGGCAAGACCCTGGGCGGCGCGCGCGGCCGGTCCTAAGCGGCGAGGCGGGCGGCGCGCGCGCGCGAGGGCCCGTGCGATTTGCGGCACAGCGTCGGGAAGTCGCAGAACGCGCAGTGGCCGCGCTCGCCGTCCTCCGGGAGGATCGGGAAGCGGCCGTTCGAGATCGCCTCGATCTTCGCGGCGAGCGCGCGGAAAAACGGCTCGCGCGCTTTTTCCCAGTCCGCGGGCGTGAGCGTGGAGGTCCTCTCCTCGTCCGGCTCGGCCTCGACGAACAGCAGCTCGCCTCCGGCGAAGCTCCAGCCCGCGCCGAGCGCGCCCGCCGCGAGCGCCGCGTATAAAGGGATCTGGTGCGCCTCGCCGTCGGCGGCGAGCTGGGACAGCCTCTTCTTCCACGGTCCCGAGCGGCGCGTCTTGTAGTCGACGACGCGGAAGGCGCGGCCGTTTTCGTCGGCGTCGACGCGGTCGACGACGCCCCGCCACGGGATGCCGCCGGGAGCGCCGCCCTCGGGCTCGCCGCGCAGGCGCGCCTCCTGCAGGCGCGGGCGGAAGCCCGCGGCGCGCAGGCGCGCGAAGTCCCAGGCCGCGAACGCGCGCAGGCGGCCGCACATCTCGGAGCGCGCGGCCTCCCACAGCAGCGGATAGAGCCCGAGCGCCCGCCAGTCGTTCTCGGCGAACACGTCGGCCGCGACGCGGTCCAGGTGCGAGGCCGCGTCGTGGCGGCCCGACCAGGCGCCCTCGGGCAAGGTGCGGTAGAAGCGCTCGAGGACGGCGTGGTAGACCTGGCCGCGCGCGCGCGGAGACAGCTCGCCGCGCTCCGTCGCCTCCTCGCGCTCGCCGAGGCCGAGCACGCGCGCCGCGAAGAAGCGGAACGGGCACTTCGCGTACTCGTCGAACGCGCTCGGCGACAGGCCCGACCGGCGCCAGTCCGCGAGCTCGGCGGCGGGCGGCCGCACGAGGCCGTCGAAGGGCCCGGCCGCGCCGCGCTCGTTGAGACGCGCCGCGAAGCGCCAGCCCTCGGACAGCGCGCGCGCGGAGACGCCCGCGGCCTCCAAGCCCTCCGGCGCATCGCCCCCGCGCAGCGCGGCGGACAGCGCCGCCTCGCGCGGCGTGAGCGCGCCGCCCGCCCAGGCGAGCCGGTCGGCCGGCGGGCGCGGGACGCGGCCCGCGTCGGACTCGCCCGGCGCGGGCAGGCCCGCCGCGCGGCAGAGCTCGCGCAGATACGTCGAAGGCACCTCGGCACGGCCCGCCTCGTCGGAGCGAGGATAGATCAGCACGAGGCGCTTGCGCGCCGACGCGGACGCGAGATAGAAAAGAAGACGCTCCTCCTCGTGACCCGCGGCCTTGCGCGCGATCCAGTAGCCGGCCGGGTGGCGCAGGGCGGCGCGCGCCGCGTCGCGCAGGATCGGGTCCTCGACCACCTGGCGCGGAAAGAGCTTCTCCTTGAGGCCGACGATGATCGCCGCGTCGAAGCGCTCGCCGCGCGCGTCCATGGCGTCGAGCGCGCGCACGCCGAGCGTCCCGGAGCCCGCGGGGCGCGTCGCGCGCGCGAGCTTCGTCTCGAACGCGTCGAGGAAATTCTCCCAGGAGCACTGCGTGCGAAGGCGGTCGAACTCGGCGAGCTCCGCGAGCGCGTCCTCGACCGCGCGCCGCGCGTCGGCCTCGGCCGGCGCGGCGCCCGCCGGAACGCCGAGATGAGCGCCGATCAGCGCGCGCGCCTCCTCGGCGCGCCGCGACCACGCGCACGGCGGCCCGCCGAGGCTGTCGCGCACGTCGGACAGCAGGCGCCAGAGCGCGGCGACGTCGGCGGCCGGCACCGAGAAGCCCGGCAGTCCCTCGGCGACGCGGCGCGGCATGAGCTCGACCGGGCCGCTCGCGCGCGGCTCCAGCTTGCCGCGCCACTGCAGCCAGCCCGCGCGCACGCCGAGCGCGGAGATGAGCTTCCGCCACAGCGCCGCGCGCTCGGGCTCCGCCGAGACGAAGTACGGCGACGAGATCAGGTCCTCGACCGCGCGCGCGGGGAAGTCGCGCCGCCGCAGGCTCAGCAGGTCGAGCGCCGCCTTCGCGAGCGGCTGGCGCAGGATCGGCTCGCCGGCGCCGAGCTCGAGCGGCAGGCCCTCGGCGGCGAAGGCCTCCGACAGCGCCGCGCGGTACGGCTCGAGAATCCGCGCGATCACGGCGATCTCGCGCGGCGGCACGCCCGAGGCCGCGAGCCGCGCCGCCTCCTTCGCTGCGGCCCAGGCCTCGTCGCGCGCGCCGGAGGCCGAGAGTACGGCGACCCGTTCGTCGGGGACTCGCGCCGGAGCGGCGGCCGGATCGAAGAGCGCGTCGAGCGCGGGTCCGAGCGCCGTGCCGGCGCCGCCGGGGCGAGCGAGGTCCTCGACGCCGCGGCCCGCGAGCTTCAGCTCGAAGAACTCGTCGGCGAAGCGAAAAGCCGGGTGCCCCTTCCGATACGGGAAATAGACGCGCGCGGGCAAAGACGACGCGACGGCGCCGAAGACGTCGGCCTGGAGCCCGGTCAGGTCGTAGAAGCCGTAGTACAGCGCCTCGCGGAAGCCCGCGAGCCAGCGCGAGCGCGGCGCGAGCTCGGCCGCGCGCCGGACGACCTCCGACGGAGGCAGGACTCCGAGGCGGGCGAGCTTTTTCTCATAAACGGCCTGAAGGACGAGCAGGTTCTCGAGGCGCTCGCGCTCGTCGGGCTCGCTCACGAGCGCGGCGCCGAAGGACTCGGCCAGCCGCGCGGGCTCGATCCCGGCGTCGACGAGGTCGCGCAGGCTCGCGCGCACCGCGGACGCGAGGGCTCGCGACCGGAGCTCCCGCGCGGTCCAGAACTTGGGCGCGTCGTCGAGCGCCGAGTCGACGACCGCGTCGTGGAACAGCGGGTCCGAGACGAGGACGCCGGAGAGGGGCCCGCCGTCCTCGACGATCGCGGAGGCGAGGCTGTGGAACGTGTGGAAGTGGACGCCCGCGAGCGCGAGGCCTCTCTCGACCGCGAGCAGCCGCTCGAGGCGGTCCGCGAGCGCGCGCGAGGGCGCGACGACGAGAAGCGGCGCGCCGCCCGCGCCGGGCCTCAGCTCCGCGACGCGCGCCGCGAAGGACTCCTCGAGCGCCTCGAAAGGCCCGGTGAAGACTCGCGCCGCGCCGGCCACGCGGCGAGTCTAGCGCTTTTCGGGCCCGGCGCGCCGGGCCGCCGAACAAGTACAATCCCGTGAGATTCGATGCCGCCCGCTCCTTTGCCGCCGGACGAGAGCGACCGCCTCAAGGCCGTGCGCGGCCTGGGCCTTCTCGACACGCCCCCCGAGGAGCGCTTCGACGCCCTCACGCGCCAGGCCCAGCGCCTGCTCGGCGTGCCGATCGCGCTGATCGGCCTCGTCGACCAGGATCGCCAGTGGTTCAAGTCGCGCGCGGGACTCAAGATCTCGCAGCTGCCGCGCGACTCCTCGTTCAGCGCGCACGTGATCCTCAGCGACGCGCCCCTCATCGTCTTCGACGCGTCGCGCGATCCGCGCTTCAGCGACAACCCTCTCGTCGTCGGCGAGCCGAAGATCCGCTTCTACGCCGGCGTGCCTCTGTCGTCTCCCGACGGCCACAAGGTCGGGACCTTCAGCGTCGTCGACCGCATCGCGCGCCAATTCAGCGACGCCCAGGTGCGGATCCTCCTCGAGCTCGCGCGCCAGGCCGAGCGCGTCCTCGCGACCGGCCCCGCGCTCTCGGCGAGCGACGACGCGGGCGCCGCGCGCGCTCTCGTCGAGCTTCGGCGCTCGCCGCGGCGCCGCGCCGAGCGGCGGCGCACGATCGCCGGCTTCGCCCTGGCCGCGCTGACGATCGCCGCGGCGACGACGCTCTCGCTGAAGGCCGTCGAGCGCCTGCTCGAGGACGCCGAGTACGTCGAGCACACGCACGAGGTCCTCGAGAACCTCGACGCGGTCTTCGGCGGCGCCCAGGACGCCTACACCGCCGCACGCGGCTACGCGCTCACCGGCGACGACGGCTTCCTCCAGGCCTACGAGACGGGGCGCGCCTCGGCGCTGACGGGCATCGAGCGCGTGCGCTGGCTCGCGACGGACAGCTCGGTCCAGCTCTCCGCCGTCGACGACCTCCGCCGCGCGGTCGCGGAGCGCATCGCCGCGTCGGAGGAGATGATCCGCGCGCGCCGCGAGCGCGGTCCGGCCGCGACGTTCTCCCTGGGCCGCGCCGACCGCGCGCCGCTGGAGAACGTGCGCCGCCTCGTCGAGCGGATGCGCCTGCGCGAGCTCGCGCTGCTCGCGTCGCGCCAGGAGCGCGCGCGCGCGGGCGCGCGGAGCGTCGCGTACGCCGTCGTCGCGGCGGGAATTTTGGCCCTCGTCATGCTCGCCCTGGTCCTCGTCGCGCTGAACCGCGACCTCGACGACCGCCTCGCCGGGCAGGCCGCCGCCGAGACCCTCACCGCGCGGCTGACGGCGATCCTGGACAGCATGGAGCACGGCGTCGTCGTCGTCGACGCCGTGGGGCGCCGCCTGCTGCACAATCCGGCCGCGGAGCGCATCCTCGGCACGGGGCTCTTGCGCGTCGAGCCCATGCGCTGGGGGCAGGTCGCGCGCTTCCTGGAGCCGGACGGAATCGCCCCCCTTCCCGACGACCAGCGTCCGATCGTCCGCGCGATCCGCGGCGAGATCGGTCGCGTCTCCGAGTTCCTGATGCGCTACCCGGACAAGCCCGAGGGACTGGCGCTGTCGGCGGCGAGCGCGCCCGTGCGGGCGCTGGACGGCGAGATCATCGGCGGCGTCGTCGTGTTCCAGGACGTGAGCGAGCGCCGCCGCGCCGAGAGGCGGCGCGCCCTGCAGCTCGAGGTCGCCGGCGCTCTCGCTCAGGCGGGACCCGACGACCCGGTTCCCGTCCTGCTCGAGCGCATCTGCCGCGGCCTGGGCTGGGGCGTCGCGGAGTACTGGGCGCCTGACCAGCGCACGGCGACGCTGCGCCTCACCGATTCCTGGCACAAAGCCGACAACGCGGTCGACGAATTCGTCGGCGTCGGCGCGGCGCAGGCGTTCGTGCCCGGCCAGGGACTCGCGGGCCGCGCCTGGGCGGACGGCGCGCCGATCTGGCTGCCCGACGCGGCGGCCGATCTCTCGTCCCGGCGCAGCGCCGAGGCCGAGCACGCCGGCCTGCACGGCGCGCTCGCCTTTCCCGTCGCCTCCGGGGACCGCCGCTTCGGCGTCATCGCGGCCTACAGCTGGTCGGCCGAGCGCCCCGACGAGGACCTCATGGGCCTCGCCGCCTCGCTCGGAGCCCAGATCGGTCTCTTCCTCGACCGCCGCAGCGCGCAGGCCGACGCCGCGCGCTCGGCCGCCGAGCGGCAGGCCGTCTTCGACGCCGCCACCGAAGTCGCGATCGTCTCGACCGACGTCGACGGGACGATCCGCATCTTCAACGCGGGCGCGGAACGCATGCTCGGCTATTCGGCCGCCGAGCTGTCGAACAAGGCCACGGTCGCGATCCTCTTCACCCGCGAGGAGATCGCCGCGCGGCGGCGCGAGCTGATCAAGTCCGGCGTGCAGCGCCCGGCGCGGGCGCTGCTCTTCGCCGGCGAGGCCCTGCTCTCCGGCGGGACCGACTCGCGCGAATGGACCCTCCAGCGCAAGGACGGCTCCCAGCTGCCCGCCCAGGTCATCTTCACGGTGATCCGCGCCCCCGGGGGAGAGGCCGTGGGCTTCCTCGGCATCGCGACCGACATCACCGACCGCCGGCGCGCGGCGGAGGAGATGGCGCGCGCGCGCGACCTCGCGGTCCGCGCCGCGCAGCTCAAGTCCGAGTTCCTCGCCAACATGAGCCACGAGATCCGCACGCCGATGAACGCGATCATCGGGATGACGGGCCTCCTGCTCGAGACCGAGCTAGACGAGCGCCAGCGCGAGTACGCCGTGACCGCGCGCAACGCCGGAGACGCGCTGCTCGAGCTCATCAGCGACATCCTGGATTTCTCCAAGATCGAGGCCGGCAAGCTCGCGATCGAGTCGATCCCGTTCGACCTGCGCGACGTCGTCGACGGCGCCGCCCAGCTCGTCGCCGAGCGCGCGCGGGCGAAGGGCCTCGCGCTCGCGGTCTCCGTGCCGCCCGGGCTCGCGACCGGACTGCGCGGGGACCCGAGCCGCCTGCGCCAGGTCCTCCTGAACCTGCTCGGCAACGCGGTGAAGTTCACCGCGTCCGGCCGCATCGAAGTCGCCGTCTCGCCGCGCCCGGACCCCGGGGGGCGAACGCGCCTGCGCGTCTCGGTCAAGGACACGGGCATCGGAATCCCGGCCGAGGCCCAGAAGATCCTCTTCCAGCCGTTCACGCAGGCCGACGCCTCGACGACGCGGCGCTTCGGGGGCACCGGCCTGGGCCTGGCGATCTCGAAGCAGCTCGTCGAGCTCATGGGCGGAGAGATCGGCGTCGAGAGCGCCGAGGGGCGCGGCTCGACGTTCTGGTTCGACATCTCCTTCGAGCCGGCGCCGGACGCCGCGCGGCGCGCCCAGCCCGCCCCTCGCCCCGACGTCCCCGCCGCGGCCCCGGCGAAGCCGTCGCGAATCCTCGTGCGGCGCCGCTTCCGCGTGCTCGTCGTCGACGACAACGAGGTCAACCGCCGCCTCGTCGCGCTCCAGCTCGAGAAGCTCGGCTACGCCTGCGAAGGGCTTCCGAGCGCGGCGGCGCTCCTGGCCCGGCTCGAGTCCGGGCCGGCCCATCTCGTCCTGCTCGACTGCCAGATGCCCGGGATGGACGGCTACGAGGCCGCGCGCGAGATCCGCAGGCGCGAGGCCGGCGGCGCGCGCCGCACTCCAATCGTCGCGATGACGGCCCACGCGCTCGCGGGCGATCGCGAGAAATGCCTGGCCGCCGGGATGGACGACTACCTGCCCAAGCCGGTCCGCCTCGAGTCGCTCTCGCAGTCCCTCGCGCTCCGGGACCCCGCCCTCAACGCCGCCATCGTCCGCGAGCTGCGCGAGACCGCGGGCGCGCAGTTCGCCGAGATGCGCGACATCTTCCTCCACCACGCCGCCGAGTCCGTCCGCGAGATCGGCGCCGCCTTCTCGCGCGGCGACTCCGCGCAGGCGCGCGCCGTCGCGCACGGCCTGCGCGGCTCGGCCGCCTCCTTCGGCGCGGCCGCGCTGAGCGCGCTGGCCGAGATGGTCGAGATCGGCGTCGAGGACGGCCATGCCGAGGACGCGCGGCTGGCGGCCGAGGAGCTCCCCGGCGAGCTCGGCCGCGCCACGCGCGCGCTCGAGGCGCTCTAAGGCGCCTCGGCGAGTTTTGGTAGACTCTTCGCCATGCCCATCCCCACCGCGCCGCCGTCCGGCTTTCGGGACTTCCTCCCCGAGCAGGTCGCGCTGCGCCACGAGGCCGCCGCGACGATCGCGCGCGTCTACCGCTCGTTCGGCTTCCAGCCGATCGCGACCTCCGCGGTCGAGGAGCTGTCGGTCCTCCTCGGCAAGGGCGCCGGCGAAAACGAGAAGCTGATCTTCAAGCTCCTGAAGCGCGGCGAGTCTCTCGAGCGCGCACAGGCCGACAAGAGCGACCTCGCCGACATGGGCCTGCGCTTCGATCTGACGCTGCCGCTCGCGCGCTACTACTCGAAGCACGGCTCCACTCTGCCGCACCCGTTCAAGGCGTTCCACATGGGCCCGGTCTGGCGCGCCGAGCGCGCGCAGAAAGGCCGCTATCGGGAATTCACCCAGTGCGACGTCGACATCATCGGCGCCGATTCGTGGGGCGCGGAAGTGGAGGTCGTCGCCGCGATCCTCTCTGTTTTCAAATCGCTCGGCATCCACGGCGTCAAAGTCCATCTCAACGATCGCCGCTTGGTCGACAAAATGCTGGAGTCCAGCGGCGTTCCAGTCGAAAAACGTACGGCGGCCTGCGTCATCATCGACAAGCTCGACAAGGCAGAACACGACAAGGTCTACGCGGAGCTCGAAGTCGAGATCGGGAAAAGCGCGACCGCCGCGCTGAAAAAAATATTGGCGCAGCCGGAGGACGGAACGCACTCCGAGTTCATGAGCCTCGCGCAGATCGACAAAGGCCATTTCGAAAATCTCAAGAACATCTCGAACGCCTTAAAAAACCTGTCGCCGGACACGCCGGTCGAATTCACGCCCAGCCTGATGCGGGGCTTGGGCTACTACACCGGCCCGGTCTTCGAGTTCCGGCATCCGTCGCTGTCCGGCTCGCTCGGCGGCGGCGGGCGCTACGACAAGCTCACGGCCGCCTTCGGCGGACAGCCGATCCCGGCGTGCGGCGGCTCGATCGGCTTCGAGCGGCTGATGCTGATCCTCGAGGAGACGGGCAAGCACGCGGCCGGCGGAGCGCCGGACGCGGTGGTCACCGTTTTCTCCGACGAGCTGCGCGGGCGCGCGCTCGAGGTCGCGGCCGCGCTGCGCGCGAAGGGGCTCTCCGTCGACGTGTTCCCGGGCGCTTCGAAGCTAAAGGCGCAGTTCAAGTACGCCGATCAGAAAAAGGCGGCCTACGCGCTCGTGATCGGCCCCGACGAGGCCGCGCGCGGCGTCGTGCAGGTCAAGGACCTCAAGACCGGCGACGAGGCGGCCCTGACTCTCGACGAGGCCTGCGCGAAGATCGCCGCGCGCGCTTAAGGCCGTGAGCCGCGCCTTCGTCAAGGAAGACGGGCCCGCGCCCGACGAGGACCCGCCCGAGCGCCCGATCTCGCCGCACCCGAACTACGCGACGCCGCGCGGCGCCCGCCTCCTGCGCGAATGGGAGGAGAGGCTCGTCGCGGAGCTCGCCGGCTACGCCGGCGCGCAGGACGACCCCGCGCGGCGCCGGCGCAAGCGCGAGCTCGAGCGGGACCTGCGCTACGCGCGCGCCCGGCTCGAGACGGCGATCGTCGTCGACCCGGACTCCGTCCCCAAAGGAGAGGCGCGCTTCGGCGCGCGCGTCGTCCTGCGCCGCGCGGACGGCGTCGAGCGCGTCCTGCGCATCGTCGGCGAGGACGAGGCCGCCGAGGGCGGCGAGCTCGCGGCGTGGACGGGCCCTTTCGTGTCGGCCCTCCTCGGGCTCAAGCCCGGTCAGTCGCTCGACTGGGACTCCGGCGACGGCGTCGAGCGCTGGACGCTCGAGCGCGTCGACTAGGCGCTCGGCGGATCGACGACGGCGACCGGCTGGAACCGCCCCGTCGGCGCGGTGCCGGCGTCGGCGACGATGAGCTGAGCCTCGCGGTTGATGCGCTGGCGCAGGTCCTCGAAGATCGCCATCATGTTCTTGCCGGGACAGTCGGTCTCGTTGTAGTGCTGGTGCGGCTGGAGGAACGCCTTGTTGGACGGGTCCTGCCCGTACTTGACCGCGAGGTAGGAGACCAGGCGCGTGAGGCTCTCGACCTGGGCCGTGGTGGGCGTCATCTTGTTGAAGTCGCCCATCATCGCGACGCCGATGTTGCCCTGGTTGGCGCCGGCCGTGTGCGCGCCGAGCACGTCGGCGTGCCGGCCCTCGACGACGCGCCCCGCGCCGTCGATCAGGAAGTGATAGCCGATGTCCTCGAAGGCCTCCTTGCCCTCTCGCGCGCGGCCGACCATGTGGTAGTTCTGGATCTCGCGCACGGCCGCGGCGGTCTCCGCCTCGGTCGTCGTGCGCGCGCCGTCGGTGTGATGGATCGTGACGCGGTACGGCGTCTGCGCGATGTCGGAGCCGCGCCGCTTCGCCGCGCCCCACGCGGCCCGGCTCAGGACGGGGTAGACGGCGGCGTAGCCGCAGGCGATCTGGTCGGCGACGTAGCCGAGCAGGGCCTCGCCGGCGCCGCGCGCGGAGCTGCCCGCGCTCTGCGCGGCGGCCTTGAGCAGGGCGGAATCGGGCGGCGGCACCGCGGCACCGCGGCTCGCGGACGGGCTCCGGCCGCCGGCGGACGTCAGAACGATCCGCCGCGCGGCGCCGGCCGCGGGCGCGCGCGGCGCGCTCGGCGCCGCGACGGAAGGCCCGGCCGTCTCCGCCGCGAAGGCGAGCGCGGCGCCGGGGCGCGCGCCGTCGAAGAGGACGCGGCCGGAGTCGGACAGCGACTCGGGCGCCGGCCCGGACGCGGCGCTCGGCGGAACGTCGACCACGAGCGGGAAGCCGCGCGCTCTCTCCTCCGCCATCGCCGACGACGCGACGTCCGCTCGCGACGCGGGCGCGGCCGCGGCCGCGGAGGCCGGCGCGCCGGCGCCGTTCTTCTGCTCGTGACACCCGAGGATGGCGATCGCCGCCGCGAGCTGAACGCCGAGACGAAACGCGCGCTTCATGGCCGCAGTCTAACTCATTCCGGGAAAACGTCTATAGGTCGGGAGGCCTAAAAAGAGGATGTCCAATCGTCCTCCCAGTGCCAGGCGTTAAGTGATTTAGCCGCGGAGAGAAGTCTCGACCGCTCGCGGCCGAGACGCGGACGCCGGTGCCAGGCTTTCAGCAGTAAACCGCGCGGCGAAGCGCCGCGGTCAGAGCAGGCGCCCTTGCTCGGGCTTCTCGCGCAGAAAATCCAGGTCCGCGGCGGTATCGATGTCGACCTGGGTCGACGCGTCGTCGAGAGGAATCTTGACCGCCTCGGACCAATGGCGGCGGATCGACGCCATCGCGGTGTCGTCGCCGACGAGAAGCCCGATCTCGCCGAAGAGCTCGCGCGGATACGCTGTCGGATGGCCTTTCATCGGCCCCTCCGGGCTCGGATACACCGGGAAGCACAGGCGCCCGGACAGCTCGAACTCGGAGAGCACGCGGTCGATGAGCCACGGCTTCACGCGCGGCATGTCGCCGAGCAGAGCGATGGCTCCCGGCGCGTCGGGCGGGACCTCGCGCAGGCCGACCTCGAACGAGGAGGCCTTGCCCGTGGCCCAGGCGGGATTGAAGACCACGCGCAAGCGCGCGTCGTCGATGCCCTCGATCGCGCGCAGTCCCGCCTCCGCGCCCGCGCCGAGGACGACGACGACCGGATTCAAGCGCGAGGCGAGCGCGCTCTCGACGACGTGGCGAAGGACGGGCTGACCGTCCACGTCGGCGAGCATCTTGGAGCCCGCGCCGAAGCGCCGGCCGCGCCCCGCCGCGAGGACGAGGCCGGGCATGCGCACGCCGCCCTTGCGCGCGGCCGGCGCGGAGCCCGCAGGGCGCAGCCGCGCGGGGCGCCCGCCCTTGCGCGCGAAGCGGATCGCCAGAATCTCGGCCGCCGCGGCGAGGGCGATCTCCTCCGGCGTCTCCGCGCCGACGTCCAGCCCGGCGGGCGCCGAGAAGACGCCGGGCTCCGGCTCGACTCCCGCGGCCTTGAGCTCGGTCAGCAGCTTCGCCGCGCGCCCCGCGGGACCCACGAGGCCCACGTAGCGCGCGGGACTGCGCAGCGCGCCCTTGAGCGCGCGGCCGTCGGCCGAGAAGCTGTGCGTCATCACGACCACGTAGGTGTCGGCGTCGGGCCGGGCCGCGGAGCGCGCCGCGTCCCAGCCGCCCTCGACGAGCCGCCAGCGCGCGCGGTCCCAGCTCTCCCCGTGCAGGCGCCCGGGGCGGGAATCCGCGACGGTCACGACGAAGCCGAGGCGGTCGAGGAGCTCGGCGAGCCGGCGCGCGTCCTCGCCGGAGCCGATCAGCAGGGCCTTGCCCATCGGGATCAGCGGAAAGCGCAGGCGGCGGCGCACGCCGCCGCGCGCGGCCTCCTCGTCGAGCTCGGGCTCGCCCTCGGCGTAGCAGGCCTTGGCCGCCGGATGATCGGGCGGGAGATGGCGGCGGCGTCCCGCCTCGGCTCCGGCGATCGACAGCTCGACGACGAGCCCCTCGCCGCGCAGGAGCGTCTCGCGCACTTCGCGCAGGCGCTCGCGCACCTCGCCGGTCACCGGCTCCAGCCAGATCTCGGCGCGTCCGGAGAGCCCGCCGGGGCCGAACAGCGTCTCGTCCTCGTCGAGCTCGACCTCGACGAGCGCCGGGGTCTGGTCCCCGAGCGCCTTCTCCGCGGCCTCGCGCAGGGAGTCCGGAAGGCTCGCCAGCGAGCGGGCGCCTTCCGCGCTCGCGGCCGCGTCGTCGCAGAACAACGCCGGAGCCCCGGAACGCTCGTGCGGCGCTCCGTCGAGCGTGATCAAAGTGGCGAGTATTCCGCGGACGTTCAGAGGATCGGCGGAGGCCAGATCCTCGAGCGCGCGAAGCACGACGAGCGCCTCGTGGGGCCGGGGAGCGCCCATGCCTCGATTGAATCATATTCGGCCGCGCCTGGGACCGAACGCGGCGTCTTGAAAAGGCAACACGGCGGCGCTACAATCCGGTCGTGAGCCTCGACGAGCGGTCCCTGCGCAGCCTGATCTCCCTGCTCGACGACGACGATCCGCGCAGCCTGCGCCTCGTGAAGGAGCGCCTGTTCGACGCGGGCGTCGCGGCTCTTCCTTATTTAGAAGAGGCCCGCGGCAGCTCGGAGCCCGAGTTCGCCGCGCGTCTGGACGCGGTGGCCGAGGAGCTCCGGCTGCGCGACCTGCAGGGGCGCTTCGCCGCGCTCGCGGCCGAGCGCGTCCCGGACCTCGAGGAGGGCGCGCTCCTCCTGTCGCGCTTCGGGCACCCGCGCACCGATCCCGCGGTCTACCGGACCTGGCTCGACCGCGTGGCGGTCGCGGCCGGCGAGGAGATTCCCGAGGACTGCGGAGTCGGAGAAGCCGTGCGGCGCCTCGCGAACCATCTCTTTCAGGCGATGGGCTTCGGGGGCAACGAGGCGAACTATTACGACCCGGACAACAGCTATCTCTCGCGCGTGATCGACACCCGGCGCGGAATCCCCGTCTCCTTGTCCGTGCTGTACCTCCTCGCCGCCAAGCGCCTGCGCATCCCGGTCTACGGCGTCGGCACGCCCGGGCATTTCCTGCTCGGCTACCGCGAATCGGACGCCCCCTGCTTCATCGACTGCTTCCGCGCGGGCCGCCGCATGGACGCCCCCGAGGTCCGGCGCATGCTCGTGCGCAACGGCTACGAGTTCAAGCCCGCCTACCTGAAGCCGTGCGGCCCCCGGGAAATCCTCGCGCGCATGATGCGCAACCTGCTGTCGATCTACCAGAAGACCGGGGCCGTCGAGCGCGCCGAGAGGCTTTCCAGCCTCGTCGAGATCCTCGTCACCGGACGCGCGGCGGCGGACGGAGAGTGAAGGCCCTCGCGCTCGCCGCCCTGCTCGCGGCGCCGGCCCGCGCGACCCGCCCGCTGACTCCGCCGGCGCCGGAGTTCCCCGCGAACTGCGCGTGGCTCAACGCGCAGCCGCTCTCGCTGGAGCTGATGCGCGGCCGCAAGGCCGTCGTCGTCGCGTTCCTGAATCCGACCGGCCTGAACTCCATCCGCTCGCTGGCCGTGCTCAAGGCCTGGTTCGACCGCTACGCGCTCAGCCAGCTCATGATCGTCGGCGTCGTCACGCCCTCTCTCGAGGCCGAGGGCGACGTGCTCTGGCTGCGCCGCGAGCTCAAGCGGCTCGGCGTCGAGTTCCCCGTCGTTCTCGACCGCGACCGGACCCTGTGGAACGCCTACATGAACCAGGGCTGGCCCGCGCTCTACCTCGTCGACCGCCACGGCCTCATCCTCTACGACCAGCTCGGCGAGGGCGGCACCTCGGAGTTCGAAGCGGAGCTGCGCAACGCGCTCGCGGACATCGTCGGCAGTGGCGATCTTCCGCCCGCCGTCGACGCCCCCGAGCCGAACTCGCAGGGCTGCGGCCGCGCGACTCCCGACGTCAACCTCGGCGCGCGCTCGCGGACGAAGCCCCTCGCGCTCGCCGGCCGCGCTCGCCGCGACGAGATCGTGCCCGAGAAGCGCCTCGGGGAGGTCGCGACCGAGGGCGCCTGGCAGACCGCGTCGGACGGCCTGCGTCTCGCGGAGGGCAACAAGTCGCAGGAGGCGTTCGTCCGGGTCGTGTTCCAGGCCTCGCAGGCGCTCGGCGTGCTCTCGCCGCCTTACGGCGGCCGCTCGCGGTTCTTCGTCAAGCGCGACGACGAGTGGCTCCACGAGGGCGACGCCGGCCGGGACGTCCGCTTCGACGACGACGGCCGCAGCTACGTCGACGTCGCGGCGCCGCGCCTCTACGACCTCGTGCGCGACGACGCGGGCCAGCCTCACGAGCTCTTCGTCTTCCCCGAGCAGCGCGGCTCCGCCGTCCACGGCTTCACCTTCGCCGACTCCTGCGTGGTCACGGACCTCCCGTGACCCGCGCCGGCGGCGCCGAGATCGCCGCGGTCGACGCGCGCCCGTTCCGCGCCGAGCTCTCCGAGTCCTTCGAGATCGCCGGCGGTACCGCGCACGCGCACGACGGCGTCTTCGTGCGCGTGCGCCTCCGCGACGGGACGCGGGGCTGGGGCGAGGCCTCGCCGATGGCGGCCTTCAACGGCGAGACGCCGCGCGCGGCCCTCGGCGCGATCCGGCGCGCGGGCCGGCGCTGGCTCGGGCAAGACGCCGCGGCCTGGCGTTCTCGTCTCGAGGAGCTCGAGGACGAGCTCCCGCGCGGCGCCGGAGCGGCGCGCGCGGCGCTCGGCATGGCCCTGCTCGACGCCTGGACCCGCCGCGCGCGCCTGCCCCTGCGCGCGCTCTTCGGCGGCGCCGAGACGCGCGTGGCCAGCGACGTGACGGTCACGATCCTGCCCCCGGCCGCCGCCGCCGACGCCGCCCGCCGCATCCGCGCGCTCGGCGTGAGGACGGTCAAGATCAAGGTCGGCAAGGACCCGGCCGAGGACGCCGCTCGCGTGGCCGCGGTCGCGGCCGTCGACCCGCGCTTCACCTTGCTCCTCGACGCCAACCAGGGCTTCGCGCCGCGCGAGTCGCTGGACCTGCTGCGGCGTCTGCGCGCGCGCGGAATCCGCCCCGCGCTGTTCGAGCAGCCCGCGGCCGCGGCGGACTGGGACGGGCTCGCGCGCGTCGCGCGGCTCGGGGGCGTGCCCGTGGCCGCCGACGAGTCCGTGCACGGGCGCGCCGACGCCTGGGGACTCGCGCGGCAAGGCGCGGTGCAGGTCCTCAACGTCAAGCTCATGAAGATGGGGCTTCTGGAGTCCTGGGACGTGGCCTTGATCGCGCGCGCCGCCGGGCTGGGCCTCATGATCGGCGGCATGATCGAGACCTCGCTGGCGATGTCCTGCTCGGCGCACTTCGCGGCCGGGCTCGGAGGCTTCCGGTTCGTCGATCTCGACACGCCGCTCTGGCTGAAGCGGGACCCGACGCGCGGGCTCCGTCTCGCGCGCGGCGGGGTCTACGACCTGTCCGGCGTGCGGGCGGGCATCGGGGTCGTCCCTCCCTTTTGAAGCGCGAAGGGACTTGACAAGCGGCCGACTGGCCTGTTATGATTGACTGACCGGTCAGTTAATCAAAATGGGACGAAAACCAGACCCCGCGATCCGCGAGCGCATCCTGCAAGAGGCGGAGCACATCATCCACCTCAAGGGGTTCAACTCGGCGTCGATGGACGAGATCGCCAAGGCCAGCGGGATGACGAAGGCGAACCTCTTCCATCATTACGTCTCCAAGGCGGACCTGGCGCTCGCCGTCCTGGACTTCAAGATCGCCGAGTTCCGCCGCAAGGTGGAGCCGCTGTGCGCGCAGGAAGCGCCGGAGAAGGCCGTCGGGCTCATGTTCGAGCAGGCCGCCGGCTTCTTCGGCGGCAACGGCTGCAAGGCGGGCTGCTTCGTGGGCAACATCGCCCTCGAGATGAGCGACCGCGACGAGGTCTTCCGCGAGCGCGTCGGCCGCTTCTTCAGCGAGTGGGCCGCGTCGATGACCGAGTGCCTCGAGCGCTGCAAGGCCTCCGGCTACTTCCGGGCTTCGCTCGACTCGCGCGCCGCGGCCGAGACCATCGTCTCCCTTTATGAAGGAACGATCATGATGGCGCGCAGCCAGCGCGACGCGACGATCTTCTCCCGCGTCGGCCCCATCGCGCAGTCGATTTTGGAGCAGCACAAAACCGGAGATAGGAGGACAAACGACATGGGTCCGAAGACGCCCTGCGGGTGCTAACCCGCTTCACCCGCCGCCGTCTCCCGCTTCGCGGGGGACGGCGGCACGTTTTTTCCTCGATGACCTTGAAAACGCTTCGCCCCGCCCTCGCCTTGCTGCTCGCGCTGACGCCGGCCGCCTGCTCGCGTCTGGACTCGCCGCGAGCGGCGCCCGATTTCGCGCTCAAGGATCCCGCCGGCCGCACCGTGACCCTGTCGTCCCAGCGCGGGCGCGTCGTCCTGCTGAACTTCTGGGCGACCTGGTGCGACTCCTGCCGCGAGGAGCTGCCCGCGCTCGACTATCTGCAGAGCGGCGCGAACGACCGATTCGTCCTGCTCGCGGTCAGCGTGGACGACGATCCCGCGAAGGTGGTGCCGCCGTTCGTGACGCGCCACCGCCTGCGCGTCCCGGTCGCGTACGCGAACGAGACGGTCATGCACGCCTACGGGGTCCGAGACCTCCCCACCTCTTTTCTGATCGGACCGGACGGCTCGATCGAGCGGCGCTACGTCGGCCCTCTGGACGAGCGCGCGGTCCAAAATGATATTCTGACGCTTCTCAGGAGGCCCTCATGAAACCGACTCTCACCGCACTGACAGCCGCACTCTTGCTCGCCGCGCCGTGCCTCGCCGGCGGCACGCCGGCCGCTCCCGACATGTCCGCAGCGACCGCCGCGCCGGCCGCTCCGAAAGACGCGCCGAAGAAATCGAAGAGCCGCATCAGCCGCGAGGACCTCGAGGCCGCGCTCGCGGAGAACCCCGACCTGATCGTCAAGGCGCTCGCGAAGATCGGGAAGACCGATCAATCCAAGTTCTTCGAGATCGTCGTCGAGGCTCAGCACGCCTATCAGCTCTCTCAGGAGGAGAGGGAGCTCGAGAACGCTCTCAAGAACCCCTTCACCCCGAAGATCGACGACAAGACCCGCGTGCGCGGAGACAAGGACGCGCCGATCACGCTCGTCGAGTACTCGGACTTCGAGTGCCCGTACTGCCAAAAGGGCTTCCAGATCGTCGAGGCCCTGAAGGAGAAGTACGGCAAGCGGATGCGCTTCATCTACAAGCACATGCCGCTCGTGAACCTGCACCCGCAGGCCATGCCGGCCGCGCGCTGGCAGGAGGCCGTGGCGCTGCAGTCTCCCGAGAAGGCGTGGGACTTCCACGACACGATGTTCAAGAACCAGGAGAAGCTCGGCGACGCGAAGACGGCCGACGAGTTCTTCCATCAGACGGTCAAGGACATGGGCCTCGACGTCAAGAAGGCGGAGAAGGACGCGTCGAGCCAGGCCGTGCAGGACAAGATCGACGCCGACTCGAAGGAAGGCGCGGAGTTCGGCTTCACCGGGACGCCCGGCTTCCTCGTGAACGGCGTCGCCGTGCGCGGCGCCTACCCGCCCGGCTATTTCGACATGATCATCCAGAAGCTCGGCGTCGCGAACTGACGCTCCGCCGCACCGAAGGCCCGCCGCGAGGCGGGCCTTCTTTTTTTGCGGGTCCCGCGCGCGACGCTCAGAGCCGCGAGGCGTCGGCCGCGAGGCGGTCGAGCTCGGCGCCGTCGGCGCCGTCGTAGTAGCCGCGGATGCGCGCGCCGGAGTCGAGCAGGACGAACTTCGTCGTGTGCGCGACGTTCTGGCCGCGCGGCGCGTCCCGGCTCTCGACGGCCGAGATCAGGAAGCCGTCGCGGAAGAGCTTGATCAGCGCGGGCTTGTCTCCGGTCACGAAGAGCCAGCGCTGCGGATCGGCGCCGAAGAGGCGCGCGTACTCGGCGAGGACCTCGGGCGAGTCGTGGTCCGGATCGACGGTGAAGGACAGCAGGCCCACCGACTTCGGCAGGCGCTTCTGCAGTCCCCGCATGTTCGCGCTGAGCGTGGGGCACGGGCCCGCGCAGCTCGTGTAGACGAAGTCGACGATCCAGACGCGCCCGCGCAGCGCGCGCAGGTCCAGCGGCGAGGTTCCGTCGACGGTGACCGCCGTCAGCGCGAAGTCGGGCAGCGCGCGCGCGTCCGGAGCCTTCGCGCAGCCGGCGGAGAGAAAAACGGCGATGTAAAGGATGATACTCAAAAGCACTCGAAGCTCCTTCTCAGCTATTGGACGACATCTGGGTCTTTACAAAAAAATATCCATCGGTTATTCTACAGCCCTGTCCGAAAACGCGCGCGGGCCGCGCCGCGGCTTCGAACAGGAGAACGCTACCAAATGTCATGGAGACCCGGATGAACACGGCTGCGCCCACCACGCCGATCACCCCCAATCACGACGCGAACGAGGACGCGATTGCCGCCACGATGCAGGTGCGCAAGCGCAACGGCTCCCTCGAACCCGTCGACGTCAACAAGATCGTGCGCGCCGTCGCCCGCTGCGGCCAAGGCCTCGAGCACGTCGACGTCCTCAAGATCGCGACGAAGACGATCGGCGGCCTCTACGACGGCGCCACCACCAAGGAGCTCGACAATCTCTCGATCCAGACCTCGGCCCTGCTGATCGCCGAGGAGCCCGAGTACTCGCGCCTCGCGGCGCGCCTGCTCGCCACCTATATTTATAAGGAGGTCGAGAACCAGGACATCCACTCGTTCTCGCAGTCGATCGCGGCCGGCGTGCGCCACGGCCTCATCGCGGAGAAGGTCGGTCAGTTCGTCGCCGCGAACGCGCGCAAGCTCAACGACGCGATCGAGAACTCGCGCAGCGAGCTCTTCGAGTACTTCGGCCTGCGCACGGTCTACGACCGCTATCTCCTCAAGAACCCCGAGAGCCGCGAGGTCCTCGAGTCGCCGCAGTACTTCTTCCTGCGCGTGGCCTGCGGCCTCGCCGAGACGGTCCAGGAGGCGGTCGAGTTCTACAACCTGATCTCGCGCTTCGAGCACATGCCGAGCTCGCCGACGCTGTTCAACTCGGGCACGCGCCACCCGCAGATGAGCTCGTGCTACCTGCTCGACAGCCCCCTCGACGACCTCGAGGCGATCTACAAGCGCTACACCGACATCGCGCTGCTCTCGAAGTTCTCCGGCGGCATCGGCGTCTCGTACTCGCGCATCCGCGCGCGCGGGTCGCTGATCCGCTCGACGAACGGCAAGTCCAACGGCATCGTGCCGTGGCTGAAGACGCTCGACAGCTCGGTCGTGGCGGTCAACCAGGGCGGCAAGCGCAAGGGCGCCTGCGCCGTCTACCTCGAGACGTGGCACCCGGACATCGAGGAGTTCCTCGAGCTGCGCGAGAACACCGGCGACGCGGCCCGGCGCGCGCACAACCTTCACCTCGCGCACTGGATCCCGGACCTGTTCATGAAGCGCGTCGAGGAGGACGGCCTCTGGTCGCTGTTCGACCCGAAGACGATGCCGCACCTGACCGACCTGTACGGCAAGGCGTTCGAGGACGCCTACGTCGACGCGGAATCGAAGAAGCTCTACGTCCGCCAGGCCAAGGCCCGCGACCTGTACGCGCGCATGATGAAGACGCTCGCGGAGACCGGCAACGGCTGGATGAACTTCAAGGACGCCAGCAATCTCAAGGCGAACCAGACCGGCGCGCCGGCCAACGTCGTCCACTCGTCGAACCTGTGCACGGAGATCATCGAGGTCACGAGCCAGGGCGAGACCGCGGTCTGCAACCTCGGCTCGATCAACCTCTCGAAGCACGTCGAGGACGGCCGCTTCGACTTCGTCAAGCTCGCGGCGAACGTGCGCACCGCGGTCAAGTACCTGGACCGCGTCGTCGACATCAACTTCTATCCGACGAAGGCCGCGGAGGACTCGAACCGGAAATGGCGGCCGGTCGGGCTCGGCGTGATGGGCCTGCAGGACGCGTTCTTCCAGCTCGGCCTGCCGTTCGACGGGCCGGAGGCGCGCGAGCTCTCCAAGAAGATCGCCGAGGAGATCTACTTCCACGCGCTGTCGGCGTCGGTCGAGCTCGCCGGCGCGAAGGGCCCTCACCCGGCTTTCCCCGAGACGAAGGCCGCGAAAGGCGCGTTCCAGTTCGAGCTGTGGGGCGCGGCTCCGTCCGACGCGACGCGGTGGGAGAAGCTGCGCGCGGAGATGGTCAAGAAGGGGCTGCGCAACTCTCTGCTGCTCGCGATCGCGCCGACCGCGACGATCGCGTCGATCGTCGGCGCCTACGAGGCGATCGAGCCGCAGATCTCGAACCTGTTCAAGCGCGAGACGCTGTCCGGCGAGTTCCTGCAGGTCAACAAGTACCTCGTCGTCGAGCTCAAGAAGCTGGGCCTGTGGAACGAGGAGATGCGCAACCGCATCAAGATGTCCGACGGCTCGATCTCGGACATCGCCGAGATCCCCGAGAACGTGCGCGCCGTGTTCCGCACGGTCTGGGAGGTCCCCCAGCGCTCGCTGATCGACATGGCCGCCGACCGCGGGACCTTCATCGACCAGAGCCAGTCGCTGAACCTCTTCATGGAGAGCCCGAACATCGGCAAGCTCTCGTCCATGTACATGTACGCGTGGAAGAAGGGGCTCAAGAGCACGTACTACCTGCGCTCTCGTCCCGCGACGAAGATCGCGAAGACCACCGTGACCGCCGTCGCGGCCGCGGCACCCGTCCCCGCGGCTCCGGCGCCGACGGACGCGGAGAAGGTCGCCTGCTCCCTGGAGAACCCGGAGAGCTGCGAGTCCTGCCAGTAGATTCACCCGCATCCCCGGCGAGGGCCCGCCCTCGCCGGGGACGATTTCTCCGGTCCCAGACAGACGACGCGCGCACGCGCAGGAGACTCACGCGATGATCCTCGATCCCGGCTTCAACTTGACGCTCCGCCCGATGAAGTACCCCGTGTTCTTCGAGATGTACAAGGCCGCCATCAAGAACACCTGGACGGTCGAGGAGGTCGACTTCTCGCACGACGTCAGCGACCTCAAGAGCAAGCTCTCACCCGCCGAGCGCCACCTGATCAACCGCCTCGTCGCGTTCTTCGCGACCGGCGACTCCATCGTCAGCAACAATCTCGTCCTCAACCTCTACAAGCACGTGAACTCCCCCGAGGCGCGCGTGTACCTTTCGAGGCAGCTTTTTGAGGAAGCCGTGCACGTCGAGTTCTACCTGACCTTGCTGGACACCTACATCCCCGAGCCCGCGGAGCGCGAGCAGGCGTTCTCCGCGGTCGACAACATCCCGTCGATCAAGCGCAAGGCCGACTTCATGTTCAAGTGGATGAACAACATCCACGACCTCGACAAGCTCGACACCCAGGAAAAAAAGCGGCAGTTCGTGCTGAACCTGATCTGCTTCGCCGCCTGCGTCGAGGGATTATTTTTCTTTGCCGCGTTCGCATACGTTTATTTCCTGCGCTCGAAGGGTCTTCTAAACGGTTTGGCCGGCGGGACCAACTGGGTGTTCCGCGACGAGTCCATGCATATCGCCGCCGCGCTCGAGGTCATCAAGACCGCGCGCGCCGAGGACCCGACCCTCTTCACGCCGAAGATGGAGGCCGACGTGATCGCGATGATGAAGGACGCTTTGGAGTGCGAGATGGCCTTCGCCGAGGACCTGCTCGGCCTCGGCGTCGCGGGGCTGTCCGCCAACGGCATGCGCCAATACCTTCAGTGCGTCGCCGACCAGCGCCTCGTCGCGCTCGGCATCAAGCCCGTCTACGGCTCCCGCAACCCGTTCAACTTCATGGAGCTGCAGGACGTCCAGGAGCTCGCGAACTTCTTCGAGCGCCGCGTCTCCGCCTACCAGGTCGGCGTCACCGGCGCGGTCGCCTTCAGCGAAGAATTCTAGCGCTGGCCCGCGGGTCCTCCTGGGCCTTGCTTATAAAAATCACGACTTCCTAGAATGGCGTCGTCGTTCCAGGAGGTCCCCATGGCTTTTCTCTCCCAGCTTCTCGCCGGAGCCGGAATCAACGGCGACATGGCCGTGATCCTGTTCATGCTCGCCGCGTTCGCGGTGTTCATATTCCTCTATAACTCGGTCGTCATCGTCGGCGGCACGCAGATCGCGGTGCTCGAGCGGCGCTGGTTCGGGCGCGGCATGCCCGAGGGACACGTGGTCGCGATGGCCAACGAGGTCGGCATCCAGGCGCGCATTCTGGAGCCCGGACTGCACCTGCTCACGCCGTTCCTCTACCGCACAGAGAAGGCGCCGATGATGGTCGTCGCGGAGAGCGAGATCGGCCTCGTCGAGTCGATCGACGGCGCGCCGGTGCCTCCCGGCCGCATCTTCGGCAAGGCCCTGCAGAACCACAACCTGTTCCAGGACGGCGAGGCGTTCCTCAGCGGCGGCGGCGAGAAGGGCCCGCAGGTCCAGATCCTCCCTCCCGGCACGTACCGGATCAACCCGTACCTGTTCAAGGTCACGAAGCGCGCGGCGCTGAAGATCCTGAACAACAAGATCGGCGTCGTCATCGCCACCGACGGCCAGCCGATCGCGCCGGGCCGCCTGCTCGCCAAGCGCGTCACCGGCCACGAGAATTTCCAGAACGGCCAGGCGTTCTTCGAGCAGGGCGGCCAGAAGGGCCCGCAGATCGACATCCTGCTGCCCGGCACCTACCGCATCAACACCGCGCTGTTCGCCGTCGAGCTGCGCGACGCGATCATCATCCCCGCGCAGAAAGTCGGCATGGTCATCGCGCGCGACGGCGAGCCCCTGCCCCCGTCGGAATACGTCGCGAAGGCCGTGACCGGCTCCCGCGACTTCCAGGACGGCGCGGCGTTCCTCCAGGCGCAGGGCCAGCGCGGCCCCCAGCTCGACTTCCTGAAGCCCGGCACTTACTACGTCAACCCTCTGATGTTCGACGTGACTTTGGACGACGTCCTGCAGGTCGCGCGCGGCGAGGTCGCCGTCATCGTCTCGAACATCGGCAAGGACCCGTCCACCGCGGTGGTGCCGCCCGCGTCGGCCGTGAAGACCGACGAACGCCTCAAGGACGGCATCGAGCGCTACGTGGTCGACTCCGGCTATCGCGGCATCCAGCGCGAGGTGCTCGGCCCCGGCACGTACTACCTCAACAAGCTCGCCTACACCCCCCACATCATCCCGACGACCAACATCACGATCGACTGGGCCGAGGAGAAGTCCCAGCGCGGCGACCGCGCGTTCAACCCGCTCGCGATCGTTTCGACGGACGGCTTCGAGATGACGGTCGAGGTCAAGGTCATCCTGCGCGTGCTCCCCGAGCAGGCGCCGCACATGGTCGCGCGCATCGGCACCATCGACAACTTGATCGAGCACGTCGTGCACCCGCTGATCGACTCTTCCTTCCGAAACCAGGCCTCATCCTCCGAGGCGATGAAGTTCATGCAGGACCGCCACGAGGAGCAGCGCAAGGCCGAAGAGCACATCACCGACGAGCTCACGAAGTACCACGTCGACTGTGTGAGCGTCCTCATCTGCCAGATCGTGCTCCCCGAGCGCCTGATGCAGACGCTGACGAACAAGGTCGTCGCGGCCCAGCAGATGTCGATGTTCGACTCGCAGCAGGAGGCCGAAGCCCGAAGACGCGAGATGGAGAAGACCAAGGCTCAGGCCGACCTCCAGCCCCAGCTCGTCAAGGCCGAGATCGACGTGCAGATCGCGACCCAGTCCAAGCAGAGCGCGATCATCACCGCCGAGGGCAAGAGCCAGTCGACGCGCCTGGAGCAGGAGGGCATCGCGGCCGGCATCTCGGCCGTCGGCAAGGCCGAGGGCGAGAAGATTCTCGCGATCGGCCAGGCCACCGCCTCGGCCTACGTCCAGCAGTCCGCCGCGCTCGGCCAGGGGCCGCTCGCGATGATCGAGGTCATGAAGCGCGTCTCCGACGGCAAGATCAAGATCACGCCCGACATCGTCGTCGGCGGCGGCAACGGCAACGGCGAGGGCGCAAGCTCCAACATGCTCGCGGCCTTCATGGCCAGCCTCATGGGCTCGGGCATGCGCCTGGTCCCGCAGGACAGCGGCAAGCCGAAGAAGGAGTAGCGGCGCCGTCTCAGCCGCCGCGCTAGTGCGAGGCGGCCGCCGGGGCCGGGGCGGGAGTCTTGGCCGGGGCCGGCTTCTTCCCCTTCTGCTTGTTCGTCGCCTTGCCCGCCTTCCTCGGGCCCGTCTTCTTGGGCGCGTTGGCGGGCGCGGACGCGGGCGTCGACGCCGGCGCCGCGGCGGGCTGGCTCCCCTGCGCGGGCGTGGAATTCGCCGCGGGCGCGGCGAAGGCGGCGGCGGCGGCGGCGGCGCACAGCGCGGCGGCGGCGAGGATCTTCTTCATGTTCGTTGGTCTCCCTCACGTCGTTCGTGGATCATCGGTTCTCGATCGATAGGCTCAGCGGCCGGCGCGGGCGCGGCCGGGTGCGGCGAC
>Ga0209415_10000683_pt1 | contig 63421 bp, 59 predicted proteins | sample PeaSoiSIISIP2007_FD_187696 | JGI IMG/M metagenome (GOLD analysis project Ga0209415, IMG submission 187696) | Peat soil microbial communities from Weissenstadt, Germany - SII-SIP-2007 (SPAdes) (version 2) | ecosystem: Environmental > Terrestrial > Soil > Wetlands > Peat | place: Germany...
GTCGGCTTTGCAGCGGTCGCTCAGCTCCTGAACGAACGACGCGAAGAGCACCACCGCCGCGAGACCGGCCGAGCCGATCGCGTAGCCTTTGGTGACGGCCTTGGTCGTGTTGCCGACCGCGTCGAGCGGATCGGTCACGTTGCGCACGTCTTCGGGCATCTTGGCCATTTCCGCGATGCCGCCCGCGTTGTCGGTGATCGGACCGAACGAGTCGATCGCCACCACGATGCCGGCCATCGAGAGCATCGACATGACCGCGATCGCCACGCCGTAAATACCGGCGAAGTTGTTCGCGATCAGGATGCCGAGCACGATGACGATGCCGGGCAGCGCGGTCGCGCGCATCGACACCGCGAGGCCCGCGATGATGTTCGTCGCGTGGCCCGTGACCGACGCCGCCGCGATCGCCCTTACCGGCGGGAACGTCGTGCCGGTGTAGTACTCGGTGATGTAGGTGATCAGGCCGGTGACCGCGAGCCCGACGAGCGTGCAGATGAAGATGTCGAGCGCCGAGATCCTTAACGTCCCGACCGTCACGCCGCCGCCGAATTCTTGTTGGGCGATGAAGTAGAAGCCGACCGCCGAGAGCACGCCGGCGATGATCATGCCGCCGTAGAGGGCGTTCATGATGCCCTCTTTCTTGACCGTGCCGCGACCGACGAAGAACGTGCCGATGATCGACGTGATAATCGAGACCGCCCCCATGATGAGCGGGAACGACGTTGCGCCGGGAACGCTGCCCAGTACCAGGTGCCCGAGCAGCATCGCGGCCGTCGTCGTGACGACGTAGGTTTCGAAGAGGTCGGCCGCCATGCCGGCGCAATCGCCGACGTTGTCGCCGACGTTATCCGCGATAACGGCCGGATTGCGCGGATCGTCTTCCGGGATGCCCGCTTCGACTTTGCCGACGAGGTCGGCGCCGACATCGGCCGCCTTCGTGAAGATACCGCCGCCCAGACGGGCAAACACCGAGATCAGCGAACAGCCGAAGGCCAGACCGATCAGGGCTGCGATCGACTTCGTTTCGTCGCCGTTGTTGACGTTCAGCATGATCGCGTAGTAGCCGCTGACCGCGAGGAGTCCGAGGCCGACCACCAAGAGACCGGTGATCGCGCCGCCCTTGAAGGCGAGGTTCAGCGCCGGCCCGAGGCCGTCGCGCGCCGCTTCCGCGGTGCGCACGTTGGCGCGCACCGAGACGAGCATGCCGATGAACCCGGCCGCGCCCGAGAGGATGGCCCCGATCGCGAACCCGATCGCGGCTTCCCAACCCAGCGGCTGCGGCGCGAAACCGATGACGAGGAAGAGGACGACGGCGACCATGGCCACCGTTCGGTATTGGCGATTGAGGAACGCCATCGCGCCCTCTTGGATCGCCGCGGCGATTGCTTGCATGGTCTCGTTGCCGGCCGGCTGGCGCAGAATCCACGAGATGAGGTACAAGCCATAGAGGATCGCGAGAATCCCGGCTCCGAGGCCGAGCTCGATCCCGAGCGTTGCTGACATACGGGTCCCCTACAACGGGCCCAGGCCGATGGCCGGGCAGTCGATGACACAAAGAAAGGCTCGGTGGCCGAGCGCTTATGACGGCGCGTTTGGCGCGCTTGCGGCGTGGTCCTGTTTGTCATAGGAGGGCGGGAGCGAGCAAGCCAACCTGCGCGCGATGGAGTCGACGGAGTTTCTGGTCGTTGGTTGCGGCCCGGCCGGCGGCACCGCGGCCCGCGAAGCAGCGCGTTCCGGGGTCGCGACCGTCGTGCTCGAGCGCGACGCGGTGGTCGGCGCCAAGCGGGTCTGCGCGGCGGGACTGCGGCCGGGATTCTGCGAGACCTTCGACCTGCCGCGCTCGATCGTGCACTGCGATCCGCCGCGGATCACGCTCTCGACGATGCAGCAAACCTACGCCTTCACGCTGGGCCCGGCGCATACGACGACCCGCGAAGAGCTCGACGGCACGATCGCGGGGCTCGCGCGCCGCGAGGGCGCCGAGATTCGCACCGGCGCGCTGTTCCGGTCGCTCGAACGGGAGCGCGACGGCGTGGTCGTCGAGTACGCCGACACGCGTGCCGGCGCGCGCAAGACGATTCGCGCGCGCTCGGTGTTCCTCGCGCAGGGCTCGACCGCGCGCCTAGACGACGTCGATGCGGCCTTCCGCTACGACGAATGGCGCAACGGCATCATCACGTGCCTCCAGAACCGCGTGTATCTCGCGCGGCCCGCGATACCCGAGACCTACGAAACGCTCGAGATGCACTACTATCGCAGCCCGCTCTCGGGCGAGACGATCATCGCCTGGATGTTTCCCAAGCGCGATCATCTCTCGATCGGTCTGGGCATGGGGCCGAAGGTCAACGCGGCCGTGCTGCGGGCCGAACTCGATTGGTTTCTGCCGCGCGTGCAGGCGCGGCTCTTTCCCGGCATTTCCTACACGGTGCGCGAAGAAGGCAATCTGCTCTACGGCGGCAAGCCGCGGCCGGCCATCGCCGCCGATCGCGTGATGGTCGGCGGAACCGCCGCCGGGCTCGTCGATGCCACGACCGGCGAGGGTATCCATGAGGCCGCCATGACCGGGCGTTTCGCGGCCGCCGCCGTCAGCACGGAGCGGCGCCGCGTTCGCGATCCCGCGCCGGCCTACGAGCGAGCGACGAAGCACGCCTTTTACGGCCGCCTCTACCACCGTCACAAGCTGATGTCGTTCCTCGAGCGCAAGCCCGACCGGTTCGACGTGCTGTTCCGCCAGCTCCAAGGTGCGCCGCACTTCGCCGAACTCTTGCAGCACGATCGCAACGACTTCACCCCGCTCCAGTGGCTCTATCTGTACGCGCAAGCGGCGCGTTTCGGCCTGCGCGCCGCCTTCGTTTAAACCGGTGCTCGCGTTCGCCGTCGACCGCTGCGCGCGGCTCGTCCTCGTGTTGCTCGCGATCACCTTCGTGAGCTTTCTGTTTCTGCACCTGATTCCGGGCGATCCGATCGCGATTCGGCTGGGCCAACATGCAAGCCCCCAACAGATCGCTTTCCTCACGCACGAGTACGGCCTCGATCAGCCGTGGTGGGTGCAGTTGTACAAGTATCTCTGGGCCCTGCTGCACGGCGACCTCGGGACGTCGATCGCCGACACGCAACCGGTGGCGCAGAAACTCGCCACGTACTTTCCGGCCACCGTCGAACTGACGTTTGGTGCGATGCTCGTCGCGGTGGTCGCCGGGATTCCGGCCGGCGTCTTTGCCGCGGTGCGGCGGCGCTCGTTTGTCGACGCGTTCACAATGAGCGCCGTTTTACTTGGCGTGTCGATCCCGGTCTTTTGGCTGGGTTGGATGCTGGTCTATCTGCTGGCGGTATTGCCGGCGCGCGCCGGCCTCGATCTTTTTCCGATCTCGGGCCGGATCTCGCTGCTCTACAACATCCCGCCGCACACGCACCTGATCGTCGTCGACGCTCTGCTGGCCGGTAACGGGCGCGCCGCGCTCGACGCGCTGTGGCACCTGGTGCTCCCGGCGCTGACGCTGGGGACCATTCCGCTCGCGATCGTGGCGAAGATCACGCGCGGTTCGATGCTCGAGGTGCTGGCCAGCGACTACGTCCGAACCGCGCGGGCCAAAGGCCTCAGCGAGCGCCGGGTTGTTATCGGCCACGCGCTGCGCAACGCCTTGGTCCCGATTATCACGGTGCTCGGGCTACAGACCGGTCTCTTACTCGGCGGTGCCGTCCTGACCGAAAGCGTGTTCGCTTGGCCCGGGGTCGGGCGGCTGGCCTTCGACGCCATTTCGAACCGCGATATGCCGGTCATCAATGGCTGCGTGCTGCTCTTTGCGACCGTCTTCGTGGTGGTCAACACCATCGTCGACGTGCTCTACGCCCTAGCCAACCCGCGCATTCGCTACGCCGGTTGACCCGCAAATCTAACCAAATCTGGGAGAAACGTTAACCGTATCACGACAAACCATGGCCTCTTGGACGGGGGAACTGCCCTGGCGAAACGAACCCTTGGGACAGGTCCGAACCGTTCTCGGAGTGCCCGTGTGAAAGCGACTCGCGAAAACCGGCGCTACGTCATTGCCGGCGCAGAACTCAGCCGGGAAGAAATCGTACACAAGTACCTTCACTTGGTGAAGTACGTGGCCGGCCGTATCTCGATCAACCTGCCCCCCAACGTCGAGATCAACGACTTGATCAACGACGGCATTTTGGGTCTGATCGACGCGATCGAAAAGTACGACGATGCCCGCGGCGTGAAGTTCGAAACCTATGCGATCACCCGCATCAGCGGCGCTATCCTCGACGCCCTGCGCGCCCTCGACTGGGTTCCGCGGGCGGTCCGGCAGCGCGCCCGCGAACTCGAGCGGATCTACCAGGAACTCGAACTCGAGTTCGGCCGGGCCGCGACCGAAGAAGAGGTCGCGACGCGCATGGGGCTGACCGTCAAAGAGCTCGACGTCTTGATGCAGAAGGTCCGCGGCACCTCGGTCCTCTCGCTCGAAGAATTTCTGCCCAACGAACGCGGCTACGAGATCCCGCTGCTGGATACGCTCAAAGACGACGGCAGCGAGGTGTCGAGTGCGGTCGAGGCCCGCGAGATCAAGGCCGCCCTGGTCCGGGCCGTCGACAGCTTGCCGATGCAAGAGCGCACGGTCATCTCGCTCTACTACTTCGAAGGGCTCACCCTCAAGGAAATTAAGGGCGTGCTGAACGTCTCCGAGTCGCGGGTCTCCCAGATCCACGCCCAGGCCGTGATCCATCTGCGGTCCAAGCTGCGCAATTTGACCGCCGATCTGGGCTACCGTGAGGGCGATCCGAACGTGAAGCAGAAGTATACCCGGAAACCACAACCGGCCTAGCCCCGAGGGAGAGGGTTCATGGCGATCCGGCCGACCGATCTGCAAAACGCGCTCATCGTTTCCACCTTTGCTCCGCCCGTCAATCAACGAGCCGAGCAGGCGGGTTCTATTGCGCAGGGGGCCGCTCAGGCCGAGTTCGTCGCCAAGACGGACGAACGCCAAGAGAAAGTTGCCGAGACGACGGAGCTCAAAGGGAACAAGATCGCGGTCAAGGACAAGCCCGACCAGGAGCAGGGCGGCGCCAAGGGCCAAAAGCGCGAGCGCCGGCCCGGCGATCCTTATGAAGAAGTCGTTGACGAGGCCGCGGGTCTCAGCGACGGGACCCCGCATCTGATCGACTATACCGCGTAGAGTCCTCGTGTCGAGCTGATGTCGGTTAACCCGGCCGCCGTCAACGTGGCCGCCGCTGTGGCCGGCAACGCGGACGCCGCGGTTCAGCAGATCATCGCGGCCGAGCTCGAAGCGCTGGCCGCCGACGCGCAGTTGCTGCAAAGCCAAGTGACCGTCGGGCAGGTCGTGACGGCGCAGGTGCTGCCGTCGAACGGTCTGTCCGATTTGATCCAAATCCTCGGGAATCGCGTAGCTGCCGCGCTGCCGCCGTCGCTTTCGCCGGGCGATACGTTCACGGCGCAAGTCACCGGGTTCGACGGGCCGCAGATTCTGCTGCAGGTCCTCAGCACCGGTGAGCCGGGACAACCCGCAACGCCGCAGTCGGGCACCGCGACGCTCGAAACGCCGGCCGGGGAAGCGCCGCAGGGCGCGCTCCAATTGGCGGCCACGCGGCCGGTGGTCCCCGAGGGCGTGACGCCGAGCATCGCCCCGCCACCCGCGGTGTTCGTCGCGGCGTCGGTCCGGATCGCCCCCGAGGCCATACCCGGCGAGCCGGTGACGCTACCGCCGCCGGCCCAACTGCCCCCGCAAGGGCCGGTCGTGCTGGCCGATATCGAAGCGCGCCTGGCGGCTGCGCGGGCCGGTTCGATCGGGGTCAACGTTCCGCAGGCCGCTCCCCCGCCGGCAGCCGCCGCCGGATCCGCGCCGGCGCCTCCGCCCCCGGCTGCCGGTTCGGGTGCGGCGAACCCCCCGGCCGCATCGGCTTCCCCGGGCCAGGGCTCCTCGCCGCCCGGCGCGACGGCGTCCACGAACGCACCGCCGCAACCGCCGCCGCAGCTCACGCCGGGACGGTTTGTGATGCCGCCGCCGATCACGCCGTCGGCGCGCTTCTCGGAACCCGTAGCGGAGAGCACAACGCCGGCTCCCGCAACGAGCACGCCGTCTGCGCCGGCGCCTCCGGCATCGAGTGCGCCGCCGTCCGCCGGAACGGCGAACGCGAACGCCGCCCAGCAAGCGCCACCGCCGCTGGTTCCCGGACGGATCGTGCTTCCGCCGCCGATTACGCAATCGGCGCGTTTTGCGGACGCCTCGACGCCAGGCGGATCGCCGGCCGCGAATACTTCCGCGCCGCCGGCACCGACGGGCCTGGCGGCCTACCGGGATCCGGTGGCGTTGCTGCGCGCGCTCAATTTGCCGGTGACGCCCACGAACGTCGCCGCGGCGCAGCTCGCGACGACGACGCCGCAGCGCTTGCCCGTGGCATTGGCGACGCTCGAGAGCGCGCTGCCCAATGGCAGCGACGATCCCCGCGTCGCAACGCTGCGCACGCTCACCGCGTTCATCGGCCGTATCGAGCCCGGCTCGCCGCAACTGGCAGCCCAGATTTCGGCCTACGTCGACAACGTCGTCACCGGCAACGAGCCCAAGCTCGCGCAGTTGCTGACCGCGCAGCAGGCCGCCGACCAAGCTGCAGCCTCGCCCGCGGGCGAGGAACCGGCCGCCGCGGGAAGCCCGCTCCCGCCGGTGGTGTCCGCACCCCCGCTGCCGGTCGTGCTGCTGGCGCAGATTGCCGAACGCGGCGCCGCGCTGGCCGCCGACTTGAAGACGCAGCTGCTCTCATTGATCGGCGCTCCGCCGGCGGGGAGCGAGAACGCCGATCTGCTACCAGCTGCCGCGAGCGCCCTGACCGCGATGACCTCGGTGCAGATGAACGCGGCACAAGGCCAGCTCGCAACGCCGCAAACGATGAACTTCACGTTGCCCATGTGGCTCGGCAGCGGCTACGCGCAAGCGCACATCGCGGTCGACCGCGACGCGCCCGAGCCCAGCACTCGCAACCTCGACGGCGACAACTTTCACATCGCGTTCATTCTCGATACGAAACACTTGGGGACGGTCAGCATCGACTTGCAGACGGTCGGACGCGCATTTTCGCTGGCGGTCAAGACCGAGAACGAGGGCACCGCGAAGCGGTTCGCTGATTCGCTCGACCGGCTTACCGGCCGGCTCGAGTCGCTGCGTTACCGCGTCAACTCGGCCGAAGCGACGGTCGCCGCGCGCGGCACGCCGGCGCCCGCCGCGACGGCCGTGGCCGAACCCGAGGTCGACGACGGCTCCGGCTCCGAAGTGAACGTGCGCGCATGAGTAACAGTGCCTTCTTCAATTCGCGGCGCAACGCGCCGGAGCGCCCGGCCGCTGCGGCGCTGCACTACGATCCGACCGGCCCCGCGCCGCCGGAGATCATCGCCACCGGTCAGGGGATGATCGCCGAGGAGATCGTCGCCGTGGCGCGCGAGCACGGCATCCCCCTGCACCAGGATCCCGGTTTGGTCGAAGCGCTCTCCAAACTCGACATCGGTACCGTGATTCCGCGCGAACTCTACGTCGTCGTCGCCGAGGTGCTGGCGTTCGTCTATTCGGTCGACGCCGAAGCCGCAGCGAGCTGATCCATGTCGTGGTTCGATAAACTCAAAGCGAGCGTGACGCGTTCGCGCGCTGCGCTGCTGGGACTCGAAACGATGGCGCTGGCGCGGCGGCCGCTCGATGCTGCCTTCTGGCAAGAATTCGAAGACATCCTGATCGGCGCGGATTTCGGTTTCGCGACGACCGACAAGATCGTCTCCGCCCTGGTCGGGGTCGCCAAACAGGATCGCTATCAAACGAGCGATCAGGTCATCGCGCGCTTCAAGCGCGACGTGAAGAACTTCCTCACGCTGCCGGAGATGGGTTTGCACCTCGACCACAAGCCGGCGGTGATTCTGATCGTCGGCGTCAACGGCAGCGGCAAGACGACGACGATCGGCAAGCTCGCGACCGCACTCAAGCGCAACCGGCGCAAGGTGCTGCTCGTCGCTGCCGACACCTTTCGCGCCGCAGCGGTCGAACAGCTCGCGGTTTGGGCCGAGCGCGCGGGCGTCGATATCGTGCGCGGCAACGAGGGCGCCGATCCATCATCCGTCGTGTTCGACGGCATGGTGGCGGCGAAATCACGCGGGGCCGACGTCGTGATCGTCGATACGGCCGGGCGTTTGCAAACCAAGACCAACTTGATGGAAGAGTTGAAGAAGATGCGGCGCGTGATCGAGCGCGAGACCGGCGCGCCACCGGCGGAAACGCTGCTCGTGCTCGACGGCACGACCGGACAAAACGCGCTCTCGCAGGCGAAGCTTTTCAACGAAGCTACGCAGCTTACCGGAGTGATCGTTACGAAGCTCGACTCGACTTCGAAGGGCGGGGTGTTGGTGGGGATCGTCGATCAGCTCACGGTGCCGATTAAGTTTATCGGGTTGGGTGAGACGGCGGATGCTCTGCAGCCGTTCGATCCGGACGAGTTTACGAAGGCGCTGTTCGAGCCGGCTGCATAGTTCGAATTGTGGCGGGGAGTCGGGGCGGCGCGTTGCTGCGCGGAGGACGTCGTGATTTTTTCTTCCTAAAAAAATCACGACTCCGCTGCGGCGCTGCTCTCGCCATCCTGGCTTCGCAGCGCCTCAGAGGCCTCCGCGCAGCAACGCGCCGCCCCGACTCCCAGGCACGATGGGTTCGCTGGAGTTATGAGGGCGACGTGAAGTTATGTCATCCCGAGCTTGTCGAGGGACCGCCACGATCGCGGCGCTTGGCGTCAAGTGCTCCACAACCGGCGATAGCGGGCGAGCCAGGCGTCTAGGTCGGCTAGGCCGCGCGGTTCGAGTGCGTACATGCGACGTTGTGCGTCGTTGCGCACGCTTACGAGTTCGGCGTTGCGCAGTATCTTCAGGTGTTGGGATACGGCGGGTGGCGTCATGTCGAAGCGGCGGGCGATTTCGCCGGCGGCCAGTTCGCGTTCGGCGAGCATTTCGAGGATGCGGCGGCGTGTGGGGTCGGCTAGGGCTTCGAAGGCGTCCATCTTCAGTATCTTATAGCTGTGGCTTAAATAAGTAAAGACTTTTTGATAGTGCGTATCGAACACAGGTTCGATTGCTTTCCAGAGCGAACGTGTGAATTAACGACACGCCGATAACCGGTAGGGTGTGCCACGCAGATGGCATTCAGGCGCGATACCGTCGGGCTCGTACCGACAACAATCGAACGGAGAATCATGGCCGACGAAAAAGCAGTCGCCCTCGCGAACGCCCTCGCCCAGATCGAGCGGCAATTCGGTAAGGGCTCCATTATGAAGATGGGCGAGTTCTCAGACAAGATGGCGTTCGACGTCATCTCGTCCGGATCGATCGCCCTCGACCTTGCCCTCGGCGTCGGCGGGTTTCCCCGCGGCCGCATCATCGAAATCTACGGACCGGAGTCGAGCGGTAAGACGACCCTCGCCTTGCACGTCATCGCCGAAGCGCAAAAGAACGGCGGCACGGCCGCCTTCATCGACGTCGAGCATGCGCTCGACCCGGCATACGCTCAAAACCTCGGCATCGACCTCGACAACTTGCTCGTCTCGCAGCCCGATGCCGGGGAACAGGCGCTCGACATCGCCGAGATGCTCGTGCGGTCGAATGCGGTGGATGTGGTCGTGCTGGACTCGGTCGCGGCGCTCGTCACCAAGGCCGAACTCGAAGGCGACATGGGTGATACGCACGTCGGTTTGCAAGCCCGGCTGATGTCGCAGGCGCTGCGCAAACTGACCTCGGCGATCTCGCGCTCGAAGTGCGTGATGATCTTCATCAACCAGCTGCGCGAAAAGATCGGCGTGATGTTCGGCAGTCCCGAAACCACCTCGGGTGGCCGGGCGCTGAAGTTCTACGCGTCGATTCGCATCGACATCCGCAAACTCGAACAGATCAAGGTCGGACAGGACGTCGTGGGTTCGCGAACGCGGGCCAAAGTCGTGAAAAACAAGGTCGCGCCGCCGTTCCGGCAGGCTGAGTTCGACATCACTTACGGGCGCGGTATCTCGAAGATGGGCTCGATCCTCGACGTTGCGCTGGAGCGCAACTTCGTCGGTAAGAGCGGTTCGTGGTACACCTACGGCGAGTCGCGCATCGGTCAAGGGCGTGAGAACGCCAAGGCGTATCTCGAGGAACACAGCGACGTCGCCTCCGAACTCGAGCTGAAGATCCGCGAGGCGCTTAAGGCGAGCGGTTCCTCCAACGGTTCGGCGAAGCCGGTCGGGGTCATGGCCGTTGACGACGCCGGCGACGAAGACTAATACGCGAACGGCACGCGTGGCGGCGCTCGCGATGCTCGCGCAGCGCCGTCTCACCGAAGCGCAACTCTGGAAGAAACTCGCTGCCCGAGGCTACGAGCACGAGGCCATCGCCGCCGCCGTCGCCTCGTGCAAGGCCGACGGTTACGTCGACGACCGTCTGTACGCATCGCTTTACGTCGAAGGTGCGCGCAAGGCGGTCGGCGACGCGCGGCTCTGCGCCGACCTCGTCAAGCGTGGAGTCGATCGTGAGGCCGCGCTCGTGGTTGTCGCCGGTGCGGAAGTCGATGAAGACGCGCGTATCGAGGCGGCCTATCAGAAGATCCGCCGGATCCAGCCGCAACTTGCGTACCCGTCGGTTGCGCGGAAACTCGAGCGGTTGGGATTTCCGACGAGCCTGATCTATCGGGTGCTGCGGCAGCACGCGGCCGGCGACTTATCCGTCGAAGGGCCGAGGAGTCGATTCGTCCGTCGCTAAAGGGCCATATCCGATGCGATTTAGAATCGCGCGATTTGTAGCGGCCGTCGCCTTTGCCCTATCGGTCATCGCGCAGAGTGCGTCGGCGCTGGAACTCGATTCGATCGCCAAGGCAGCGGCGAGTTACACCAACGGCGATGCGAAGCTGCAGGCGATGTATCGCGCGGCCCTGCTGAACACGAGCCACCAAGCGACCATTGCGAGCGACGGCACGGCCTACGTGAAGACCGGTGACATTCCGGCCGAATGGCTGCGCGACGCGAGCGCGCAAGTGCGCCCGTACTTGTTTTACGCCAAGAGCGATCCGCAAGTCGCACAACTGTTGCGCGAGATGATCTCGCGGATGGGCAAGTACCTCCAGATCGATCCGTATGCGAACGCCTTCACCCTCGACTACCGCGTGTGGGAAGAGAAGTTCGAATTGGATTCGCTGGCCTATCCGATCACGCTGGCGTGGACGTATTGGAAAGAGACGGGCGACGCGTCGATCTTCACCGGCGACCTCTCACTCGGCTTCGACAAAGCGCTCGAGACGATGGAGCGCGAGCAAGATCACCCCAAGAATTCGACCTACACCCATAAGGAGATCCCGCAGGGTGGGAAGGGCAACGCCGTCGGTTATACGGGAATGATCTGGACCGGGTTCCGTCCGTCCGACGACGCCTGCACCTACAACTTCCTCATTCCGTCGGAGATGATGGCCGTGGTGGCGTTGGGAGAACTCGACGAGATCGAGCGCGACGTCTACCGCAACCTGCTCAAGTCGCACCGGGCATCGGCGCTACGCGACGAAGTCCAGACCGGTATCCAAACCTACGGCGTGGTTTTCACGCCGAACTACGGCTACATCTATGCCTACGAAGTCGATGGGCTCAACCACGCCAACCTCATGGACGACGCCAACATCCCAAGCCTGTTGTCGGCGCCGTACATCGGCTACACCAAGGCGACGAGTTTCATCTATGCCAACACGAGGCGGTTTCTGCTCTCCAAAGACAATCCCACGTACTACAGCGGCAAGTTGGCCAGCGGAATCGGCTCGCCGCACACCAATGACGGCTGGGTGTGGCCGCTGGCGATCTTGATGGAAGGCTTCACCGCGACGACGGACAGCGAGCGGCAAAGCGTGCTCAACGAGCTCCTCAACTCCGATCCCGGCGACCACCTCTTGCACGAATCGTTCGATCCGGACGATCCGGCGAAATACTCGCGCGTCGACTTCGGTTGGCCGAACGCGCTCTTCAGTGAGTACATCATGACGACGTTCGATGGCGTTCCGCCGCTGCCGGTCGGCTCGACTGCCGATCTGGATTTCCGTGGCGAGTAACAACGCGCTCCTGCCTCCGGTCGAGCACCGGCGAGCCGGCGCGCTCGATATCGTCCTCGGCATTCAATGGGGTGACGAGGGGAAGGGTCGCGTCGTCGACCTGCTGGCGCGGGACTACGCGATCGTGGCGCGCTTCGGCGGGGGGGACAACGCCGGCCACTCGATCGAGGTCGGAGACCGCAAACTCGCGCTGCGCGTGGTGCCCTCGGGGGCGCTGGTCCCAAGTGCCAAGCTTCACGTCGGTGCCGGGACGGTCGTCGCCCTGCGCGGCCTGATCGCCGAACTCGACGCGCTCGCCGCCATCGGGGTCGATACGGCGCGCATCTCGATCTCGGACCGCGCGCAGATCGTGTTCCCCTTTCACGCCGCGCTCGACCTGGCCGCCGAGCGGGCTCGGGGCGGCGCCGCGATCGGCACGACCGGGCGCGGCATCGGTCCCGCCTACGTCGACCGGGTCGGGCGCCAAGGGGTGACCTTCGGCGACCTGCGGACGCCGGGCATCGTGGCCGACAAGATTCGCTACTCGATGCTCGCCAAAGCGCCGCTCTTGGCCGGCGCCGGCGACGTCCCGCGCGTGGAGGACGTCGTAGCGGAAACCCTGGCCGCAGCGCAGCGGCTGCTCCCGCACGTCGTCGACGGCGTCGCCTATATCAATGAAGCCCTGGAGCGCGGCGAGGATATTCTCGCCGAGGGCGCCCAGGGTACGTTGCTCGATGTTACGTTTGGATCGTATCCCTACGTGACCAGCTCAGCGACGATCGCGGGCGGAGCGTGCATCGGCTTGGGCGTCGGGCCCGGGGCGGTGCGCTCGGTGACCGGTGTCGTGAAGGCCTATTGCACGCGGGTCGGGAGCGGGCCGTTCCCCTCGGAACTGCCGGTTGACGAGGCCGCGCGGCTGCGCGAGGCCGGCCGCGAGTTCGGCGTGGTCACGGGCCGGCCGCGCCGCTGCGGCTGGTTCGACGCCGTGACCGCCCGGTATGCTGCCCGAGTCAACGGGCTGGACCGGCTGATCGTGACCAAACTCGACGTGCTCAGCGGGTTCGAGCGCATCGGCATCGTGACCGGATACCGGCACGCCGATGGGTCGCCGGCCGGCGTCGAGGCGATGGGCGAGCCGGGCCTGCAAACCGAAATCGAGTACCATCCGGGCTGGGCGGAAAGTGTGCGCGAGGTCCGCTATGTCAAAAATTTACCAAGTGCCGCGCGGGCATACCTGGACCGCTTGGCAAATGTAACGGGAGTACCGGTCGCTTTGGTCTCTGTGGGACCGGAGCGCACGGCGTTTGCGGCGTGACGGGAACGCACGCTTCTCTTGTGGAGCAAATAACGTAAAGCCGGTGCACGTCGTAACCGATAGTATCCCTAGGATCGATCGCCGGGCATGGACGCCCGGTCTCTCAACTTGCCATGGCCGGCGCACACACGAGATTCAACAGAGTCCCGAAGGTGTCAATTGGATCGTTTAGGTTCTTCGTTCGGTTCGTTTAGCGGTCGACTGCGCGAAGCTTGGTCCTCACAGGGCCCGGCGCTGCGCATGGTCATGGGTGCGCTCGCCGTCGTGATCGTGCTGGGCGGCGCGTTTTTCGCGTTCGTACATCTGCGTCCGACCGAGTATACCGTCCTGTTCTCGAATCTCGCGCCGGACGACGCCAGCGCGGTCATCACGAAACTCGACTCCCAGAAGATTCCGCACCAGACTTCGGCCGACGGAACGACGATCTACGTTCCGGCCGACGTGGTCGCCGACGAACGCGTCCAACTCGCGGGCGACGGTACCGTCAAGGGCGGCGGTACCGGCTTCGAGCTGTTCGACCGCACGAATCTCGGCATGACCGACACCCAAGAGCAGATCGCAAAGATCCGCGCGACCGAAGGTGAGTTGCAGCGCACGATCGGGAGTCTGACGCCGGTGCAATCGGCGCGCGTTCACCTCGCGGTGCCGAATGCATCGCTCTACTCGTCGGTCCAGGAACCGACGACCGCCTCGGTCGCGATCCGCACGAAGCCCGGCGCGACCCTCTCGCCGGAGGAAGTTCGCGGCATCACGCAACTCGTCGCCGGTGCGGTCGAAGGACTGCGGCCCGATAACGTCACGATCGTAAACCAGGACGGTACGGTCCTCATTCCGGCGGCGTCGACCACGAATGCGGACGGCACGCAGAACGCCAACGCGATGAAGATGACCGGGGATCAGCTCGTCGCCAAGCAGCATTACGAAACGAACCTGCAGGAGAACATTCAAGGTTTGCTCGATGCGGCGATCGGCCCCAAGCGTTCGGCCGTGCGCGTCGCGACCGATATGAACTTCGACGCCGCTCAGACTGAGACCGAATCGTATGCGCCCGCCGGCACGGTCCGCTCGACCCAGACCGAGCGCGAGGCGTACCAAGGTACCGGTAACGGACGTCAACCGCCGATCGGCGTGCCGGGGACGACGACGAACGCGATCCCGACGTATCAAGGCGTTCAGAATCTTGGCAACAGCCAATACACGAAATCGAAGTCGACCACGAACTTCGAGATCACCAAGTCGACCAGCAAGCACATCGACGCGCCGGGCAAGGTCACGCGGCTGTCGGTCGCGGTCCTGGTAAACGTTCCCGCCCAGGCCCCGCTGCCCGTCGCCGGGGTACCCGGCGGGGCCGCGGCACCCGCGGTGTACACCGTCTCCAACGCCGACGTAGCGAAGATTCGCAACGTCGTTTCGGCCGCCGCCGGCATCGATCCGACGCGCGGCGACGTCGTCTCGGTCGAAGCGCTTCCGTTTGCTCCGCCGCCGTCGCTCGGCGGCCAGGTCGTCACGACGACGATCCTGGGCATCCCGGTCACCGTGCTCATCGCAATGGCCGTGCTGCTGCTGCTGGTTGGCGGCGGTGCCGTCGCCCTCTCGCTCCGCCGCCGCGCGGTCCTGGCGACGACGGTCGATCTGCCGTCGTTCGACTCGGCGCTCGCCGACGAACTGCCGTCGTTCGAAGAGCACCCGATGCTCGAAGGCTCGCCGGTGGTCGCCGCGCCGATCCGTTCCGCAGCCGATCTGACGCGCGAGCAGATGATCGAATACGTGACCACCGTCGCACAAGAAAACCCCGACAGCTTGGCCAAACTCGTGAAGCTCTGGTTGGCGGAGTGAGCGCGTGATCACCGACAAGCCGATCATCGGAGCGGTTGGGGCTGGGGCGTCGCCTTCGAAGCCGACGTACCAGTTCGAAAATCCGGCTGTGCCGGAAATGACGGGGCCGGAAAAGGCTGCCATCCTCATGATCACGCTGGGCTTGGAGATCTCATCGACGATCTTCAAGTTCTTGCGTCAAGACGAGGTCGAGACGATCGTCCTCGAGATCGCCAAGATCTCGACCGTTCCGATCGACAAGCGCGACGCGGTCATCACCGAAGCCTACCAGCGCGCGATCGCCCTCAAGTACATCAACGAGGGCGGCATCGAGTACGCGAAGGAAATCCTCGAACGGTCGTTCGGCTCGGGCCAGGCCGACGACATGACGAACCGGCTGTTCGCCGCGCTCAAGCACGGCAACCCGCTCGAACTCGTCAAGAAGACCGAACCGAGCCAACTGCTCGAGTTTATCCGCGAAGAACACCCGCAAACCATCGCGCTCATTCTCGTATACATGGCGCCGGAACAAGCGGGTATCGTGCTCTCGCAGCTCGAGCCCGAGTTGCAGGCCGACGTTGCGATGCGCATCGCGATTTTGCAGAAGACCGCTCCCGAAGTGCTCGAGCAGCTCGACGAGCTGCTCGGTCGCCGGCTGCTGGTCACCGGCGCCGACTTCACCAAAGCCGGCGGCGTCCAATCGCTGGCCCAGCTCATGGGCTTCGTCGATCGCGAGACGGAGAAGAACATCCTCGACGGCCTCGCCAAACGCGATCCCGAGATCGCCGAGGAAGTCAAGAACCTGCTGTTCGTCTTCGAAGACATCATCAACCTGGACGATCGCGCGATCCAGCGCATCCTCAAGGAAGTCGAACCCAAGGACCTCGCGCTCGCCCTCAAGACCGCCAACGAAGAACTGCTGCAGCGCGTCTACAAGAACATGTCGACGCGTGCCGCAACGACGCTGCGCGAAGACATCGAGGTGCTCGGCCCGGTTCGCATGCGTGAGGTCGGCAAGGCCCAGCAGAACATCGTCGACGTCATCCGCACGCTCGAGGAGAACGGTCAGATCATCATCTCCCGCGGCGGCAAAGAAGAGCGACTGGTCTAGCATGGCGACCGCGAGCACCGGATAGCTGTGGGCCGCGTCGTCAAGAATGCGCGCGTCAACTCGCAGCGCTATCAGGTTTCCGTTCCCCACGTCGAGCGGCCGGCCGGCGACGACGAGCCACATCATCACTCGAGCGCGAGCGAATTCGAACCGCTGGAGCTGCCGTCACCGCAGTCGCCGCCGATCGACGTCGATGCGATCGCGCAGCAAGCGCGGGCGTTGATCGATAGCGGCGAGGCGGAGGCCAAGGCGCTCTTGCAAGATGCCTTCGACCGCGCTTCGCAGTTGCTCGCCGAGGCCGGCGCACGCGGCGACGCGCTGGTCGAGTCGGTGCGCGCCGAGGCGCTAGCCGCAGGGCATGCCGAAGGCTTGGCGGCCGCCGACCGCGAGATGAGCGAGATGATGGCGACGATGCGCAATCTTGTGGACATGGCTCGCATCGAGCGGCACAAACTCATGGAGAGCGCCGAGCCCGAACTCGTGCGGCTGGCCGTGGGCATCGCCGAACGCGTCCTGCACCAGCAGATCGCGCTCGACCGCGGCGTCGTCGTCGAGATGGCCAAAGTGGCGATCGGGCGGCTGGTGGAAAAAGAATCCGTCACGGTGCGGGTCAATCCGGCCGACCTCGAACGGATGCGCGAGCATCGCGACGAGCTCCTGAGCAACGGCGAGATCAAGAATTTCCGCGTGGTCGAAGATCAGCGCGTCGACCGCGGCGGAGTCGTGGTCGAAACCGACGGCGGAACGATCGATGCGCGCATCTCGACGCAGGTCAACGAAGCTAAGCGCGTGCTGCACATCGAGGACGAGGTTACCGTCGCACCCGCAGACGCCCGCGAATCGAGCTTGCGCGCCGCGCGCGCGTCCTAGTGTGACAGCACACTAGCTCCCGCCGTGCAAACCGAAGACGCCGTCACCGGCACCCCGCCGTTCGACGCGGATCGCTACCTCGCGACCCTCCGCGCGAACGATCTCCTGCGCACCAACGGCAAGGTCCGCCAGGTCATCGGAACGGTCATCGAGTCGAACGGACCACCGATGTCGATCGGCGAGACCGCGTCAATCATTTTTCGCCGCGCGGCCGACCCCGTGCTCGCCGAGGCCGTCGGCTTCCGCGACTCCAAGGTTTTGTTGATGCCGCTCGGCGAGTTGGGCGGCATCGCCGCCGGCTCGGAAGTCGTTGCGCTCGGACATCCGCTGCAGATCGGCTTGACCTCGGCGCTGCTCGGCCGCGTGCTCGATGGACTCGGCCGGCCGATCGACGGACTCGGGCGCATCGACGACGCTACGCCGGCCGAGATCACCGGTGCTCCGCCGAGCGCGTTGCACCGCCGGCGCGTTACCGAGGCATTGGGTCTAGGTGTGCGCGCCATCGACGGCCTGCTGACCTGCGGTAAGGGGCAGCGCATCGGCATCTTTTCGGGCAGCGGGGTCGGCAAATCGACCATCCTCGGCATGATCGCGCGCAACACGACCGCCGACGTGAACGTGATCGCACTGGTCGGCGAACGCGGCAAAGAGGTTCGCGATTTCATCGAACGCGATCTCGGCGAAGCGGGGCTCAAGCGGTCGGTCGTCGTCGTCTCGACCAGCGACCAGCCGGCGCTGGTGCGTATCAAGGCCGCCTACGTCGCCACGCGCATCGCGGAGTTCTTCCGCGATGCGGGGCTCGACGTCATGCTGATGATGGACAGCATCACGCGCTTCGCGATGGCACAGCGCGAGGTCGGTCTGGCGATCGGGGAGCCGACGACCACCCGCGGCTACACCCCCTCGGTCTTCGCTGCCCTCCCGAAACTGCTCGAGCGCTCCGGCTCGTCGGAAACCGGAACGATAACCGCGCTCTACAACGTGCTCGTCGAAGGGGATGACCTGAACGAACCGGTCTCCGACGCGGTGCGCGCGATCCTCGACGGCCACATCGTCCTCTCGCGCAAGATCGCTTCAGCCGGCCAGTTTCCGGCCGTCGACGTGCTGGCCAGCGTCAGCCGCGTGATGCCCGACGTCACCACGGAAGCTCACTTCGCGGCCGCCTCGAAGGTGCGCGACCTGATGGCCACCTATCGCGAAGCGGAAGATCTCATCAACATCGGCGCCTACGTGGCCGGCTCGAACCCGCGGGTCGACCTCGCCATCGCGCGCAACGAAACGATCCGCTCGTTCCTGCGGCAAGGCATCTACGAAGCCTCCACGTTGGACGAGGCGACGCGCGCCGTGACGGCGCTGGGATGAAATAGCGATGCCCAGGTTTACGTTTCGGCTCGACCCGGTGCTCAATTACCGGCAGCGCCTGGAAGACGAACAGCAAATCATCTTCGCGGCCGCGCTGTCGCTGCAGCGTTTAGCCGAGGCTCAGCGCGACGATTACATCGCCCGCCGCGCCAACATGCGCCAGCGCCTGTACTTGCACCACCACGAGATGGACGGCATCGAGCTGCGCGCCACTTACGCGCACTGCGACTTCCTCGACCGCTCGATCGTCGCCCAGCAGCGCGTCGTCGAACAGGCACAGGTCAAAACCGACCAAGAGCGCGCCAAGCTCATCGTGAAGTCCAAGGACAAGAAAGTTCTGGCGGTGCTCAAGGAGCAGCGCCGCGAAATCTTCGTGTTCGAGGTTGCCGCCACCGAACAACGCGAGAGCGACGAGATCAACTCGCGCCACTTCGACCGCGTCACCACCACCCCCGGGGAGATTCCGTCATGATCGTCACGCGCCAGCGCAAGCAAAAGAAGAGCTCGCTGCCGATCCTGTTGCCGATTGCCGCGATCGCGATGCTGGCGATCGCACTGACCTGGCCGCCGTCGCGAAACTTCATCACGAACGGGCCGCTCAAGCCCGTCGCGACGGTCTTCGATGCGGTCTGGGGGACGATTTCCCGGCCGCTGAGCTTCGCCTACCAGCAGCAGCAGATCACCGACCGCAATCAGGAAATCAAGACGCTCAACGACCAGCTCGAGAGCGATCGCAAAGCCGCGGCCGACAAGGACGCCCAGGTGGCGCAGTTGCAGAAGCAGATCGCCTCGGATGAGGCCCAGCCCCAGCCGAGCGCGGCAGCCGCGGTCCCGGCCGCGGGCCAAGCGCCGAACGCCGCCGGTGCCGCCGGCGGGGCTGCGGCCGCTGCACCGGCTTCGGACGCGATCCGCCGGGCCGCCGCGCAGTGGTCCGCGATGGATCCCGCCAAGGCCGCGGCCCTGGTCCAGAAGCTGCCGACCAGCTACGTTTCGAGCGTTTTCGCCCAGATGTCGCCCGACGCGGTCGGACCCATCATGGACGCCCTGCCGCCCAAGGTGGCCGCCCTGATCGTGGAAAGCGGCACCGACCCTCAGCTTTCGGCTCAACCGGGCCGATAATCGGGATAGCCGGCCTTGCACGGCCTTTTGCCGTTGCCCTGACCGGACTCTCCATAGATGAAAGGAGGTGAAGAATGAATCCAATCTTAGCAGCCCTACTCCCCCCCTCCCAACAAGTCGGGGCCTCGGCCACGTCCGCATCGATACCGTCGGCGCAGACGCAAACGCCATCGTCCGCGGATGCCGGATCGGCCGCGCAATTCAAAGCGCAGTTCGATCAAGCCATCGCGGCGTTGACGAATTCCGCCGGGGCGAGCACGAACGGAACGACCGCTACGACGACCGGAGCGCAAGCCACGACCGCCGGAGCACCGTCGCAAGCCGGTAGTGCAGCCGACACGCTACAGGCGGCGCTTCAGAAGAAGATCGCCGACCTGCTCGCACAAGGGGAATCGGTTTCGGAGATCGTCCAACAGCTCGCTGCATCGCTCGCAAGTTCGCTTGCGCAGCAATTCGGCGGCGACCCGGCGCAAATCCAAAACCAACTGCAAACGGCCTTCGCATCGGCGCTTTCCCCGCCTTCAACGGGACCGCCGCTTTCGAATGCCGATCTTGCATCGGCCCTCGCACAACGGTTTCGGCAAGTAGCCGATGTTGCGGCGGGGGTGCTCGGTGAGACGGGGCAATCGAATCGACCATTCGCAGGAAGTAGCTCGGACGCGGCAACCACCGCGGGAGTACAACCGGCCCCCCAACCCTCCGAAAACGACCCGTCCACGGCCGATTCGACCGCGACCAACGCCCCGGCGTTGCTCGCATCGCTCACCGCATCTCAAGGCGCACCGGCGCTCAATCCGATCGGGGATCCCCCGCCCGGCTCTGCGCTCGCGCCCGCAACCCAGTCGCAGCTAACCTCGACCGGGTCGCAAACCCCACCGGTAAGCTTGATCGCCCAGGCGCTCGCCGCATCAACGGCAGCGCTCGGTAACGATCCGGCGACCTCACCTCAAGGCGACGGCCAAACCGTCGCAACCAACGGCGCACCGGCTCTCGGTTCGAACGGGGACACCCTGCTCGGCCGTATGCTCGCGCGTGCAGCCCAGTCGCAACTAACCTCGACCGGGTCGCAAACGCCTGCCCTTACGCCGCCGGCCCAAACGGGACCGGGAAGCTTGACCGCCCAGGCTCTCGCCGCAGCAGCGGCAGCGCTCGGCAACGGTTCGGCCACCGCTCCGGCAACCGCTCCGGCAACCCCGAACTCCGTCGCGTCCGCCCTGTTGGCCGCGACACAAAGCGTCGTTGCCGACGCCGAGACCTCGTCCGTCGCGAACTCCGGTTCGGCGCCGGCGGACCTCGCAACCGCAACGCCGCAGCTCAACCCGGCCGTCACGGCCTTTGTCAAAGCGTTCTCCGATGCGCTCGCAACCGCGAGCTCGGCGGCCGGCGCGAAGGCACCGGTCTACGGCACCGATCCGGGATCGCTCCTTCAGACGACCGTCTCGTCCTCGCAGGCCCCGAGCATCGGCGCGTTCGCGTCGGTTCAGGCCGTGCAGAACGATGCCGTCTCGTCCAACGGAGCGCAGACCCCGCTCACGACCCCGCTACCGTCGCAGACGACGGTGGACCCCAATTCGGTCGTCGAACAACTCGTCCGCGGCTTGTCCCTGAACACGGTCGACACCACGTCCATCGTGCGCATGCGGCTCGTCCCGGAGAGCCTGGGCGACATCAGCGTCAAGCTCACCATCGAAGGCAGCTCGGTTTCCGCGCAAGTAACGGCGCAGACCCCGGCCGCTCAGAATGCGCTCGTCGCCGGACAAGAACAGCTCAGCCGCACCCTCGCCGATGCCGGCTTGAAGCTCACGAGCTTCAACGTCGACCTCGCCGGCGGATTCGCGAGCTTCCAACAACAGCAGCAATCGTCTCAACAAGGGCAGTCCAACGGACGCACCTTGCTTCTCGGCGGAGTCGATACGACCGAGAGTGACGATGCCTCGCTGGTGGCCGCTCCCAATTTCGGTCCGCCGGTTCCGGCGGGCTTGAACGTGGGCTGGGGCGCACTCAACTACCTCGTTTAGGAGCAATCCCAATGGCGGGAACAACCGCAGGTCTACCCATAAACAGCCTGATCAACAACGGCACAACGTCCGGAACGCCAACCGCTGCGGCATCATCGACAACCTCGAGTGATGCCTCGATCACGAGTCAGCTCGGACCTAGTGCGTTTCTGCAATTGCTTACCACGCAGTTGTCGAATCAGGATCCGCTCAACCCCATGGACGACACCCAGTCGGTGTCTCAGCTCGCCCAGTTCTCTGCGCTGCAGGCCAGCGACAACCTCCAGACGTCGTTCGCCAACTTCCAGTCGAACTTCGCGGTGCTGCAATCGTCCCAGCTCATCGGCGCAACCGTCACCGTCAATACTACAGACGGCAGCGGCAATTCGTCGGCAGTTACGGGCGTCGTTCAGTCCATCTCGGTCGTCAACGGCGTACCGCAGTTGACGCTGGAAAACAACGGCACGGTCATCACCGGAGCTAACGGCGCTCCGATAACCTTCACCACGTCGCAAATCACCAACATCAAATAACCCATGGATTCCAAACTCGACGGCGTCCAAATCCCGCCGTCGGTCGCACCCGTAATACCGCAAGGTACGCCCGTTCAGATCCCGCCCAGTATCGGGCCGGGGTTTCGCGACGTACTGCGCGACACGGTTGCGCCAGCCGGTCAACCGCTCAAGTTCTCCGCGCACGCGATGCAACGTCTCCAATCGCGCAACATCACCCTCTCCACCGACGACGTGGACCGCATGAATCAGATGGCCGACAAGGCCGCTGCCAAGGGGTCCAAACAGTCGTTGTTCATGATGGGCAATACCGCGATGGTGGTCAGCATCAAAAACCGCACGGTGATCACGGCGGTCGACTCTGAATCGATGAAGGACAACGTATTCACCAACATCGACTCGGCGGCGATAATCAAGTAAAGCCTAGTTTTTAATCACTCTGGAAGCGGACTGTGACAACGGAGCTTCCCGCGGGACCGATCGAAAGACGTCTCGCGACTCCAATGATGAAAGTAAGCGAATGGCATCCGATTCGTTGTTCATCGGCGTCAGTGGTTTGGCAGCATTCCAAAACCAAATTGACGTCATTTCGAACAACATCGCGAACGTCGGCACCGTCGGCTACAAGGGCCAAGATGTCGAGTTCCAAGATCTGATCTACCAGAATCTCGGGTATTCGTCCGCGCCTACCACCAGTCGTGGCGGTATCAACGCGGAACAACAGGGCGATGGCGTCTCAATCGGCGCGGTCGACACCAACTTCACGCAAGGCGGCTTGCAGACCACCGGCGTGAACACCAACATGGCCATCAACGGCAACGGGTTCTTTGCGCTCAACACTCTCAATGACAGCTCAAGCAACACGTATACCCGTGACGGCAATTTCTCGCTCAACGAAAGCGGCTATCTCTACGATCCTTCGAACGGCCTGGCCGTCTTGGGCTATCCCGTTCAGCCGGGCCAGGTCATCTCGCAGGTCGCGCCGCCGCAACCGATCCAGATCCCGTTCGGCCTGAAGTCGATCGCCGTCGGCACCGGCTTCGGAGCACCGAGCGGTCCGTCGAACGACAATGTGTACGGTATCTCGCTCGGCGGTAACCTCAATCAGACCAACTACATCACCGCCGTCTCGAGCGGCGGCGCCATCTTGACCTCGACCACGATCACGACGACGATCTACGACTCGCTCGGCGGCGCGCACGAAATCCAGATCACGTACACACCCGCCACGTTTGGAAGTGGCGGTCTCGGCATGACCATCGCCCCCGGCACGACGATCAACAACATCAACGGTATGGCCGTGACGGCGGCGACGGAGTACTCCTACCAGGTCTCGTCGACCGACGGCACGCTTCTTACGGCCACAGCCGACAGCGGTTTCATCTGGTTCAACCAGAACGGTCAGTTCATCAACACCTCGAACGTTGGCAAAACCTCGAATGCCAACTTTACCGTTCACACTGCCGACGCGGCCCCGACGGGCACGTCCGTAGTCGGCCCGCCCAATAACGGGGCCGGCGACCTGCTCGGGATCAGCCAATGGGGAGCGCCGGCCAGCGCAAACAACTCGGTGCTGGTCGGTCCGAACACACCGAATCCGGCTGTCATCGGGCTGGACTTCTCGAACATGACGAGTCTCAACTCATCCGCAACGGCAAATACCGTTTCCCAGAACGGGTTCGCGCCGGGCATTCTCTCGAACATCACGATCGGCCAGGACGGCACGATCACCGGTGCGTTTACCAACGGCCAAAATCAGATCCTGGGGCGCGTCGCGTTGACGACGTTCCAGAACGAGGACGGCCTGACTCGCCTCGGAGGCAACCAGTTCAGCTCGTCGGCCAATTCGGGCCTCGCTCAGTACGGGTTCGCCGCTCAATCGGACTTCGGGAACATCGTCTCGGGGTCGCTCGAGCAATCCAACGTCTCGATCGCAAGTGAGTTCACGAAAATGATCCTGGCTCAACGCGCCTTCGAAGCGAACGGAAAGAGCATCACGACGGCAGATCAAGATCTGCAGACCGTGATCGGGCTCAAGCAATAGGTCCGCTTCCATGACACGCCGCGCGCCCTCGGGCCGACGAAACTCCCCCGGGGGCGCGTCAGGCGTGGTCTATCCCATCTCATTGTGCATGATCGTGCGCAACGAGGAAAACTTTCTGCGCGACGCCCTCACTTCGGTGCAGGGCGTCGTTGATGAAATCTGCATCGTCGACACGGGTTCGACCGACGGCACCGTCGCGGTCGCCGAATCGTTCGGTGCCCGTATCAACTACATTTCATGGCGCGACGATTTTGCCGGGGCCCGAAATACCGCCCTGGCGATGGCGACCGGCGCCTGGATTCTGGTGCTGGACGCCGACGAGCGGCTCGCCCCGGGGTCGCGCGACGCCTTGCGCTCCCTGCGCGGCGAGAAACCCGATGGTCTCGGCCGTTGGATACGCTGCCGTAACTTGAAGGACGGGCCACGGGAGATCGTGGCGTCGACCAACGCGATCGTCCGGATTTTTCCGAACGACCCCGCGGTCCGGTATCGCGGCACGCTGCACGAGTTCGTCGCCCGCGAAGGCGAGGAACGCAGTCTCGCGGCCACGATGACCCCGATCGAGATACTTCATTACGGCTATCTGCCGCAGCTGATGTCCGAACGCTCGAAGAGCGAGCGGAACCTGCGGATGAGCCGCACCGCGGTCGAGGCCGCACCGGACGATCCGGCGCTCGTTTATAACTACGCGATGTCGGCGCTGCTCGCCGGCGAGCGCGATACAGCGCGAGTGCAACTCGAGCGCGTCGTGGCGCTCACCCGGAACACGCCGCGCGGTTTCCGCCCGATGGCCTTGACCACGTTGGCCGGAGTGTACCTCGACGACGGCCGTCCGGCTGACGCGCTGGCCGCGGCGGACGAGTGCATCGCCATCGTCAAGACCTTGCCCGACGGTCATTTCGCACGGGGCCGGGCGCTGGCCGCGCTGGCGCGCCACGAAGAGGCGCGTGCGTCACTTCGCGAGGCGATCGCGACCGGTGCCAACCCGACGTTCGAACACTTCGTCGTCGAGGATGAAATCGCGACCTGGAAGGCACACAACGAGATCGGCGGGACGTTCGTCAGCGAGGGGCGACACGCCGAAGCACAACAGTGGCTCGAGCTCGCCCTGCAGGCCCGCCCGTCGGAAGGAACGTTGATCCTCAACCGGGCCCGCTGCTGCGAGGCCCAGGGGGACCTCGCCGGCGCACGGGCGGGCTTTCGAGCCGTCTTCGACAACGCTCGCGACGAGACCGGAGCGATCGAGTACGTCAACTTCGTCTTCCGCCACGATTCGCCCGACGAAGTGCTGAACGCCGTCGAGGTCGCGCTTCCGGTGCTCGGCGACGATTATCGCCGGGCCTTCCTGGCTTCGGCAGCGGCGGGAATGCTGCGCGCGCAGCGCCGCGCCGAGGCGGCCGCGTTGCTCCGGCGCGTGCTCGCCATCGGCGATCCGCTGGCCGGTCGCGGGGTCATCCGAGCTCTCGCCGAGCACTACGGGGAACCTGACCTGATGACGATCGCGGGCTGAGCGTGCGCGTCAGCGGAACGCCGTTCTCCAGCATCGACCAACTGCGCGACATCGAGCTGCGCATCGAAGCAGAGCCGGACGAGTTGCAACTCCGGTTCGAACGGGCGCGCTGCCTGGACGATTTGGGCCGCGTGCAGGAAGCGCTGCTCGCCTATCGCGCCCTCTTGGATGTGGACCCAAAGCACTTCGGCGCGCTCACGAACCTCGGTACGCTCTTCCTCGAGCAGGGCCTGGTGGAAGGTGCACGAGCAAGCTTCACCGCCGCGCTGGGCAGCGAGTGGGAAGATCCCTTAGCGCACCTCAACGTCGCGCTCCTGGATGCGCACACCGGCAGTTTCGACTCCGCGCGCGCACACTACGAACGCGTCTTGCGGCTCTTTCCCGACGACGAACACGCCCGGCTGCACGCCCACAATGGGCTCTCGCGCCTGTTCGAGCGCGCCGGGGATGCGGTGCGTGCCGACGAGCACCTGCTCCTGGCGTTCGAGAAGCCGATCGTGTGGACGTTCCCCTACCGCGGAACCGGAACACCGCTGCGCGTGCTCGTGTTGACCTCGCCGCGTGGGGGCAACGTGATCAGCAATCAGTTTTTCGACGACCGTGTGGTCGAGCGAATCGTGATCGTACCGGAGGCGTTCGGAGCAGGTTCTGCGCTGCCGCCGCACCACGTGATCTTCAACGCCATCGGCGAGCCTGACTCCGCCCAGCGAACGCTCGAGCGAGCGGCCGTGCTGGTTGCCGCCTCGCGAGCGCCGGTGATCAACGATCCGCGCGCCGTTCTGCACACCGGCCGCCAGCAGATGATGAGCCGCATTGCGGAAATCGGCGTCCTCGTCGCTCCGCGTACTCGCCGCTTCCAACGCGAAGAGATCACCGCCGAACGTTTAGGCGGGGAAGGCTTTGCGTTTCCGCTGTTGCTGCGCTCGCCCGGCTTTCACGCCGGGGATCACTTTGAGCTCGTTCCGAGTCTGCACGAACTCCCGCACGCGCTTGCCGCGTTGCCTGGGAGTGAACTCTACGCGATCGAGTTCCACGATGCGCGCGCTGCCGACGGCTGGGTGCGGAAGTATCGCGTCGCGTTCATCGATGGGCGCCTGTATCCGATCCACCTGGCGATCGGCCAACAGTGGAAGGTCCATTATTTTTCCGGTGCCATGGCCGAATCGGCCGAGCATCGCGCTGAAGAGCGGCGCTTTCTGGACGACATGGAGGGCGTACTCGGCCCCGGCGACGTGGCGGCTCTGGCAGCCGTCAGCGACGCGCTGCAACTCGACTACGGCGGCATCGATTTCGGACGCGACCGCAGCGGCCGCATCATCGTCTTCGAAGCCAATGCGGCGATGGCGATCTATCCGCCGCCCGGCGATCCGCGCTGGGACTATCGGCGGCCGGCTCACGAGCGCGCTATCGCGGCCGTCCGCTCGATGCTGGTGGACCGGGCGGCCAAGGGCGGCTATATTCGCTCGGCCTGACTATTCCATGACCGTCAGTCCGGCGGCCGAGGCAGCGTCGATGAGCGGCTGCAGGTGCGCGGCGAACCGCCCCGCGCGGCCGATCGCCGTGTTGTAAAGCGGCTGGCGCACTTGGAAGGCGCTCGCGGTGCGAACCGCCCGGCGTGCGCCCTGAAACGCCAGACAAGCGTCGTCCCATGGTAGACCACAGAACGCAACGATACGCCGTGCCTGACCCTCGAGGTCCGCGACGACATCCTCGTAGCGCACCTCGAGCAAGCGGTCCGCGGGCAGAATCGCGCGCCAACGTGTCATGAGCCGGTCGTATCCGGCGTAATACCGCGCGAGTTCGCCCAAGTCGTAGGAAAACGAAACGTTGTTGCCGAGGAATAGCGTCGCGAAACACGAGAGGCACGTGTCCAGCCAGTTTCGGCTGATATGGATCATCCGTGCGTTCGGCAACGCTGCATTGATCATGGGCGCGTAGCTGAAGTTCATCAGCGTCTTGTCCGAGAGGCGCGCCGCCGTACCGGCCAGTTGCGCCGTCGCTGCAAGATAACGGTCGCCGACCGCGCGCAGCGACGCGCCGACCGTGGCGAGCGGCGCACCGATTCCGATCGGCGGCCGCTCCTCGGCAATCTGCCGCCCGAACTCGGCGATCTCGCCGGCGGCGGCAATGGCGGGGTGCGCGGCAAGTATTTGTTCGACGAGCGTCGATCCCGAGCGGGCCATGCCCAAAACGAAGATCGGCTGCTCCGAGGGGTTGCCGTACGAGCGCAGCGATTCCAACAGGGGCGCATCGAAGGCGCGCTCCAGTTTGGCGTAGAGTCCGAGAACCTCGGTCTCATTGTAGGTGAGCTCCGCGCGCTTGAGCCGGTTCCCGGCGACGAGCTGCTGGAAGGCGTCGTCGTACCGTTGTGCGTCTTCGTAGGCTTTCGCGAGGGCGAAATGGAGTTCGATGCGCGCCGACCGCGCCAACCCGTCGGCCGAGGTGCTCAGCACCTCCATCGCGGCCAAGGTGTCCACCGGCACCGGTTGCGAACCGCTCCGCACGAGTTCCAGGTAATAGTGGCTGCTGCGCGGATTGAGCTCGATGGCGCGTTCAAACCAGCGTCGGCCTTCATCGACGTCGCCCGCCTCCAGTAAAACGCGGCCGAGGTTGCAGGCAGCGTCTCCGAATGCGGGATCGAGCGCAAGCGCCGAACGGAACGCGTCGGCCGCGGCCAGATGGTCGCCGAGGTGGGCGAAAACGGCGCCGAGGCCGTTGCGGGCGGCTGCGTACCCCGGATCGAGGTGCAACGCGCGGTCGAACGCCGCACGCGCTTCCTGCAAACGGTCGAGGGTGAGCAGCGCGTTCCCCAGATGGAACGCAGTTTGCGCGGCGCGCGGCTCGGCTGCGAGAGCGCGCTCGAAGTACCCCACGGCCTCCGCGTGCCGCCCCAGGTCGGCCACGACGACACCTAAGGTGTCCAGCGCTTCCGCATAGTCGGGCCGCAGTCCGACGGCGCGGTGCAGGGCCAGGGCCGCGTCATCCCGGCGGCCCAGAGCCAGCAAGGCGCAGCCGAGATTGTTGTGCGCCTCGGGTACGGCCGAATCGATGCGGATGGCCCGGTCGTAGAGGGCCGCGGCCTCCCGGGTGTGGCCTTGCTGCTGCTTTTCCAGCGCGGCCGAAAACAAGCCGGCGAACGATTTCCCGCGAGCCTGCGTCGGCCGGCGCCGCTTTGCCATAGGTGTCCTATTGTAGCACCCCCGGTTTTTGTGCGATGGCGCACCGGGCCGGGGAACTGGGCCCCCGAGTTGAACCGACCGATCAATGGTTACGCGCCGCCCGCGAACAGCGTCTCTGGGAGGTCGGTTTGATTTCGTTACGGCGTCTTAACAATCAGCCGATCATGGTCAACGCCGACCTCATCGAGAGCCTCGAGGAGACCCCCGACACCGTCGTGACCCTCACCTCGGGCAACAAGTTGCTCGTGCGGGACTCCATGGAAGAAATCCAGTCCAAGATCGTGGATTACAAGCGGCGGATCTACGGCCCGAAAGAGGTAGAGTAGAATCCCCGCGTACAAGTCAACCGGGCCCTGCACTGGCTACCGTAATATCGTCGGGGTGGTTCGCCGATATACGGTGGGTAGCGTGTCACCACCCAGAGGAACCGTTCGTTGGATTTAGCGACCGTTATCGGTATTGCCCTGGCCCTCTTTTCGATTGCTATTTCGGCGTACATCGGCGGCGTCGACGTCTCGATCCTGTTCAAGCGCTACGAGGCGTTCATTCTGGTTTTCGGCGGCACGATCGCGGCAACGATGATCTCGTTCCCAATGAAGACTTTCACGCGCGGGATTCGCACGGCGTTCGGGATGGCGTTCACCGAGCCCCAGTACCACGAGCACGAGATCATCGCGAACCTGGTGACCTTCGCCGAGAAGGCGCGCCGCGAAGGTCTGCTCGCCCTCGAGAACGAGGCTGCTGAACTCGACGACGAGTTCATGCGCAAGGGCATTCAGCTCGTCATCGACGGCCGCGACGCCGACATCATCCGCAAGATTCTCGAGACCGAAGTCCTCTTCGTCCAAGAGCGCAACGCGAAGGCCGAGAACGTCCTCATGACGATGGGCGGCTTCTCGCCGACCCTCGGCATCATCGGCACGGTGCTTGGGCTGATCGCCATGCTCAAGGGGCTGGGCGAAAGCACCGGCGGCGGCAACGTCACCGGATCGATCGGTCTCGCCACGGCGCAAGCGTTCGTCGCGACGTTCTTCGGCATTTCGCTCGCGAACTTGCTGTGGCTGCCGCTCGGTGCGAAGGTCAAGGAGCGCAACGGACAACTGCTGTTGCTGCGCGAGATCATGATCGAAGGCATCCTCTCGATCCAAGCCGGCGACAATCCGCGGCTGCTCGAGGAGAAGCTGCACGCGTTCCTCGATCCGAACGAGCGCGAGACCGAGGTCGAAGAGGGCGGCACGGTCGGCGAACCCGCGATGGCGAGCACCTAACCCTTGGCAGTTTCACGGCGGCTCGGCGGCGGCGAAGGCGAGAAAAAGTTGGAAACAGCCGGCATGATGCGCTGGCTGTTGACCTACGCCGACATGATCACCCTCATGCTCGCGCTGTTCATCATCCTATTCTCGATATCGACGATCAACAAGGTGAAGCTGCAACGTCTCGTGCGCGATCTGGGCGGCGGCTTCAACAGTCAGGACGCGATCAACAACCCGCCCAACGGTATGACGACGTCGGCGACCAAGGACAATTTGCAGGCGATGCAAGCCCAACTGCAGTCCTACATCACCTCGAACTCGTTGCAGAGCAAAGTGCAGACGCAAATCCAGCGCGAGGGACAGAAGCGCGAGCTGGTGATCAGCCTGCTCAGCGACAAGCAGCTCTACGACAGCGGCAAAGCGGACCTCAAACCCGAGACGAAGCGCATCCTCGACCAGGTCTACAAGCAGCTCAAGGGCAAGACGAACGAAGTGCGCGTCGAGGGCAACACCGACAACGTCCCGATTTCCAACGACCAGTTCCCGAGTAACTGGGAACTCTCGGCGGCACGGGCGACCGGCGTCGCCCGCTACTTAGTCGAAGACGACGGCCTCGCGCCGCGCCGGATCTCCGCGCTTGGCTACGGTGAATACCGGCCGCGCGTACCGAACGACACCGATACCCATCGCGCGCAGAACCGGCGCGTCGACGTCGTGATCCTCGACACGGATCAAGCGACCAACGCCCAGGCCGCCGCGGAAGCCGCGGCCCTCGGGGGGAGGTAACCGATGTCCATGCTCTCTCAAGAAGAGATCGATGCCCTCGTCAATCAGCTCTCTTCACCGGACGCCGATCAGTCCTCGCTCGAAGGCCGCAAGGTAAAGTCGTTCGACTTCCGCTTCAACAAGCGGCTAGAGAAGTTTCAGTCCAACCAGTTGCAGACGCTGCGCACGCTGCACGACAACTTCACGCGCCTGCTCAACAACTCGCTCTCGGTCTATCTGCGAACCCGCGTCGAGGCGACTATCGTCTCGATCGAGCAGATTTCGTACGGTGACTTCATCGCCTCGATCGGCATTCCGTCGATCCTCTCGATCTTCTCGATGGATCCGCTGGCGGGTTCCGGAATCGTCCAAGTCGACCTGAACCTCGCCTTCTCGATCCTCGATCGCCTGCTCGGCGGACCCGGCTGGTATCCGACCAAGCTGCGCGACCTCTCGGACATCGAGCGCACCCTGATGCAGCGCTTCATGGCCCGCATGCTCAACAGCTATCGCGAGGCCTGGAACTACCTGCTGACCCTCTCCCTGAAGATCGAAGCGCTCGACTCCAACCCGCAGTTCATCCCGCGCATCATCCCGCTGGACCAGATCGTCGCCTTCGTGTCGTGCGAGCTGAAAATCGGCGATATTGCCGGCGTCATGAACTTCGCGCTCCCCTACTCCGTGCTCCAGTCAATCGGGACCCAGCTGGCCGACTACCAGTGGTCGCCGTCGGTCGTGGCCGGCCGCGGCATGACCGAAGAAGACATCCTGCAGCTGGCGCGCAACGTCGAGCGTGCGGGCGTCAACATGGAAGTCGAGCTGGGCCGGACGATCGTCTCGCTGCGCGACCTGGTCACACTTCAGGTCGGCGACGTGGTGTTGTTCGATAAGCCGGTGAACGAGCCGCTGTTGATGCGGGTCAACGACCGCGAGAAGTATCGCGTGTATCCGGGCGTGAACAAGGACCGGGTCGCCGTGCAGATCGCGTCGGTCGTCGAGGACGAGGAGTAGTTTTGGCACAAAAGGACTCGTTGGAGCCGCTGGCCGTGGCGATGTTCGCCGCGGCGACGGGTGCGTTTTCCACGCTCGCGGGAATCGGCGCGACTGCCGGTTCGCCGACGACGGAAAGCGCCGACGGGTCGATCAAGGTTGAGCCGGACGTCGTCGCCACGCTCACGCGCGTGCCGTCGACCGGTGTGGCCTTCGTCACGCGCTTCGTGAAGGCCGATATCGGCAGCGTGGTCGCGCTGATGCTGGGTACTCCGGGCGACGATACCGAGATGGATGCGATGCAGCTCTCGATCGTGGCCGAGACCGTCGCTCAGATCGCGACCGCGATGGGCGAGGCTTTGGCGTCGGAAACGGGCGGCTCGAGCGAGGGCGTGCACTCCGAAGTCGTGAACGACGCAGCCGGGTTTCCGGTGCCTCCGTTCACTTCGATCACCGCGCCGATCTCGGTCGGCGATTCGCTCCAGACGTCGGTGACGATCGATTTCGACGCCCTCTCGCTGTCCAAGATGGAACTCAAGCCGCCAGCGAGTGCGGGTCCCGCTGCCGCCGCCGAGCCGGCGGTCTCGCCGGCCGGTCTCGGGGTTGGAGCTTCGCCGCCGACGGTTTCGGCCAACCGGCAGCGCCCGGCGCCCGAAGGTCAGGCCGCCCAGTTCGCGCCGATGCAGCCGACCGGGATCCGCCCCGCCGCGCCCGGCCAGTCCAATCTCGATCTCGTCCACGACGTCCCGCTCGAGATTTCGGCCGTCCTCGGTCAGACCGAACTCTCGTTGCGCGAAGTCGTCGCGATGCAGCCCGGCAGCGTCTTCGAACTCGATAAGCTGTCGACCGAACCGATCGACCTGTATGTCAACAACATTTTGATCGCCCGCGGTGAAGTTGTGGTGGTCGACGACAAGTTTGCGGTGAAGATCAGCGAACTCAACCCCGTCGTCGATCGAATCTAAACCCTCGCGATGACGATCGCGTTCGTTCTACAGGTCATTTGGGCATTTGCCCTCATCGCACTCCTCTTGCTCGGTCTGCTGTACGTGGCGCGCACGGTTCAGCGCGGGCGTATCGTTGCGGGCGCCGCGGGGCGCCTGGTCTCGACGATCGAATCGACCGCGCTCGCGCCAAACGTCACCATTCACGTGGTGCGCGTCGGCGAAAAGTACTTTCTCGTCGGCGGCGGAACCGCCGGCGTCGCGCTGCTGTCCGAGTTACCGGCGGAGGAGATCGAGGCCTACATCGAATCGCATCGCGCCGCACTGCTCGAACAGCGCGCGACCCTGATGCGCCCCTTCGCCCGCTTCAAGAAATCATGACGCATCGCCGCCTAGCCTGGATCCTGGGCGGATTCGCCGCCGTATTTGTCGTGATCGCGGCGTTGGCGCCGGCTTTCGCGCAGACGATACCGGGTCCGTCCTCGCCGACGATCCCGATTCCGCGCGTGAACATCGGCATCACGCCGGCGACGAAGCCGTCCGACGTTGCCTTCTCGCTGCAGATCCTGTTGCTGCTGACGGTCCTGACGGTGGCCCCGACGCTGCTGGTCCTGACGACCTCGTTCACGCGCATCATCGTCGTGCTGTCATTCGTGCGCACGGCGCTGGGCACGCAGTCGAATCCACCGAACCAAGTGCTCCTGGGCCTAGCGATGTTCCTGACGTTTTTCGTCATGTCGCCGGTGATCGTCGACATCAACAAGAACGCGCTCCAGCCCTATCTGGGGCAGAAGATCTCGCAGTCGGTGGCCATCCAGCGCGCCGAGAAACCGTTGCGGGCGTTCATGTTCCGCCAAACCCGCGAGAAAGACATCGCAGTCTTCTACTCGATGAGCAAGGAACCGCGGCCGGCCAAGCAGGACGACGTTCCGACCTACCTGTTGGTTCCGGCGTTTACGATCAGCGAGCTGAAGACCGCCTTCGAGATCGGCTTCGCGATCTACATCCCGTTCATCGTCATCGACATGGTGGTGGCCTCGGTGCTGCTGGCCATGGGCATGATGATGATCCCGCCGGTCTTGATCTCGCTTCCGTTCAAGATCTTGATCTTCTTGCTCGTCGACGGCTGGAATTTGACCGTCAGTGCCCTGTTCGAGAGTTTTAAGTAGATGAAACGGTGGCGGACCGAGCGCAGCAGCATCTTCCGCGTAGCATCACGTTGTTGCGAGGTCGGACCGGGGGCCCCACGCTTCGCGTGGGGGGCGCGCAGCCTGGGGCGGAGCGCCTTATGACTTACGCTGACGCGCTGTCGCTTGGCAGAGACGCGATCGTCGTGGCGTTGCTGGTCGCCGGACCGGCGCTCATGCTCGGGCTCGTCACGGGCCTGATCATCTCGGTCTTTCAGGCGACGACGCAGATTCAGGAGCCGACCCTGACGTTCATCCCGAAGATCGTGGTCGTCGCGCTTTCGATCTTGTTCTTCGGGCCGTTCATGCTGGCGATGCTGACCGATTTCATGGGGCGTGTCTTTAGCCAAATACCGAGTTACATGAGATGAGCGGCGCGGTCGACCTGTTCGGCTTGACCCAGGGGCAGTTCGAGACGTTCGTGCTGGTGCTGATTCGGGTTTCGATAATCTTGAACATGATGCCGATCTTCCAGTCGGCGCAGATCAACCCGATGGTGCGCTTCGCCCTCGGTCTGGCGGTCACGTTCGTCGTCTGGCACGTCGTCCCGCCGATCGCGCCGCTCGACGGGCTGGGCGGCATGGCGGCCGCCGTCATCTCGCAGGCGTTCATCGGGTTCGTGTTCGGCTTCGTCGCCTTCTTGGTGTTCGTCGGGATCCAGTTTGCCGGTGAGGTGATGGATCTGCAGGTCGGCTTCTCGATCGTCAACGTCATCAATCCCCTGACCAGCCAAAACGTCAGCATTATCGGCGAGTTCCAGCTCGCCCTCGGCTCGTTGATCTACCTGATTTCAAACGCCCACCACTTTCTCTTCCAGGGCCTGGCCGGCTCGTTCACCCTCGTGCCGTTGCCCTTCGTCTCGATCCAGCCGATGCTCGAAACCGACATTATGACGTTCTTCGTGCAGGCGTTTTTCATGGTCTTCCAGATCGCCGCGCCGGTCGGGATCGCGCTCTTCCTGACCAACATCGGCCTGGCCCTGATGGCCCGGGTCGCGCCCCAGCTCAACGTGTTTGCGGTCGGTTTTCCGCTGCAAATCTTCATCGGCCTGACCATGATGATCGTCTCCCTGCCCTTGCTGGGCGTCGTGCTGCCGCAGGTATTCTCGGAGACGCCCCGCGAACTTGATGCGGTGCTCCGTGCCATGCGGACTCCGGGCTAAGCCATGGCGCGCCCGGAACAAACAGAGCCGGCGACCGCCAAGCGACAGGGGGAGGCCCGCAGCCGCGGACAGGTCGCGCGTTCGGGCGACCTTGGCGGGTCGCTGATTTTTCTCGCCATGATCCTGACGATACACTTCACGTTCGCGTCGACGTGGCATCTCGCCGAACAGGCGTTTGCGATCGGGATCGGGTCGGCGAACGGGCGCGTGCCGATCAACATCCACTCGGCCTGGGGGTTGTTCGCGCGCACGTTCGCGGCGTACTCGGCGCTGGTGATAGCGGTGTTCATCGCCGCGCTGGTCATAGCGGTCATTGCGAACCTGCTGCAATTCGGCTTCCTGTTCACGCCCAAGAAGCTGCTCCCGCGGTTCGGCACGCTCAACCCGTTCCCGGGCTTCAAGCGGCTCTTTTTCTCCGTGCAGTCGCTGATCCAACTCGCCAAGCAGATGGCGAAGATTTCGCTCGTCTTCATCATCGTCTTCATGCAGCTGCACGACCAGATACCGATGTTCTATCAGCTGTCGCACGCGTCGCCCTACGATCTCATCATGACCATCGAAGGCATGGCCTACGGGATCGGGATCCGCTTCGGGATTCTGTTCTTCTGCTTGGGCGTAGCCGACTATTTCTGGGAGAAACGGCGCCTGTCGCAGTCGCTGAAGATGACCAAGACCGAGGTCAAGGACGAGCACCGCCAGTCCGAGGGCAACCCGGAGATGAAAAACGCCGTCAAGTCGCGCCAGCGGGCTACCGCCCGGCGGCGCATGATGGCCGCCGTCCCGCGGGCCACGGTTGTCGTGACCAACCCGACGCACTTCGCGGTCGCGCTCGAGTGGGACGAGATCACCATGGATGCCCCGGTCCTCACCTGCAAGGGGGCCGACCTGATGGCCCGGCGCATCCGCGAACTGGCCCGCGAGCACAACGTCCCGATCGTGGAAAACCCGCCCCTGGCCCGTGCGCTCTACGACAAGGTCGAGCTGGACTCGCCCGTCCCCCCAAACCTCTACGCGGCGGTCGCCCAGGTCATTGCCTTCATCTACAAGCTCAAAAACCGAACGATTGCTTAACGATGCGTCCTTCGACAGGCTCAGGATGACATTTCCTTCGACAGGCTCAGGATGACATTTCCTTCGACAGGCTCAGGATGACATTTCCTTCGACAGGCTCAGGATGACAGATCCTTCGAGGGGCTCAGGATGACAGCGGCCAGGCTATTGCCCGGGGCTTGGCGTGCCGATATCTCTAGCAGACCGATGACGGTGACCTCATGGCCGCTGTAGCGTCCCCTGCCCCCCAGCCGAAGCCCCCCTCCGTGATGGACCGGATCGCCGCGACCTCCCAAATTTGGGTCGCCGGCGCTTCGGTTATTCTCGTCGTGCTGATGATCGTGCCCATCGCGCCGTGGATGCTCGACGGGCTGCTCTCCCTCAACATCGCGCTGGCGCTGATCATCATTTTAACGTCCCTATACACCGAGAACGCCCTCTCGTTCAGCGTCTTTCCGACGTTGATCCTGATCGTCACGCTCTTCCGGCTCTCGCTCAACATCAGCGCGACCCGCTCGATCTTGCTCCACGCGTACGCCGGCGAGGTCATCCAGCAATTCGGTGCGATCGTCGTCGGCGGCAACTACGCCGTCGGCTTCGTGATCTTTGCGATCCTGGTCGTCATTCAGTTCGTCGTCATCACCAACGGTGCCGGGCGCGTCGCGGAAGTCGCGGCCCGCTTCACCTTGGACGCTATGCCGGGTAAGCAGCTGGCGGTCGACGCCGACCTCAACGCCGGTCTGATCACCGAAGCCGAAGCGCGTCAACGCCGCAAAGACATCCAGCGTTCGGCCGACTTCTACGGTGCCATGGACGGTGCGTCGAAGTTCGTGCGCGGCGACGCCGTGGCGGCGTTAATCATCGTCTTCGTCAACATCATCGGCGGCTTCGTTATCGGCATCGTGCAGCAAGGGCTGTCACTCCTCCAAGCGCTTCAGACGTACACGCTGCTGACGATCGGTGAAGGTATCGTCACCCAGGTTCCGGCGCTGCTCGTTTCGACCGCAACCGGTATCATCGTCACCCGCGCCGCAGCCGAATCCTCGTTCGGCGAAGAGCTGACGAGCCAACTCGTGCAAGAGCCGCGCGCGCTCGCGATCGCCGCCGGGCTGCTGCTGCTCTTCGGGTTGTTCGGTTTGCCGCCAATCCCGATGTTCATCATGTCGGCGATCCTCGCGGCACTGTTCTTCCGGCGCCGCGCCACGATTGCAGCCGCAAAGGTCAGGCCGGCATTGCCCCCCGGCGCCGCGACGAACCAGCCCGCGGTCAAACCGGCCGAGTCGGTCGTGCCGCTGCTGTCGTACGACCCGATGGAATTGGAGATCGGCTTCGGCCTGATCCCGCTCGTCGACGTCAGCCAGGGCGGCGACTTGCTCGAACGCATCACGATGATCCGGCGCCACGCCGCGCGCGAACTCGGCATCGTCGTGCCGCCGATTCGCGTGCGCGACAATTTGCAGCTCAAGCCCTCGACGTACGTCGTCAAGATCTACGGCCTCGAGGTCGCGCGAGCCGAAGTGATGGTCAGCCGTTTGCTGGCCATGAACCCCGGTACCGCGACCAACGGTATCGAGGGCATTCCGACCGTCGAGCCGGCCTTCAACCTGCCCGCCTTGTGGATCCCGGAGAGCGGCCGCGGCGACGCGGAACTGGCCGGCTACACCGTCATCGATCCGACCAGCGTCATCGCGACGCATTTAACCGAGCTGATCAAGACCCACGCGCCGGACCTCTTGGGCCGTCAAGAGACGTCCGCGCTGCTCGACAACGTCAAACAGCACTACCCCGTCGTCGTCGACGAGCTGGTGCCGGGCCTGCTCACGGTCGGCGAGGTCCAGCGCGTTCTGCAGAACCTGTTGCGCGAGCGCATCCCGGTTCGCAACCTGCTGCTGATCCTCGAAAATCTCGCCGACGGCGCGCGTCAGTCGAAGGACGTCGACTTCTTGACCGAACGCGTGCGCGCATCGATGGCGCGCCATATCTCGGCCGAATACACCGAAAACGGCTTGTTGTCGGTGATCACAGTTGATCCGCGGCTCGAGACTTTGCTCGGGGAAGCGGCGCGCCGCGGCGAAGATGCCTACGCCTTGCTCGATCCCAACACGGTTGCGAAGATCTATGGTTCGCTCACCAAACAAATCCAGCACGCCCAGCAAGCGGGCTTGCAGCCGGTCGTGCTTACCTCGCCGCAAACGCGCCTTGCGCTCAAGCGCTTGACCGAACGTGCGGCGCCGCAGCTCGTCGTGCTGTCGTATAGCGAGATCGCGCCTGGCTTGCGGGTCGAGTCGATCGGCCAGATTTCGACGACCGCCGATGATTCGATCGAGCCGGTCGGAGTGTAGTTATGGGTTTTCTGGGTATTTTCGGCAAACCGGCGCCGTCGGCCAAGCAAATTCGGGAGATGTTGCCGTCACTCCACAGCTTCGTCGACGCTTCCGTGCGCAACGGGCCCAAGGGTTCGGTCTGCTTCGAGAACGCCGGCATCAAGACGTTCCTGACGAGCGCGCTGCCCGGGATGACGCCCGGACAACAGGTCAGCTTCAACTACCAGAACACGAGCGGCAAGTATCGCTTCAGTGCGACGGTCAAAGCGGTCGATGCGAAACAAGCGACGTTCGAGATCCCGGACAAGATCGAGACCGTGCAGAAGTTCGCCGGTGCGCGCGGCCGCACGCACGTGCGGATCGATACGACCGTCACGATCCAGTGGCGCTACGGTTCGACCGGCCGGATCGAAAGCGAGTGGCAGAAGGGCGTGTTGAGCGACATCAGCCGCACCGGCTCGTCGCTCGCGACCGACAAGGTCATCAAGACCGGCAACATCCTCGAGCTGAAGATTCCGCTTGCGCAAGACGGCACGCCGGTCGCCGTGCGCGCCGACGCGAAGCGCATCGACAAGATCGAGGGCACCTCGAAGTACAACGTGGGCTTGAACTTCCATCCGCTCAAGCCCGACGTGGAACGCGCCGTCATCGATTTCATCAACCGCCGCCAAGTCGATCTCCGCAACCGCGGCTTAGCCTAGCGCAGCGCCGCATCCCGGGACCCGAGCCGCCCATGAGCGAACAGTAGGGATGTGACCGAGACGCAGTTGAATGGTTCACCGCCGCCCGCCGAACCGGCGCCCGCCGCAAGCCGGGCCAACGTTGCGGTGCGCACGGCGATTTGGACGGGCGTTGCGCTGGGCGCGGCGGCCACCGCGACCGTGGCATTTTTCGTCGTGCGCGCGATGTGGCAGAAACGAGCGCCGGACGAGACGTCGGAGCGCATTCAGTCGCTCATCGATGAAGCGAATCGCCTGATCCGCACGCTCGAAGAGAAAAAGTAAATGGTGACCGGCCTCAAGCCGGGCGCCGTCGGGGTCGTCGAGTTTACCGACCTGCTGGCCAACGGGCAAGCGGTCGGACGCTTCGAGGGGATGGTCGTGTTCGTCGACGGACCGCTGCCGGGCGAGTCCGCGCGCGTTCGCTTGACCGAGGTCAAAGCGCGCTATGCGGTCGGCGCACTGCTGGAACGCGAAACGACGTCGCCGGATCGCGCCCAGCCGTTCTGCCCCGTCTTCGGCGCGTGCGGCGGATGTCAAGTCCAGCACCTCGCCTATCCGGCGCAACTGGCGTGGAAGCACCGGATCGTCGTCGACGCGCTGCTGCGTATCGGCGGTTTGGGCGACGTGCCCGTGCGCGAGCCGATCGGGATGGACGTGCCGCGCGCCTACCGCAACAAGATGGCGCTCGTCGTCGAGAACGGGGCGCAACCGGTGTTCGGTTTCTACCGGGCTCGGTCGCACGACCTCGTACCGATCGACCATTGTCCGATCGTGCTCGAACCGCTGGATACCGCAATCGGTGAGCTGATCGCTGCGGCCCGTGCGCCCGAGACCGCCGCTGCGTTCAGCGGCGTGAAGCACGTGGTGATGCGGGCCGGGCTGACCTCGCCGAACAGCGTGCTTTCGCTGACGACCGATGCCAAGTCGGCACCGATCGCCGCCGCCGCGCCGCAGATCGCCGAACGGATCCCCGGCGTCGGCGGCATCAGCAACTCCTACGAACCGGCCAACGCCAACGCCGTGCTCGGCCGCCGCATGGATTTCGTCTGGGGCAAGCGTGAAATGGAAGAGACGATCGAGGGCGTGCGCTTCCGCGTGTCGCCGGCATCGTTCTTTCAGATCAACGGTGCGATGGTGGCCTCGATTTTCCGGACGCTGGCGCCGTTGATCGCGGGGACGCCGCGCATCGTCGACCTGTACTGCGGCGCCGGTACGTTTGCGATTTACTTCGCATCGCGCGGCGCATCGGTCGTCGGGATCGAGGAGAACGCCTCGGCCGTCACCGAGGCCCGCGGGAACGCGCGGCTCAACCGGGTCGACGACCGCGTGCGCTTCGTGCGCGGGCGCGTCGAGGGTGCGCTGGCAAACGAGGACGGCCGCATGGCGCTGCGCGAGGCCGAGATCGTTTTCCTCGATCCGCCGCGTAAGGGCAGCGACGAGGCGACGCTGGCGGCGCTCGCCGACGCGCGCGTACCGGCGATTTGGTACCTCTCCTGTAACCCCGCAACGCTGGCGCGCGATCTGCGCTATCTCGCCGGACGCGAGTATGCGATCGGGTTCGTGCAGCCGTTCGACATGTTTCCGCAAACCGGCCATGTCGAGACGCTCGTGACGCTGCGGCGGCAGCCACACGGCGGGGGATAGCGCGCGCGTTCGCGAACGAAACCGAGTTATGGCTACGGAACGGATCGACGTGCGCGGGGTCGCGCGCTTGGCGCGTCTGGCGCTCAGCGACGACGAGATCGAGCGCTACGGCGCCCAACTCGAAGACCTGCTGCAGCACGTCGACGATCTGAAGCAACTCGACACCTCCGACGTCCCGGCGACCGCGCAAGTTATCGAGTCGCGCAACGTCATGCGGCCCGACGTCATCGTGCCGTGCCTGGCGCACGCTGCCGTGATGGCCGGTGCGCCGCAGCCGCAGCACGGCTTTTTCCGCGTTCCCAAGATCATCGCCGAGGTCGAGTGATGGATCCGGTTCGCGCTTCTGCGCGCGAGATCGCGCGCGCCGTCAACGCCGGTGAGGTTTCGGCGGCCGAAATCGCCGACACGATGATCCCGCACGTCGCCGCGGTCGACGAACACTTGGGCGCCTACCTCACGCTGACGCCCGATCTGATGCGCGCGCACGCGCGCCGCATCGACGAACGCGTCGCGGCCGGCGAGGTGCTGCCGCTGGCCGGCGTGCCGGCGGCGATCAAGGACAACATGTGTCTGCTCGGCACGCGGACGACGTGCGCCTCGCGGATCCTCGAGGAGTGGATAGCGCCCTACACGGCGACCGCCGTGGAGCGCCTGCTCGCCGCCGGCGCGTTGCCGATCGGCAAAACGAACATGGACGAGTTCGCGATGGGCAGTTCGGGTGAAAACTCCGCGCTCGGCAAGACCCGCAATCCGTACGATCTCGACCGCGTGCCGGGGGGGTCGTCGGCCGGGAGCGCTGCGGCCGTCGGCGGACTCGCCGCCACCATTTCGACCGGCAGCGACACCGGCGGTTCGATTCGCGAACCGGCGGCGTTTTGCAACGTCGTCGGCTTCAAGCCGACCTATGGGCGGGTGTCGCGCTACGGTTTGATCGCGTTCGCGTCGAGCCTCGATCAGATCGGGCCGTTCGGGCGATCGGTCGAAGACGTCGCGCTGGCCTACGATGCGATGGGCGGACACGATCCGATGGACGCGACGAGCGTCGATCGGCCGTTCGAGCCGGCGGCCGGACATCTGCGCGAGGATCTGCGCGGCGTGCGCATCGGCATCGTGAAAGAGTTCACCACGGCGGACCTGGCGCCCGACGTCGCGGCCGCGTACGAAGCGGCCTACGCCGATCTCGCGAAGCTCGGCGCGGAGCTGGTCGAGGTCGAACTGCCGACGGCGAAATACGGTCTCTCGACCTATTACCTGATCGCGCCGGCCGAGTGCTCGTCGAACCTCGCGCGCTTCGACGGCGTACGCTACGGCTTGCGGGTCGACGGCGCCGACGTCGGCGAGATGTACGAGAAGACGCGCGCCGCGGGCTTCGGACCGGAGGTCAAGCGCCGCATCCTCATCGGCACCTACGCGCTCTCGAGCGGCTACTACGACGCCTACTACGTCAAAGCGCAGAAGGCGCGCACCCGCATCGCGGACGACTACCGGCGCGCGTTCGCGAAATGCGACGTTATCGCTTCGCCGGCCGCCTCGTCCCCCGCATTCACGTTCAACGCCAAGAGCGATCCCTACAGCATGTACCTGATGGACTACTACACGATCCCGGTTTCGCTCGCGGGTTTGCCGTCGCTTTCGGTGCCGTGCGGTTCGGCGTTGCCCGAGGGCGGCTCGCGCGCGATGCCGCTGGGCTTGCAGCTCGCGAGCCCGCTTTTCACCGAGCGCGCGCTACTCGGCTACGCCCACGCCTACGAACGCGCTACGATGCACGCCGCAAAGCTGGCGCCGGTGCAGGTGGTGACCTCATGAGAAGCTCCGCAATCGAAGCGACGAGTGTCCCAGACAAGGGGGCGTTATGAGCGCAATCACGGATCGGGCCACCGCCGACGTCGCTGAACCCCGTTCAAAATACGAAGCCGTAATTGGCATCGAATGCCATGTCGAGCTGAAAACCGTCAGCAAGATGTTCTGCGGGTGTCCGAACGAGTTCGGCGGCGAGCCGAACACGAAAGTGTGTCCGGTGTGCTTGGCATTGCCGGGGTCATTGCCGGTGCCGAACGCCCAGGCGATCGAGCTCATGATAAAGGCCGGCCTAGCCTTCGACGCGGAGATTCCGCCGTTTTCCAAGTTCGACCGCAAGAACTACTTCTATCCGGACATGCCCAAGAACTATCAGATCTCGCAGTACGACATGCCGCTCACGCTCGGCGGCGTCGTGCACTACTGGCTGCCGGACGGCACGAAGAAGTCGTGCCGGCTGACCCGCATCCATCTCGAGGAAGACACCGCTAAGTCGACGCACGCCGGTTCGGGTGACGGCCGCATCGCCGGCTCGTCGTATTCGCTGGTCGACTTCAACCGGGCCGGGGTTCCGCTGATGGAATGCGTCGGCGAACCGGACATCCGCACGGCGCAGGAAGCGGTCGGCTATCTCGAAGCGCTCAAGCGCACCTTCGTCGAGCTGGGCGTCTCCGACGTCAAGATGGAGGAAGGCTCACTGCGCTGCGATGCCAACGTTTCGGTGCGCTTGCGCGGCGCGGCCGAATACGGCACCAAGGCCGAGATCAAGAACATGAACTCGTTCCGCAGCGTCCACGATGCGATCGAGAGCGAAATCGACCGCCAGATCGCGGTCCTCGAAAGCGGCGGGCGCGTGATCCAGGAGACGCGCGGCTGGGACGAAGCGGCCGGGAACACCCACTCGATGCGCTCCAAAGAGCAGGCGCACGACTACCGCTACTTCCCCGACCCCGACCTCGTGCCGCTCGAACTCGATCGCGCGCAGATCGAGCGCATCCGCGCATCGATGCCGCCGGTGCCGTTCGAACGCTTCGAACGCTATACGGAGCGCTTCGGCATCTCGGTAGTGCAAACGACGCAACTGGTCGACAACCCGCCGCTGGCGGCCTTTTTCGATCGCGCGGTGGCTCTTACGACGACGACCGCAGCCGCGACCGGAAACTTCGTGCTCGGTGACCTCTCGCGGCTGGCGAACGAAAGCGGCATACCGGTGGCCGAGGGCAAGGTAACCCCAGAAGCGTTGGCCGAGCTGGTCGAGTTAACGGAAGCAAAGACGATCAATTCAAAGATCGCCAAGACCGTGCTCGCGCGCTTGTGGGCGAACGGCGGCTCCGCGAAGGCCATCGTCGAGGCCGAGGGTCTGGCCCAAACCTCCGATCCGCACGCGATCGCGCGGTTCGTCGACGAGGTGCTGGCGGCCAATGCCGAGAGCGTCGCGCAGTTCAAGGCCGGCAAAGAGAACGTGCTCAAGTTTCTGGTCGGACAAGTGATGAAAACGAGCCGCGGGAAAGCGAATCCCGAGCTCGTGGAAGCGCTCTTGCGGGAGCAGATCGCGGCGCGCTGATGCTCGCTGATCCGCGGTCCTTGGAGGCGCTGGACTTCGCGCGCGTGCGCGAGCGCGTGGCGGGGCAAACGCACGCGGTGCAGGCGCATGCCCGGGCCTTGGCGATGGAGCCGGTCTCCGACGGCGATATCGTGCGCCGGCTGGTCACCGAGACGGCCGAGATGCGGACGCTCGTGCGCAGCCAGAACTTCTCCTTGTCACGCATCGAGGATGTCGCCGGCGCGCTCGAGATCGCGCAGCGCGGTGCCTCGCTGCCGGGTTCCGAACTGCGCGCGATCGCCGACGCCCTCTCCGCCGGTGGGGCCGCCGTGCGCGCGATTCGCGAGGCGGAAAGCGTGCCCGCGCTGCGCGACCTCACCTCCGCCTTCCGGGCGCTGCCGGGGATCGTCACGCGGATCACCGATGCCGTCGACGAGCGCGGCACGGTGCTCGACCGCGCCTCGCCGGCCCTGGCGCGCGTCCGGCGCCAGATCGCACAGGCGCAAGACGACGCGCGCGAGCGCACCGCGGCCTTGACGCGCTCCGCCAAGTACGCGCGGGCGATCCAAGACACGATCGTCACCGTGCGCAACGGGCGCTACGTCATTCCGATCAAGGCTGAGTTCGCGGGCGAGTTTCCCGGGATCGTGCACGATACGAGCGCGACCGGGCAGACGCTGTTCGTCGAGCCGTTGGAAACGCTCGAGACGAACAATCGCGTGCGCGCGCTGCGCGCCCAGGAGGAACACGAGGTCGCGCGCATCCTGGCCGAGCTCAGCGCGCTCGCGGGCAGCGAGGCGGTCCAAATCCGCACCAACGTTGCCATTTACGTCGATCTCGACCTCGCGCTCGCCCGCGCGGCGGTTGCGGACCGCATGAACGCCGTGGAACCGGCGATCGTCGACGCCGCCACGATCGACGTGCACGACGGCCGCCACCCGTTGCTCGACGAGCGTGCCGTGCCGCAGTCGATCACGCTCGACGACGACGTTCGGGTTACGATCGTCAGCGGGCCCAACATGGGCGGCAAAACCGTAACGCTCAAGATGGTCGGGCTGTTCGTCGTGATGGCCGGTTGCGGCATGCACGTGCCGGCCACTTCGGCCACGATCGGCCGCTTCACGCGCGTCTTCACCGACATCGGCGACGATCAGTCGATCGCGCAGAACACCTCGACCTTTTCGGCGCACCTGGGACGGCTCGCCGAGATCGTCGCTCAGGCCGACGCGCGCTCGCTGATCCTCATCGACGAGATCGGCTCGGGCACCGATCCCCACGCCGGGGCGGCGCTGGCCGTCGCGTTGCTCGAACGCTTTCTCGAAGTCGGAGCGTGCGCGCTCGTTACGACGCACGCCACCGAACTGAAGCTCTTCGGCGCGGAACGCGCCCACGTGCGCAACGCCAGCGTGCGCTTCGATCCGCAAACGTACGCGCCGACCTACCAGCTCGATCCGGGTTCGCCCGGCCAGTCGCTGGCGTTCCCGCTGGCGCGCGCCATGCACCTCGATCTGCGTGTGATCGAACGCGCCGAAGCGCTGCTCTCGGAACAAGAGCGCGATTACGAACGCGCCTTGGCCGAGCTGGCGCTCGAGCGCACGCGCACGACCAAGGAACGCGAGGACCTCGGGCGCGAGCGCGGGCACCTGCGAACGCTTGAAGACGGCCTGCGCAAACGCGGCGACGCGTTGGAACGCGAGCGCCGGCTGCTGGCGCAGCGCGCGGAGGCGCAATTGGCGGCGGCGTTGCGCGGCTTTTCGGCCGAACTCGAACGCCGCGCGGCCGAGCGCGGCGACCGCACGCGCGCGGGGCGCGTCACGCGCGGCCAGAGCGAGCTGCTCGGCCGCACGATCGACGAGATCCGCGCGGGCCTGGGGATCGACCGGAGCGCGCCCGTCGTGGCGGAGAAGAAAGCCGCTCCGGCCATTGCCGTCGGCGATCGGGTGCGCGTGCTCTCGCTCGACACCGAAGGCGTCGTCGTCGAGGATTTCGGCAACGACGTGATGCTGCAACTGGGTGCGCTAAGAATGACCGTGCCCAAGACCGATCTGAGCCGGCGCGAAGCTGCGGTGCCGCCGCGCCCCGAGCCTCGGGAACACAACGCCGGTTCGAGCAAGCTCGCCGCGGCGACCACCGCGCGAACCGAGCTCGACGTCCGCGGCAAACGGTTCGTGGAAGCGGAACCCGTCGTCGAGCAGTGGATCGATGCCTCGATGCTCGCCGGCAACTCGCCGCTGCGGCTGATCCACGGCAAGGGCACGGGTCTGCTCGGGCGCGGTTTGCAGCAGTATCTGCGCGCGCACCCGCACGTCCGTGACGTGCGCTTCGGCACTGCGGAAGAGGGGGGCAGCGGCGTCACGGTGTTCGAACTGTCGTGACGATGGCCCAACCTCCGAACGCTGCGGCGCGCGAAGCGGCGCTGGCGTTTGCCGACGGCTGCGAGCACGTCGAGACGTACGACGAACTCGCGGCGCGGATCGCGACCGGCAAACGGCTCAACGTCAAACTGGGCCTCGATCCGACGACGGCCGATTTGCACATCGGCCATGCCGTGGTGCTGCGCAAGCTACAGCAGTTCGTCGACGCCGGTCACGCCGTGACGCTCTTGATCGGCGATTTCACCGCGCGCATCGGCGATCCGACCGGACGCAACACGATGCGTCCGCCGCTGTCCGATGAAGCGATCGAAGCGAACATGCAGACCTACGCGAAGCAAGCCGGCAAGGTGCTCGACATGGAACGTATCACGCTGCGCTACAACTCGGAGTGGCTGAGCACGATCTCGTTCGCGCAGTTGATCAAACTGCTCGCGCAAACCACCGTTGCGCGGATGCTCGACCGTAACGACTTCGCCGATCGCTACGCTGCCGGCACGCCGATCTCGATGCACGAGTTCCTCTATCCGGTGGCCCAAGCGTACGATTCGATCGCGCTCGAAGCCGACGTCGAACTCGGCGGCTCGGACCAGCTCTTCAACCTGCTCATGGGCCGGCCGTATCAGCTCCATGCGGGCCAGCCGGCGCAGATCTGCATGACCGTTCCGCTGCTCGAGGGGCTCGACGGCAAGCAGAAGATGTCCAAGTCGACCGGCAATCACATCGCGCTCACCGACCCGCCGAACGATCAGTTCGGCAAAGTCATGCGCATCCCGGACGAGTCGCTGCCGCGCTATGCCCGGCTCGCCGCCGGCTGGTCGCAGGCCGAAACCAGCAGCCTTGAATACGCCCTTGCGATCGGCACGCGCAACCCGATGGACGAGAAAAAGCGCATCGCCGAGACGGTGGTCACGTTATATCACGGGGCCGGCGCCGCCCGGGCGGCGCGCGAGTACTTCGAACGGACGATTCAGCGCGGCGAACTGCCGGCGGAGATTCCGGAGTGCCGGTTCGAGGGTGCGCGCACGCTGGTCGACGTCACGGTGGCGGCGGGTTTCGCCGAAAGCAAACGCGCGGCGCAACGGCTGATTGCCGAGGGTGCGGTGCGCGTCGACGGGAGCGTCGTCACCGATCCGAAAACACTGTGGGACACCTCCCGGCCGGCCGTGCTGCAGGTTGGTTCCCGCAAATTCATTCGCATTCTGACCGAGAAAGGCTGACCCGATGGCCGCCATCACCTACACGCCGCAACAAGAAACCACCGGGCCGACGTTCACGTGTCGGCGCTGCCGGCGCGTCTACCCCTATCCGCGGGTCACCGATCGTCCGATTCGCTGCGAGTGCGGCTGGTGGTACACCAACGTCGGGCATAACGCGATCGTCGAGGAATTCCGGCCGCGCATCGGCGGCTCCGACCCCGACGCGCCCCAGTACGAGCGTTAATCGAGGCGGGCTAGCAGCCCCTCGACGTCGGCCGCGGTGAGCACGTAGCGGCGCTTGCAGAAGTCGCAAGTGGCTTCGGTTTCCGGCGCTTCCTTGGAGATCTTGAGCAGTTCGTCGCGGCCCAGGCCCACCAGGGCCCGCTCGACCCGTTCGCGCGTGCAGCGGCAGTCGAACCGTAGCGCGTAGACGTGCTCGTGGGCCCGCAATTCCAGGCCGGCTGAGAGGCGCTCGATCAGGCCGTACGCGTCGGCGCCGCCGGCGATCTGCGCCGTGACCGCAGGCATCGAGGCGGCGTTCGCCTCCAGCCGGGCAACGGTGTCGTCGGCGGCGCCGGGCAGGAGTTGCGCGATGACGCCCCCGGCGGCGCGGATGCCGGCCGGGCCGGCCAGGACTCCGAGCGCGACGATGCTCGGGATCTGCTGCGAGTTGGCGAGGTAACTCGCGATGTCTTCGCCGATCTCGCCCGACTCGAGCGGTACGATCCCGACGTACGGTTGCCCGATCTCGTAGCTCTTCGTCACTTGGAGGCGGCCCTTGCCGATCACGCCGGCGACGTCGAATTTCCCGCGGGCGTTGAGCGGCAGATCGGCCAGGGGGTGGCGCGCGTAGCCGCGAGCGGCGATCGTGTCCTCCCCGGCGCTCCACGCCTCCGCTACGAGCGCGCCGATCGGCCCGTCCCCGGCAATCTGCAAGGAGAGGCGTTCGGGGCCCTTGAGACTGGCTCCGAGCAGCGCCCCGGCCGTCACCAGGCGTCCGACGGCGGCCGCGGCGGTGGGCGCCAGGGCGTGGCGATGCTGGGTTTCTCCCACCAGTTCGCTCGTGGTGGCGGCCACGAACGAAACGGTTCCGTTGGCGGCGCTGGCCGTAACGACGCGATCCATACGCAGATGGAGAAACCCCCCACCACGTGCCGCGTTGCAATTGTGCCTTCGTTGGGAGGAAGGCAACCGTGCCCTGGTATAGGCTTCCCGACCAGCCTCCTTCGTCAGGCTCAGGATCACAAATTTCGTGAGGTGCCGTATCTTGACCAAAGCCGATCTTGTCGATTCGATTGCGACCGAATTCGAACTTTCAAAGCGCCAGTCCGGCGAGATCATCGACTTGGTGCTGGACGAGATCAAGGCGGCGCTGCAAGACGGCGACAAAGTCCAACTGATCCCGTTCGGAAGTTTTCTCGTGCGCGACCGCAAAGCGCGCGAAGGCCGCAATCCGAAGACCGGCGCGAAGATCAAAATTCCCGCGCGCCGCGTGCCCGCTTTTAGTGCGGGCAAGGGCTTAAAAGACGCCGTCGCCGGCGGCAAGAAAAAAACTACTCGTAAGAAATAGCGGCTCTAAGAACCGAACGAGTACTTCGTGACGCGCGGTTTCAGCGCTTGATTGTCGTGCGCCGAAACGTGGGCGTGGAGCGCGGCGAGTTCTTCGCTGTCGAGTTCGAAGCCGGCCGCAACGATCGCCGCATCGGGATCGCGCGCGAACGCCATTCGAAACGCTTCGTCGTTTAGATAACGATCAACGAGTTCGGCGACGGCATCTCGGCTCATGGCAGGCACGAGATAGGTTCGCGTGCCGCGTCGCTCAGCCTTTGTGGATAACTGCCCGCTCGCGAGCGCGCAGCCGCGCCCCCTCGGTCCAAACGTCACTGCACAGGCGGAAGAGGGCGAGTCCCCCGAGCGTGAAGGCGAATAGGCGGCCGAACGCCGGCGCCGATCCGGGCGGCACGATGCGCGCGACCCAGCCTTGGGCGGTGAAGCGGTAGGCGAAGAGCGCCCAGACGACGACCACGCCGATATACGCAACCGCGCCGAGCGCGTAGAACAGCTCGAAGCGGTGTCCGCGCAAACTCTTGCCGCTGCGCAGGGCGGGCCAGAGTTCGGTGGCGATCCAGCCCAGACTCAGGCCGCGCAGGTTCGGCCGCTCGAGCGCGTCCATGAGCAGATAGTAGCCGTCGTACTCGAGCAGCGGGTTGAGATTGCGCAGGACCGCGACGTAGGACCACAGGGCGAAGACCCACGCGACGGCCGCGACCGTGAGGTTGGGGGCGAGGAGCGCGACGTATCCGGCCACACCCGCCAGCACCAGGTTAACGAGAATCCCGCCCGCGTCGACGAGCATGCGCTGGCGCCGATTCGCCAGCCAGGCATCGGAGGTGTCAACGAAGAGCATCGCGCGAAACCAGAACCAGCCCAGGCCGACGCGGTCGACGCGCGCGCCGGAGGCCTTCGCGGCCATCCCGTGACCGATTTCGTGCAACAGAATCGCCAGCACGACCAGCGGAATCAACGCCGCGCCGACGCGTGCGACCGTGGCCGCATGCAGCAGCGTTCCGGCCGACCGTTGCGCCATCGCGACGAACGCGGCGAAACCGCCGGCCGCGATGACGATCGTCGCCGCGAGACCGGCGCGCGTGTAGGCGTGCCGGCCGAAGTGTTCGTAGAGCCCGCTGAAGAACGCATCGCAGCCGTCGAGTGAATACGACCACTCCATCACGGCGCGCAGCGCACCGAACATGCGCGCGCGCCGGCTCGGCGCGCCGGTCGCGGTCGCATCGAGGTGCTCGAGCTCGATGAAGTCTTCAGCCGCGAGGTGACGGATGACGCCCATCACGACATCGGGCGCCAGGACCTTGTATTCGAGAAACAGGTCCATCGTCAGATCGCGCAGGGTATGGTACCCGTCGAGCCGGTTCCAAACGAACGCACCCTCGCGCGAGAGCCGGAAGTACTTTCCGCGCGCGGGGTCCTTCAACGTTACGATCGTCGCGCCGTCGGATGTCACGCGTTCGTGTAACTGGACGCCTTCGCGCCGGCGCGGCCGGCTGCGCGCCTGCATGAGCGCTTCGAGATGCTCGGCCAACTCGCGTTCGCTCGACATCGCGGCCAGCACGTCGTCCCGGCGCAGCACGACGAGTTCTGATTCGGCGTTGGCGCGCACGGTCGCATTGCGCGGCGCTCCGGTGAGCAACGCGGCCTCGCCGAAAAGCATGCCGGTGTGCAACGTTGCGAGCCGCCGTTCCGCGCCGTCTTCGCTGACGATCACGTCGAGTTGGCCCGTGCGGATGAGAAAGCACTCCTCGCCCGGTTCGCCCTGCCGGATGACGGCCTCGCCGGCGGCCACCCGGCGCACGCGTACGCGCTCGGCGAGTTGCGCCAGCGCGCCCGGCGGCAGGTCGCCGAGCAACGTCGCGGATTTGATGAAGCGGCCCAGCGCCATCCGCTCGGCGACGGCTTCGAGTTCCGTTCGCACGTGCGGATCGTCCTGGATGGCTTGAGCGAAGGCGGCACCGTCGATGCGCAGCAGGGTCGCCGGCGTGAGCGCGACGACGCTGGCGGTGCGGCCCTCGACCCCCGCGAGGATCGCAACCTCGCCGAAGAGATCGCCCGGCCCGAGCACCGCGAGCGGCAACGGTCCGCTCTTGCCGGCGATCTGTACCTCGAGCCGCCCGTCGATGACGACGAACGCATCGGTCCCGGCCGCACCCTCCCGCAGGACGACGGCGCCGCGCGCGGCGGTTTCGCGCGCCGCGTTGGCCGCGAGCGCGTCGAGCGTGCCCGCGGAAAACGCGCGAAACTGCCACACGTGCGCGAGGATCGGCGCAGCGAACGACGGCGTGCTCCTCACGTCCATCGAGGGGTCTTCGCTACGCGGGCGCGCCGGTCATCGGTGCGGCGGAGGAGTTGAGGACGGGACTCCTAAGAGCGAGCCATGGAAACGCTGAAGAAGGAGACGCCGTTCGGCGTCGATTCGTATCTCGCGTGGGTCGAGGATGAGGGGATTCTCGTCCACGAAGGGCTCGCGCTGAACCTCCGCAAGGTCGAAACTCGGGATTGGCCGCGCTTCGGTACGAAGGCCGCGGCGACGCATTTTACCGGTCGCGGCGACTTCTGCTCGATGTTCGTGTTCGACATCCCGGCCGGGCACTCGACGAATCTGGTCCAACATCTCTTCGAGGCGCTCTACTTCGTGGTCGAAGGCCACGGCAGCACGCAATTGGAGCTGGCGGACGGAAGCAAGCGCCAATTCGAATGGGGACCGCGCAGTTTCTTCGCCATTCCGCTCAACGCGAAGTACCGCCACTACAACGGCAGCGGGAGAGAGCACGCGCTGCTGGCAGCGACGACGACCGCCCCGCTGATCATGAAAATCTTTCACAACGCGCAGTTCGTCTTCAACGATCCCTACGAGTTCAGCGAGCGTTTCGGGCCGAGCGAATACTTCGCCGGCAAGGGCGAGCTCTTGCTGCGCGGACCCGGGCACGATACCTGGGCGACGAACTTCGTTCCCGACCTCGCGAAGCTCGAGCTCACCGCCTACGACGAACGCGGTCCCGGCTCGAGCAACATCAAGATCGCGCTGGCCGACAGCGTCATGCACGCGCACATTTCGGAAGTTGCGCCGGCGACCTACAAGAAAGCGCATCGACACGGTGCCGGAACGCACGTGCTCACGTTGACCGGCGGCGGGTATTCGCTCTTGTGGTATCCCGGGGATAAGGACTTCAAGCGCGTCGACTGGGAATACGCCACGGTTTTTCCGCCGCTGAACCAGCAGTTCCATCAGCATTTCGTGACCACCGAAAACGCATCGCGCTACCTCGCCACCGGCATCGGCGGCACGAGTTATGTCTTCTACGAGCAGCAGCGGCGGACGGGCGGGTACGGCGGCCAGAAATCAGCCAGCAAAACGAGCATCAAAGAGGGCGGCGACCAGATCGAGTACGAGGATCAGGATCCGCGCATTCACGCGCTGTGGCTAGAAGAGATGCGCAAGCACGGGATCGCCCCGCGTCTCGAGCTGCCCAAAACATAAGCGAAGCCCCGGCTTTCGCCGAGGCTTCGCAGGTTGGTCGGGTAGACAGGATTTGAACCTGCGACCCCTTGACCCCCAGTCAAGTGCGCTACCAAGCTGCGCCACTACCCGTTGTCCGTCGGCCCCTGGGGTTTGGGATGACTCCGGCGCTTTCCCGCCAAGGACGGCCCGGTGAAAGCGACGATGTTTGCCGACGGCGGTTCGCGGGGCAATCCCGGGCCTGCCGCCTCGGGGGCCGTGCTTTTCGACGAAGGCGGCGCCGTGTTGCGCGAGGTCGGGACGTACCTCGGCGTGGCGACCAACAACGTGGCCGAGTGGACGGGCTTGGTGACCGGCCTCGAAGCGGCGTTGGACCTCGGCATCGACGATCTCACGGTGCGGCTCGACAGCGAACTGGTCGTCAAGCAGATCAGCGGGGCTTATCGCGTCAAGAACGCGGGGCTGATCCCGCTGCACGCCAAGGCCAAAGCGCTGCTGCGGCAGTTCGCGCGCGTCGACGTGCGGCACGTGCCGCGCAAGCAGAACGCGGCGGCGGATGCACTCGTTAACCAGATACTCGATGCCCACCGCTAACACTTCGGCCTGACCCATGCGCCGGTTTCCCGTCACGCTCTCGATCCTCGTCGTAGCCGCCGTTGCGGTCGTCGGCGGGTGGATGCTGTTCGCGAAGAGCGAGCACGACCGCTACCTCGCGGTCGAACGCGTCGCGCAGTCGCGTTCGGAGATTCGCCTGGAGTACACGGTCGAGCACACGAGCGGCCCGATCGCGCGCGAAGTGTGGTCGATGCAAAACCTCAACGGGCACTCGCTGGCCGCGTATACCGCCGTCGACCGCCGCGGCGACAAGGCGACCTTCCAGGAACCGATCGTCGGCTACGAGGTGACGTTTCTCTTCGACAAGCTGGTGCAAGACGGTATCTGGGATTTGGAGACGCGACCGTTCCGCGGTTCCAACCAAACCCTGCACGTCGTGAAGATCTCACAGGTGGCCGACAAGGTCAGCGGGACGCACCGCTTTCAGTTCAGCGACGCCCACTACATTGCAACCGAGGCCGGCCGTGAATATGAGATCCATCTCGACCCGCACAAGCCGGTGCCCGATCTCGTCAACCTGCAATCCACCTCGACCGCCGACCCGCGGTACGAGAAAATTGCTGAGGATTTCGAAGACTTCGGCTCGGCGCGCTTCAAAGCGACGATCGCCCAGGCGCGGGCCAAGCTCCTAAAGGGTTAACAACCCCCAACGCCGTCGTAAGCAGGCATGGTCGTCATCGCGGCGGCGGCGTTTCTCGCGCTCGGGCTGCTCCACTTCAACTTCTCGCGCGGGTGGTGGCTCGGGCAGCGCGTGCGCCTGATCATCGGCCTCCCGCTCTGTCTCCTCTACGCGTACGAGGCCATGCCGCCGCTCGTCTTCCCGCAGGCGCTTACGCTGCTGCTGCTCACCTTGGTGCCGAACGTTGCGCTGACCGTTGCCGAAGCGGCCCGGACGATCGTCGTCTCGCGACGCATCGTCAGCATCCGCCGCACGCCGATCCTGCCGCCGGCGATCGCGCTGGGCGCCGTGCTCCTGTTCTCCGGCCTCCTGGTCGTCCTGCCGGTCGTCGACGCCAGCGGCCTGCGCGACGTCACCGGTGCGACGGCGACGTCGAACAAACCGCCGACTGCCGATTTGCGCCACGTCCGCGTCGTGCCGGAAGAGTCGGCGGAGTTCTCGGGCGACAAAGTCCTCGGGCAGCTCGGCGCCTATTACCGGGTCGGGGCGTACAGCGTGCAGTCGGAAAACGGCAAGCTCGTGTGGGTCGCGCCGCTCGATTTCCAAGGCGCGGTCCAGTGGATCGCGCGCGGCACGAGCCCCGGCGTGATCGTCGTGAGCGCGGAGAATCCTGACGCGCCGGCCGAATTGCGCCAGCGCCAGCCGCTGCGCTACATCCCCTCGGCGTTGCTGAACACGAACCTCATGCGGCACGTCTACATGACGTACGGCACGGAACTCTTGCTCGAGACGACGCTGCAGCTCGACGCGGCGGGCGATCCCAAATACATCGTGACGCTGGGCCGTCCGACGATCGGTTGGAGCGGCGAAATCGTCACGGCGGTCGTAATCGTCGACCCGACGACCGGCGCGATGGAACGCATCCCGCGCGAAAAGTTTGCCGACTTGCCGGCCTGGATCAGCCGCGTCTATCCGGCCGACTTGGCGCTCGAGTACAACGATTGGCTCGGGCGCTACGTGCACGGCTGGTGGAATTCGGTCGTTACGAAACGCGACGTTCATTTGCCGGTGCGCGACGAAGTGTTCGGCCTGCTGCTCGACGCCAACCGTTTCGTCTGGTTCGCCGATCATACATCGCCCAGCGCGACCGACGATTCGATGACCGGCTTCACGTACATGGACAGCCGCAGCGGCGCGATGGTGTATTACACCTCGGCCGGCGGCGAGTTCAACAGCGTCGCGGCCGAGCGTTCGGTCAGCGCCAACCCGATCATCACCCAAGGCCGGTTGATTCCGACGCAGCCGATTCTCTACAATATCGGGCAGAACACGTGGGTCGTACCGGCCGTCGCCAGCAACGGAAAATTCCAAACCCTCGCCCTCGTCCAAGCGGCGGGCGGGCACGTCATCGTGGGGAACTCATCCTCGGCCTCGCCGGTTGCCGACGCATTCGCGCAGTATCGGGCATTCCTGGGCGGAAGCACGGAGAACTTCGGCGCCGAGTCGACCTTCGCGGGCACGATCGACCGCATCGGCGCGGCCGCGGGCCGCATCGTGTTCACGATTCGCGGCCGGCGCCAGATCTTCACGATTGCCGATCCGTCGAATCCGTCGGTGCTGCTCGCGCGCAGCGGCGACAGCGTCCACTTCAAGGCGACGGCGCCGCAGGACGGGACGGCGCTGGTACGGGAGTTCCAAGACCGGACCCTGGGCGAATGAAACCGCTCTCGACGCGCCGGATCGACCTGCACCCCGTTGACGCGCGCAACGCGCGCGAACTGTGGCGCGTCCTCAACGCGCCCGACCTGCGTAAGTATCAGGACATCCCGCGTATTCCCGCGGAGGACTTCGAACGCCAAGTGCGCAGCCGGCCGCGCGCGCTCGACGGCCGCTCGACCGGCCGCTTCGAGTGGCTGTTGCAAACGCGGACCGAACCGGTGCGGGCGATCGGCTGGATCTCGCTGCGCATCAACGACCGCACGCCGCACGTCGGCGAGATCGGCTACAGTTTGATCGAGGATGCGCGCGGGTGCGGATACGCGACCGAAGCGCTGCGCGCGGCGATCGACGAAGCCTTCGGAGCGGGTGAGCTCGAGGAGATGCAGGCCTGTTGCGTGCCCGAGAACCTGCCGTCGCGCGCGGTGCTCAACCGCACGGGATTCACCGAAGAGCGGACGATTCGCGGCGGCGCGGTGATTCGCGGACGGCACGTCGACGTGGTGCTCTACCGCATGACGCGTTCGGAATGGCGGCGGTTGGTTATCCCGGCTCGTCACCAAATGCAATCGTGATTCCGGCTTCCAGATAGCCGAAATAGCGCTGGGCCGGATCGGCAAGATAGCGCAGCAGCGGTTCGCGTACGACACGCACCGCAAGCATGGACTCGAGCTCCTCGCGCGGCACCCAGCGAACGGCGCGCACGTGCGCGTCCGCGGCCGGAACGCGCGCCTCACCCGCGGCTTCGATCGTGAAGCAGAAAGCGGTGAATTGCGTTTCGGTGGCGCTATCAAACGATTCGGCGACGTACGCGAGACCGGTCACGCGGGCTTCGAGCGCGGTTTCCTCCCGGAGTTCGCGCACCACCGCCATCGCGCACGTTTCCCGGTCTTCCTGACGCCCTCCGGGCAGGTTCCAGAGCAGTTCGGCGTGGTTGGGGTAGGCGTTCGCCACCAGCAGTATGCGGCCGTCGCGTTCGAGCAACCCATTACAGAGATGGACCCGGCGAAACACCACCCGGACTTCGCCGCCGAAGCGAGAATCGCTCGTAGCGGCGCATGCGCGTAGAAATGTTCGATATTTACGATTTGGAGCGGATGGCGGCAGCTCGGACGGTGCGGTTCGCCGTGTTCGTGGACGAGCAGCACGTGCCGCCGGAGGAAGAGATCGACGAGCACGATCGGACCGACAGCGACGCCCGCCACGCGTTGATTCGCGACGGGGCAACGCCGGTTGCGGCCGGGCGCTACTACCGGATCGACGGCACGACGGCGCAGGTTGGGCGGATGGCCGTGGTACGTGAATATCGCGGCCGGCGGATCGGCCGGCAGCTGCTCGACGCTTTGGTCGACGATGCGCGGGCCCGCGGTTTCACCCGCGTTGCGCTCAACGCGCAGGACCACGCTGTCGCCTTCTACGCGAAGGCCGGCTTCACGCCGTTCGGTGCCATGCTGCTGGAGTGCGACATCCTCCACCAGCCGATGGAGCTGGTGCTATAGACCGGCCAAATCGGTGACGACCGAGATGATGCCCTCATGTTTGGCTTCGGAGAACGCTTTGTCGATCGCGGCTTCACGCGCCGCGGCGCCGACCAGCGCGATGATCGCGTATGCCGCGAATGCCGGCGTGCCCTTCGCCCGTCCGGCGGCGTGCAGGCGTTCGAGATAGCGCGCCATGTGCTCGACGTTCGCATCGAAGCGGCGCTGGCGTTCGGCGACGACGGCCCAGTCGTGATTGCTGGTAACATGCCACGCGCGGAACAACCCCGGGCGCAGCAGCACGGCGGCGATCGCTTCCCGGACCCAGGCGACGAGTTTGGCGCGTTCGGCGGCCGCGTCGCCAACCGGTTCGCCGAAGCGTTCGTTGAGCTTCTCGAGGTTGGCCGTCTCGCGCACCATCGCGTCGCGCACGACGTGCGCCAGATCACGGAAGTGCCGATAGAACGTGCCGTAAGCGAGGCCCGCTTCGCTGGCCACCATGCCCGTCGAAATGGCAGAAAGTTCGTTCGTTTCGAGCAGCCGCTCGACGGCGTCCAGCAAGCGGTCGCGGGAGCTGGGCCGGGCCTTGCGCTCGGGCGAGAGGGTGCCTTCGCCTTCGACCCGTCCCAAGTACGTCCACTTGCCCCGTACGCGCCGGGTTTCGGGGTCGCGGTATGATTCGACGCGATACCGGTAGGCGCGGCCGCTCACGCGCTTGATGACTTCGTATGCCACGCCGCAATCCTCCGACAGGCCGGTGAGAATGCCTCATCACATACCTTCGACAACCGTCCGCCTGCTCGTTCTTTTAGGAGCGTCGTGAAGAATTCTTTACCGACCCGGAGCCGGCTTCAGACGGGCCTTACGGTGGCGGCGCTCGGCATCGTGTTCGGGGACATCGGGACGAGCCCGCTCTACACGATGCGGACCTGCTTTACGAGCGCCCACGTCGGGGTGACCCCCGAGACCGTGCTGGGTATCCTCTCCCTGATCGTCTGGGCCCTCGTGATCGTCGTCTGCGTCAAGTACGTTGGGATCGCGATGCGGGTCGACCACGACGGGGAGGGGGGCATTCTGGCGCTGTTGGCCCTCCTGTTGGGGCGGCCCGAAAAGGGGATCCCGCCCCGGGCGACCTGGTTCGTGGTGGTGGTCGTCGTCGGAGCGGCGATGCTGTTCGGCGACGGAGTGATCACCCCGGCGATCTCGGTGATCTCGGCCGTCGAGGGTCTTGGCGTCGCGACTACGGCAGCTCAGCCCTGGATCGTGCCGATTTCGCTCGTGCTGATCGTCGTGCTGTTCACGATCCAGGTGCGCGGCACGCAGAAGGTTGGGGGCCTGTTCGGGCCGGTCATGGTGGTCTGGTTTCTCGCCATCGCGGCGGCCGGCATCGGCGGCATCGCGGGGCGCCCCGAGGTTTTGTGGGCCGTCGATCCGCGGCACGCCGTCGCCTTCGCGACCCACCACGGTCCGGGCGGTTTCTTCGTGCTCGGCGGCGTCGTGCTCGCCGTCACCGGGGTCGAGGCGCTCTACGCGGATCTCTCGCATTTCGGGCGCAAACCCATCGCGATTGCGTGGTACGGTCTCGTGTGGCCCGCGGTTACCCTGTCGTATCTGGGCCAAGGCGCGCGCCTGTCGACCGATGCGCACGCCTTCGACAATCCGTTCTACGCGCTCGTATCAGGGCCGCTGTTGATTCCGATGGTGCTGCTCGCGACGGCCGCCACTATCATCGCTTCGCAGGCGCTGATCTCCGGCGCGTTCACGCTCACCGAACAAGCCATCGCGCTCAGCCTGTGCCCGCGCATGGAGGTCGTGCACACGTCGAACCGCTATCCGGGGCAGGTGTTCGTGCCGGCCATCAACGTCACGTTGGGGATCGCGTGCGCGTTGCTGATCGTGACGTTCCGTTCCAGCGACCGGTTGGCCGCCGCGTACGGACTGGCCGTGGCGGTGACGATGGCGGCGACGTCGATCGCGTTCTATCTCGTGGTCTCGCGCATTCGGGGCTGGAATCCCGCGCTGGCGATGTTCACGGCGGCGTGTTTTCTGCTCGTCGACTGCAGCTTCGTCATCGCTTGCCTGCCGAAGTTTCTCGACGGCGGCTACGTGCCGTTCGCGATCAGCGCCGCGATCACGACGGTCGCGCTCACGTGGCTCGAGGGGCGGCGCCACGTCGCGATCGCCGTGCACGCGCAGATGGAACCGGTCGAGCAGTACCTAAAGGAGACGCGCGGGCTCGCGTTGCCTCCCGCCGACGGAACGATGGTCTTTCTCACCGGCGATCCGGACGGCGTGCCGTTCATGCTCGAGCACCGCTGGTTGCGCCGGCGCGCCTACCACGAGCGCATCGTCTTGCTGAATCTTGCGCGTGCGGCCGGACCCTATGCGGATGCGAAGGCACGCGTGAAGATCGACGTGCTCTCCGACCGGCTCGTCCGCGTAGTGGGGCATTTCGGATACATGGAGCCGCCGCGCATCGCACCGATCTTCGACGCCTGCGACGCGAACGGTTTGAACCTCAAGAACCCGGACACGTCGTTCTTCTACGCCGATCCCAAGATCGTTCCGGCCGCGCACGGCATGCCGCGCAGCTTGCGTTGGCTGTTCAGCGTGCTTGCGCGCAACTCGCGCCCGCTACCGGACGACTTGCAAATCCCCGCCGACCGCCGCGTCGAAATCGGCATCGAAGTCGGAGTCTAATCGGGGTCTAAGCGGAAACCTTCTCCGGCTTCTTGAGGCTCAGGCGGGCGACCATCGCGGGGGTCGGCAGTTTGATATCGCGTGCGAGCTTGAGCCAGGCGAGAACGCGGATCGTCCACCAGGTTGCGTCGACTTCAAACCAGCGCAGACCGTGACGGGCCGAGAACGGGAACGCGTGGTGGTTGTTGTGCCAGCCTTCGCCCCAGGCGAGGACCGCCACCCACCAATTGTTGGTCGATTTGTCGCCGGTGCGAAAACTCTGATAGCCCGTCATGTGCGCGGCGCTGTTGACGAGCCACGTGATGTGGTAGGTCACGACGCAGCGCACGAAGATGCCCCAGATCACCCACGACCAGCCGCCGACGGCGAGCAGCGCGAAACCGAGCGCGACCTGCCACAGCACGTTCGTGGTCTCGAGGAACTGGTAGAACTTCGAGCCGGCGAGATCCGGTGCGAGCCGCAACTGCTCGACTTTGCTCAAGCGCGCGTCGTTGTAGCGATAGAGCCAGGCGACGTGACTCCACCACGCGCCGCGGTGGATGTCGTGCGGATCGCCTTCGCGATCGGTGTTCGCGTGATGCGCGCGGTGGGTGGCGACCCATTCGATTGGGCCGCCCTGCAACGCCAGAACGCCGATGATCGCGATGACCGGCTCGAGGAAGCGGTTGACGCGCAGGCTGCGGTGCGTGAGCGTGCGATGGAAGCCCAGCGTGATGCCCCAGGCGCCGGTGATGTAGTACAGCACCACCATCACGGCGACCGCGCTCCAACTGAACGTCCCCGGGATCAGCGCGCAGAGCGCACCGAGGTGCACGATTCCCAGCCCGATCCCCGTAGTAAAAGCTCGCGGATCGAAAGAACGCGCGGCGCTAGTTTTCATTGCTTCAGAACGTGCGCGTACGCGCGGTAAACTCCTGGGTACGGTGGGTCAATTCCGGGCCTGGTTCCGACGGGTGGACGAAGCTACGGATAGGCTACGTCGAGGTGGCGAATGCGCGTTATCCCGGCTAGTCCGTATTACGTACCGTTACGCACGTGGTACGAGGGTTTGCGGCGCCTCTTTTTGTGGGATAGAGAGCAGACGATGGATACCTTGATCACGTGCCCGTGTGGCCATACGCTCGCGCCCATGATACGGGCGGCTGCTTTGGCGAGCGCCTGCGCCCGTGCTCCTGCCGCCGCGACCGGGCGACCGCCCTGGACGCGACCGTAAACCTCGTCCGCACGCCTCAGCTGCCGGCCGCTTACTCCGCTTCGCCCGCTCGGGCCATCGAGAACCGCTCACACAGTCCAGCGCGCCCTTGACCCGGCTTTGACCCCGGTGTAACATAGACGCCTATGCCACTCGGCGGGTAACGCGGGAAAGAGCGGGGACCCTCTCCCTCGTCATGGGGAGACCTTGCCTTTTTTGCATTTCTGACGTTGGCGCGCTCGAATAGGTGATTGTACGGTACATGGCTTCCAAGACGACGGCGGAAAAACCCAAGACTTCCCGGACTAAGAAAGCGGCGGCGCCCGTTGCCGAACCAGCGGCAAACGGGACCACGATCAAGGCGCAAAACATCGCTAGCGCCTCCTTCGTCGTGCCTGAAGAGGCGTTCACGGTCGAACTGCCCGACGATCCCGGGCCGGCCCGCAAGCGGTTTACCTTTGCGAAGATCCCCGACGTCCTCAACCTGCCCGATCTGATCGAGCTGCAGAAAGCCTCGTTCAAGTGGTTCATCTCGGACGGGCTGATGGATGCGTTCAACTCGATCTCGCCGATCAAGGACTTCACGGGCAATCTCGTGCTCGAGTTCGGCGATCACAGCCTCGGCGAGCCCAAGTACTCGGTCGAGGAATGCCGCGAACGTGACATGACCTACAGCGCGCCGCTGCGCGTGCGCGTCCGTCTCATCACGGCGGAGTCGGGCGAAATCAAGGGCATCCCCGATCAGGAAATCTTCATGGGCGATTTCCCGCTCATGACCGACAAGGGCACGTTCATGATCAACGGCGCGGAGCGCGTGATCGTGAGCCAGCTCGTGCGCTCGCCCGGCGTGTACTTCTTGCAAGACGCCGACACCAACAACCGGCCGACGTTCAACGCGACGATCATCCCCAACCGCGGTGCCTGGATCGAGTTCGAAACCGACAACGGGACGAAGAACGACGAAACCGAGGGGACGATCGGCGTCCGCATCGACAAGAATCGCAAGATCTACGCGACGACCTTCATCCGCGCGCTCTCGCGGCCAGACATGGGCTACGACTGGCAAACCGATGAAGCGATCCTCGCGCTTTTCGACGGCTCGCCGCTGATCGCGAATTGCCTTGAAAAAGACAAGGACATCAAGACCAAGGAAGACGCGCTCAAGGAAATCTACAAGAAGCTGCGTCCCGGCGAACCCGAAAATGCGGAAAACGCCGAGAAACTGCTCGAATCGCTGTTCTTCGACGAAAAACGCTACGATCTCGCCGGCGTCGGCCGCTACAAGCTCTCGGGCAAGCTCGAGCGCGAGTACGTTGCCGCGGGCGTCTCGATTCCGCAGGTCGACAAGAAGGCGCTCACGCGCGACGACATGATCGCGGTCATCCGCCGCTTGATCAAGGTCGCAACCGGCAAAGTTCACAAGGACGACATCGATCATCTCGGCAACCGCCGCATCCGTTCGGTCGGCGAGCTGCTGCAGAACCAGTTCCGCGTCGGTCTGCTGCGCTTGGAACGCGTCGTGCGCGAGCGCATGACCGTCCAAGACATCGAAACCGTCACGCCACAAGCGCTGATCAACATCCGCCCGGTCGTGGCGGCGATCAAAGAGTTCTTCGGCTCCTCGCAGCTCTCGCAGTTCATGGACCAAACGAACTCGCTCGCCGAGCTCACCCACAAGCGGCGACTTTCGGCCCTCGGGCCGGGCGGTCTGTCGCGCGAACGCGCCGGGTTCGAGGTCCGCGACGTCCATCACAGCCACTACGGCCGCATCTGCCCGATCGAAACGCCGGAAGGTCCGAACATCGGTCTGATCGGTTCGCTCGCGACGTTCGCGCGCGTCAACCGATACGGCTTCATCGAGACGCCCTACCGCGTCGTCAAAGACGGCATCGTCACCGATGAGATCCGTTACTTCACCGCGGACCGCGAGGACGAGTTCATCGTGGCCCAAGCCAACACCACGATGGACGCAAAGGGCATGATCACGGCCGGAACCGTGGTCGCACGCTACGCCGAAGAATACGTCGAAGAGCCGCCCGAAATGGTTCAGCTGATGGACGTTTCGCCCAAGCAAATCGTCTCGGTGGCAACGGCGCTGATCCCGTTCCTCGAGCACGACGATGCCAACCGCGCGCTGATGGGCGCGAACATGCAGCGTCAGGCCGTGCCGCTATTGCGACCGCAATCGCCGATCATCGGTACCGGCATGGAG
>Ga0209415_10000685_pt1 | contig 63306 bp, 56 predicted proteins | sample PeaSoiSIISIP2007_FD_187696 | JGI IMG/M metagenome (GOLD analysis project Ga0209415, IMG submission 187696) | Peat soil microbial communities from Weissenstadt, Germany - SII-SIP-2007 (SPAdes) (version 2) | ecosystem: Environmental > Terrestrial > Soil > Wetlands > Peat | place: Germany...
AGCGTGAGCCCCGCGATCGCGGTGCTGGTGCGGTGGTCGCTGCCGATGATCTGCAGCACGCGTCGATCGCCCGCCGGCGTTGTCAGCTCAGCCTCGAGGCGGGAGACGACGGGTCGCGTGGTCGCACCGGTCGCGGAAGCATTTCCCTGGACCTTCAGATCCTCGAGGAACAGCGCGAGGCGCGCTTCGTTGGCCGGCCCGAGCATCATCGTGGCGGGCGTGTACTGCAGCGCTTCCGGAGCGACGCCGAGCACGCGCCATGCGGCGGGACTCACGTAGGCGAGCTTGCCCTCGGTGTTGGCGACGGCAATGAGGTCGGAGGATCGGCGCACCAGCTCGGTCAGGCGTGTCTCGGCCTCGCGGCTGGCGAGCGCACGATGCAGTCGCGCGACGTCGTAGCGCACGCTCATCTGCCGCGTCACCACGAGTCCGGCACCGAGCGCGACGACCGCGAGCAGAGCCGTCGACCCGGATCCTTGCATGTCAACTTGCTTGCCGAATAGCAGCAGGATCGCCAGCAGCACGGCCAGAACCGGTAGGAAGCTGTAGACATTCCCCTCGCTGCTCGGTTCAATTTCCGCCGTGGCCTCGCGACGGTGCTCGAGCACCACCGCGCTGGTCAGGAATGCGTAGTTGAAGCAGTAGCCGACGTCGATCAGGGATCCCACCATCTCGCCGCCCTTGATCTGCACCGCGGTCCACCAGCTGTCAGTCACCATCATGCAGACCGCGGACCCGAGCAGCAGCATCGTCGAGCGCTCGTTCTTCCAGTGCATGACCTGCATGAACAGCAGCGCCGCCGCGACCATCATCACGATGTAGCCGAGGCCGTAACCGATCGTCGTGACCACGGACACCACCGTATGATCCGGCGCAGCCATCGCCGGTGCGAGCAGCAGCACCCACAGCGCTGCGCCGAGGCCGAGCGCAAAGGTCGTCACGTCGAGCCAGATGTGCCTGCGCCGGAACGAGCCGCCCTGATCCTTGAAGAGCAGCAGGCAGCCACCCGCGAACAGCGGGTAGTAGACGAGGTACAGCGAATCGACCCAATTGGCGTAGATGCTGCCGTCGGAGAGCGCGAGCGAGGCCCAGGCGGCCGTCGCGACCGAGTCGCACAGCATCGCCCCGGTGATCAGAATCCAGGCGAGGCGGCGGTAGCCGGTGAGCGTGCCGCCTGCCACCAGCCGGATCGCGAGGATAATCGCGACAAACTGTGGCGGAATCAGCAGGTACGCGCCGACGGCAGCGGTGACGCTGGGCCCGCCCCACTGACCGAGTAGCCACCCGGCGGCCAGGAACGGGTAGAGCCAGATGGCGATGCCCACCAATCCGGGTCGTTGGGCACGGGGCGTGGATGCGGACGACATTCCTCTACAATTCCGTATTCACTCGGCAGAACGCGCGCGCAATCGCCAACCTGGACGTGTGCCGGAGGCGGCGGCCCCAGGCACGTTATTGCCATGTACCCGTGGAATCTGTGATCCAGGCGCCGCTTCTTGCCATAAGGCGGACCGGATCGCCGGATGCTCGCTCCGACGAAAGCTGCCTGCTAGCGCGGCAGCAGTGCTCCGCCCAGCATTTTTATGACAAATACGGAGCGGCCGGACTGCGCGAAGGATTCGCGGATCTCGGCCCTGAGAGCCGCGAACACGGCCTCGAGGTCGCCACGCACCTGCGTGCTCAGGGAGTTGTATTCAAACGTCAGTCCAGGATGGCGGCTGATGCGCTCGATAAAATCCTTGATCGGTGGAATGTAGTCGGCATTCAAAGGATAGAGGCTGATATCGACAGCGATTTGCATGGGATCTCCTTGCGTGTTGGTGCGACTCGCTGCGGCACGCTCGCAGATGACTCCGGACAGTGGCAAATATCGCCGGATAGTGGACCGAACCCGTGATCGCTGGAAGCAGCCGATGCAATTCGACTGCTTGCGCCTCGTAACCGCCGGCGCATCCGTCGACCAGTACTCGCTCAGATCATTGCCGGCGGCAGCGCTTGTCGTCGATCAGCCGGTCGCTGGTAGGTCCGTCGCGTGGGCGCATCAGGTCTCGAGCCCGCGCATCCGTCGGGCCAGCTTGAACCGCAGCGCCATGCCGGCCGGCGGCATGAGTACAGCTGGTGACATATTGCGCCGTGCCGCTCGCGACGGGTTGCCTGCGCGAATTCATCGGTGCATAGTCTGTCGCGTGTAAAGGCAAACCCGTCGAAAGGCGGGGACGCAAAGCCACCGGTCGTCCGGGCTCGGTCCGACGATAGCGGGGTTGCCACAGTCGACCTTCGCAGCGACGCCGCCGCTCTGGCGCGCGCTGCCGAGGCTGCAGGCGCGGCCAACCACAGGGCCTCGCACTGCGCTGTCCGGCGATTCCCCGACGATCGGTGCACGAGAGTGGCCATTGAGTCGTTTGGGGGGCTTGCACGTGAAGAACCATGTTGGATCCTTTGGCGCCGACACCGGAACCGGCGCTGCGTCGTTGTCCAAAACGGCACCCAGTGGGCAGGCAGCGCAAGCGGATGCGCCGCCACTGCACGTCATCACGCTCATCTCATCGGTAGCGCCGGTGCCGCTGCAGGCGCCCACGATGCCCGAGCTCGCCGGGCTCGCCGTCTTCCGTTCGCGCCAGGTTGAAGAAGGCCGCGAGCGCTTTCGCCTGCACGTCGGATATTTTTCATCGGTCGAGGCGGCCGAGAAACTGCTACCGATCATCCGGGAGACCTACCCGGCCGCCCTGGTTACCGTCGCGCCGCAGTCGAACATGGGATCGCTCGACGATACCGCGATGGCGCGATTCAGCATCCTGCAGCCGATCGAACCCGCTGCAGCCCCGGCCGTAGCCGCGTCCCCGGTGCCCGCACGCGCCGCACAGGTTGACCCGATGGACAGTCCGCGCGCGGAGCTTCCCGCTGTGGAGGCGCCGACACCGCCGGTGCTCAGCCGCGCGGACGCCGTGACGCCGCCGGCAGCGGAGGTGACGGCACGTCCTGCGCAGCATTACGCGGTCCAGCTGATCTGGAGCCATGATCCGGTCGATGTCGCCAAGATCCCGATACTCGCCATTTACTCCGGCTACCTCCTGTACGCGGTCGAAACGGAGCCGGGGCCACGGCATTACTACGGGGTCAGGCTGGGGTTCTACGCTGACGCGCTGTCGGCACGCCTCGTCGCGCACTACGTGCGCTCGGACTTCAGCGGCGTCTCGGTGGTCCCGGTTAGTGGTCGGGAAATGACTCGCGCGGCCGCTGCCAAGATCCGCCTCGGCCGGTCGCAAACCGGGCGCGCGACGTCGGCCAATCAGGCACGCTGGCCTGCGAAAGCGCTGGCAGTCGCTGAGGTCAACCTGAGCAAGGCACTAGCGCTGGCGGGGCTCTGACCATCAGCGCGGCGCCAGCCGCGCCTCTGCCATCCGGAGCCGGGGCAGGAAAGCGTGAAGGAGTTGCCGGCGCGAGCAAGTCCGAGTGGCACGCCGTCGGCTCAATGCTGCGACCTCGGCGCGCCTATCCCCGAGCGGCTACGCCTCGAACAGCGCGTCATGGGCCACGGCAACCGCGCCGTGCGTGCTCCTACGCGCCAGCCGGCAGCCGTGCGCGGAAGCGAAGGTAATCTCGCGCCGTCGCACGCGGACACTCGAGCATGGGCAGATGCCCGACATTACGCATCACGATCACCTGACTGTGCGGAATGAGTTGACCCATGACTGCGGCGGCGGACGGACTGAGCACTTGATCCTTGTCGCCCCAGACGATCAGCGTTGGTGCACGGAGCGCCGGCAGGCTCGTCTCGAGCGTCGCAGACTCCTGGCCGATCTGACGGAAGATGCGCGTGTGCAGATCGAAATCGCCAACGGCGCGCAGCGCGAGCACATGGCGCAGCGAGTGCGGAAGAAACGGGTTGCGGTAGGTGACCGCATCGAGCAGTCGCTGGAACTCCCCCGGAGTTCTCACGAGGAGCGGCGCGGCGCCGGTCGCGAGGTAGTGGCGGACCATGTCGGAATCGAACGCAGCCTGCGTTCCCGCCGCATCCAGCAGCCACAGGCTCGCGACGTCGTCCGGATACGCCGCGGCGTACTGGGTGACGATGAATCCGCCCATCGAGCTGCCGGCGAGGTGGACACGGCCGAGACCGAGACTCTGCAGAAAGGCTCGCAGGCGCGGCACCTGGTCTGCAATCCGGTAATCGGCACGCGGGTCGCGCGTCGCCGCGCCGAAACCCGGTAGATCCGGAGCGATGACCCGGAAATGTCGCGTCAGGTACAGCGCGATGCGCGAAAAGTTGTCCTTGTCGCCGGCGAATCCATGCACGAGGACGAGCGGCTCGCCGCGGCCGCCGTCGAGATATGGCATCGAGAACCCGGGGATCTGCGCGCGACGCTCGACCAGGCCGGCGGTCGCGCGAGTCAGCCAGATCCAGTTGTGCGCGGCGGCACGAGGCGCCAGGTAGTCGAGCGCGAGCAGGCCGAGCGCAACCGCCGGGATGATCCACACGGCAGCGAACACGAGCGTCACCGGTGGCTCCTGCGTGATTGCTTCACAGTGCGCGGGCTCGTGTGGTCAGCCCAAGCTCCATGGCGCCGTGGAACTCGTAATCGGCGAAGCGCGGCCGGCGCATCTCGAGCACGTAGCGGGTCATGTAGCCCGGATAGGTGGCCACGATCTTTCCAGCCGCAGTCTTGTACCAGCTGCGACAGGCGGGGGACGCCCAGACCGTCCGGGCGAGTCGGTTCTGCAAATCCCGATTGTGCTCGGCCATGACCTCCGGGCGCACGTCGAGACTCGTTTTTCCGCGACGATCGAGCTCTCGAAGGCACTTCAGTATGTAGCGCGCCTGCGCTTCGATCGGGATCAATACCGAGGTATGGCCGGTGCCGGTATTGGGGCCAAGCAGCATGAAGAAGTTTGGAAAGCCCGCTACTGTCACGCCCCGGTATGCCTCGGCGCCGCCCCCCGTCGCATCGATGATCGTCTGACCCGCCGCCCCGAACACCGGAAGTCCAGCCAGCAGCTCGGTGGTGATGAAACCCGTAGCGCAGACGACCGCATCGGCCTTGTGCAGGGCCCCGTCCGCACCGACCACACCATCGGCAGCGAAGCCCGCAGCTTCCTGCGTCAGCAGCTCGACGTTCGGTCGGCACAGGGCCGGGTAATAGTTGCTCGTGATCAGTATGCGCTTGCACCCCATCGGATAGTTGGGGCGAAGCTTTTCACGGAGCACCGGGTCCGTGACCTGCTGTCGGCGGTGGCGGTTGGCCTGGGAGGTCATCAGCAGGTACATCAGGCCGTGCCCCTTGAAGGCGGCGAAGCGCGCCTCGTGCACCCAGTAGTGCCACCAGCGGTTCACACGGGCGAGCGGTCGGGCGCGCAGCAGGAACTTCTCGAGCGCGGTGTACTCGCGGTCGGGCCGCGGCAGGATCCAGGACGGAGTGCGCTGGAAGATCGTCAGCCGAGCCGCTGCCTCGGCAAGGGGCGGGGCGATCTGCACGGCGCTCGCGGCGCTGCCGATCATCACGACTCGCTTGCCGGTGAAGTCGTAGTCGGCATTCCAGCGCGACGAGTGCATGACCTCGCCCCGGAACGCATCGATTCCGGCGGGAAACCGCGGACGGTTGAGGGGTCCGACGCTGCAGATGAATACCTGCGCCTTGAGCGTCTCGCCGCTACCCGTCTTGAGCAGCCAGCGCGCGCGCGCGGAATCGTAGCGTGCCTCCGTCAGAGTCGTACTGAGCCGCAGATGCCTGCGGAGCCCGTACTTGTCGACGCAGTGCTCGACGTACTGCTGAATCTCCCGACTTGGCGCAAAGACCCGCGACCAGCCCGGCTTCAGCTCGAATGAAAAACTGTACAGGTGCGAACGAACATCACACTGCGCGCCAGGGTAGATGTTGTCCCACCACGTGCCGCCGACGGCCGTGGATTTCTCGACGATGACGAACGAATCGATGCCCGCGCGCTTCAGCACGATGCCCATGCAGATGCCGGACATTCCTGCGCCGAGAATGACGATCGAGGGGTTGTCGCTCATCGGGCTGCCGCGCGTGGCGGGCACGTGGCCGGATGGGCCGCGACCACAGCGCGTGTGCGTACTTGGGGTTCTGGCAAGGGCTCTGCGGGGTCCGCGTTTGGCATGGTTGCGTCAGATCAGGGCCATGGCTTGTGCGGGCCCGGCGACCACTCGGGGCGCCCGACTCCGCCGCCGGCCTGACCCGGTCATCCGATCGTACCGAAATTCGCATACCGGGAGTCGACGGATTGCGGCCGCGCACCCGGCCCGAGCCCCCAGGGCACCGCCGAAGCGACGCCTCAGCCCGTGCCGAAAGTGCCAAGATACCGCTGCCGCAGCTCGGCCTTCTGCACTTTCCCCATGGCGTTCCGCGGCAACTCATCGACGATGAAAATGGCCTTCGGCGTTTTGAACGCCGCCAGTCGCCGCCGGCTCTCGGCAAGCAGCGCCGCCGCGTCCGGTGGCGGGGCCGCGCGGGAAGGACACACAACCGCGACCACGGCCTCGCCGAAGTCCGGATGCGGTAGCCCGATGACGGCGCTCTCTGCGACACCGGGCAACGTGTCGAGCATGAGCTCGATCTCTTTCGGATACACGTTCAGCCCGCCGGAGATAATCATGTCTTTCGTTCGACCGACAATGTGGATGTAGCCGTGCTCGTCCTCTCGGCCAATATCGCCGGTCACAAAGAAGCCATCGCCTCGAAACTCGCCCGCGGTCTTGCCGGGCATCCGCCAATAGCCGGACAAGACGTTCGGCCCCCTGACCTCGATCACGCCCGGCGCCCCCTTTTCGACCGGGCCGCCCGCCTCGGTGACGATCCGCAGCTCGACGCCCGACAGCGGCCGGCCGACCGTTCCCGGAACGCGGGCGCCCTGCACGGGATTCGAGCAGATGATTCCGCATTCCGACATTCCGTAGCGCTCGACCACCTGATGGCCGGTGCGCGATTCGAACTCGGCCATGGTCTGCGGCAGCAGCGGTGCGGAGCCGCAGATGAACAACCGGATTGCTGCGGTGTTAGACCGGTCGAGGCCGGGTGCCGCCAGCAGCCGCGTGTAGTACGTCGGCACACCCATGAACAGCGTCGCCCGTCGAAGCCCGTCGAGTACCGCTGACGGGTCGAAGCTCGGCAGCAACCGAACGCGCCCGCCCGCCACCAGCAGGGTATTGAGCGCGACGAACAAGCCGTGTATGTGGAACAACGGCAGCGCGTGCAGCAACACGTCGCTTGCGACAATCTGCCACGTCGAAATCAGCGCGCGCGCGTTCGACGACAGATTGCCGTGCGTGATCATGGCGCCCTTCGAGCGTCCGGTGGTCCCCGAGGTATAGACGATCGCCGCTAGGTCGGCATCGGTCAGTGAGACCGGGGAAGCGATGCCGGATGATTGCGCCACCGTATCCATCAGCGACCCGTCGCCGCCGGCGCCGAGCGTCGCGACCCTCGATCCCGCAGCTTCGGCAATCGGTCGGCTTGCCGCCTCCCGCGCCGGATCGCACACGAACAGACGTGGCTCGGCGTCGCCCAGAAAATACCTGACCTCACCGGCGAGATATGCGGGGTTCAACGGGACGTAGACGGCTCCGATTCGCAGGCAGGCAAGGTAGAGCAGTACCTGGTCGAGCGACTTGCCGGTCTGAACGGCGATACGGTCGCCTGTCTCTACGCCGAGCGAGGCGAGCGCCGCCGCGAACCGCTCCACGTCGGTTGTGACCCGTCGGCCTGTCAGCTGTCGGGGACCGGCTTCGAGGATCACATCCGCCTGATGCCGGGCAAGGGAAGCGGCAATTGCCGCATACAGTCCGCCGGCGGCCGCGGATGTGTTCATGCCGATATCAGAGCCGTGTCGATCGGCGGTGCCGGCCGCCGAGGCGGTCGCGAGGCGGCCAAGCGTCTGCTGGCGCACCAGCGCCGGTGAGCCAGAGTCGCGACATCCGGTTCTCGCCGCTGGTCTTTGAAGGGCTGCGGAGGCTTCGTCCGCCGCGTCGCGAGATCATCAGCAGGGGCAAGTGCCTCGAGTCCATCGTCATCGACCATCGCATGATCGGCCGCGGCCAATGCCCGGTCCGCGCTGGTGAGGGTGGCACGCTGCACGTCCATGGCGGGAACTCCAGCCAGCGACCGACCGGGCCCGGTTGGCCCGGTGCGGTTGTCCAATCCTGCCAGCTGGTACCCCGGCATGTGCCATCGTCGCGTCCCGCCGCCTCAGCGCTTGCCAAGGATACCGGGCCAAGGGGCGATCAGGGGCGTGATGCCGTCCTGACGCATCCCTCACGCGGCGAGCCCCGTCCCTGATGCACCCTCGGGCTCGTTGCGATCCCAGGAATGTGACACGATGACAATTGCCGCCTGCTCGCCACGGGACGCCCGGTGAACCGTTCGTTGGAATCCTCAGATCCCGGAGAAAACGCGCAGCCGAGCGGCGCGCCTGCGATGCACGCGACCGTGCACGCTGCTGGGCTGAGATCTAGACAGAACGTGACCCTGCTGTTGTTGTTCGCCGGGTACGCCGCATACTATTTTTGCCGGGCCGACCTCTCCGTATCGACGCCGCTGCTGGTCGAGGAGCTGCACAGTCGCGGGCTCAGCAGCAACGACGCCGTGATCCGCATCGGCGCGATGTCCTCGTTCGGAGTTCTGGCCTACGCACTCGGCAAGCTGTTCTTGACCGGGCTCGGGGACCTGTGGGGCGGTCGGCGCAGCTTTCTGATCGGTCTGGGCGGTGCCGTCGGATTCACGGTGTTGTTCGCCGCGAGCGGCGTTCTGCCGATATTTACGCTGGCGTGGATCGGGAACCGGCTGACACAGTCGATCGGCTGGGCTGGTGCCGTCAAGGTGTGTTCCAAGTGGTTTGACTTCTCCTCGTACGGCACGATGATCGGGATTTTGAGCCTCAGCTACTTGATCGGGGACGCAGCAGCGCGGCAGAGCATGGGCGCGCTCATCGAGCATGGCTACGGCTGGCGAGCCTTGTTCTACTTCGCAGCGGTAGTCGCCGGCTGCCTGTTCATTGCGAATGCGCTGTTCCTGCGCGAATCCCGCGCCGATGCCGGCTATCGGGAAGCGAAGGTCAATCCGCTGAACCTGTTCGCCGGGACCCACTCCAGGCCCGGCAGCCTGGCAGCGATTCTGAAGCCGCTGCTGCTGAGCCGAGCCTTCATCGTGGTTTGCGTGCTTTCGCTCGGCTGTACGGTCGTTCGCGAGACATTCAATACCTGGACACCGGTGTATCTGCACAGCTACGTCGGGTACAGCACGGGCCGGGCCGCGAGCCTGAGCGCAATCTTTCCTGCGGTGGGAGCGGTTTCGGTGATCGCCACGGGCTGGCTCAGCGATCGTCTCGGCGCGAACAGCCGGTCGCTGGTGATGCTCGCCGGTTTGTCGGCGACGGCATTGGCGCTGTCCATGCTGACCGCAGCGCCGTCCGGTGCGGCGGGAGCGGCAATCCCGCTGATCCTGATCGGCGTGATCGCCTTCTGCCTGCTCGGGCCGTACTCGTACCTCGGCGGGGCATTCGCGCTCGACTTCGGCGGCAAGCAGGCAGGAGCCGCTTCCTCCGGCATCATTGACGGCGTCGGCTATCTAGGCGGTGTGCTTGCAGGCGACACCGTGGCACGCATCTCAGTGGCCTTCGGCTGGCACGGCGTCTTCGTTGCGCTGGCAGCGGTCGCCGCGCTGTCTGCCGTGGCCGCCGGCTATCTGTACATCCATCAGGCGCGGCGATTGGCACGAGGCACGTCGCATAATGACTGACCGGAAGCTGGTGGAGCGCATCTCCTGGACGCCCGAAGTGCTGCGCGTCGACTGGGCGAGCGGGGAGCACGCCGAATTCGCGAGCCTCTGGCTGCGCGACAATTGCCCCGCCGATCGCGATGCGCACAACGGCCAGCGCCTGGTCGATGTCACCGACATGCCGGAGGAGCCGAGGATTCGCGTTGCATCGGCTCGGGACGATGCGATCGTGATCGAGTGGGTAGATGAGGCGCGCTCGGCGCGCTTCGACTTCGAATGGCTTGCGAGCAACGCTCCCGGCGGGCGGCAGCGGCGACCCGAGCTGGCGGTCAAGCGCTGGCTCGAGGGGGCGGCGCTCGATGCGTCGCGGGACTTTGCGTGGCTGCCACTCGACCAGCTCAAGTCCGACCGGGCGCTGCGCCTCGACTGGATGTCCCGGCTCGTGCGCGAAGGCCTCGCGTTTCTGAGCCAGGTTCCGTCCACCGACAACGCCATCCTCGAGGCTGTATCCACGCTGGGCCTCGTGGTGCACACCAACTACGGACGCGTGTTCGATGTCCGCTCGGTGCCGCAGCCGGAGAATCTCGCGTATTCCGACCGCGGGCTCGGATTGCATACCGACAATCCCTACCGCAATCCGGTGCCCGGCTTTCAGGCGCTGCATTGCCTGATCGCATCGACCGAAGGCGGTGACAGCATCTTTGCCGATGGCTTCGCCATCGCCGAGCACCTGCGAGCGGCGGAGCCGGACAGCTTCATGGAGCTGACGCGAACGGCGGTACCGTTTCATTATCAATCCACAGATGCCGAGCTGTTTTCCGCCAGGCCGCTGATCCAGCTTTCGACCGACGGACAGGTAGCAGCGATCCATTACAACAACCGATCAATTGCGCCATTACAACTGGCCATCAGCGAGGTGAGAGCGTTCTACGCGGCCTATCGGCGTTTCGCGGCCCTGCTTCGCGACGAACGGTTCCAGCTGCGAACCAGGCTGCGCGACGGCGATCTGGTCGTACTTGACAATCAGCGCACGCTGCACGGGCGAACCGGGTTCTCGTCCGCCCGATACCCGCGACACCTGCAAGGATGCTACCTGTCGCGCGACAGCGTGCTAAGCGAAACAGCTCTGCTGCGCCGTCGCTTTGATATGGAGGAGAGGCCGTGAACGTCATGGACGAAGTGGTCGAGCTGTTCGCAAACCGTGGCGCCGGCGCGTATTTCGGCGAGCGCGTATCCATGCTCGAGCACGCCTTGCAGACTGCCCATTTCGCGCGGGAGGACCACGCGCCGCCGGACCTCATCATCGCGGCGCTGCTGCACGACGTCGGCCATCTTGTCGAAGACGTGCCGGACGACATCGCCGACTGGCACGCCGATGCGAAACACGAACAGGTCGGCGGCGCCTGGCTCGCGCAGCGCTTTGGGCCGGAGATCAGCAATCCGGTGATGCTGCATGTCGCAGCAAAGCGCTATCTGTGTGCAATTGATCCAGACTACCTCGGTCAGCTCAGCCCGGCCTCCGTGATGACCCTGAAGCTGCAAGGCGGGCCGATGTCCGACGCTGAGATGGCGGCGTTCGAGCATGAGCGGTTCCACCGGGATGCCGTGCGGATCCGCAAGTGGGACGATCGCGGCAAGGTTGCGGGGCTGCGCACGCTCGCCCTCGACCGGTACCGGGATTTGATCGAGGCGGCGACGACCCGGTGAGCCTAACGGGGCGCACTCGGTCCTCGATTGCCGACCGGGCCGGCCTTGCGGCAGCGTCGCTCACAGTCTGAGTAACCGCCGACAGGCCGATCGGGGGCGGACCTCGGGCACGGGGAGTTCAAGCGGAGGGACAGCGATCGTGTCGGTCAAGATCGACCAGCCAAGCGCCGTTGGAGAATACGACGATTCGATGCAGGCCCTGCTGCAACTCGTGTGGGGTGAAGGCTTTCTGTCGCCCGGGGGCACGGAGGAGGTCGCGTGCCTCCTTGAGGGCAGCGACATCAGTGGCTGCACGGTTCTGGATATCGGCTGCGGCCTCGGCGCAATCGATCAACTGCTCGCGACCCGGCACAGCGCAGGATCGGTCGTCGGAATCGACATCGATCCGGGGCTGCTCGCACAGATGAACGCCCGAATCAGCCGCGCCGGCCTGGCCGATCGCGTGCGGAGCCAATGCGTGGCGCCTGGTCCGCTGCCGTTCCGGGACGGCAGCTTCGATGTCGTCTTTTCGAAGGATTCGCTGGTTCAGATACCGGACAAGGCAGCAATCTTCGCAGAGGCCTATCGCGTCCTGCGCCCCGGCGGCCGGTTCATCGCCAGCGACTGGCTGCGCGCCGGGACGGGACCGTATTCACCTGAAATGATCGAATTCTTCCGGCTCGAGGGCATCGCATACAACATGGCGTCGATGGAGGAAAGCGCCGCCGCGCTCCGGCAGGCGGGTTTCGTCGACGTCGGGGTGCGGGATCGGCACGCCTGGTACCTGGCGCTCGCGCAGCGCGAGCTGGACGCGATGGACGGCCCCTTGAAGCCCCTGATCGTCAAGGCCATCGGGCAGGAGCGGGCCGAACATTTCCTCATCAACTGGCGGCAGCTGGTCGTCGTGCTGCGGCAGGGGGAACTCCGCCCCGGCCATCTGAAGGCGACGAAGCGGATGGCGTGAGCGGTCGGCGAATCACCACCGGAGCACGCGCTGCCCGGGTCGGGCGGGGCTGTGCCGCCAGGCCCGGCCGGTCATGACCGAGCCGCGAGTCGCCCGCGATTCTGCTGCGCCCATTGGCGTATTCGACTCCGGAATGGGCGGCCTTTCCGTGCTTCGCGAGGTTCGGAAAGAGCTACCGAACGAAGCCCTGCTATACGTCGCCGACTCCGGCTTCGCGCCATACGGCGAGCGCAGGCCCAGCTATATCGAACAGCGCTGCGTCGCGATCGCAGATTTCCTCGTCGGCGAGGGCACGAAGGCAATCGTCGTGGCGTGCAACACCGCGACCACGACCACTGCGCCCATGCTGCGCCAGCGCCTCGCCATTCCCGTCGTTGCGATCGAGCCTGCGGTGAAGCCGGCGGCCAGAGTGTCACGGTCCGCCGTGATTGGCGTTCTCGCGACCGAACGGACGCTCTCGAGTCCACGCTTCTCGCGCCTCGTCACGGACCACGCCGCGGGGGTCGACGTGCTGTTGGAACCCTGCCCGGACCTAGTCAGCCTGGTGGAGCGCGGGGTCACATCGGGGCCCGAAGCCGCGGTGCCTGTTGAGCGGCACGTACGGGCACTTCTCCACCGAGGCGCGGACACGATCGTCCTCGGCTGCACCCACTTTCACTTTCTCCGGGAGGTCGTCGAGGCAGCGGCCGGCCCTGATGTCCAGGTGATCGACCCCGGGGCCGCGGTGGCCTGCCACCTGCGCCGGCGCCTCGAGGCCGCCGGTACGGTGAGCCTGAGCCCTCCCGCGCACCGCGACCGGATGTATACGAGCGGCGAACTGCTGCAGGCACGCGAGTTGATCGCCAGACTCTGGCCATCGCCCTTTGACCTCTGGCCGCTGCCGAAGGCGTACTGCATCCCGCCGCGGGCGTGAGTTAGGTCGGGAGCGGATGCTTGCGCGCGTCGCTCGTCCTGTGATCTCGCGGCAACCTCATCGCCCGTTAAGCGCCGCCGGCGCCGGACCGCCGCACGAGTGCGGCGAGTGCGGCGAATAGCCACGGTAGACGCCGGGCCGCGCGCACGAAGCCGGCCTCCTGGCGCGCGCCCTTGGCGCTCAGCAATCCGATCAATGCATCGCGCTGCCGTACCGGCCAGTCCGGGACGCCGTCGAGGAGCGCAAGCACCGGGCCGAGGCACTGGGCGCCCAGTCGCGGTTCGTGACTCCAGCGCCGACTCCCGGTGATTCCGAGCATCCTGCGGAGCTCTTTGTGCAGGACTGCCTCGCTGCGGGCCAGCGGGCCGAGCGACGCGAGTCGCTCGCTGACCAGTAACCCCAGCCGCTCGAGCCACCGTTCGTCGAACCGGTCACTGGCGCGGGCCCCGGGCAGCAACAACTCGAGATCACCCCGTGCCAGTTTTCTGAGCATCGCGTGGTTGGCGCGGCGACCCGGCCGATCAAACTCGTGCGCGGCAAGCCGACGGGCTTCGCGCGTGGCCGGCCGAAAGCCCAGGCGGTAATAGAACCAGAACGCGCCACTCGCAATGGCCTCGCTATTGCCAGCCCCGAATTGATAGGGGTTGACGATGAAACGCGTGACGCCGAACAGTGAGTGAAACGCCCGCAGTGTCTGTGTCCAGAGCATCGCCGCCTCGCTGCCGCGGTATGCGTCGAACACATTGATCCCGGTGTTCGCTTGCCGGAACAGCGGAGTTACGCCGCCGTAGCCCACAGGTACGCCGTTGGCGATCAGCAGAAAGCCGTAGTTCGCTTCGAGGCTCAGGCGCATTGTTGGGATGACGCCGATCACTGCGACCGATGCGCCCTCACCGAGATCAGCGAGGTAGACCTCGTCCACGTTGGCATGCGTCACGGCATAGACCTCGCGGCACCGCGCGGTCAGCGCCGCCCGCGTCAGGTCGATGACCTGCCGGCCGCGGTCCCGCCCGAGGAGTTCGATGCGTCGCAGTGGCGTCGTGATCAGGCGTCGCGGTTGGGTGGGCGCTGCCCGCAGACCGTCGGCCCGATATCTGACCCGCGCGTAGGGCAGCGTCTCGAGAGTCACAGCACCGCCCCGCGGCCCTGACAGGCGCCATACGAGCGGGACCGCTGTCTGCTCCCACAACGCCGGCCACAAAGGCTCGAGATGTCGCTGGCGCCGCAGCGTCGCCAGCAGCCAGCCAAGGTCGTTGTCGGACGATGCGCCCCTGGCGCGCCGCAACCATTCGCGCGTGCCCACGCTGGCGCTGTCGAAACCGTCCTCCTCGGCGCGCAACAGAGCGAGGCGCAGCAGGAACTCGAGTCCTTGCGAATCGCCGATGCTCCGCCAGTCGATGTCGACCTGTCCCGGAAACCGCTCGACCAGCCAGTGGACGATCGGTGCGTCGAACCGGTGTCGCGAGGCCGTGCCGACGATTCCCGTGTCCTCGAGGCGGCCGCGGGCGTCCGCCCGTAGCGAGTCTACGCGTCGTTTGAAAGACTCGAGCTGCACAGTGACCGCAGCGAGCACGCGTGCGTCGTCGGGGAAAGCGCGCAGGAACACGAGGTGCTGGTGCAGCTGCTCGACGGCCGTCCGCGTCCCCAGCCGCGCAGCCCGCAGCGATTCCAGCAGCGCCAGCTTCGTTTCGGCGAGCCCCGGTCCGTAGCGGCGGCGAACCACGGCAAGCCGTTTCAGGCACTGACGGACCGACGTGCTCGCAGGGTGTCCGCCGAGATCTGTCGGTGGCTTCACGTCGTTCCGTCGTTCGCGCGAGTCCAGCGGGACTGAGTCCTTCCGGGGCCCCACGGCAATTTTAGTCGCCCACGGCCAACCGACGAATTGCCGCCCTTGGCGCACATCTCGGCAGGCTCCGTGAGCGAGGCGTGCGTCGGTCGAGAGCTTACGCCTCGGCCTTCATGCCGCGTACAAGCAGCACCGGTACCGGCGTCGTGCGAATGACGTATTCAGCGTCGCTGCCCATCACGAGACGACGGATACCGCGGCGCCCGTGGGTGCCGAGAACGATGAGGTCGGCGGGCCAGGTGATCGCCTGTTCCACGATCGATGCGCCGGCCGGTCCGGAGAGTGCTTCGACCCATCTGGTCTCGGGCTGCAGGCCATGCTCTTGGGCGATGCTTGCTGCCTCCGCGAGGATTGCCTCCCCGCGCTTGAGAAAGCTCTGCAGCAGCTCGTGCGAGTACACGGCCGCCTCGGGGCTCGCGATCATCAGGAAGTCGTTTACGACGTGGAACAGTCGTAATGTCGCGCGTTGATTTTTCGCGAGACGAATTGCCTCCTGCAGCCCGACCATCGCCGTTTCGCTGCCATCAACCGGCACGAGAATTCTCTTGTACATGGGTTAGGACCCCTTATTTACCCGACCGGCACGGCCGCAGATGACGGCTATGGTGGAGGGGTCCGTGGCGAGCACCATTGGGACAACTGCGTACCCGCAAGAGCCGCGGACACTCGCGACCCGGCCGAGCTGCGCATTGGGGATCCAGCCGTGCCGCGGGCCGGATTTGCCCGTCCGGACCCCACCCCCGCGCTCGCAGTGGCCCTACAGTCTTCGTGACACCCGCCGTCAACGCACCGCAGCGCGCCAGTGCCGCACCACGATCCACGCGCCCAACATGCCGCCCAGGTGCGCGAAGTGTGCGACACCGGCCTGCGTCCCGAGCACGCCATTCGCGAGTTCGATGACGCCGTACAGAGTGACGAACAGCCACGCCGGCATCGGGATGGGCGGGAACAGCAACATGATGCGCCGCTCGGGAAACAGCATTGCGAACGCGAGCAGGACGCCGAACACAGCTCCGGAGGCGCCAATTGTCGGGTAGGCGGTCGTCGCCAGCGACGCGGCGGCGAGCTGCACGAGCGCCGCGGACAGCATGGCGGCACCGTACAGCACCAGGTAGCGGCGCGCGCCGAGCACGCGCTCGCAGTCGCGGCCGAACATCCACAGCGCGAACATGTTCAGTAGCAGGTGCGCGGGGCTGCCGTGCAGGAACGCGGAGGTGACGAGTTGCCTCGGTGCGAATGCGACGAGCTGGCCGAAATCGGGCGACGCATGGGTGCCGAGCGGCCACAGCGCGTAATTCACGAGCAGCGCATCGGGTGCCTGCAGCTGTAGCAGGAACACGACCACGTTGGCGAGGATCAGCATCCCATTCACGCCACGCACGGGCACCACCTGTCGTGCGCCGGTGAATGCGACACAAGGACGCCGGCGGTGTCGCGATGCTAGCCGCAGCCGGGGTGCGACGTCTCGGCACTTGTGCGGATGACAGCTGCGGACACGTGCGCCGACGATCGGCGCTGCACGGGGGCGGATCCTGCGGCTTGCCGGACGGTCGGGCGTGGAGTGGGCACTGGGCCGCCACATATCGGCATCAAGCCGTCACGATTGATTTTATAGGTGTTTTCGGTCGTGGCCTGAGCCTGAATCGCCCGCCGGAGAGCATCGATGGGACCCGCGGGCCCGAAGCGCGCGCAGACTTCAACCGACACTGTCGGCACGCGCGGCGCTCGGCTGCGAATTTCCACTGGGGTGATCGCCGTGACAGTGGCATGGGGTTGCGCAGCGATCCCGTATCGAGGTCTTGGAGACCCGCGATGTTGACCCAACCGCTTGCTCTGCACGAGGTACGCATCGGAAGCAACCGGCTGGAAGGGCTCCTGCGCCTGCCGGCTGATGCCTGCGGTCTCGTCATCTTCGCGCACGGCAGCGGCAGCAGCCGCTTCAGCCGGCGTAATTCTTTCGTCGCCGAGGAACTCGGCCGGTACGGGCTCGCAACGCTGCTGTTCGACCTGCTGACCGACGAGGAGTCCGCGGATCGACGCAACGTGTTCGACATCGCCCGGCTCGGGGAGCGGGTGCTTGAGGCGATCGACTGGGCGCCGGGGCATCATGCAGTGGCGGCGCTGCCGATCGGCCTCTTCGGTGCGAGCACCGGCGCCGCCGCAGCGCTGGTCGCGGCGGCGCGGCGTGCCGCGGTGGTCGCGGCTGTCGTCTCGCGTGGCGGCCGCCCGGACCTTGCCGGTGCTTCACTCCCGGCCGTGCGTGCACCGACGCTGTTGATCGTCGGTGGCGCCGATTACGCGGTCATCGAACTCAACGAGCAGGCTGCCGAGCAACTCCTGTGCGAACGGTCGATCGCGATCGTGCCGGCCGCCACGCATCTTTTCGAGGAACCAGGCGCGCTCGAACGGGTCGTCGACCTCGCCTTGCAGTGGTTTCTGCGCCATCTGGGTCGCGGCCCGCAGGCGCGTGCCTGAGAGCGTGTGCCGCGCGTTGCTCCGGAGCCCGCGGGTCAGAGTCTCGGCGTGCTTTTCTGAAAGTAGGTCTTCTCGTACACGCCCTGGCAGCGATGACACCGCTTCGCCGTAGGGTAAGCCGTCAGGCGCTCATAGGGGATGACACCTCGGCACGTGACGCACGTGCCGTACACCCCCTGCTGCATGCGTTCCAGGGCAGCTTCGGCGTCCCGCAGTTCCTCGAGGTCACGATCTATTTCCGCCAAGTCCAAGTCGACGATCAAATCGGCGACGGAATCGTCCTCAGCGTCCCGGACCCGGTCGGCAAGTAGGCGCGCGCGGTCGTCGTCGCACTTCAGGAGGTGTTGGCGGATGACATCGCGCAACGCCTCGCGCTTCCCACGCAACGTCCGTTTTAGCGTGGCTGCCTGCTGCGGTTCTAGGTGATCGCTCATCTGGGGTGCTCCTGGCAAGGACTGATCCGCACTCACGACACCGGCCACAGGGCGTATATGACGCTGCGCAATCCGGTGCTTCAATAGGTAGTGGTACCCGGAGCCCTGCAACGCAGGCCGCCCGGTGGAATCGTAAGACAATGACTCGCGGACGGCGGCTGGCACTCTCATCGCCGCTTCTACGTCGCCAGCAGGATTTCCACGGCCGGAGAAAATTGCAACTTCACCGTGCCCCGGACAGGCCGCTACGTACCATCTTGTCGCCGCTCCTGAGAAGCAGCGCGGCGCGGCCGCGTCGGTGGCACCGCAACCCATGTCACCGCAACGAGTGCGGCAAAGCCCGCATAAGCCAGCGTGAACACCCATGTCGGGAAATCGTAGTACATGATCCGGTCGACCCAGTGCTCGATGAACCCGACCTGGGACTGCGTGCCACGCAACGCGTTCTCCCAAACCGTCAGCGGGCAGGCGATGCCCGCGAGCGACTCCGCCGCGACGAATCCGATCGCCCCGAGGTGCAGCGCGCGCCAACGCCGATCGCGAACCCACGCCCAGCCGAACGCCGCACCGAGGTAGATTAGCGGCAGCCCTCCGGTAATGAACAGCACTATGGCGAGGTGAGCCAGCAGAACTGTATCGACCAGCATCGCACACCCCCTGAATCGACCGCCCGGGAGTGCGGTCGTGACCCGTGCCGTGAGTCGCGGGACTCGTGCAGAGCTTCGCTCCGCGATCCACACCGATAAGCGGCCCCCAGTGGTCTTTCGACCTTCGAGCGCCGCGGACGTGCTCGATCCAACGCCGCGGTCGGTCCCCGCACTGCTGTGCGCCGATGTCGACAACCGCTTCTGGAGCCGCCAGTCGCCTGCGAGGCGTTGCCCGCCGGCAGCGTTGCCCCGCCGACTCGCCTCACCACTGCTGCAACCGGAGCAGGACGCCGCACCAGAACTTATGTTATTCGCCGGCGCCGAACCACGTGGACTCACGCCGGCATGGTCACGCCGCCGGGCCCGCCCCCGATGGCGCTCGCGGAGCCGATCGTTGACGCGGAGCAGCAAAATCCGGTAGTCTCGGATGGCGCCGATTTGAAGTTCAGCTTGCGGGCGCGTAAGAAATCCGGCTAAAGCGACAGCGGGCTCCAGGTCCACCGCTCCTCCGGCTTCCTTGATTGGCGTTCGCGCCATTCCCCGCGGCTCGAAATCGCATCGGCGCTTGTGTCGACGACGCACAGGTGCCAACGCGTGATTCTTGCCGTTCAGACGCCCGCTCCATCTCGGTCAGCACATCCACAGCGCTGCCTCGCATCACAGCGGCCTCAATCTCGGGTTCGTCCGCGCGGTGGTCGCGATGTCTGACGTTCTTCGTGAGTTGCTGGCTCGCCGACCCTGGCTGCTGGCCGACGGCGGCATGGGCAGCAGTCTGTTTGATCGCGGGCTCGAGGCCGGATATGCCCCCGAACTGTGGAATGCCGAGCACCCCGAGCGCATCACCGACGTGCACCGCGGATTCGTGGCTGCGGGTGCGGACATCATTCTGACGAACTCGTTCGGCGGCACGCGGCATCGTCTGCGCCTGCATCAAGCGGACGGTCGGGTGGGGGAGTTGAACGAGCTGGCCGGACGCATCGCTCGTGCAGCGGCGGCGACCGCGGGCCGCGACGTCGTGATTGCGGGCAGCATGGGACCTACGGGCGAAATCCTCGAGCCGCTCGGGCCCTTGACCGTCGAGGAAGCCACGACATCATTCGCCGAGCAGGCCCAGGCGCTCGCCCGCGGCGGTGTCGATGTATTGTGGATCGAGACACTGTCGTCCTCGGAGGAGCTCGGGGCTGCGATTGCAGGAGCGGGATCAACCAGCCTGCCGATCGTCAGCACATTCAGTTTTGACAGCAACGGTCGGACGATGATGGGGATCGCACCTGCCGAGCTTGCCGCGATCCACCGGCGGACACACCTGCTCGGCTGCGGCAGCAACTGCGGCACGGGGCCGGCCGAGCTTGTTGCTTCCATCGTCAGCCTCGCGGCCGCCTCCGATCCGGATGCCATACTCGTTGCGAAGGGAAACTGCGGCATTCCGCGCTACGTCGACGGCGCCATCCGATTCGATGGCACACCCGCGCTGATGGCGTCCTACGCGTGCCTCGCCCTGGATGCGGGCGCGCGCATCATTGGTGGCTGCTGCGGAACGACGGCGGAACACCTGCGTGCCATGAAGGAGGCGCTCGAGGTATACGTGCGCGGGTCGCGTCCGGACGCCGAGACGATCGAGTCGCGTCTCGGCCCGCTCACGGCTGGCACGCGCGCACTATTCGGTGGCGCAGCAGATCCCGGCTCCGGCAACGGGCGCGACAATCGCGCCGGGCATGGCGGCAGGCGTCGAGCCCTGCATCGAGCGTTCGCCGCGGAGTGAGCGGCGTTCGAGTGCGCGTGCCATCGAATGCCGGTGACGGCCCGTCAGGAAGAGTGCCGCGTTCGAACCGTCGAATGCGGCCCATGGCACGCCGGGCGGTCTCGAAACGATTGACCGTCGATGACGGCATACACCGATCGGCACCGCGAGAGCCGCGGTCGGGAGTTGTCGCCAACTCGGGCGCTACGTCGACTGGAACCAGCGGGTACCGTCGTACGGCGACACGAGGTGCCTCGCGCCGGCGATGGAAGCAAAAGAAACCCGCAGTATCAGCGTTCTTCGTTCGACGCTGGCGTTTCTCGCGGGGCAGCGCGTTCAGTGAGACGCGCAAGTCGGTTGCCGACAGTCGGCTTGATCGAGTCCGGAGGCCCGTTGCGGGCCTCCGGTGCTTCATCTCGAGCGACCGCTTACCAGCGGCTGCCGGAGCGAAAGCCCTCGCCTGAGCGAGCGCGCGATGGCGGACGGTCCTGCGCCTCATTGACGCGTAGTGCACGGCCTTCCATCGATTGCCCGTTCAGCGCCGCGATCGCAGTCGCAGCATCCGTGGTCGACATCTCGACGAAACCGAAGCCACGCGGACGGCCTGTCTCGCGATCGTTCGGGAGCGCGACGGATGTCACGGCGCCGTGTGCGGCGAACAAGCTGCGCACCGCGTCCTCGGTGGCCGTGAACGGGAGGTTACCTACGTAAATCTTAGTCATGATGAATTTATACCCAATGGAACTTACCAGACGCGGTCGCATATGCGGCGCGCCATAACACAGGCGGTGCACAGTCACGGAATCGCAGGGATCAGCCTTTGGAACCGTCGACCGGTGCGTCCTGTCACCTGATCGAGGTCAATGCGGCTGCGTGTAGGGCGCGAATGCGCCTAGAACAAACGAACGGGCAACGATCGACACGGAGGATAGCACGACGTGCACCTCGCTGCCCGCCTTTCGTACCGAGCCCTCAGCGGCGATTGGCCTGCTTCTCGCGCTTGGCTGCGCGCTTTTCGTCCGCGGTCTTCGCCGGTTTCTTCTTGGTCTCTTTCCTGCGGTCCATGCCCTTGCTCATGGTGTCTCCTTCGGCGCGCCCTCCGGCGGCCGGCTGCCTTGGCGCTTCACCAGCTTCTCTTGCTGCTCGCGCTTCTTTGCGGCTTCACGCTGTTTCTTCAGGTGCTGATAATTCGGCTGACGCAAGATGCCTCCAAGCGGTTCCTAACCCCGCATGACGCTAGCGTACCGGATGCCGGGCTCCGCTGTCCCAGTTGTTTGGAAAGCCCCCGCCGATCGCCTTGTGAGGCGGCTATTCCGCGGCCTACGGCCGGCGCTACAGCGCGTGGTCCCGCGCCCGCCGACTGCGTCGACTGAACAGGTCGACGACCGTGCCGGACAGCGCCGGCGGCGGGTCCCGGTCGGGGAGGCCGAGCCGGTGCAGCAGCTGCTCCGGTTCGACGGGATTGCACGTCAATGGGGTCACGAGGCCCGGCCGCACGCGGCGATCAAGGAATTCCGCAAGCCGGTCATCGAGCGTCAGAAAATACTCGCAGACCGCGAGCTCGCCGGTCCACAGGTGGAACAAATCAACCAGGTGCTCGCCCTGGGTTCGCGCGGCCAGTTCGCAAAAGCGCTCCAGAGAGGCTACGCCCCGCCGGGACGTGGCCGGCAGCCGGGCGAGGAACTCCGCGGGGAGCTGCTCAAGCGCCTGATGCCCAGACTTCAGGCGCATGCAGAACCGCCGCAAGGCACCCGGCTGCGCGTCGTCGCGGAACACGTCGCTGTCAAGCGCCGTCCGATCGATCGCGGGCTCGACGTTCAGAATCGCCACCTCGCCGAGCAAGTCGAGAAGCGTACCGCTCGGGGCAGGCGCGTCCGGCGTGCCACAAATCTCGATGTAGCTGCACAGCTCGAGCTCCCCCTGGCGGGCGAGGCGGCCGACCGTGGGCAACGCCAGCTGATTGACCGGGGGCCGGGCCTCACTCGCCGCGCCACCCGCGGACCAAGGACTGGCGTCGGTCGCGGACGCATCGCCGGCGGAGGGCGCCACGCGCGGCGCCGCCGGCGCGATGGCGACGCGCGACATCGCCACCACATCAATTAGAACGCGGACTGCCACGAGTGCCGCGCAGCGCGCGAGGAAGCGCCGTCCGGGCAGCTCACTTGCGCGCGCCCCATTGCCCAGCCAGGGATCCCGGCAGCGCGCCGGTGGTCCCGTCGGGGAACGGTGTCGGGTCGGGAAGCCGTGAGCGTGCAAGCCAGGCGGGCACCGGCTTCTGCAGAGCCACCGCTTGCCGAATCTCCATCACCAGCGGGCCGACGCGCGGAGCGAACAAGCGCACCACTTCGGACGGAACCGGGTGTCCGAACGCGTGACGATAGGCCGTGAGTGCTGCAGCGAGGTCGTCCGGAACAGTGGGCACGAGGGACATGAAATGAAACCTCGGGCCGGAAGGCTGCTGACCGAGCGGCTCAGGTTAGGGTGGCCCCGCGCACTGCCCAGCCTGATGGCTGGTCGTGTTCGCGGGGAGCTACATCACTCTTGTACACCGATTTTGATCACGCTGCCGATGTTCTGTGCAGCGTGTGTGCGGTCGCCAGAAGGACCGGGCGTCGCATGCGCGAATGCCCCTCGCGATCCGGGGGGGCCGGAGCATGGCCGATTCTGCCCTCAGCTCTCGTCGCTTGGCGGGCCCTATCAGTCAGCGCTTGGCGGCTCGGATCGGTTTGTGCCAGACCCACCCGAATAGGTGCGGCAACATCGGAACCAGGACCAGCGGCAGAAGCAGCGGCACGGATCCCCAAGGCGTTGCCGCTGCAACCGGCGTGCCCCAGATTGTCACGTTCGCGAGGGTGAGGAAGTGCCAGCCGTTGCCATCGAGCCACCGGGCGATGACAAGCACCGGGCAGGCGAGCAGCGCGAGAGGCGTAGCGCGTCGGGCGAGCCAGCCGATGGCGCGCGCGACGCGATCGGCTGGGAGCGTGCAGTGGCCATCGACGATGATGTTGAACCGGACTCCCAGGCCGCGACAGGCAGCGGCCGCCGTAGACGGGGCCGCCGCTGCAGCTTCATGCCACTGCGGCGAACGATGTGGCCTTGGTCATGATTACGGCGTCAATCGCATGGATGACGCCATTTGACGCGGCGATATCGCGCTGCACGATCTTTGCGCCGTTGACGGTCACGTTGCCGTCGTCCACGGTTGCAACGAGCGATGAGCCCTCGACAGTCTTGATCTCACCCGGCCGAATGTCCTTCGCCGCCAGCGTTCCAGAGATGACGTGGTACGTCAGGATCGTCTTCAGCTTCCTGATGTTCTTGACCAGCGCGTCGACCGTGCCCGGCGCGAGACGCTTGAACGCCTCGTCGGTCGGGGCGAACACCGTGTACGGGCCCGGGGTGCGCAACGTGTCGACCAGCGAGGCCGCCTTCAGCGCAGCGAGCAGTGTCGTGAAGTTACCGGACGCAACCGCGGTGTCTATGATCGTCTTCATATGAATGTCCTCGATGTGGTTGTCCATCTCTGCGAGGATAGTATGCGCGCGCTGGGTCTGGCGTGCTGACGTAACGCAAAAGATTATGTGGCGCGGCGCCGGTTGCGGCGCGTCGACGACCTGGCACACAGCATGCGCGTCGTGATCTTCCAGCGCAGGTCACTCAGGACGGGCTTACACATTCCGCTGTGTCGCTGTGCCGCAGCACGGTCGCAGCAATTGTCCGCGGCGACCGATGCGTCGCTATGGCGGAGAGTTCGGTCGCGCGTGCGGTGTGGCACTCATCGCGCCGGTCCCGGGTTGCCGGATGCGGCCGGCGTGTGGCTCCGGCAGTGCTTTACGATTGCCTCAGCAAGCACTGGCAGCAAAGGGTCCGGGAGATCATGGCCCATCCCGTCGATCACCATCAGTTCCGCACCGGGCACATTGCGCGCGGTGTCACGGCCGGCTTCGAGCGGCACCAGCGGATCGTCACTACCGTGAATCACGAGCGTGGGCACGGCAATCCCGCGGAGCAATCGACGCCGGTCCCCCGATGCCACCACCGCAAGGAATTGCCGTCCCGTAGCCGCCGGATCGTAGGCGCGTTGCACCCACCGGGTCATAATCTCGCGACGAGCGCCGCGCTCAGTCGGGAAACCGGGGCTGCCGATGATCGCGAATAGAGCCACGAAGTGCTCGATCACTGCGTCAAGATCACGAGCTGGCGGCCTGGCGAGCAGCACGCGCAGCACGTCTGGCTTCGACTTCGAGACGCGGCGGTTGCCGCTCGAGGACATGATCGAGGTGAGGCTGAACAACCGCTCGGGGAAGCGCGCGGCGAGCACTTGCGCGATCATGCCGCCCAGCGAGACGCCTACGACGTGCGCCCGCGCAATCTGGAGTTTGTCCATCAAGGCGATCGTGTCGTCGGCCATATCGCCGAGCGAATACGGCGCGCGAACCGGCAGCCCCAATCGCGCGGCCAGCAGCGCCAGCATCAGATTCGGTGTTCGTCGTCCCTTGAACCGGCTCGATAGCCCCGAGTCGCGGTTGTCGAAGCGCACGACTCGAAATCCTCGCGCCACCAGCGCCTGACAAAATTCGTCGGGCCAGGCGATGAGCTGCATGCCGAGCCCCATGATGAGCACGATCGCAGGATCCGCGGGGTCGCCCAGCGACTCATACTCGATGTCCAGGCCATTCGCTCGCACCGCTGGCATGAGTGGGTGCTCGCTCAGAGCGCGTTGCGACGGCGCGGGTCGCGGTAGAACAATCGCCGGACTCCGCGGCGATCAAAAGGCTTCCAGGCGTTCTCGGGTTGCGCTAGTCGATCGGCAATCGCGTAGAACACCAGGGGATTGAGACCCATTCCCAAATGGCTGGCCTCGACCTCGATGTTCTCGGTGCGCGGTCCCGCTTTCTCCAGACTGCACTGCCAGGCCACTACGCCGTCGCTGCGGCTGAATATCGAGGTGGTCGGCACTGGAGGCGGCTCGCGCAACGGCTCGTGGATCTCCGGCGCGCCGATCTTGTGGCCGGCCAGGAACTCATAAAGCCGCCAGGCGTTGGTGGCCTTCGGATGGCCCGTAAAGGGGGTGCCGAGCGAGATGACCAGGCGGACGTCATCCGGTATCTCCTTGGCCACTTCGCGCGCGTACACGCCACCCAGGCTCCAGCCAATGAGGCTGACCCGGCGTTTGTGGGCTCGTCGCAGCTCGCTCACGCGTGCCCGGCAGCGCGCAATGACGTCCTGGCGCGGTCCGAGATTGATCCCCTGTAACCAGCCATGGGACGCGTAGCCAAGGCGCTCGAGATAACACCGAAGCGGACGCGTCGTCACATCGCCTGCCGTCAGACCCGGGAACACCAGGACGGGATGACCGTCCCCGCGCGCCGCGAGGTTCAGCAGCGGACGAGCGGCCAGGGTTGCCCCGTACTCCAATCCGACGCGTCCCTCTAGAGCGAGTCGCACCCACCCGGGCGCCTCGAGCACCCCGTAGTCATGGCGGTCACGCAGATTGCGCATGACTGCCTCCTCGCCTGATGCGGATCGCCGCCGCGGCAGGCTTGCGGGTCTTGCCGGAGCGGCGCGCCGCGAGGCGCACCGGCGCGTGGCCCTGCAGCTCCGCATGGGCCGCCGCCAGGTCTTCCGGGAGCTCTCGGGGATCGGCCACCGCGCAGCTGGCGACGGTAAACCCGAAACCGAGTTTGCCGGCGTAGCTCATCACGGTGATGTTCAAGCCCATGCCGTGTTCGACGATCGACACCGGCCAGTAGGCATTCATGCGCGCGCCAGCGCTGTATAGAGGCACCGGTACTCCGGTGACGTTGGAGATCACCACGTTTGCGATCGGTGGGATCGCGCTGGCAACGTGGCTGCGACCGACCAGCGATGTCAGAGCGCCGAGGATCCAGGGCATGCCGATCGACGGGAAGTCCGTCGGAATGACCGACTTGGCGCGCCGCGCCACGGACTTGGTTGCCTCTGCCGACGCGTGCACCGCTCGAAGGCGCCGCAGCGGATCGGCGATGTGCGTCGCGAGGCTGACCGGGACCATCGTCGCCTCGATCGTGAATTCGGTGTTGCCTGGTTCGCGCAGCGAAATCGGCATGGCGGCGATCAGCGGCTTCCTCGGCACGCCCCCGTGGCGCGCCAGATAGCGCCGCAGCGCGCCGCTGCAGAGGGCGAGCACGACATCGTTGACCGTCACCGCGTGCTTGGCGGCGACGGCTTTCACCTCCCCAAGTGGAATCGATAGACCGGCAAAGCCACGCTCCGCGGTGATCGTCACGTTGAGCGGTGTCCGGGGGCCGAAGGAGAAGTTGCGCCACAGTTGGCCGCCAGTCCCCGCTCTGGAGTCGCGGGCGACGCTGGCCAACGCGCGCACGGCGTCGGGGAGATGGCGCAGCATTTTCACGTACTGCGCGGCGTCGTGGCGGAACGCGGCGGCGGCCAGCGCGATCACGGCGGGCGCGTGCCCGCCGCGCGCGGCATGACGATCCCGGTGTGAGCGGCGGCGAGGCTGTGGTGATGTATCGAAAAACGCGTCTGCAAGCGCCACAGAAGCCGCGCCATCCAGCACCGCGTGATGAATCTTGATGTAGAAGGCTAGTCGGTTCGCCGCCAGCCCGTCGAAGACGTACACCATCCATAGCGGTCGGCTGCGGTCCATCAGCTGCGAATGCAGCTCCGCGACGCAGGCTTCGAGCGCCGTCAAACTCCCGGGTGCCGATACCGGCACGCGACGGACGTGAAAGTCGAGATCGACGCTGTCGTCGGCGACCCATACGGGATTCGCGAACTGCAGCGGCATTGGTGCCAGTCGTCGGCGAAAGATGGGTGCCACGTCCATCCGACCAGCCAGCCGTCGCTTGATTGTCCGATAAAAGTTGCCCTTGTACCCGCGCGGCCGGGCGAACACGTGCAGCGACCCGACGTGCATCGGGGTTTCCGGCGTCTCCAGAGTCAGAAAGGCGCCGTCTAGCCCGCTTAGCGGCACCAATGCCGTGGCAGTACTCATGAGCCGATTCTCGCATCCCGCGTGCGGACGACCGCGGCGTTTCTTTGTGAGCCGACGCGCTGACTGTTGCTGTCGGGCCGTTGCTGCAACGCAGCGGAACCAGCGCGACACCCGAACAGCTTGATCCTACAGGCTTTTAGGTTCGCACTCGCCATGGTTGCTGCATCTGGTTGCGTCGCAATGTCTTACGGATGCATACCCGGCGCAGCACTGCTGCGGCGCAAAAATGCGATTGGGCGCGGTCGTGACGTCCGACCGGCCGCGCACCGTTGTCAGAACTCGCAAGGATCCGATCCTGCCGCCTCTGGCCGGCATCGCTGGCGAACAACGACGGCCCGGCGTCGGGCCGGCACCCCGGCAGCGAGGGAGCGGGACGCCGAGTCCCATCGCACGTGCCGAGCGCCGGCCCGCAGTGCACAGCGCTGCAACTCAGGATTCGGGAAGGCCGGGTGAGGCCGTCACGTCACCGCCAACGGAAGTCGGCGTGAGACAGATCATGTCGAGACGGGGACCGGCGGGCCTCAATAATGCGGCGGGCGTTCATCCTGAGCGCGAGTCTCCCCCGCCGCTGGCGGGCTCGCCTCCAGTCGGCTCGCAAGGCCCGCCAGACGGGAGCGCAGCTCATCGAGCTCCCGACGTTGTCGATAAACCTCGTCGCTGAGTTCGATATTCGCGCGCTCCAGGAATGCGACCTTGACCTCGAGGCGCTCCAGCGTGTCGTCGTTCATATCTGCCTCGCACGAAAGCCGGTGCGGAACCTAACGATCCGCGATACCACGCGCGCACTGAACCAGTGCCAGCATATACGCTCGGGAACGCCGGCGCCGCCGGTCGCCGGCCTCGCTGAGGTGCCTCATATCCGGCGTGGCACGGCAGTGTCCGGCGCGTCGCACCAATGTCGGCGATCAACCGCCTCTCCATCGGCGGCTCGCCGATCGAACGACCCGTGCGCTGCTCCAGGAATCCCGCCAGCCTCAGTCTCACTCCGTCATTCGCGGATACATGCGCGCTGCGATGACGATGACGATCGCCGATGCGGCCAGCAGCGCGGCCACGTCGTGGAGCAGGCCAAACGCGCTCTGACCGCTTTGGAGCATGACTGCCCGGAGGCCATCGACTTCATAGGTGAGGGGATTGAGCGAGGAGATGCGTTGCAGCCAGCCGGGCATGAGATCGATTGGATAGATGGCGTTGCTGGCGAAAAAAATAGGCATCGTCAGCACCTGCCCTATTCCCATGAAGCGCTCCCGAGTCTTGACGATGCACGCGATGATCAGCGAAAACGTCGAGAACAGTCCGGACCCGAGAATGATCAAGAGTACGGCCATCAGAAGAGATGTTGGCTCGAAACTGAGCCGCACGCCCATCGCCTCCGCGCACAGATAGATCACGACGGCCTGAGACAGGCCTCGGATGCTGGATGAGAGCGCTTTGCCGATGACCAGAGCGACCCGCGGCGCGGGGCTGACCAGGTAGCGATGCAGAACGCCCAGGTCGCGCTCCCAGATCGCGGAAATTCCGTAGAAAATGGCGACGAACAGCACGCTCTGCGCGAGGATGCCGGGCGCCAGGAACTCGAGATACGGAGTTCCCCCCGGGGCCAGGCCGCGGACGCGCGTCATCACGCCGCCGAAGAGCACCAGCCAGAGAATCGGCTGAACCGCACGGCTCAACAGCTCCCACGGGTCATGGCGGAGCTTGCGAACCTCGGCGTCGGCGACCGCCAGCACCTGCGTGCCAAAATCAGCGCTCGCGGTCAGAACAGATCGCCTAGGAATGCTCGCGGGCGCCAAGGCGTGTTTGTTGGGTGTCACGATATCCTCCGTGCGCTTCGATCGCCGTGCCGGTCAACGCTTCGAACACGTCATCCAGGCTCGCAGTCGGTCCAACGCTCGCCTTGAGCTCCGTCGGCGTGCCGACCGTCTCGACCCGGCCCGCATGCAGGACCGCAACGTGGTCGCACAGCTCGTCTGCCTCGTCCATGTAGTGCGTCGTGATTACCACCGCGGTCCCCAGTTCCCGGCGCAGCGCGCGAACATGTTCCCAGACCGTCCGGCGCCCGCTGGGATCGAGGCCCACGGTCGGTTCGTCCATGAAAATGATCGCCGGCCGATGCAGTGTGCTTTGCGCGATCTCGAGACGCCGGATCATCCCACCCGAATAGCTGCGCACCACTCGGTCGCGCACTTCCATGAGGCCCATCAGAGTCAGGGCGCTCATGATCCGGTCGTGCCGCTCCCGACGAGGGATCAGGTACAGGCGAGCGGACAGCAGGAGGTTCTCATACCCGGTCAGCTCGCCATCGGCCGACAGCAGCTGAGGCACATAGCCGATACGCCGCCGGACCTCGGCGGGCTGCCGTGCGACGTCGAAGCCAGCGACCAGGGCCTGTCCGGAAGAGGGCGGCAACAGGGTCGTCAGCATCTTGATCAGCGTCGTTTTGCCGGCGCCGTTCGGGCCGATGAGACCGAAGATTTCAGCAGCAGCAACGGTCAGCGAGGCGCGCGCCACGGCGGTGAACTCGCCAAACCGGCGCGTGAGATCAATTGTCTGGACTACGGGCTCGGGCGTCATGGGTCGCGTTCCGGTGGGCAGATGCGGCCGAACACGGCCAGTTCCGCACACGGAACACTGATGTGCCGATGCCCGACCTCCGGTTGCATGGCGCAGCAACGGTCAAACTCGCCACGGTCGGCGGCCGGGATTGATAACCCGGCCAGGCGCAGCTCCGATCGCTGCGACGGAGGCACGGGCGCGCAGCACGGTGATCCTGATGTCAGGGCTGCGTCGGCCTCAGTGGGTGCGAACTTCGAACCGATCGCGCACCTCAAATAGCTGGGGCGCCGAGGCATCGGGATCCGCAACCCGCACCATCTCGGCGGACAGACGCTCGCCCTCCAGCCGGAACCGAACGTAATGGAAGTTCGGAAAGTCGCTGTCCTGGTAAAGATCCTGCGGCAGGCGTCGCACCTCGTACGGGTGCGCCCCGCCGCCACCGGCCACCAGATACACGACGCCATTCTGCTCGAATCGTTCGTAGTTATGGACGTGACTCGCGATGACGACGATGCGTGCCGGCAACGCGCTCGCGGTGCTCCCGAGATACTCAGCGAGCGCGACCTCGTTGGGACGCGGGTTGCGAATCGCGAGGTCGACGATTGCAGGGTCGGCCAGCGGGGGATGATGCAGCAGGATGATCACGAATCGGACCGTGCGGGGAAGGGACGCCAGCTGTGCCTCGAGCCACGCGCGTTGCGGGGAACCGGCCAGCAGTGACGCATCGCTGTCGAGCGCGAGTGCCCGGATTCGACTCCCGAGCGCAACGGCATACCAGCGGTGACCTCGAAGTTCCGGGAACGTCGACCACCAGTTCTCGAGGCACTGCGCTTCCTCGCACCCGGCGAACTCGTGGTTGCCGAGCACCGGATACACCCGCATTGCCTGCTGGCGCCACGCCTGTGTCTCGTCGCCGTACACACCATAGTCTGCAACTGTCCCGCCGTGCCACGGCAGATCGCCGTTCAGAAACAGAGCAGCGGGCTTCTCGGCGGCGACGCGTGCGATCAACGCGCGCCGCACCGCCGGCTGGCTCGCGACCGTCTCTGTCGGCGCCGTAAAGCGCATGTCGCCGTAAGCGATGAAAGTCAGCGGCCGAGGCAGCGCGTCATCCGCAATGCTGAACAGAGCGGGCTCTGCGGCCGGGCGGCGAGGATTCAGCTGTGCGCACGCGCCGGCCAGGGTGAGGCAGGCGAGCAGGAGCACACGGGTGAGGCCGCCGATCATGGCCATGGCGTGCAGTGTACAGGGGCTCGCGTGCGCACGCAGCCGTGCAGTCCGCGCCACAGTCTGCCGGTCACGCGCGCATTAGCAGGTGACCCAGCGCCAGGAACGCCGGCAGCGTAATCGGGTCATTTGCGGCGCTGGCTGCGATCGGATGGGACGCGAACCGTGCGACCACAAGCTCCGCCTTCGGCGCCACATAGAGTCGCTGACCGTGGATACCGCGGGCTTCAAACGCATCGAGTTCGTTGTGCGACACCCACCACATGTTTCGATAGGAATAGCCAGGCAGCAGCGTGTATCCGGCCTTTGCGAACTTGGCCGGGTCTGCGCCACGGCGAATGTCGGCGACGGTCGCGGCTGGAATCACCTGTGTGCCCTGCCAGGCACCCTCGCGGCGCATCAGTTCCCCGAACCGGGCCAGGTCGCGAAGGCAGGCATTGAGGCCACCGCCGCCCATCTCGGCCCCGATCGTGTCTACCGTCAGGTAGCCGTCCTGTTCGCAACCGATGCGCGACCAGATGCGCTCGGACAGCATGTCGGCCAGCGCGATCCCGCTCACGCGTTTCATGATCCAGCACAGCAACTCCGTACCGACGGTCTTGTATGAGAATGCCTGGCCGTGCTCGCCCTCCTTGCGCAGCGCTGTCAGGAATTCGTAGGAGTTGCACGGGCCGCCGTAGCCGCGAGGGCGCGGCCGCAAGCCGCAGGCGCGCGCGTAATCCCAGACCTGGGCCTTCGGGTCCGAATACACTTCCGAGAAGGCAACTCCGACCTGCATGTCGAGCAACTGGCGCAGCGTCGCATCGGCGTAGGCGGTTCCCGCCATCTCGGGCACATAGAAAGGCACGCACTTGCCCGCATCCAGCGTGCCCTCGCTGATCAGCAGCGCCGCGAGCGTGGCCGCATATGACTTGGTGATCGAGAAACAGGCATGCGGGCGCTGCGGCTGCAATGCGCCGAAGTAGCGCTCGTACAGCCGTCGGCCGCGGTGCAGGACGATGATGCCATCGGCGTAGGTGTCGGCGAGCGAGGCCGCCCAGGTGCGTGACTGGCCATGCATGTCGACGAACGCGAGTGAGTCGATTGCGGCTTCGGTCTGGCTGCGTGGTTGGCCAAGTTCGCTCGGCGCGCCAGACCCGCGCCAGACGCAGGCGGTCGGTGTGAGCTCGCGCATATGCGACAGCGACCAGCGAATCTCGGGAAACGCGAGGAACCGGTCGTCTTCGAACCGGATTCGCTTGTCGACGGGCGGCGGCGCACCTTGCATCAGGCGCAGCGCTGCCGGGTCGGATGCAGTGCCGTCGGGGTACTCGGTGCCGTCGAATTCCAGCGTGCCAGGTTTCATTGAGCTTTTCCGGGCGGTGATCCGGCCGCCAGAGTAACGCAGTACGAATCGGTGACCGGAGCGGAACGCGGCACTCGATGGTTTGTGCCTGCGGGACGGGGAGTTCAAGAATCCGCCAGCGGACCCGACCAACGGTGGCTGCATCGGGGTGACCGGGCCTGAATGGCACCGTCACTCGGGCTAGGCCAGTGCTTGGCGCGCCGCACCGGCGCCGGCGGCCACACCAGGTCGGGCCAGTTCGCGGGCGCCGGCCGCGCGGGGCCAGGATTGCCGCAAGGGACCCCATAGAATCAATGTGTTGGGACATCTCGCGCCGAATCTGAGACCATTCTCCGGGGCCTTCTCTGAGGCTCTCCAGAGGCTACAGGCATGTGTGTGATCGCTCGGTTGTTCGCCGTACACCACGCGTCCGTCGGAGACGCGGGCGGGCGACGTCTGGCGCGCGTCGCAGGTAGCGGTGCAGGTACGGTCCGCGCCGGAATCGAGAGCTGCGCGCCCCGTTCCCTGATCGGATGTCCTCGCGCGCTCGCGCTGGTCGGGGTCGCCCTCGGCCTTGTCGCCTGCGGTACGCGAGGCCAGGGCGATGTGCCGCAGAGCCCGCAAGCCGTGACCGTCGTGACTCTCAGGTCCCGGCCCGCGACGCTGACGCGCGAGCTCCCGGGCCGCACGAGTGCTTATCTCGTCGCGGACGTCCGACCGCAGGCCACGGGGATCATCAAGAAACGGTTGTTCACCGAGGGTGGCACGGTCAAGGCCGGCGAGACGCTGTACGAGCTCGACGATGCGATGTATCGCGCGCAGTACCACAACAGCGAAGCCGCGGTCGCGAAAGCCGAAGCAGCGCTCGAGAAGGCGCAACTCACTGCGCGGCGATTCGCTGAGCTGGTAAAGACCGGCGCCGTGAGTTCGCAAGACAACGATACCGCGGTCGCGGCGCTCGGCCAGGCGCAGGCGGACGTTGCTGCGGCCAAAGCCGAACTCGACACGAGCCGGGTCAGCCTCGCTTACACGCATGTCACGGCGCCGATCGATGGGCGCATCGGCAAGTCGGCCGTGACGGCCGGCGCGCTGGTCGTTGCCAGTCAGAGCGCGGCGCTCGCAACGATCCAGCAGCTCGACCCGATCTACGTTGAGGTCAGCCAGTCGAGCAGCGAGTGGCTGCGGCTGAGACAGGCGATTGACGCTGGTCGTCTGAAGTCCGGTGGCGCCGGCACGAGCGTCGCGATCGTGCTCGAGGATGGCCGACGCTATGCAAAAGACGGCCGACTACAGTTCGCCGACGTGACCGTCGACCCGGGTACCGGCAGTTTCGCGCTGCGGGCGATCGTGCCGAACCCGGACAACGTGCTGTTGCCGGGGATGTATGTCACGGCCGTGCTCGATGAAGGCGTGCGCAATGATGCCGTGCTGGTCCCCCAGCGCGGCATCACTCGCGACCCCAAAGGCGGCGCGACCGCGCTGGTCGTCGGCAAGGAGAGCACGGTCGAGGTCCGAACCGTCCACGTATCGCGCACCATCGGCGACCAGTGGCTCGTGGAGGACGGCCTGATGGCTGGTGACCAGGTCATCGTCGAGGGCCTGCAAAAGGTCCAGCCCGGGATGCGCGTCGTGGCGAGTGAGGCGACCGCCGAAGCCCCGCCGGTCGTGGCGAAGCAGTAGTCGGGGAACGGCGCGTGTCTCGGTTTTTCATCGACCGGCCCATCTTCGCATGGGTCATCGCGATCCTTGTCATGTTGGCCGGTGCCGTCTCAATCGTGCGCCTGCCGATCTCCCAGTACCCGACGATTGCGCCGCCTACGGTGTCGGTCAATGCCTCGTATCCGGGCGCCTCGGCCCAGGCCGTCGAAGATTCGGTGACGCAGATCATCGAGCAGGCCATGACCGGCCTCGACGGCCTCATCTATATGTCCTCGAGCAGCGATATGAACGGCGACGTCACGGTGACGCTAACGTTCGTGAGCGGCACCAACCCCGACACTGCCCAGGTCCAGGTACAGAACAAATTGCAGAACGCGGTTGGACAGCTGCCGCAGATCGTTCAGCAGCAGGGCCTGAGCGTCACCAAGTCCACTGGCAACTTTTTGATGGTGGTCGGATTTGTGTCCGAGCGCCCCGAGCTGACGGTCGACGACATGAACGATTACGTCGCCGCCAACATCGTCGATCCCGTAAGCCGCGTACCTGGCGTCGGCAGCGCCCAGCTGTGGGGCGCGAAGTACGCGATGCGCATCTGGCTCGATCCCGGGAAGCTCAAGACGTACTCGCTGACCCCGGCGGACGTCACCGCTGCGATCACGGCGCAGAACGCCGAGGTATCGGTCGGCCAACTCGGCGGAACGCCAGCGGTGCCCGATCAGCAGCTCAACGCACCGATCACCGCCCAGGGCCGGCTCAACACGCCCGAGCAGTTCCGGAACATCGTGCTCCGCTCCGGCCAGGACGGCGCATTGCTTCGGGTCGGTGACGTCGCACGGGTTGAGCTCGGTACGGCCGACTACTCCTACAAAAATCGCTACAACGGCAAGCCCGCGACGGGAATGGAGGTCTCCCTGGCCACCAACGCCAATGCGCTCAGCACCGCGCGCGGCATACAGGCGCTGATGGATGAACTGCGGCCGTCGTTTCCTCCCGGCCTCAAGGTCATCTTCCCGTACGACACGACGCCGTTCGTCCGTGCCTCAATCCGCGAGGTCCTCAAGACCCTGGCGCAGGCAATCGCACTCGTATTCCTTGTCATGTACCTGTTCCTGCAGAATATGCGGGCGACGCTGATCCCGACCATCGCCGTTCCCGTCGTTCTGCTCGGCACGTTCGGTGTGCTCGCATTGGTCGGGTTCTCGATCAACATGCTGACGATGTTCGCGATGGTGCTCGCGATCGGACTTCTCGTCGACGATGCGATCGTTGTCGTCGAGAACGTCGAGCGCCTCATGAGCGAGGAGGGGTTGACGCCGCGCGAGGCGACGCGCAAGTCGATGGACCAGATCACCGGCGCCCTGGTCGGCATCGCGACGGTGCTGTCGGCGGTGTTCCTGCCGATGGCATTCCTGCGCGGCGCAACCGGCGTGATCTACCGGCAGTTCTCGGTGACGATCGTCTCCGCGATGCTTTTGTCCGTGCTGGTGGCGCTGATCCTGACACCGGCATTGTGTGCGACTTTCCTCAAGCAGCTGCCCAAGGGTGCAGGCGACTCACAAACCGGATTCTTTGGTCGATTCAACCGTGTATTCGCCCGCGGCAAGGCCCGCTACCAGAGCCTTATCGGCCAGATGATCGCGCGCACCGGACGCCCGCTGCTGGTATTTGCCGGCCTCGCGCTGGCGATGGCGGTACTGTTCCTGCGCTTGCCGGCATCGTTTCTGCCGAACGAGGACCAGGGCTACCTGCTCACGATCGTCCAGACTCCCGCCGGCGCGACCCAGGAGCGCACGGTCAAGGCACTTGATGCGGTGCAGGACTACTTCCTCAAGCAGGAGAAAGAAGCCGTCAAGGCGATCTTTACGGTGGCAGGCTGGAGCTTCTCCGGCGTCGGCCAGAGCGTTGGACTCGGCTTCGTCAATCTCAGGGACTGGGACGAGCGCAAGGCACGCCGGCTCGGTGTCGCGGCCGTGGCGGGCCGCGCCTCCGGAGCCGTGTCGCAGATCAGGGATGCGACCGCGTTCGTGATCGCGCCACCGCCGCTGCCGGAACTCGGCGAACTCGGCGGCCTCGACTTCTACTTGCGCGACAACGCCGGCCAGGGGCATAGCGCGCTGCTTGCCGCGCGCGACCAGCTACTCGCGGCGGCCGCCAGCAGCCGACTCCTCGCTAGCGTCCGACAAAACGGCCAGGATGACGCGCCTCAGCTTCGGCTTGACATTGACACGGCCAAGGCAGCGGCGCTCGGCCTTGCGATGGCCGACGTCAATAACACGCTGGCGGTCGCCTGGGGCGGTCGCTACATCGACGACTTCATCGATCGCGCCCGGGTGAAGCGCGTCTACCTGCAGTCGGACGCGCCGTTTCGCATGAGCCCAGAGGATTTTAGTCGCTGGTACGTCCGGAACAGCTCAGGTGGGATGGTTCCGGTCTCGGCCTTCGCCAGTTCGCACTGGGACTACGGGTCGCCGCAGCTGGTGCGCTTCAACGGTGCTTCCGCCGTCGAGATCAATGGCAATGCTGCGCCCGGCGCGAGTTCGGGCATGGCCATGAAGGAGATCGAACGGCTGGTCGCAGGGCTCCCTCGCGGGTTCAGCGTGCAGTGGACCGGCCAGTCCTACGAGGAGCGCGCGGCAGGGGCGCAGACGCCGGCGCTGTACGCATTGTCGTTGCTCGTCGTGTTCCTGTGCCTTGCCGCCCTGTATGAGAGCTGGCTCATTCCGACATCGATCCTGCTCGCCGCCCCGCTCGGTATCATTGGGGCCGTGCTGGCGACTACCATCCGCGGCCTCGACAGCGACGTCTACTTCCAGGTCGGGATGCTGACCACGATTGGCCTCACCAGTAAGAATGCGATCCTGATCGTCGACTTCGCCGAGGCGAACGTCCGTCAGGGCATGGACCTCGCGACGGCGACGCTGCACGCGGTCCGCGATCGGCTGCGCCCCATTCTGATGACGTCGCTGGCGTTCGGGTGCGGCGTGCTGCCGCTGGCAGTGGCGACGGGCGCCGGTGCCGGCGCGCAGCGGGCGATCGGCACGAGCGTCGTCGGCGGCGTTGTAACGGGCACGTTCCTCGGCATCCTATTCATCCCGCTCTTCTATGTACTGGTGCAGCGGCTGCTGGGCCGCGTGACCACGCACGCGCACGATGCCTGAGCGCGCCGCCAGACCATGACGCGCCGCGGGTCTTGCAGCGGGATGTATCAGTTCGCGCCGACCACAGGCTTAGGCGCATTCCACCAGCCGCCGCCGAGCGCGACATACAGCGCCACCGTGTCCTGCAGCCTCTGGGCAGACGCTTGCAGGTAAGTGAGACGCGCGGCCTGAAACTGTTGGGTCGCTGTTAGCACCGCAAGAAAATCGGCGATACCCGCCTGGTAATTGGCCTGCATGAGTGCGAGCGCTGTCCGTGCAGCGCCCGCTGCATCGGCCGCCGCTTGAACGGTTTCGGCGTCATGCTCCAACGCACGTAGCGTGTCGGCCACCTGCTCGAATGCCGTCAGCACCGTCTGCCGATAGTCAGCGAGACTTGCCTGATAGGCGTCCACCGCCGCCTTGCGTGTGTACCACAAGGTCCCGCCGTGGAATACCGGCACGGAAATGGCTCCACCCGCGTTCCAGATGCGACCGGCGGCCGTGTTCAGATTGGCAAGCTGAGTAGCCTCCGCGCCGATGCCGCCCGACAGCGTGATGCTCGGCAGCATATCGGCTGTCGCGACTCCGATCTGGGCGCTGGCGGCGTGAAGGGTCGCTTCGGCGGCGAGGACATCCGGCCGCTGTCGCACCAGCTCCGAGGGCAGGGATACCGGAACGTCCTCCGGCAGGCGCAGCGCGTCGAGCGCAATCTCCGGTGGGCTCCATTCAGCGGGCGAATGGCCGGCGAGCACAGCGAGCAGGTGGCCCGCCTGGTCGGCGTGCAGCTCGAGCGGCGGCAGCGATGCCTCTAGGCTTGCGAGCTCCGTCTGGAGCGTGAGCACGTTTGCGTACGGTGCCGTACCCGCGTCGGCCTGCGCCTGTGCGAGTTGCACCTGCTCGGTGGCGGCCGCGATGGTCTCGTGCGTCACGTCGACTTCGGCGCGGTAGGCCGCACGAGCAATGCTCGTATTGACGACATTCGCCGTGAGCGCAAGGTATGCCGCCAATGCGTTCTCACGTGCCAGGTCCACCTGCGCGCCCAGGGCTTCCAGCCGACGGCGATTGCCGCCAAACAGGTCGAGTACGTAGCCGACCGAGCCCGACACCGTGAACAGATTGAAAATGCTGCTCGGACCAGCCGCGCCAAACTGCAGCGGCGAAACGCGCTCCCTGACCGCGCTCCCGCCGATGCCGATCTGCGGCAGGAATACTCCGTAGCCGGCACGGCGCGTGTCTTCGCTCTGACGAAGATTTGCAGTCGCGGACGCCAGGGTTTGGTTCTGCGCCAGCGCCTCCTTGACTGTCTGATCGAGATCCTGTGCCCCGAACAGCTTCCACCAATCGGCCGGCACCGTCGCGCCGTCAGCGAATCGCTGGCTGTGCCCGTCCGCCGCCACGGTGGCCGCCGGCATAGCGGTTGTCGTGTATCGGTCAGTCGTTGGCGGCGCCGGCCGTTTGAAGTTCGGACCGGCCGCGCAGGCCGCAATAACCATGCTTGCGACAATAATGATCAGCGCGCGGCCGCCCGAGATCGAAGCGTGTCGCCGGGCCACGTCAGTGCTCCTTGGCACCAATGTAGACGTCGACCAGTTGACCCGGGAAGACGTTCAGGTTGTTCGGCTTCGCGAATCTAAACAGGACCGGCAGCACGCGCAGATCGACGCGCTCCAGGCGCTGGTCCGATAGCTCGATTTTCGGTGTCACGTAGGGCTGCACCCGGATGAATTCCAGGGGGACCTTGATGTCCGTTCCGCGAACCTGCATCTGTGCGACCAGCTCCGTCGGCGCCGGAAGCCGGTGCACGAGAATCTCGTCGACGTACACACGCACGCTGAGGTACTGCTGCGAGCTGCTCATCACGACAACCGGATCGGGGCCCTGCGTGTAGCTGTCGTAGGTGCCTTGTGGTGATACGTAGCTGCCGATTCCGGCGCCGATCGACATGACGACGCCGTCTACCGGGGCGCGCAGCGTGTATTTCTGCAGCAGTGCGTTGGACGCCTCGTACTGCTTCTCGAGCGACACGGCAGTCCGCTCCTGGTTCTGTATGTCGTAGCTCCATGCGCCGGCGCGCGTCAGTTCATACTGCCGGCGAGCGACCTCGAGGTTCGCCTCGGCGACTCGTACCGCGTTGACTGAGGTGTCGAGCACGTCCTTGCTGATCGACCGCGGGTCGATCTCGAAAGAATGCCGTTGTTTCGCGAGCGTGTCCTGCAGCTGGTGGAGCGTGGCCGCTGCCGAATCCATCTGTGCGCGGGCGACGTCGAGCGTCTCCGGTCGTGGCTGAGCCTTCAATTCGGCGAGCAGCGTGCTGGCAGCCTCGGCTGCCGCTTTCTGTTGTGCGACGGTCTGCTGTTGCACCGACGGGTCAATGACGACGAGCGGGGTGCCCGCCTTCACCGCCTGTCCCTCAGTCACCAAGATTTTCACAACTGGGCCGGTCACATCCGGGAACATTGCAACGTTCTGGCCGCTGCCCTGATAGCTCTCGATGATGCCGTCGGCGTAGATGCCTTTCGCGTACGGATTTGACGCCGGTGTGAACGCAGGCGGTTGCGGCGGGTGTTTCAGGCTGAAGAACCATGCTCCAAGCAGACCCAGCAACAGCCCGATCGCCGCCACGATGAATATCAGCTTATTGCGCACGGGCTTCTCCCTGTGCGACGGAAGTTATGCGACCGTCTTCCATCGTGATGATCCGATTGGCGAACTCATAGATTCGGGCATCGTGGGTCACGATCACGATTGAGCGCTGGTCGGTAAGCAATTCCTTCTTGATGAAGGCGACGATGTTCCGGCCGGTCTCGCCGTCGAGTGATGCGGTCGGTTCGTCCAGGATCATCACATCCGGCCGGCCAATCATCGCGCGGGCGATCGCTACGCGCTGTTGCTCGCCCCCGGAGAGCTTGACCGGCGGCAGATCGGCGCGGTTCTCGAGCCCGACCGCCTTCAGGTACTTGAGCGCCTCGGTAACGGACTCGTGCCACGCACGGCGGCGCAAAATCATCGGAATGGCAACGTTCTCTGCGGTCGTCAGTCGTGGGAACAGGTGGTAGTCTTGGAATACAAAGCCGATCTTGTTCAGCCGGAAGTCGGCCAGCTGGTCGTCGTTGAGCGTCCACAGGTCCGTGCCTTCGACCAACACCGAGCCTTCATTCGGCCGCAGGATGCCGGAGATCATGCTCAGGAGCGTCGTCTTACCGCTGCCCGACGGACCGACGATGTAGAGCATTTCGCCGAGGAATACTTCAAAACTGACGTCCTGCGTCGCCATGGTGCGCGCCTCGCCCTCGCCGAACCATTTCTTCAGTCCGCGGGCCTCGATGGCAACCTTTGGCATATCAGCCCCGGAAAATATCGAACGGCTCGATCCGCAGCACCCGGCGCACGCCGACGTAGCTGGAAACGCCAGCGATGATGATGACCATCACAAGCGCAACCAGGAGATTCGTGAGCGTGATCATCGCGGCGTAGTCCGGCAATCGGAGTCTCGCGAGGAAGATCATTAGCGTGCACAGGCCGATCCCGAGCCCGAGGCCGGTGAACGCGGTGAACGTAGCTTGGAACAAGATCATGTACACAAGCTCACGCCCTTTGGCACCGATGGCCTTGAGGGCGCCGAATTTCTCCTCGTTTTCTAGGATGAACGTATAGAAAGTCTGGCCCGAGATCGACAAGCCGACGATGAAGCTGATCACCGCCATCATCAGCATGTTCATGCCGCCGCCGGTCTGAAACGTGTACCAATGACCGATGCGGCTGACGAACTCATCGGCGGTCAGTGCCCGATAGCCGAGCGATGCCACCTGCGCCTTGATGTGCGGAATGTCGGCGGCAGTTTTCGGATCGACCAAGATGAAAGCTGTCGTAAAGCGGGTTGACGGGATGTACTGCACGGCGCGGTTGTAGGTCGTGTACAACGTCGGGATGCCGAAAAGGCCGCTGGAAGCGACGGCGGCGACACCGACGATGACGGCGCGGTGATCGTTGAGTTCAAACTCCGTGCCGATGCTCGGGTTGCCCAGCTTGTCGAACTCCGCGTCGTGAACCACGACGAAGCCGTTCTCAGAGTAGATGTCCTCAATCTGGCCCTGCTCCAGGGCTGGCCGTCCGTACAGCGTCGCATCGTCAAGGCCAATGACGGTTACCGGCTGAAACGTCCCGTCGCGAAGTTTCACGAGCGCGCCGGCGGAGTAGAGGGGTACCGCGTACCGCACACCGTCGGTGCTGCGGACGAAATCGATTACGTAATCGGGCATCCCGATGCTGTTCAGGACCGAATTGACCGCCGGGTCCATCACCCAGACTTTCGCGCCGATGTTGATGACAGTCGATGAGGCGCGCGTCAGAATTCCGACGAACAGCGAGGTCATCTGGACAATTAGGAACGTCGCGAACGTGATGCCGCCGACCAGCGCCTGGAACTTTGCGCGGTCGTTCACCAGCAGCTTGAAGGCGAGCGTGAGAATGCCCTGCACGGCGGATTCCTGACACCAGAGAACGGTTGCAAAGGCCGCGATGCCAGCCGAACGGGCCGGGACGGCGACGCAGACGCCCGTGGCCAGGCGGTGCCGGCCCGGTCAGCGCCAAATCAAGTATCGAAGACCGCTCCAGACCGCGGAATACGGGGTATCCACGCGGGGCTGCGGGCAGTTGACGCCCGGCGAGGGCGCTGTGCGGTTAACGGCTCCGACCAGACGGTTAACCGAAGCTTGGGATTCAAGCGTCCGGGAGCACCCCATGGGCTATCGGCTTCGCGGCAAGCTCATGATGTCCAGTCGGTGCGCCAGCGTCGATCGTGGCTGGTCGCGGCGTCCGCGAGACCCCGTCCGCCGCGGCGGGAGCCGCGCAGTTTTTGTATGCTGACTTTGCAGATCTTCACCCCCGTCCACAGCCGAGCGCAGCTGCAAAGCGGCGAAGTCGTATTTAACGCGTGCGATCTCTAATCACGCTCATGCCGCGGACCCGCATCAGCGCTGTGCGATCACCCGCTGATCCGCGGGGAGCGGCAAGGCCCAGGCGCGGGCTTGCGTCAGGCCGCTGCGCCCGTGGTATTTTTTCGTGGCTGGCCGGGTTGTCCACGTGCATCATACGCATGGTTGCTGGAGCCTCGCGCGGCTGATCGCGGGAGCCACAAACAGACCGGACAGGGGCAGCAGCGTGCACCGCAAAATCTCGTCCCAGACGACGCGCCGAGCGCACGGCGTCCTCCTATCGCTCGCTCTCGCGGTCGTCGCGTCCTCGGGTCTCAGCGCGTGCGGGAAAGCCCCACCTGCGGCAGCGCGTCCAGTCTCGGTCAGCGCAATCCGGCTCATTGCTCGACCAATTGCGGTTGTGGAGGAGTACCCCGCACAGGTCGAAGCCTCGAACACTGTCGAGATTCGCCCGCGGGTCGGCGGCGTGTTAGATCGGCAGGCGGCCGTCGAGGGCCAGCCGGTCAAGACCGGCCAGGTGCTCTTCGAGATCGATCCGCTGCCCTACCAGGCGGCGCTCGCCCAGGCCCAGGCGACGCTCGCCCAGGCCCAGGCTGCAAAGGCCCAAGCCGAGCAGGACTTGGGGCGCGCCCGGCCGCTGTCGCAACTCGACGCGCTCAGTCAGCGAGAGCTCGATGCCGCCGTCGCCGCGTACGGCGCGACTGCGGCTCAAGTTCAGGCCGCGGAAGCCGAGGTCAAGACGGCGGAGCTCAATCTCGGCTACACGACGGTGCGCGCGCCTATCGACGGTGTTGTGAGCCGCGCACTGATCCGCGTCGGCGGCCTAGTGACGGCTTACAGCACGCTGCTGACGACGGTGTACCAGACAGATCCAATGTACGTGAACTTCAGCATCGGCGAGCAGCGGCTCCTGCAGTTGCAGCGCGAGGGTGTCGGCGCACCCGAGCAGCGCAATCCCGGGAATCTCCAGTTTCGGGTATTTCTCGCCGACGGCGGAGAGTTCGCAACTCCCGCCCAACTGAATTTCGTCGATGCGGCGGTCGACCTCAGGACGGACACGCTGGCGGTCCGACTTTCCGTTCCGAACCCGAAACAGCTGCTGCGCGCCGGGCAGTACGTCAAGGTCTCTGTCCAGGGGCGCGAGCGACCACAGGCTCTTGCGATCCCCGAACGCGCCGTTCAGGAGCTGCAGGACAAGAACTTCGTGTGGATCGTCGACGCGGATGGCAAGGCGCAGACGCGCAATGTAACGATGGGTGCTCGCGTCGGAACCGACTGGCTCGTCGAGAAGGGCCTGGCGCCGGGCGACACCGTGATCGTTGACGGAGTGCAGAAGCTCAAAGCGGGTACCGCGGTTGATACGGAACCGCACCCGCCAACGGACAAACACGCCTCGTGAGCAATTTCTTCATTGACCGGCCGATCTTCGCGACGGTCCTCGCGATCCTGATCACGCTCATGGGGGCGGTCGCGTTCCTGCTGTTGCCGGTGGCGCGCTTCCCGCAAATTACGCCGCCGAGCGTGATCGTATCGACGACGTTCCCGGGAGCGGATGCGCAGACGATCGAGCAGTCGGTCGCGGCGCCGATCGAGACGCAGGTCAATGGCGTCCCGAACATGCTGTACATGGACTCGAAGAGCGCCAATGACGGCAGCTACACTCTGACCGTCACGTTCGAGGTCGGGACGGCGCAGGACATCGCGGCGGTCGACGTCCAGAACCAGGTCGCCATCGCGCAACGGCAGCTCCCGGCCGACGTCATCAGACAGGGCGTGACCATCACGAAGCGGCAGCCGCAGCCGACCTTAGCGATCGCCTTGAACTCGACCGACCCTCGCTACGACTACCTGTTCCTCAGCAACTTCGCCTCATTGCAGGTCGTCGACTCGCTCGCACGGATCCCGGGTGTCGGTCAGGTGCTGCAGTTCGGCGCGCGGGACTATGGCATGAGGATCTGGCTGGATCCCGGGAAGATGCAGCGCCTCGGGGTGACGGCACAGGACATCGTGGCAGCGCTCAACGAGCAGAACGTCGTCGCTCCCGCCGGCATTGTCGGCGCCGAACCAGCACCGCCGGGCCAGCAGATGACCTACACGGTCAAGGTGCACGGCCGGCTCGGCTCCATCGAGGAGTACGAGAACATCGTGCTTCGCACCGGGGCCAACCGCTCGATCGTCCGTCTCAAGGACGTTGCCCGGATCCGCCTCGACGCAACTGACTACTCGCGGTCGAGTCGCGTGACGGGTCAACCTGTTGCGCTGATGGCCGTGTACGCGCTGCCGGACGCGAATGCGCTGCAGGTCGCGAGCCAGGTCTACGCAACCCTCAGGCAACTTGCCACGCGCTTTCCGCCAGGCATTAAGTACACGGTACCGCTCGACACGACAGAGTTCGTGCGCGAGTCGATCAAGGAGGTCGAGATCACGCTTGGCATCGCGACGGCACTGGTGTTGCTCGTGGTATTCCTGTTTCTGGAGAGCTGGCGTGCGACGCTCATTCCGATGCTCGCGGTGCCTGTGTCACTGATCGGCACCTTCACGCTGTTCGTCGGCCTCGGCTTCTCGATCAATACGCTGACGCTGTTCGCCCTCGTGCTCGCCATCGGGCTCGTCGTCGATGATGCGATCGTCGTGGTCGAGGCCGTCACCGAGCGCATGGAGGCGCACGGCATGAGCCCGCGGGATGCGACGCGCGCCGCGATGGCGGACGTCTCGAGCCCGGTAATCGCGATCGCGCTCGTGCTGTCCGCGGTGTTCGTCCCCGTCGCCTTTCTCGGCGGACTGACGGGGCAGTTCTACCGCCAGTTCGCGCTGACGCTGTCGGTGTCGGTGTTGATATCGGCGTTCATCGCGCTGACGTTCACGCCGGCACTGTGCGCGCTGCTGCTGCGACCGCGCTCTAAGGAGGAGCCCAGGGGGCCAGTCGGGCGATTCTTCGGCTGGTTCAACCGCAGTTTTTCGCACGCGACGCGGCGTTACACCGACGCGGTGCGGCAGATTATCCGTCGCTCGATGCTCGCGCTGGCCGTGTTTGGCGTCATTCTGGTGACGGTTGCCTTCCTCGTGGCTGAACGCCCGTCGGGCTTCCTGCCGGAGGATGATCAGGGGTACCTGCTGATGGTCGCGCAGCTGCCGCCGGGCGCATCGTTCCAGCGCACCGAAGCGGTGCTCGAGCAGATCCGGGAGATTGTGACCCGCCAGCCGGAAGTCGCGAAGATGGTGGCGATCTCCGGCCTCAACCTGCTTGCCGGTGTCAATACTCCCTTCACTGGTTCCGGGTTCATCACGCTGAAGCCGTGGTCGGACCGGCCCGGCCGCGCAAGCTCCGCGCAAGGGCTGATCGAGCGCCTGTACAAGCAGCTCGCCGGAATCAAGGAAGCGAATATCATTATCGTCGCTCCGCCGGCGATTCCAGGGATCGGTCAGGCCGGCGGCTTCGAGTTCGTCGTCGCGGATACGTCCGGCGGCAGCCTGGACCGCTTCAACGCGCAGCTGCAAGAGTTCATCGCCGCGGCCAGCCAGCGACCGGAGCTCGCCCGCGTCTCGACGCAGTTCAACAACCGCGTGCCGGAGATTGAATACGTCATCGATCGTGATCGCGCCAAGTCGCTCGGCATCCCGATCTCCAACATCTTCGACACGCTGCAGATGTTCCTCGGCGGCACCTATATCAATGATTTCAACCTGTTTGGCCGGACCTTCCGCGTGACGGCCGAAGCCGATGGCAGTGCCCGCGCCGGGCCGGACGCGGTTAACACCTTCTACGTCCGGACGGCCGCGGGGGACATGGTGCCGCTATCCTCGCTTGTGACGGTCAAGCCGGCTCGTGGTCCGGCGTACATAGAGCGGTACAACGTCTACCGGGCGGTCACCGTCAATGGCTCGCCGGCACCCGGCTACAGCCAGGGTGATGCGCTCAACGCAATGGAGCAGGTGGCCGGCGCGTTGCCCGACAACTTGACGTACTACTGGACGGGATCGGTGCTGCAGCAGAAACGCTCGGGTGGGCAGGCGCCGTACCTATTTGCGATGGCAATGGTGTTCGTTTTTCTCGTGCTCGCTGCGCAGTACGAGAGCTGGGGCGTACCGTTTGCGGTGATCCTCTGCATTCCGTTCGCCGTGTTGGGTGCGTTCCTTGGACTGGCGCTGCGCGGGATGGCCAATGACATCTACGCACAGGTAGGACTCATCATGCTGATCGGCCTTGCGGCCAAAAACGCGATCCTGATCGTCGAGTTTGCGAAGTTGTCGCGCAAGCGCGGCATGCCGGTCGGCGAGGCAGCCATCGCCGCGGCGCGCCTCCGGTTGCGCCCGATCCTGATGACCTCGTTCGCGTTCATCCTCGGCGCCGTGCCGCTCGCCGTCGCAACCGGCGCGGGCGCAATCGCGCGCCAGGTGCTCGGCACGACGGTCGTGTTCGGCATGACGGCGGCGACAGCCATTGGCATCTTCATCGTGCCGGTCTTTTACGTCGTCATCCAGGGTTCGATCGAACGATTCCGCCCGCCGCTTCCGGCCGCGGCGCTAGGGTCTCCGGAGAGCGTGCCAGGCCGGGCAGCGGAGGAGTCGGACGGATGAGACACGCGGCCGTTGCGCTCGCGCTGCTGATCGGGGCCTGCGCCGTCGGCCCCGATTACCGCCGGCCGACGCTGGACGTGCCGGCGGCGTTTCGCGGCACGCAGGACGCGGGGCCAGCCGACTCGATCGGCGACGCAACATGGTGGAGTGTCTACGGCGATCCGCAACTGCGGGACTTGATAACCTCGGCGCTCCGCAACAATCTCGATCTCAAGACCGCGGTCGCGCGCATCGACGAGGCCCGGGCGACGCTTGGCCCGATCGAACTCGGGTTTTTACCGCAAATCGATGCGCTCGGCAGCGTGGGCCGGAGCAAGACATCTGTGGACGCACTCATTCCGGGATTGCCGCGGGTCGCGAGCTCCGAGCAGGCGGCAGTGAGCGTCTCTTACGAGCTCGATTTTTGGGGCCGGCTGCGGCGGACAGCCGAGGCCGCGCGCGCGTCGTTGTTGGCGTCCGAGTACGCGAAGCGCGCCGTCACGGTGAGCTTGGTTGCGAACGTCGCGAGCGCCTATTTCTCGCTGCTGGCGCTCGACAGCCAGCTCGAGATCACCAAACGGACCGTCGCGACGCGCGAGAAATTCGTCGAACTGACCCGCGCTCAACACGATCGCGGCTACGCAACGGGTCTCGACGTCGCCACGGCCGAAGCGCAGGCGGCGGCCGCGCGCGCCAACGTGCCGGAGCTCGAACGCCGCATCGGCCAAGTCGAGGATCAGATCTGCGTGCTCCTCGGCGACAATCCCCACGCGGTTGACCGGCAGCATCGTGGCGAGGAACTGCCGCAAGCGCCGCCGTTGCCCCCGCCGGGGCTGCCATCCCAACTGCTGGAGCGCCGGCCCGACCTGCGTGCCGCGGAGGAGGCGTTGCGGGCGGCGAATGCCAATGTCGGCGCCGCGAAGGCGGCGCTGTTTCCGACGATATCGTTGACCGGCCTCGCCGGCTCGCTCAGCTCACCACTCGGCAACCTATTCAAGGGCCCCACTTCCGAGTGGAGCGTCGCGGCGGGGCTGGTGCAGCCGCTGATTGACCCGCTGCGCAACATCTACCAGGTTGACCTCGCGAATGCGCGCAAGCGCGAGGCGCTGTTTCAATACCAGAAGACCGTGCAAACCGCGTTCCAGGAAGTCGCCGATGCGCTGCTGGCGTATGGCAAATACGGCGAGTTCGAGCGCGAGCAGGCGACGCAAGTCGAGGCGTTGAAGCGCGCGGCCGGCATTGCGCTCGCCCGCTACCGCGTCGGTTATGCGTCGTACTTTGACGTTATCAACGCGGATCGCGACCTGTTCACGGCGGAACTTGCGCTCAGTGAGGCCTACGCCAACAGTCTGACGACACTGGTGCAGCTCTATGAGGTGCTCGGCGGCGGCTGGCAGGAGGGCTCAGGATCCTGAGCCGACACACCTCGCCAGTGCCGGATAGGCGTGCGTCGTGCGCGGCGGCCCCGGGGAACTCCCGTCTCTGTGCCGCAACGTGTTCCCGCATCCTGGTCACGGGTGACGAAGACTCATGATGTAGAGGATGACGTCGCCTATTTGTTCGTCCGTCAACGCCGGGTTGGGCATCGAGACCGGCACCGTCTTTTCGTCCCAATGTGTCGTAGCGACGAAATGGCGTAACGCCGCGGGCTTTGTATCCGGCCGGTTGGCGACGTCGAGCAGGCTCGTTGCTGGTGGGTTCAGTATGGGCGTGCGCTGTTGCCCGGATGCCACAACGTGGCACGCAGAGCAGATGTTGAGGGCGATATCACGACCCCGGTCCACGCTGCGATTTGCAGCGTGCTCCGCAGCCCACGTGACCGTGACAGGTGCGCTCAAGCTCACGGCGAGGACGAAGATTGTTATTCGAGCTGACATCGATAGCCGCTCCTTTGCTGGGAGATCTCTATATGGCGGCACCGCGAGTGCGGTCTGGAGTTCTCGCACCGCGTCGCGCACAACCGGTCGCCGAAATGTCTCAGGCCATGCGGGCTCGCGCTGCCGGGATTGCTGATCTGTCGACGCGTAATTTGTAATCCTAGCATCAGATTGGACGATGTAAGTTGCAGGAAGGGCGCAGACGGACAAAAAAATGGTAACCGCACGCTTCCCGGTCAACGCCGCGGGCACGCGGTCCGTTATGCTTTGACCGGCGCGATTACCGCCGGAAGGCCCGTTGGAGAACCACCATGAAGACACCCTGGAATATCGCTGCGGTGGTGGCATGCGCTCTGTGCAGTGCGATCATCGCTGGGAGCACCGCTTTCGCCGCCGAGCCGATGTCCGCGGCAACGCCCGCGCCCGGAATCTGGCAGAAGCACCAGTACACGTTCGCGTTCATGGGCTTCACGTCCACCTATTCCTGCGACGGCCTGGCCGACCAGCTGAAGCGCCTGCTGATCGTTGCCGGGGCCCGTGCAGATGCGCAATCGCGACCGGGCGCCTGCGCGTCGCCGTTCGGGCGCCCGGACAAGTTCGCGCGTGCCGAACTCACCTTTTACTCGTTGGTTCCGGCCGCCGATGCCAAGGTGACCGACGGCGAGCCCGGTGTTGGGGTCTGGCGCCCGGTTGAGTTCAAGATCGGATCGCCGAGGGAACTCCAAAATGGTGACTGCGAGGTTATCGAGCAGTTCCGCCATGACGTGCTACCGCTGTTCGCGACCCGAAATGTTGACGACCACACGACCTGTATCCCGCACCAGGAATCGGGGTCGGTCATAGACCTCAAATTCGAAACCTTCGCGGCGGCGCCGGGCGCGCCTGCGATCGCCCCGCCAGTCATGCCCGCGCCGACGGTTTTCGCCTACCCGAAGCAGGGGCAGAGCAAGGAGCAGCAGGCCAAGGACCGCAGCGAGTGCAACACGGCGGCCGCCGCCCAGAGCGGCTATGACCCGGCGCATCCGGCAAACACCCCGGACGTAGCGACCAAGCGCGCCACCTTCGAGGCTGCGCTCGAGAGCTGCCTCACCGCCCGTGGCTACAGCGTGAAGTGAGCGAGTCTGACTGGCCACCAATACGCCCGGTGCCGCTCTCGGCCTCTGCCGATTCGCCCGTAGCATGAGGTGATGGGGCCGGGAAAACTCTGCCCCGGGCGCGGCCGTTCCGACAACTCGTGATGCCGGTGGACACCGACGTCCACGACGCTGGAGCAGGGCGCTCTCAGAGCGGGAGGCGTGTCAGTGCCGGCATGCACCAGACGTCGACCGGCGCGTTGCGTCCGCGTAGCTCGAACTGTGGCAGTTGCAGGAACGGCAATTCGCCGGCCGGACCGGAGGCACCGGCGACCAGAGCCGTCGCGACCATGGACGAGAAGAGAACCTCGCCGGCCCGGGCGCGGCTGCAGAGCCGGGCCGCGACGTTGACGGTGTCGCCCACCAGCGTTGGCGCCTGGCGTCCCGGTGGTCCGAGCAACCCCACCGCGACCTCACCCAGATGAATACCGATGCCGATCGCGGTATCGATGGTCAACTCCCGCTGCCAGCGACTCGCAACGGGCGCAAAGTTCGTGAGCATCGCACGCCCACTGGCGAGCGCCTCGCGCGCGCCGTCCCGGGCCCGGTCGCGGACCCCGAATCCCGCCATCATTCCATCACCGGCCATGTGGAAAACCTGGCCGCCGTGCATCGCGGTTGCAGTCGCGAGCACACTGAAGAACTCGTCGAGCAAGGCCACGACCTGCGTCGGGGACAGTTGTTCCGCGAGCCGGGTGTACCCCCGCAGATCCGCGAACAACACTGTAGCCCGGGTCGTCTCGTTGGTGTCCGGCCGCGTGTCTAGGATCGTGAGGGTCATTCTACCTCCGCAGGGGGGCGATCATCTTAGCTCGGTGGGGCTTCGGATCGGCCTCTCGCCCGTTGCGACATCGCAAGAATGTCAGTTTCTTCCCTTAATTGACATCTCCGCCCCGGGTCCGGCTGGACGCTCAGGCAGTCCCGATTGCGGCCAGACCTTAGCGGGGAGAGTCAACTGCGGCTCGGAACCGCCGCATCGAATCCTCAGCGGCGTGGGCCTGAAAATGACCGATTAGGAGCGGCGGCGATCCCGATCGGCTGCGACTTCGAAACCGATTGGCGCAGGGCTGCTGTGTCGCCGCGTCCGGCATTACACTCGTCCCTGTTGCGTACGCCAGCGCGACTGCTGTGCGCCGGCCCGCCATCCGGAGGAACGATGAAGAATTCAGTCCGGTTTCGGTTGAACGGTGGCCCGGCGATTCTCGACACCGACGACGGTCGGTCGCTGCTGTGGGTATTGCGCGGGGATTTTGGCCTGACCGGCACCAAGTACGGGTGCGGCGCCGGAATCTGCGGCGCCTGCACGGTGCTCGTCGATGGCAACGCCGTCCGCGCCTGCCGCGTCTCGGTCAAAGACGTCGATGGACGCGAGGTTGTCACGATCGAAGGTCTCGCCCACGCCGGGCAGATGCACCCGCTGCAGCAGGCTTTCATCGATCACGGCGCCCTCCAGTGCGGTTACTGCACTGCGGGGATGTTGATGGGCGCGCATGCACTGCTGCTTCAGAATCCGCACCCGTCGCGCGATGACATCGCGGCCAGCATGGAGCACAACCTGTGCCGCTGCGGAGCACATCAGCGGATCCTGGATGCGATCGAGGCTGCTGCCCGCCAGACGGGAGGCCGGTCATGAGTACCCGACGTGGACTGACTCGCCGCACCTTCTTCAAGCTGGCCGGAGGCGGCATCGTCGTATTCGTTGGACTCGGCGCGGCGGCACTCTTTTCGCAACAGGCCAAGCGTTTGTACCCGGAGGATTTCAACGCCTACCTGCTGATTGGCGCGAACGGCAGGATCACGGTGTTTTCCGGAAAGATCGAGATGGGTCAGGGGGTGATGACCTCCCAGGCGCAGATGGCCGCGGAGGAGTTGGGTGTCGATCTCGAATCGATTGACATGATATTGGGCGACACCGACCGCTGTCCCTGGGACATGGGGACGTTCGGGTCTTTGACCACCAGGATGTTCGGGCCGGCGCTGCGGGCTGCGGCGGCGGAAGCGCGCAGCGTGCTGCTGAGCCTGGCTGCGGACAGGCTCGGGGTACCCAAGGACAGGCTCGTCGTACGCAGTGGAGTCGTGTCCGTCGACCGCGATGCGACGCGCAGTGTCACCTACGGCGAGTTGTCGAAGGGACAGCGAATCGCGCGCACGGTGAACGAGACCGCCGTGCTGCGCGCCGCACGGGAGTTCCAGGTCATGGGCCGCTCACCCAAGCGGATCGATGCGCGCGAGAAGGTCACAGGCCTCGCGAAGTACGCGGCGGACATCCGCGTCCCCGGCATGCTCTATGCTCGGATTTTGCGACCTCCCGCGCATGGCGCGACGCTCTCGCACCTCGACGCGTCTGCGGTGGAGGGGCTGGCGGGAGTGACGCTGATCCGGCGCGACGACCTGTTCGCAATCCTTCATTCGGATCCCGAAGTCGCGACCGCGGCCATGGAGCGCGTCAAGGTGCAATGGCAGATGCCGGAGCGGCAGCTCGATGGCGACCGCATTTTTGATCACATCGTGATGTCGGCCTCAGAGCCAAAGGAGAGCGCCGGCCGCGGCGACGTCACCGCGGCCCGGGCACAGGCCGCACGGCTGTTTGAGGCGACTTACCACAAGGGCTATGTTGCGCATGCGCCGCTCGAGCCGCACGCCGCGCTCGCCGAGGTCAAGGACGGTAAGGCGACGGTCTGGGCCTCGACGCAGACCCCGTTCCCGACCCGGGACCGCATCGCCAAGGCGCTGGGCTTGGATCCTAAGGACGTGCGTGTCATCACGCCCTACCTCGGCGGGGGATTCGGCGGCAAGAGCGTAGACCGGCACGCAATTGATGCGGCGCGGCTGGCGCAGATCAGCGGAAAGCCGGTCCAGGTCGCATGGGACCGGGCGGACGAATTTTTCTATGACAGCTTCGATCCGGCCTGCGTCGTCAAGATCGTGTCGGGCCTCGATCGAGGTGGACGCGTGTCGCTCTGGGATTATTGCGTCTATGCCGCGGGCGAACGCGCATCGAACCACCTCTATCAGATTCCGAACCTGCGGATCCGATCGGCCGGCGCGCCGTCGTATGGCACCGCCGCCGTGGCAGATCCGGTGCATCCGTTTGCGGTGGGGCCGTGGCGCGCGCCCGGCGCCAACATGAACGTGTTTGCGGCAGAGTCGCAAATGGACATGATGGCCTCGGCAGCGGGCGTCGATCCACTCGAGTTCCGCCTGCGCCATCTGACTGACCCGAGGATGCAGACCGTCCTGCGGGCCGCGGCCGATGCGTTCGGATGGAAAGCCGGTGCCGGGCCGACCGGCCGGGGAGTCGGGGTCGCCTGTGCCACCGATGCTGGTACCTACGTCGCGACGATGGCGGAGGTGACCGTGGATCAGACGGACGGGCGCGTCCGGGTGCAGCGCGTGGTGTGCGCGGAGGACATGGGGCTCGTCGTCAATCCGGAAGGGGCCAAGATGCAGATCGAAGGCGGCGTCATGATGGGTCTTGGCTACGCGCTGTCGGAGGAGCTACGGTTCCGCGGCGGGGAGATTCTGGACCGCAATTTTGATACCTACTATCTGCCGCGATTCTCAGCGTTACCGCGAGTCACCGCCGTGCTGGTCCAGAACGACGGTCTGGCGCCACAGGGTGGTGGCGAGCCTCCGATCACGACGACGGGGGCGGTAATCGCAAATGCCGTGTTTGACGCCACGGGCGCGCGGCTTTTCCGGATGCCGATGACCCCCGAGCGGGTTCTGCAGGCGATCGCTACGAAAAGCCGGGCGCCGAAGGATGCAAAGGCGGTGACCGACGATGCGGTGCGAGCGGCGAATGCGCGTTTCGCCCATGCCTGACCGGCCTGCTGGGACCAGGTACGCGTCGTTGAACGCTGGGTGAGCCGCGGGTACGAGCACCGGGCTCAGTCATCCGTGGACGACAACTCCGTCTCCGTTGCGCATGCTTGAGGCGGCGCCGGATACTACGGCCGGCCGGCTCTTATGGCGCGGATCGATCCGAGAATGCCGGGCTGCGCGTCCCGCTCCGGAATAATCCTCGGATACAAACGACCAGCAGCGAACGGCGCAAGAGCGCATGTCAGCGTCTCGGCTTGGCCGCCTCCGTCAGCAGCATCAGTTTGAAGTACTTGTGGTAGATGCTTTCGGCCGCCAGGATCGCGGCCATCAGGCCCTGCCGGCCATCGAGAATTCCGCGCCGGCTGATGTACGAACGGAGGAAGGCCGACAGCGCGTGCAGAATGGCGGTCGCGAGGCCACCGCGCCGCCCGGCGGCAAAGGCCTGCTGAGCTCCGAGCGTCGAATACTGTGCCACCTTGCGCAGGTAGTCATCTGGATCGACGTAGCTATGATGCACGAGCGGCGTCCGCAGGTGACCGTACGGCAGCCTGTCAAGCTCGACCTTTTCGTGCACGAGGTCATCAGAAAACCGCCCCGCCGTGCGCCGAAACAGCCTGAGGCTGTAGTTCGGATACCAGCCGGAATGCCGGATGACGTGGCCGTAGAAACTCGTCAGCCGTGGCATCGCGTAGCCATCGAAAGCAGGATCCCGCACGACGGCCAGCATCTCCTCCCGCAATTCATCCGTCACGCGCTCATCGGCGTCGAGCGACAAGACCCACTCACGGGTTGCCGCCCGCAGCGCACGATTCTTTTGCGGACCAAAGCCCGGCCAGTCCGCGGTCTCGATGACGGTCGCGCCGGTACCGCGTGCGATCGCGACCGTATCGTCGCGGCTGCCGCAATCCACAACGATCCGCTCGGTCGCAAACGACACGCTGTCCAGACAGGCACGTATGTTTGCCGCCTCGTTCTTGGTAATGATGATGACCGATAGCTCCATCAGGGCGCCCAATCCGTCAGTTCCGGCGCATCTGCGGGCGGGAGGTCGACTGCGCCGTCACGGAGAACCGCCGGCAGCCGACACCGATCGGACGCGATCCGTGCGACTCGAGGCGACTGATGGATACGGCGATCACTACCCGGTGCGTCTGCTGGTCCGTTGCCTAGGCCGCGGGTGATCGCGACGCTGATCGACACGCGCACATGGACGATTTTCGGCGACGGCAGAACTGCGACATTGCATCGGCGCCGGTCTTATTGTGCATCGCTTCCGACTCCTACGCGTCGAGCTCGCAATGCGCAGCGACCGCGAATGCCCGTGTCCGTAATGGTCGCGCGCCACAGTTACCGAGCGGTGAGCATCCGATCTGGCGCAACAGGGAGGTCCCGGCCAGGTGCTGCGCCAATACTATCGTGGAACGAGACCCTAGGGCCATTAGCGTGCCATGCTCGTCGATGGAACGCTTCGGATCATTTGCGAACGTTTCCCCAACGCCCACGCAGCGTGAATAGGCAGGCTGCTTTCACCAGGGCTCGGTCTAGACCGACGATGTCGGGGGGCCTCGAGCGCCGCCTGCTGCGCGCGGCCTCAGCCGCAGTCGTTGACGTACATGCCCGACTGTATCGAGCATACCGTGAGAACCGCAGCGGCATGTATGGCCCGGGAAGAGTCCGGCGCGCCCGGCGGCGAAGGGCTGGGACTCTTGGAGAGTACCGCAGCGAGCCGACCGGAACTTTCGCCTGCCCTAGCGTGTCGGATTTAATCAGTTTGCGACGCAATTCGGAGACAGGCTCCTACGTTGTCGCAATGCTGCGTCAGAACCGTGCAAAGAAATGCCAACGGGTCAACGGGTACCCGATACGCGCGTGTATGCGGAGTAAGCTAGCCGGATCGCAGTGCCACTCGTCCGGGCGGCCATCGGGACCAGCGCCGCTGGTCCATTAAAGCGCCCGACCGACAGGCGGATAAAGAGAGCGAGGAGCCCTATGAAGACACGCGTAACGATTGCCGCGCTCGCGGCAGCACTATTGCTGGCAGGAGCTGCGTTAGCCGACCGCGGACCCGAAGCCGGGCGCGCCCACGAACACATCGACGCCCGGCATGGCCACAACCACAGCTACCTGGATCGTGGTTACGCGGTTAGAAGCGTGCCGCGGGAAGCACGGCTGGTGCCATTCGGCCACGACCAGTACTGGTTTCACGAGGGTGTATGGTATCGGCGGGGCGGCATCGGGTTCGTCGTCGTCGCGCCGCCGATCGGCATCTTCGTCCCGATTTTGCCGCCGTTTTACACGATGGTGGTTTTTGGCGGGATTCCTTATTACTACGCCAACGACGCGTACTATGTATATCGCGACCCGCAGCAGGGCTACCAGGTCGTCGAGCCGCCTCTTGGTGCTGAGGCCATGGCAGGCGCGCCGCCGCCGGGCGCACCAGGCGCTCCGCCGCCAGCCGGCGGCGACAACATGTTCGTGTATCCAAGGAACGGGCAGTCGCCTGACCAGCAGGCGCGAGATCGATACGAATGCCACCGCTGGGCCGCCGATCAGACTGGCTTCGACCCGACGCGCAGCGCTGGAGGAGTCGCGCCTGAACAGGCCGGCACCAGGCGCACGGACTACTTCCGGGCGATGAACGCCTGCCTCGACGGGCGCGGGTACACTGTACGGTAAGCAACGCTAGCGCTTCCGCTGGCAGGTGAGGCGGCGAACCATGTCGATGCATCTTGGTCGCGCGAGCGCTCTGTTGGCGGCGGCGCTCGCGGCGGTTGCGTCAGCACCCGCGCAGGCGGCATTGGGTGGCGACGTCGCCTCTGTGCTCCGAGATCAACAGTCACTGCAGGCGACGCATAGCGTCACGCCGGCGGCCAATTACGACTTGTACGAAAGCATCACCGCGGACGGCATGCGGCTGCGCGAGTACGTAGACCGCTCCGGCAAGGTCTTTGGCATCACCTGGCAAGGCCGCCGGTCACCAGACGTGGCAGCGTTGCTCGGCACGCATGCGGCGCGCTATCTGGAGGAGGCACATGCGCAGCGTGGCAACCACCATGTGCTCACGATTAACGACGCGGATCTGCTGCTGAGCGTCGTACGCCTGCCGCGCGGCTGGCGGGGCCAGGCTTATCTCCCATCCGCCATTCCCGCGGGTGTCAATCGCGCCGAGCTGAAGTAAGCGTAGTTCGCCACCCGGGGTACACACGACCAATGATCACACGACCAATGATCACACGACACACGGGCGTTCTGCGGGCGGCATCGCTGGCACTGCTTGTCACGCTTGCGGACTGCGGTGGTGGTGGCGGAGGCGGTCTCGCGGGCAGCAATCCGATGCCGGGCATCAGCGTGAGCTCCATGAGCCTGTCATTTGGCGACCAACTCACTGGAACGACAGCCGCCCAGCAGACCGTGACAGTCACCAACACCGGCACGGCGTCGCTGACGATCAGCGGCGTAACGATCACCGGCAGCAGCGCGTCGGCGTTTGCGGACTCGACGCAGTGTTCGACGGTCACCGTTGGGAACACATGCTCGATCGGTGTGACATTTACGCCCGTGGCGCTCGGGGCGGCATCGGCGACCCTGAGCATTGCATCGAGCGCCGGCTCTCCGACGACGGTGGCACTGTCGGGCTCGGGTAGCCCGGCTGCGGGCAGCAACACGCTCGCCACGATCGTCGATGGCGGACCCCCAAACACCAGTGTGATCAATATTCTCTATGCGACGGTGACCGTTTGCGCGCCTGGCAGTACGACGACGTGCTATCCGGTTGATCACGTGCAGGTCGATACGGGGTCGGTCGGTTTCAGAGTCCTAACGGGCGTACTCCCCAACAGCGTTGCGTCGGCCCTGACGCCGGTCACGGTGGCGGGCGGCAACGCGCTCGTGGAGTGCACGCAGTTTGTCGATGGCTACAGCTGGGGCCCGATCGACGTCGCCGATCTGACGATGGGCGGCGAGACCGCTCCTGGCGTTCGCATCCAGATCATCGGTGATCCGACCTATGCGAATCTGGTTCCTGCGGCCTGCTCCAACATGCTGAGCGCCGAAAACTCCGTGATGCAGTTTGGCGCCAACGGCATCATCGGCGTGGGCAACTTCCTGCAGGACTGTGGCCCCGATTGCTATACAGACGGTAGCGCATATAACTCCTGTTCGACGACTGCGTGCACAGGGTATGCCGCGACGACAGACGAGCAGGTGCCCAATCCGGTCGGAAAGCTCGCCTCGGACAACAATGGCGTCGTCATCCAGCTACCGCCCGTCCCGGAAGCCGGAGCGGCTACCCTCAGCGGAACGCTGGTGCTGGGCATCGGCACGCAATCAAACAACGGCCTCGCGGCGGGGGCGACCGTATATGAACTCGAGCCGAACTCCGGTACGTTCGTCACGGTGTTTGGTGGTCAGACGCTGTCATTAAGCGTGGCGGATACCGGGTCGAACGGGTATTTCTTCCCAAATTCGTCGATCACACCGTGTGGGAAGACTGATCCCTTCTACACTTTCTATTGCCCCGCCTCACCGGTTGAGACGAGCGGGACGATCCAGGGATACAACGGTACCGTTACGCCTGTAAAGTTCACCGTGACCGATCCCGACGCGACGCTGATGCTGACCGCCACGGCAGCGCCCGACCTTGCCGGCCCGCTCATTGGCGCCGAGACGATGGAAACGTTCGATTGGGGTTTGCCATTCTTCTTCGGCCGCACCGTCTACTTCGCCTTTCAGAACTCGACGGTCGGTACCATCACGGGCCCGTCGATCGCGTTCTGACGCGCCCGGCGAGGGCGCTACGCGGGGCGCGGTCATCGCGCTCCCACAGGCCTGGCAGGCCGTGTACCGTTTGCGGTCGCCGACGGGCCTTTCGCGGACCCCGCTTGGCCAGCAGGCAGACTCGGCGCACAGCTCGGGCCTGAACCTCTGAGCGGTGAGATCACCGACCGACTTCCAATTCACTGCGGAACGTGCCACCGGTGCGTCGTGACGCCGCCGTCAAGCGGAACCGCAGCTCACGAGCGGGCCCGGCTCGACAACACGATGAGCATCAGGGTCAGGCCGGATATGAATGCCGTCGCGAGGCCACCAAGCAGCAGCGCGCGCCAGCCGCGCGCGGCGATGCGGCGAAAATCCGTCTCTAGACCGACGGCGGCGAGTGCCAGCGCAAGCAGCCCCTGCGATGCGAGCGTGATCGGACCGCGGGCGCCGGCCGGCACTACACCGGAGCTCGCGAGCGCGGCCATCGCCAGAAACCCGACGACGAACCAGGGCGCGGGCGGCCTGGCAGAGGATGTCGCCTGGCCGTCGGTGCGGCGTACTCCTCTGCCGATCAGCAGCACCATCGGCGCGAGCAGCAGCACCCGTGTCAGCTTGGCGATGGTGCTGAACTCGCCCGCATCCTGGCCGCCGGCAAAGCCGGCCGCCACGACCTGCGCCACTTCGTGGACCGAAGCGCCCACCCACAGGCCATACACGCGGGGCGCGAGGTCCAGTGCATGCAGCGCCAGCGGATAAAGGAAGATCGCGATCGTGCCGTACAGGGTCACGACCGCGAGCGCATAGGGAACGCCGCCGTCGCGGTCGCGGACCACGGCGTTCGCCGCGATGATCGCGGATGCACCGCAGATCGCCGTGCCGGCGCCGATGAGCTGGGCAAGCCGCCGGTCGACGCCGAGCAATCGACCTGCCGCGACCGTGAACGCATAGGTGGCGACCACTGCGGTGACGAGGATCACAAGGCCGGACGCCCCGACCTGAAAGATCTGTGTCAGCGTCAATCGCAGTCCGAGCAGCACAATCCCGGCTCGCAACGGCCGGCGCAGGCACGCGGCAAGGCCCGCATGGGCTGCCGCCGGAGTACCCACGGTGTTGCGCACCGCCATGCCGAGCAGAATGGCGAGCATCACAGGACTCAGCGTCGCGAGCGCCGGTACCCGGCTGAGAGCGAACGCGCCGGCCGCGACGGCAGCCGCGAGCACGCTGCCGACCAGCACCGAGTCACCGGGTCCGCGGCTCACGGACCGAGCAAGCATCGTGCCGGCGCCGTGACAGCTTGGCCGCGACCTGGCGGCGGCGCAGTCGTTCGGCTGGTGGAAATCACCTGCGTATTCGTACCCTGCCGTGGTCAGCGCAAAGGAAGCCCGATCGAACGACCGCCCTGGTGGCGGTGGCGTCAGCGCCCCCTTCGTCATCCAATCGTGATGGATTCAATGATTGTCTGCGTGCTCCCGATCGGCTGTCGCGAAGCGAAGCTGCTCGACCGCCTGACGGCTTGCTGCCGCTTCAGCGGAGCCCACGACACGTGGGTCTGAACGCACGTCTTGCTCGTTCGAAGTCGCCCCCGGAATTTGACGGATCGGTACCAGCAGCAGGCAGGGCGCAACATAGCAAGCTCCACGTCGACGTCGCAATGCGATTCGACCAGGGCCTGACGCGCGGTGGTTGCGGTGCGGGGACGACTGCCGGGAACCGGGCGATATCGGCTGTGGGGAGTCAGCCCGGGCGGTCAACGACGTCGGGCCGACGACTGGGCGCCTGCCTTCGCAGGGCACCCAGTGTTCCTGTCAAGAATCGTCGGCGTGAGTGGGCGAGGCGACCCGGTGGCGGTCAACGGTAGCGGAAGTTCCCAGCCCTAGGGCCGGCCGGGACTGCGGGCGGTTGCTCAGCGCCAGCCGCGGTGCACGCCAAAAGGACGGCCGTAGTAACCCCGGAAATAGGGACGATAGCCGAAGAACGGCGGGACGTAGTAGCCGGGATATGCGGGCCCGTAGTAGTAGTACGGGGCCGGCGCGGCGATCGCGATGCCCGGCAGCGGGATTCCAATGCCGACGACAACGCGGGCGGCCTCGGCCGTGGGCGAATAGCTGACCGCGGCGCCGGTCAGCGCGCAGGCAGCAGCAATGGCAGGTATCAGGCGCATGGCACGGTCTCCTAGCAACGTAATCCCCACAGGAAAGTACAACGCAATGGCGTCGGTGCGGTTGACAGCCGAGGACGCGATTATGAAATCAATGGGTTACGGCGCCATGCGCGCAGTGTGCCGTTCGATCTATCATCTGCTCGATCGTGCACTAGTCGACGGATAGAATCGGTGAGCTGACGGCGCGCTGTCTGAGCGGTATCCGGCGGAAGAACTCGCTGGTGTCCCGCTAGGTGAACAGCCGGATAGGCGCCGTTCAGTGTCGCGGGTATAGGCGTTCCAACAACCTCCGGGGCCGACCGATGGGCGATGTCATGCTTGAGCTGCAGCGGCATCCATTCGTGGCAGGGATGCGCCCCGAGCACTGGGCAATACTCGAGCGGCTCGCGCGGCGCCTCGAATTCCCGGCGGGCGCCATCCTGTTTCCCGAAGGCGATGAGCGCCACGAATTCTTCATGCTGATCGCGGGGCGCGTGGCGCTCGAGATTGTGTCACATGGCCAGTCGCTGCGGGTCGATACGCTTGGCCCGGGGGCCGCTCTCGGCTGGTCGTCGGTGCTGCTGGGCCGCGGCAAGCACTTTCAGGCGCGTGCCCTCGAGCCAGTGATTGCGCTGGTGTTCCCGGGCGCGGAAGTGCTCGCGGCGTGCCACAAGGACACCGATTTTGGATTCGAGATGATGCACCGGTTGCTCAGCGTCGTATCGACCCGGCTGCAGGCCGCGCGCGTCAAGGTCCTCGACACGTACTGGCCGGTCGCGAAGAAAGCAGGCGCCTAACCCCGTTCACAGCCTGTCAAGCAGCCAGCCCGGAATAATCGCGATCACGATTGCCGGTACGAGGCACACCGCACCGGCGATCCAGGCGAGCCGTCGTGAGCGGTTATCCGCCGGGCCGGGTGCCGTTCCCTGCATGAACATGTACTGGATCACCCGCAGGTAGAAATACAGACCCAGATAGCTCGCGATCAGGCCGAGCACGGCCAACGTCGTGTGGCCGGCAGCGAGGACATTGCGGAAGATGAGAAATTTCGCGATGAATCCCGGCAGCGGCGGGAGCCCGGCGAGCGACAGCATCGCCACGGCGATCGCAAGTGCCGCATACGGCCGGCGCTGGAAGAGTCCCTCGAACGCCTGCAGGCGGTCGTCCTTCGCGTCCTCCCCACCGTACGGCAGCGCCGTGAAGGCGAGCAGCGTCATCACGCCGTACGCCGCCAGGTAGAACATGATCGCCTGATAACGTCCGGCGCCCGCGCCGAGGAACGCGAAATACAGGTACCCCGCGTGCGCGATCGAGGAGTAGGCGATCATTCGCCGGAAGCTCACCTGCCGGATCGCGGCGAGATTGCCCCATATCATGGAGGCGAGCGGCAGGATCGCGACCAGGGCGGTGACCGGCTGCGCGACGGGCGCGCTTGCGAACAGCCGCAGCGCGGCCAGCAGCACGCCGGCCTTGATGACGGTGGCCATGTAAGCGGTGACCGGCACGCTGGCAGCTTCGTAGGCGTCGGGCGCCCAGGCGTGCAACGGCACGACCGCCGCCTTCAGGAACAGGGCTGCGAGCACCAGCGCCGCGCCTGTCGCTGCGATCGGGTTCGCCGACCCGAGTGCCGCGGCGAAGGTCCCGATGCTCAGCGTCCCCGACGCGCCGTACAGGAACGACGCGCCCAGCAGGAACGTGGCAGTCGCCGTGCCGCCGAGCACGAGGTACTTGAGGGCGGCCTCCGCACTCTCCGGACGCTGGAAGCCGAGCAGCACCAGCGCATACACGGGCAGCGACATGATCTCGAGGCCGAGGAACAGCGTCTGGAAACTCGCCGACGACGTCAGCAGGCAGGCGCCATAGAGTGAGGACAGCACCAGCGTAAAGTAACGGCTGTCGCTGAAATCGTCCCGCGACAGCAGGATCACCGGCACGGCGAGCGCGAGAAGCACGAACTTGGCTAGCGATGCGGCCGGCGTAACGACGTAGTGACCGGGAAACGGTTCCGCCGCGTAGCCGGTCGCATGCAGCCACAGCGCGGCCATCGCGGCGGTCGCGCCGGCAGTGAGCGCGAGCACAAATGCGCCGCGTGCGCGCGAGCCCGCGATCTCGAGCGCCAGCAACGCCACGATCCCGCCGAGCAGCACGTGCTCCGGCAGCATCGCCGTTAACACAGTCTGCCAGTTCATGGCCGCGCCTCCGCCGCCCTGTCACCCAGCAGCAGCGACTGGTACTGCCGCGCAGCCTGCTCCGTCCTGTGCAGCAGCGGTTGCGGATAGAGCCCGATCGCAAACACCGCGGCGGCGATCGCGATAAGGATCAGCCGCTCGCGATGGCCGAGGTCGGCGAGCGGCTGGTGCCGTGCGTGGGGCGGGCCAAACAGGAACCGTTGCGCGAACCACAGCATGTACCACGCGCCGAGCACGACCCCAAGAACCGCGCTCGCGCTGAGCACGAGCGGCGCGGCGTGACCGTGCTGGAACTGTGGCCACGCGCTGTCGAACGCGCCCATCAGCACCATGAACTCCCCTGTGAACCCGCTGGTGGTCGGCAAACCGACCGCCGCAAGCGTCAGGATCATGAAGAACACCGAGTACACGGGCAGCAGGCGCGCGAGCCCTCCGTACTCCGACAGCTCGCGCGTATGACAGCGCTCGTAGACCATACCGATCATCAGGAACAGGCCTCCGGCGACCAGGCCGTGGCTGACCATCTGGATGATCGCGCCCTGGATCCCGAGCAGGCTCG
>Ga0209415_10000688_pt1 | contig 63235 bp, 51 predicted proteins | sample PeaSoiSIISIP2007_FD_187696 | JGI IMG/M metagenome (GOLD analysis project Ga0209415, IMG submission 187696) | Peat soil microbial communities from Weissenstadt, Germany - SII-SIP-2007 (SPAdes) (version 2) | ecosystem: Environmental > Terrestrial > Soil > Wetlands > Peat | place: Germany...
CTGATTTACGAATTCGGTGAGGAAAGGAGGTCGCGGAGAATCGCCAGAGCCATTGTCCGGTCGCGGCCGATACGATCGACCACGCAACTTGCGGAGATCATATCAGCCGCGGCCCGGCCAATGAATCAAGCGGAAAGGCGAATTCATCCGGCGACCCGAACTTTCCAAGCAATCCGAATCTTCGTAAACCATGAATTGGACGACCTGCGGGAGCTGCTGCGAGCCGCCCCGCAGCTGCTGAAACCGAGCGGAAGGCTGGTAGTGATCAGCTTCCACTCGCTGGAAGACCGGATGGTGAAAGACAGTCTGCGCGAGGGCGCGAAGCAGGGCCAGTACGAAGTGCTGACCAAGAAGCCGGTGACCGCAGGAGAAGAAGAGGTTGATCGCAATCCGCGAGCAAGAAGCGCCAAGCTGCGCGCGGCGGAAAGGGTTTGAGTTCGGCAGAGATAGGGAACATGGAAAGGGAGGACATATGTATACAGGCACATTGATCGACGATCTAATGGCTACCGTAGAGCGAGCTGAGGAGCACGCCTACGTGAACCCGAATTCGCGGGAAGAACGAGCGTACCGCAACACCCCCGCGTCCTCGGTCCTCGAAATGGTTCAGCGGGAACCCAATCTCATCGGAGCGGCATAATGGCGGCAACGGCCACGGCAATGCACGGCGCAGTCCCCGCCGCACGGCGCACGCCGTGCTGGACGGGCACACCGGAAATCTACTTCGCCAAAGCAATCGACAATTCCCGTTTGGTGAAAATAGAGGATCCAAGAAGTGGCCGCGAAAGAAGGCAGTTCGGAATCGCGCTGGCATGCTTGTTTCTTCTGGTCATGACGTATGCTTGGCAGCATTTTCGTGCGATCGAATACGGCTACAAGATCGAGTCGCTGAAAATGCAGCGCGACAGCTTGACGGATGAGAACCGCGCGTTGCGTCTGGAAGAGGCCTCGTTGCGCGATCCGCAAAGAATCGATACGCTGGCGCGCCAGTTGGGATTGCAATCGCCGCAAGCCGGACAAGTCATTCGCCTGGATTCGACCGCGCCGGAATCGGCCGCCCCGGTGATGGCGAGCATGGCGCCGGTTGAGGTTCTTTCAGCGCGATAACGGCTTTCGTGTCCGGCTCGAATAGCCGGTCGCAATACGACATCCTCATGGCGGCTCCGCGAGAATCGGCGGGCCGCCACATTTGTCTAAATCGACAGCAAGACCGATCTGAAAACCGCAAGAGGCCAAGTGGCAACCAGCACAGCGCGCAACAGCACCAATCGCCGGCTCTATCTATTGGGAGCGATGCTTGTGCTGTGGGGCGGCGTTATTTGCCTGCGCCTGGTCTATTTGCAAATCTTCTGCTACGGCCAGTATGAACAGCGCGCCCAGCGCGAGCAACAGCGGACGTTCGAAGTCGCGGCGAGCCGAGGCATCATCTACGACCGCGCGGGACATGAGCTGGCCATGTCTATTTCGGTGGATTCAGCCTTCGCTGTGCCCAGCGAAATCCCCGATCTGCCGGGCACACTCTCGCTCATCGCGCACATCACGCAAGACGATCCGCGGGAACTCCTGGCGCAATGCGAGGGCCACAAGACGTTTTGCTGGCTGGCCCGCAAGGCGGATCCCGAAACCGCCGACCGCATCCGCGCCCTGAATCTGCGCGGCATTCATTTCCTGAAAGAGTCGAAGCGCTTTTATCCCAAGGGCGATTTGGCCGCGCAGGTGATTGGCTACGTCGGCACCGACGGCAAAGGCCTCAGCGGGATCGAGCGCAAGTTCAACGACGAAACCAGCGGCCAGCCCGGGCAGATGATGATCTCGGTGGACGCGCATAAGACTTGGTTCAGCAGCGTCGGGAAAGAATCGGTGCCGGGAGAGAACATTATCCTGACCATCGACCAGCAAATTCAGTACATCGCCGAGCGCGAACTGGACGCGGCCATGCAACAGACGCACGCCGAGAGCGGCACCGTGGTGGTCGAGAACCCTCATACCGGCGAAATCCTGGCGCTGGCCAACCGGCCCACCTTCGATCCTAACGACTCGCGCGAAATCACTTCCAAGAAACTAATCAACCACGCGGTGAGTGATGTCTATGAACCGGGCTCAACCTTCAAACTGGTGACAATCGCGGCCGCTCTTGAAGAGAAGCTCACTCGGCCAGACGAAGTAGTCGACTGCCAGATGGGCTCGATCGTCTTCAACGGCATGCGCATTCGCGACAGCAAGCCGCATGGGCTGCTCTCGGTTGGCGATGTTCTGGCCGAGTCGAGCGATGTGGGGGCGATCAAGATCGGCATGCGGCTGGGAAACGACCGCTTCTACAAATACATTCACGAGTTTGGCTTCGGCCAGCGGACCGGCATCGAGCTTCCGCACGAAACGCGGGGACTCAGCGAGACCCCCATCCATTGGTCGAGAGTCTCCATCGCCGCTATCTCCATGGGGCAGGAAATTGGCATTACGCCGCTGCAGTTGGTGGGATTGATCTCCACCATGGCGAACGACGGCGTGCGTGTGCCGCCCCGGATCGTGGCGGCAACCACGGAACCCCCGAATGCTCCCCAGTTGACCGCACTTCATCCCGTCGAGCAGCGGCGGGTGATTTCTCAGCTCACCGCGGCCGAGATGCGGCAAATGATGCAAGGCGTTGTGTTGCACGGCACGGGCAGGAAGGCGCTGCTCGAAGGCTACAGTTCCGCCGGCAAGACGGGCACCGCGCAAAAAGAGGATCCTGACACCAAAGCCTATTCCCGCACCAAATACGTCGCCACGTTCGCAGGCTTCGCGCCCGTGAACAATCCCGCGATCACCGTGGCTGTGATCCTCGATTCCGCGGTTGGCTTGCATCAGGGAGGCCAGATTTGCGCCCCGGTTTTCCAGCGCATCGCCCAGCAGGTGTTGGAATATCTGCACGTCCCGCACGACGTCGAACTGCCCAAGAGCCGTCAGCTGCTGCTGGCGCAGAGCAAGGTGAAGGAGCAGGACCTCTCCGAGGGATCGCCTGATCATCCCGGCGAAACGCTGGATTCCACGGAAGCGGCCACCTCGGATTCGCTGCCGGCTGAGGCTCCCGTGCCTACTCAGCCGATGGCAGGCGACGCCAACGGCATAGTGCCCGCAGCCATGCGCGAGCGCGCGCCGAGCCCACCGGCGCCCACTCCACAACCCTCGCCCGCAACCACCGCGAAACTGGAGCCGGCAACGCCTGCGCGCCTTCCCAACACCGGCACGGTGGTCCTCGATGTCGAGCAGGGAGGGATCGTGGTGCCATCGTTCCTGGGCAAGAGTGTGCGCGCGACCGCGGAAATCGCCGAGCAGAACGGTCTGAATGTGGATGCCGTGGGCAGCGGTGTGGCGCGACAACAGTTGCCCCCGCCGGGTGCGCACGTGGCGACCGGATCGACGGTGACGGTGACGTTCGGCCGCTAAACAGTGGCCGTCTGTGTCGAAGCGCCTTTCTTACCACCAGAAGCCCGACCGCCGCTACCATAGAATCAAGCCAATGAAGATGACTTTCCAGCAGCTGCTCGACGGTGGCGAAATCCTGGAGCGAATCGGCAACCCAACCGTCAGCGGATTGGAATACGACTCGCGGCAACTCAAGCCGGGTGACGTGTTCGTCGCCATACGTGGCGAATCGACCGACGGCAACAAATTCATTGACAAGGCCATCGCCGCTGGAGCCGTCGCGGTGGTTAGCGATTCGCCGAAAGAGATTCCCCGCGCGGGCGTCGCATGGGCCAAGGTGCTCCACGGCCGCAGCGCCCTAGCTCGCCTGAGCGCCAACTTCTATCGCCGTCCCGCCGAAAAGTTGGCCATGACTGGCGTGACTGGCACAAACGGTAAGAGCACCACGGCCTTTCTCGTCGAAGCCATCCTCGCCGCCGCCGGACGCAAGAGCGCACTGGTCGGCACCATCGAATATCACGTTGCCGGAAAAATCCTGCCCGCACCCCACACCACGCCCGAGTCGCTCGACCTGAATCGCCTGCTGGCGCAGGCTTTGAGCGAAGGCGCGACCGAGGCGGTGATGGAAGTCTCCTCGCACGCCCTGGCCCAACAGCGAGTGTACGGAATCCCCTATGACGTCGCCATCTTCACAAATCTAACTCGCGATCATCTCGACTATCACAACACCATGGAGGAATATTTCGCCGCCAAGCAGACGTTATTCGAAGGCTGCGGCACGGACGCGCCCCGCGCCGCCGTGCTGAATGCCGACGACGAAGGCGGCCAAAGACTCATCAAGGTCAGCAAAATGCGCAGCGCGGAGGTCCTGACCTACGGTCTTGCGAAAGCTGACTTCCACGCCGAGAAGGTTGACATCACGCCGCGCGGCACCAGATTTGACTTGGTAACTCCGCAGGGAACCATCCCGCTTTTTTCTCCCTTGATCGGCAAAGTGAATGTGTACAACATTTTGGCCGCGGCCGGCGCCACTTACGCGCGGAAAGTCGACGCGGAAGCCATCGCGCACGGCGTAGGCGCGCTCACTCGCGTCCCCGGCCGCTTCGAACGCGTAGACTGCAAGCAGCCCTTCACGCTGGTGGTTGACTACGCCCACACCGACGACGCACTGCGCAATCTCACCGCGCTGGCACGCGAGTTCGTTCAGCGCGCCGGCCAAAAAGGCCGCGTGATCACCGTCTTCGGATGCGGCGGCGATCGCGACCGCGCCAAGCGCCCTCTCATGGGCGAAGCCGCCGGCCGAGGGAGTGATTTCGTGGTGCTTACCTCCGACAACCCGCGCAGCGAGGACCCGCTCGCGATCATAAACGACGCCATGGTCGGCCTGCAGCGCTCCGGGGCGAAGTACAAAGTTGAACCGGACCGCCGTGCGGCGATCGCCGCGGCCATCCACGAAACCGCGCCTGGCGACATCGTATTGCTGGCGGGCAAAGGCCATGAAAAGGTGCAGGTCACGCGCGAGGGGATGATTCCTTTCGACGATGTGCAGGTCGCCCGCCAGGTTCTAAGCGAAGCCGGCTATGAATGTGAGGCCACCAGCGCGGCTGCGGAGAAAAGTCTATGAAGCTGCCGCTGGCGCGCGTTGCCGAATTCCTTTCCGCGACGGGCGAATTCGAGCACAAGGTGGTGGCTCAGGGTTACTCCATAGACTCGCGCACCATTCAGCCCGGCGAAATGTTCTTTGCGGTGAAGGGTGACCGCATGGACGGCCACGATTTCGTCGAACAGGCTCTTGAAAAAGGGGCCGTGGCGGCGGCAGTTCGCAGAGATCAGCTTGCCCGCTATCCGGTGAAAACGCGGCTGCTCGCCGTGGAAGACACTTTGGTCGCGTTGCAGACTCTGGCTACTGCGGTGCGCCGCCTATGGGCCAAGCCGCTCATCGGGGTGACCGGTTCCACCGGCAAGACCACAACCAAAGAAGCCATCGCTCACGTGCTCTCCACCCGCTTCCGCGTGCTGAAGTCCGAAGGCAATTTCAATAATCATTTCGGACTGCCCCTGATGCTGTTGAAGCTTGAAGCCGGGCACGAAGTCGCCGTCATCGAGATGGGCATGTCGCACGCCGGCGAGATCGCCGCGCTGGCCAAAATCGCGCAGCCCGAAATCGGCGTGGTAACGAACGTTGCTCCGGTGCACTTGGAATTTTTCAACTCAGTCGCCGATATCGCGCGAGCGAAATACGAATTGATCGAGTCATTGCCGGCGGGCGGTACCGCCATCCTCAACGCTGATGACGAGTACGTTTCACAGTTCGGCCGCGACTTCCGCGGCAAGGTAGTTTTATATGGACTGAACGCTTCCGCCGACGTCCGTGCGGAGAACGTTCGATCCCGCGGCTGGGAAGGGTCGACCTTCGATGTCATCGTCGAGAGCTGCCGTGAGCCCGCCGTGCTGCCCTTAATGGGCCCGCACAACATCCACAACGCGCTCGCGGCGGTGGCGGCCGGCCTCGAACGCGGCCTCAATCCTTCCGAAGCGGTGCATGCGCTGGCTTCGCTCGCCCCCGCCGATAAACGCGGGCAGGTCGTCAAACTGGGTAACATCACGGTCATCAACGATTGTTACAATTCAAATCCGAAAGCTTTAAACGCCATGATCGACGCTCTGGCGGTGGTGCCTGCCAAGCGGAGGATCGTCGTCGCGGGCGCGATGCTGGAACTTGGTGAGACCGGGGAAGCTCTGCACCGGCAGTCCGGTGAGCATGCCGCCAGCAAGAAAATAGACGCTTTGCTGGGCGTGCGCGGTCAGGCGGAAGCCATGGTGGAGGCGGCAAGAGAAGCGGGCATGCGAGCCGAGTTCGTCGCCACTCCCGAGGAAGCCGGCGAGTGGCTGTTACGCGAAAGCCGCGATGGCGACGCGGTGCTGCTGAAAGCATCCCGTGGCGTGAAACTGGAGAAAGCCCTCGAAATCTGGAAAGCGCGTCTAAGTGGTGGGCAGAACTAGCGCGAGAAGTTCACGGAGGCTGATTGCTTTATTGGCTGCTCTACCTGAAGCTGTTCCATTACTTTCCGCCGTTCCGGATTTTTCGCTACCTGACCTTCCGCACTGCGTTCGCCAGCCTGACCGCGCTGTTCACGGGCTTGGTGATTGGCCCGCTGGTCATCAGCCGCCTGCGCGAATTTCAAATCGGCCAGTACATCCGCGAAGAAGGCCCTAAAGCCCATCAGAAAAAAGCCGGCACCCCCACGATGGGCGGCTTGCTGATCGTCATTTCCATCGTCGTTCCCACCTTATTGTGGGCGGACCTGAGCAACCGCTTCGTGTGGATTGCCGTGCTGGCGACCTGCGGCTTTGCGGCCATCGGGTTTTCCGACGACTACACCAAGGTGGTGCATCGCAGAAATCTCGGCCTCACGGGCAAGGCCAAGATCGGATTGCAAATCGCCGTCAGCCTGCTGGTGGCAGTGGCGCTGATCGCCATGCAAAACCGCGGCATTTACTCCACCCGCCTACTGGTGCCGTTTTTCAAGCAATTCCGCCCAAACCTGATCATCGACAGTTTGCGAACCAACCCTCATCTCTGGCCGCTGGCGTTTCTTCCTTTCGTTTTTTTTGTCGGACTTATCATCGTGGGGTCCAGCAATGCGGTAAACCTTACCGATGGCTTGGACGGCCTCGCCATTGGCTGCACCGTGATCGCCGCCGGTGCGCTCGCGGTGCTGACCTACGTCAGCGGCCATGCCACTTTCGCCACTTACCTCGACCTGCCGCGCATGCCGCAAGTCGGCGAGTTGACGGTTTTTTGCGGCGCCATGGTCGGCGCCGCCATCGGCTTCCTCTGGTACAACGCCCATCCCGCCGAGGTTTTCATGGGCGATGTAGGTTCGCTCGCCTTGGGCGGCGCAATCGGCACGGTTGCCGTGATGATCAAACAGGAGTTACTGTTACCTTTTATCGGCGGCGTGTTCGTCATCGAGGCCCTGTCCGTGATCCTGCAGGTGGGCTCTTACAAGCTCCGCAAAAAGCGCATCTTCAAAATGGCTCCGCTGCATCATCATTTTGAGTTGCTGGGGTGGTCGGAGTCGAAGATTATCGTGCGCTTTTGGATCGCGTCACTGGTGTTCGCTTTATTCGCGCTGACCACGCTGAAATTGAGATAGAACTGTTATCTAAAGAGATTTAGCTAAGTGCTAATAGCTAGCAGCTAAAGGCTGTTTTTTGGACCTGAACAACAAACGCGTGCTGGTTGTCGGCCTCGGCAAGTCCGGGGTTGCCTCTGCCTTGTTTCTAAAAGCGCGCGGCGCCCGCGTAACCGTCTCCGACACCAAGCCGCAAGACCAGTTGGGGCAGGAGATTCCGTTGCTGCTGGACCACGGCATCGCGGTCGAAACCGGCGGCCATGGCGATAGAACATTCCAAGGCCAGGACTTGATCGTGGTGAGCCCGGGCGTGCCCGCGGACGCGCCGGTGCTGGTGCAAGCTCGCGCCCTCGGCGAAAAAGTGATCGGAGAAATCGAGCTGGCCTCGCAGTTCTTGCCCGGCAACATCGTCGCCATCACCGGATCGAATGGCAAAACCACCACCACGACTCTGGTCGGCGAAATCGTTGCGGCCAGCGGCTTCTCGACGGTGGTGGGCGGCAACATCGGCACTCCGGCCATCTCCCTGATCGAACCCGCAACGCCGGAGACAGTCGTCGTCCTGGAAGTTTCCAGCTTCCAGCTCGAAACCATCCAAACCTTCCATCCGAAAATTGCGGTTGTTCTGAACGTCACCCCCGATCACCTCGACCGGCATCATAGTTTCGCGGCCTATGTGGATGCCAAGGCCCGCATTTTCGAGAATCAGCGGCCGGAGGACTTTGCTGTGCTGAACGCCGATGACGCAACTTGCGTCGGGCTCGTGTCCCGTACCAAAGCCCAGGTTTTCTGGTTCAGCCGCGAACAGGAGGTGACGCAGGGAGCCTATGTGAACGAAGGCCGAGTCCTATTCCGTCGCGCCAGCCAGTCGCACGAGATCATGCTGGTTTCCGAGATTCCGTTGAAGGGCTCGCACAACGTGGAAAACGTGCTGGCCGGGGTTTGCGCGGGAGCGTTGCTGGGATGCGCGCCGGAAAAGATTCGTCATGCCGTCCGCAACTTCAAGGCCGTCGAACATCGGCTGGAGTACGTCGCCACCATCCGTGGCGTGGAGTACTACAACGATTCCAAGGCCACCAACGTTGACGCCACCATCAAAGCGCTCGAATCTTTCCCGGCGAATATTCACCTCATCCTCGGTGGCAAGGACAAAGACAGCGACTACACCGTCTTGAACGATTTGCTGCGGCAGCGCGTCAAGCGGGTTTATACGATCGGCGCCGCAGCCAAGAAAATCGAATCTCAAATTGAAGGTGCCGCCGAGATCGTTCACGCCGAGACTTTGGAATCGGCCATCAAGCGCGCCGCCGCCAACGCTCAGGAGGGTGACGTTGTGCTCCTGGCCCCCGCCTGCGCCAGCTTCGACCAGTTTCGCAACTACGAGCACCGCGGCAAGACTTTCAAGGAAGTTGTCCAAACACTTTCGTCGGAAAAGTAGCCGCCAAGTCAAGTCAACTTTCGTGGAATTACTCCTATACGAAAGTATCCATCCCCGGCCGCTCCCAAACCCAATCTCCTCAATAGCTATCTCCTTATCTTCAACCACATAGGCTTCAGATCTCGTGCTTTTCCACAATGTTCCGCGTGGAACACTTCCCGGTTTGTCCGGCCTGTTGCCCCGAACCAAATCCAGCAACGATCAAAAATCGAAAGTCGCCACTTCCTATTCCTCATTCTTGCACGCTTCGTGTTGAAATGACCCTTCCATGGCAAAGCGTGTCAGCGTCGATGGCTGGTTGTTCACGGTAACTCTGTTGCTCGTATTCGTCGGACTGGTCATGGTCTTCAGCGCCTCCGCCGTCATGGCCAAGGACCGTTACGGCTCTGGCTACTATTTTCTTCTGCGGCAAATGGTTTGGGCGGTCGGCGGCATCATCGCCATGGTCGTCGCCATGAAGGTGGATTACCGCCGCTACAAGCATCCGGCCGTGGTTTTCATTGCGCTCGGCCTCACTACATTTCTTCTGATTTCTGTTTTCTTTCTCGATCGCTCCCACCACACCCATCGTTGGATCCACGGCGCCGGACTTTCTTTCCAGCCGTCGGAGCTGGCCAAGCCGGTGCTGATTCTTTTTCTCGCGTTCTTTCTTGAGAGCCGCGCCAAGTCCATGAATGACTGGCGCAACACCCTGTTACCCGCGATCATTCCCACGGCGGTTTTCCTGGGACTGATTGTGGCGCAGCCGGATTTGGGCACCGCCATTGCCTGCGCCGCCATCACCACCTGCATCCTGTTTGCCGCTGGGCTCGACCTGCGCTATCTCGCCTGCGGTTTTGCCGCGTCGCTCGTGCCGCTCTACTTTCTGATCTTCGACGTCAAGTATCGCCGCGACCGCATCCTCGCCTTCATCAATCCGTTTTCCGATCCGCAGCGCGCCGGCTTCCATATCATTCAGTCGCTCATCGCGGTGAGCACCGGCGGTATCACTGGCGTGGGCCTGATGGAAGGCAAGCAAAAACTTTTCTACCTTCCCGAACCGCACACCGACTTTATTTTCTCGGTGATCTGCGAGGAGCTGGGGCTGGTCGGCGCAATCGTGATCGTCGCTCTGTTCGCTATTTTTCTCTGGCGCGGAGTCCGCACCGGCCTTCGCACGCAGGACATGTTTGGACGATTTCTCGCCGTCGGCATTACCAGCATGATTGTGGTGCAGGCATTCATCAACATCAGCGTGGTGCTCGGCCTCATGCCGACCAAGGGAATCCCGCTGCCCTTTGTCTCCTACGGAGGGTCGTCGCTGTTTCTTACTTTGGCTTGCGTCGGTGTGCTGCTGAACATCAGCAAGCAAGCCGAGTGATTTCCCCTGTGTCCTCTGCTCTCGAGAAAGGGCACGAACCACAGGGCGACACAGAGGGCGCAAGGGTCTTTCCGCGGACGTGGTTTATAGTCACTGCATGCGTGCCATTCTGGCGGGAGGCGGGACCGGCGGACATGTGATTCCGGCGCTCGCCATCGCGCACGAGCTTCAAGAAAGCTACGCTGCCGAGGTGCTGTTCATCGGTACGGCGCGCGGCATAGAGAACCGTCTGGTTCCCGCCGCGGGTTATCCCCTGCAATTGATCGAGGTGGGCGCGCTCAACCGCGTAAGCCTGGCCACGCGCTTGAAGACTGCTTTCGGGCTGCCGCGGGCAGTATTCGCCGCGCGCAAAATCCTCTCTGAGTTCGCCCCCGACGTCGTGATCGGAGTGGGCGGATACGCCTCGGGGCCGGCGATGCTGGCGGCCATTGTGAAGGGAATTCCCACGCTGGCCTTTGAGCCCAACGTCGTGCCGGGCTTCGCCAATCGCATCGTGGCACGATGGGTTTCAGCCGCGGCGGTGCATTTCGAGGAGACGGCAGGGTATTTTCGCCGTGCGAAAGTCACCGGCGTGCCCGTGCGCAAGGCGTTTTTCGAGATTGCCGAGAAAGTTTCGGTTGAAGGTAAGCCCACGTTGCTGGTCTTCGGCGGCAGCCAGGGAGCGCACGCGATCAATCAGGCGATGACGCAATGCTTGCCGGAGTTGCTGAAGCAGTTACCGGGCATTCATATCATCCATCAGACCGGCGAGCGCGATTACAATGACGCGCGAGCGGCCTACGAGCGGGCCGGCGCATCGGCGGAGGTCTCCGCATTCATCAACGACATGCCGGGTTACTTTGCGCGGGCGGATTTGCTGTTGTGCCGCTCGGGAGCGAGCACGGTTGCCGAAGTCGCCGCGGCCGGGAAGCCGGCGATTTTCGTGCCTTTTCCGCGCGCCGCGGACGACCATCAGCGCGTGAATGCGCAGGCGCTGGAGCGCGCCGGCGCGGCGGTGGTGTTGGAAGAAACTAGGCTGGACGAGGTCTGGCTGGTGGAAACTGTGAGCACACTGCTGGGAGATTCGCCGCGGCTGCGGCGGATGAGCCAAGCGGCGCGGAGTCTGTCGCATCCCAACGCGGCGCGGGATATTGGGGCGATGGCGGCCGAGTTGGCGGGGATTGAGGGATCGGGCGGGCACGTCGCCCGTCCGCTTGACCCGACATGACGAACAAGAAGCAAGTCCTTCGACTCCGCATACCGGTTCGCAGAGCGAATCGATCTGCTACGCTCAAGATGACAAAATAAATGTTTGCGAAGATTCAGCGCGTTCATTTCGTGGGCATCGGGGGCATCGGCATGAGCGGGATTGCCGAGGTGCTGCTGAATCTCGGCTACAAGATTTCGGGGTCTGACCTGAAAAGCTCTGGCGTCACGCAGCGTCTCGCGGGGCTAGGCGCCATCACTTTCGAAGGCCATCGGGCGGAGAACATCGCTGGGGCCGAAGTCGTCGTCACAAGCTCCGCAATTGCGCTCGATAATCCCGAGGTGGGCGAAGCACGCAAGTTGCATATCCCGGTGATTCCTCGCGCCGAAATGCTGGCTGAGCTGATGCGGCTGAAATACGGCATCGCCATCGCTGGCATGCATGGCAAGACCACAACGACCTCCATGGTGGCCGCGGTGCTGGCGGCGGGTGGGCTTGACCCTACCGTGGTTGTGGGCGGGCGAGTCGATGCCATGGGGTCGAATGCGCGGCTGGGGAAATCGCAGTATCTGGTGGCTGAAGCCGACGAAAGCGACCGCTCGTTCCTGAAACTCTCGCCCATTCTTTCCGTGGTCACCAACATCGACCGCGAGCACATGGACTGCTATCGCAACATGCGCGACGTCAAGCAGGCGTTCCTGGATTTCATGGATCGCGTACCGTTCTACGGAATTGTTGTCGCCTGCCATGACGATCCGATTCTGCGGCGGCTGTTGCCGCGGGTGCAGCGCAGGGTGCTCACTTATGGAACCAGGCGCGGTTCGGATTTCCATGTTAAGCCGGGAGACGCTGTCTTCGATACCGCAGAGGGCCGCCCGGTTACTACTTTCGGGGTAACCTATCGTGAAAAAAACCTGGGCGAATTCCTTCTGCATGTCCCGGGAGCGCATAACGTACTCAATGCCACGGCCGCGATTGCGGTGGGCATGGGGCTGGACGTTCCGGTCGAACAGATTCGCAGCGCCTTGCAGAGCTTTCGCGGCGTCGATCGCAGGTTCCAGCTGCGCGGCAAAGCCGCCGGGGTGAGCGTGATCGACGACTATGGGCACCATCCTACCGAGATTCGCGCCACGCTGGCCGCCGCTCGGCAATGCGGCTTTAAGAAGATTCATGTGGTATTTCAGCCGCATCGTTACACCCGCACGCGCGATTTACTGGATGAATTCACGACCGCCTTTGCGAACGCGGATTCCTTGTTTGTGCTGGATATTTATGCGGCCAGCGAGCAGCCGATTGAAGGAATTACCGGCGAGGTTCTGGCGGGTCGAATTCAAGGCGCGAAGTATGTCGCGGGATTCCCGGTGGTGGTGGCCGCGGTTTCCGCCGCCGCTGCGCCCGGCGATATGATTCTGACGTTGGGAGCCGGCAGCGTGTCGCAACTCGGGCCGATGATACTTGAGAAACTCGAGGCTAAGGCTGCGGCACCCCATTACGTTGAAGCGGTTTGAACCGAGCGGGAGACTTCGCGCCCGTGCGGGATCGGGAGTCACGCTTGCGTTGCTGATCGGCCAGGCCAAAGCGGTCCCTGATACGAACCTGTCTTCCGGCGGGCATTGTTTTGACGGGAGCTGCCGCGCTGTGGAAAACGCGGAATTTTTCTCTATCTCCCATAGAAAAAAGCAGTTATAGTAATCCTGCTCTCGATTCACCACGACAACTGACCTGAGTTGATGGTACGGAGAAGCGGTTCCTCCATCTCGCAGGAAGAGTTGTATTCGGCGGCTGACGACGCGGCGCGCGAGGAATTGGACGACGCGCGCTTGCTCGACCTGGACGCGGGTGATGAGTCGCCTTTTCTGCGCGGACAAAAGCGTATCCCCGTCCGCCGCGGATCTCTGCCGAAGAAAACTGCCAGCCGCCTGACTTGGGGCGCTATTGCGCTAAGCCTCGCTTTCTTGTGCTGCCTGGGAGTCGCCGCGCTCTACCACTACGGCGAACATTCATGGCGCTTCCGCGTCGAGTCGAGCGACGACATTCAAGTCGCCGGCTTGGACAACGTGACCCGGTCGCAAGTGATGGAAGTGATGGGCGCCGACATCGGCCGCAACATTTTTTTTATTCCGCTGGACGAGCGCGAGAAACAGCTGGAGCAGATTCCATGGGTGGAGTCCGCGAGCGTGATGCGCTTTGTGCCCAACCGCCTGCGCGTGGAAATCCACGAACGCACGCCGGTGGGCTTTGCCCGCGTCGGCTCCAGAATTCTGCTGATCGACGGCAGCGGCACCCTCATGGAACTGCCGGTTTCCGGCAACAGGAAATATTCCTTTCCGGTAATTCTCGGGACCAATCCAGGCGAACCGCAGTCCACGCGCTCGGCGCGCATGAAGATTTACACCGACTTGACCAGCCAGCTCGATTCCGGTGGGGCGCACTATTCGCAGGACTTGAGCGAAGTGGATTTGTCCGATCCAGACGACGTGAAAGTGCTGGCCAACGATCCAAAGGGCGAGGTGCTGGTGCACCTGGGGTCGTCCAACTATCTCGAGCGCTACAAAGTGTATGTAAGCCATCTGCAGCAGTGGCGGCAGCAATTTGACAAACTGGAGTCGGTGGATCTGCGCTACGACCGGCAGGTGATTGTGAATCCGGATTTGGGCGGGGCGGTGAAGGAGCCTCCGCTTTCGCTTTCCGCAGTCAAGTCGGCGATGGCGGCTGGGGTGAAGTCCGCGGCGCTGTTGAGGCGCGAGAGATTGCCGGCGAAATCCGCCACAAGCCTGGCGCCGTCGACGTTGGAGAAGCCGCTGGCCAAGGCGCCGGCAAAGGTCCAGCCGGCGAAATCCTACCGAAAACCGCCGGCTGCAACCAAAAAGGTGAGTGCGGAGCCGGCGAAGAACGTCACCAAGCAAGCTCCACCAAAGTTACAACCGGCAGCCCAGAAAGCGAATGCGCCCTTGGCTGCGCCAGCACGCTCGGCCGGCATCACGAGCAAGAAAAAACCAAGCCCGGCAATCGCCAAGGGTCAGGAACAACCATGAGCAGGGGAAATCAGCAGGGGAACTTATTGACGGCTATTGATGTGGGCAGCGCCAAGACTTGCGTGCTGGTGGCGGAGATTACAGATGGCGGCCTGCGTTATCGCGGCCACGGGACGGCCGAGTCGAAAGGCTCGCGCAAGGGCGTGATCGTGGAGCTGGACAAGGCCATCGTTTCCATCCAGAAAGCGGTGGAACAAGCGGAGGACGTTTGCGGCGCGCCCATTGAACATGCGTTGCTGGGGGTGGCGGGGCCGCACATGCGCGGAGTGAATACGCACGGGGGAATCACCTTCGGCAATCGGAGCCGCGAGATCGGCCGCGACGAAATCCGCATGGCGGTGGATAAAGCGCGCGCCATTCCGCTGCCCGCCGATCGCGAGATTTTGCACCTGCTTCCGCAGGAATTCATTCTGGACGAGCAGAGCGGAGTACGCGATCCGCTGGGCATGACGGCGACGCGAATGGAAGTGCGCGTACACATGGTCACGGCGGCGGCCAGTGCCACGCAGAACGTGATTACTGCGGTGAACCGCGCGGGCGTCCATGTCGATGACACCGTATTCGAGCCGCTGGCGGCAGCGGATTCCGTTCTTCGCGCCGATGAACGGGAACTCGGAGTTTGCCTGGCAGAAATGGGCGCGGGTTCCACCAGCTTGATTGTGTTTCAAGATGGAGCCGTGGCGCATACCGGCGTCGTCCCGATCGGCGGCGACCATTTCACCAGCGACCTTTCGGTCGGCTTGTGCACGCCAGTGAGCGAAGCGGAAAGAATCAAGAAAGTTTATGGCAACGCGGTCGTGACTTTGATTCCGGAAGGCAACGAGGTGGAAGTGCCTTCGGTCGGCGACCGGCCTTCGCGGCTAATTTCGCAACGCATGGTGGGGGAGATCCTGGGACCGCGGGCGCGCGAGCTATTCGAGTTGCTACGCGACAATTTGCGGCACGCGGGCATGTTGGATCTGTGCGCCGGCGGAGTGGTGCTGAGCGGCGGGGCTTCGCGCTTGCCGGGGACCTTGGATATTGCGGAATCGGTGTTGCGGCGGCCGGTGCGGCTATCGTGGCCTGCGCCGCTGGCGAAGATGCCGTCCACATTGGCCGAGCCAGAGTTTGCGACGGTGCTGGGCATGGCGTTCTACGGGCACCGGGCGCGGATTGCGCGCGGGATGCAGGAAGAGCGGTGGGGCTCGAAATTAAAGGCAATGTTTGTGGGCAAGGGCGCGTGATGGCCCGTGGGGTTGGCAAGACGTAGCAAGCTACGTCTCTACGGATTAGACAACAAGGTCAGCAAGCAAATTCAATTTATGGCGGCGCACATGAAAAAAGAGACTGACATTCGCATCAGCTTTAACGAAGAAGCTCGCAACGATGCCAAGATCAAGGTGATTGGGGTTGGCGGCGGCGGCGGCAACGCGGTGAACCGCATGATCGACGCCGGACTCGAAGGCATTGAGTTCGTGGCCGCCAACACCGACTTGCAGGCGCTGCGCATGTCGCGCGCGCCCATGAAGATCCAGCTTGGCGTCAAGCTGACCAACGGCCTGGGCGCGGGCGCCAGCCCGGAGATTGGGCGCAAGGCCGCGCTGGAGGACTCGGACAAGATCATTGAAGCGCTGGAAGGCGCGGATATGGTTTTCGTCACCACCGGCCTGGGCGGCGGCACCGGAACTGGCGCCGCGCCGATCATTGCTTCGCTGGCAAGCGAAATGGGCGCACTCACCGTGGCGGTCGTCACCAAGCCGTTCGCTTTTGAAGGCAAGCGGCGCATGCAGCAGGCGGAGCGCGGCGTCTCCGAGCTGATGGAATCGGTGGACACCACCATTGTGATTCCCAACGAAAAACTATTGGCGGTTGCGCAGGACGCGGGATTCTTTGAGTCCTTCCGCGTGGCCGACGACATTCTGCGGCAAGGCGTGCAGGGAATTTCCGACATCATCACGATTCCGGGGATCATCAACCGCGACTTCGCCGACGTGAAAGCGATCATGGCGGGCATGGGTTACGCTGTGATGGGTACGGCCACGGCCAACGGCACGCGGCGCGCGATTGAGGCTGCGCAGAAAGCCATTGCTTCTCCGTTGCTGGAGGCGGGGGCTATTGATGGGGCTCGCGGGATTCTAATCAACATCACGGGGTCGGCGTCGCTTAAGCTTGCCGAAGTGCAGGAGGCTTGCACCATTATTCAAAGCGCGGCGCATGAAGACGCCAACATTATCTTCGGCGCGGTCCTGGACGAGAAGATGAAGGACACGGTGAAGATTACCGTCATCGCGACGGGCTTCAAAGATGGGGATGTGGTGCGGCGACGGCGCGAGGAAACGCATGCCAGCTTTACGATTTCGCGGGATAGCGCCTCGCGGAGCGGCGTCATGCAGGAGAGTGACGATTTCGCCGAGCCGGTGGCTGAGCCGGAGCCGCCCGCGCCGCCACGCGTGATGGAACAAGCGACGGCGCAGCAAACGGCGGAAGTAGTTTCAGTCGATACCGTGCGCGAGGCGATGATTGCCAACTTCGAGCAGGAAGATTTGGATGTGCCGGCGTTTCTGCGGAAGCGTGGCGAGGTGATTTAAATTTTGCAGCTTGTCGTTGCGAGGGCCGGTTTGTGCGCGAGGATTTGCTTTATCCTGACTCCGAACAGAAGCAGATTCCTCGCTCGTTCTCGCCGAGCAAGCTCGGCTTCGTCCGGCTCGGAATGACAACTCGAAATGCACGCCGCCTAGCTGAACACCACCGTTTTCTTTCCATACAGCAACACGCGGTTGTCGACGTGCCAGCGCACAGCGCGCGAGAGCACGACTTTCTCCAGGTCGCGGCCTTTCTGCAGCAGATCGTCGAGCGAGTCGCGATGCGAGATGCGGACTACGTCTTGTTCAATGATGGGGCCGTCGTCGAGCTCTTCGGTGACGTAGTGGCTGGTGGCGCCAATCAGCTTTACTCCGCGCTCGAAGGCTTGATGGTAAGGCTTGGCGCCGACGAACGCCGGCAAGAACGAATGATGGATGTTGATGATGCGATGCGGGTACTCGGCGACGAAGCCGTCGGAAAGAATCTGCATGTAGCGCGCCAGCACGATGAAATCTGGAGAATGCGGCCGCAACAGTTGCAGGATTTTCTGCTCCCCTTCAAGCTTGTTTTCTTTCTCCACCGGCACCAAGAAAAAAGGAATGCGGTAGAACTCCGCGATGGGCTGAGTATCTGGATGATTGGAAATGATCGCGGGAATGTCGCAGGCCAGCTCGCCGCTTTGATGGCGATAGAGCAAGTCCACCAGGCAATGATCGTATTTCGAAACCAGAATCGCCATCTTCGGGCGGTAGCTGGACTGCGCCAGCCGCCACGTCATATTGAACTTTTTCGCGATGGGAGCGAAGTGTTTAGTGAAGTTGGCCAGGTCGATATCGAATTGGGCGGGATCGAATTCCACCCGCATCAAGAAAAGATTCGAGGTTTCGTCGCCGTGTTCGTCGGCGTGCAGAATGTTGCCGCCGTGGCGGAAGACGAAATCGGCAATGGTCGCGACCAAACCCTTTTGGTCGGGACAGGTGATGAGCAGGATGGCGGTGTTTTTCATGCGTGATCGAAATTGCTCTTTGCGTGGACTCGCTACATCATACCGATTGCGGGGCGCGGAGCAAGTTCTTGCCTGAGGCTACGTGATGTCCGCGTACGACGACGAAAAAAAGTCTGGACCCTTGAAAAACTTCTCATAACATTCCAGGCACAGCCACTCGCGGCCATTGGTGTAGCCGGTTCCGTGGGCCGGGTCATCCGCGGACTCGAACAAATCCCAGCGGCACACGGCGCAGTGATCTTTTTTCCAGACTCCCTTGACCACTTCGAAGTTCGCCGCATCCTCAGCGAGACTCAGGTCGAAGGAAATAGAACCGCGCGTGCGCTCGACCACGATATCCCGAGGCGTCCAGGAGCGCTGGTTCCAATGCCAGGAATGCTCACGGTAGCGCGCCACCAAGTCCCGAATGTAGTCGGCGTTCCACGGGCTGCCGTGAATAACAATCGTATCCTTGGAAGTGGGCGAAGATTTCCTGCCCAGAACGGCGTAGGTCCGTGGGCTAGGCTCGGCACTTGGCACTTTTTCCACTCCGAGCCGCAGCCTTTCGAGATCCGCTCCGCGCTGGATTAGAAGCTGCGCGGCGGGGTGCTTGTTTTCGCGAAGCAGGGCCAGCAGCAAATGCTCGGTTCCAATGTGACGGTCATTTAGACGGTCCGCTTCCTCGGCGGCGAACATCAGCACGCGCTTGCTCTCGTCGCTCAAGGGCAGGTCCACCGATGTCGGGACCTTTTCCCTGATGACGGTGTGCGCGACCACTTCCTGGTGGATGGAATTGTAGGTAACGTTAGGCAGCAGGCGGCTGAATAGAGCCTTTTCTTCTCGCAACAGGCCCAGCAACAAGTGCTCAGTTTCGATGCAAATCGACCCGAACTCGCTGGCCTCGTAGCGGGCGAAGAAAATGGTTCGGCGAGCCTTTTCGGTGTAGCGCTCAAACATCTCTCACTCCACAGGGAGATTTGTCGTCCCCTGTTATCCCATGCCGAGTTCGTCGGGCGATTCTAGCGGCGTGCCGCAGCGGCGGCAGATGACCGCCGAGCAATCGCCGCAGGTGAGCGGGTCGGTGATTTCCTCGGCGCAGCGCGGGCAGTATAGCGGGTCGGGCTTGGGCTGCGGCGAGGGTTGCGGGGCGGCATCCATTTGGATGGCAAATGTAGCATGGCGCGAGCGGGGCCGTCGCTTCGCGACGAATATGTGGAGCGGACACTCCTGTCCGCTACCTTTGGAGTTGGCGTTTCTTGATCACCGGGCGTCCTGCCACGGGCTCCTGGGACGAAAGCTCCCACGCCAAAGTCAAAAGCAGCGGACAGGAGTGTCCGCTCCACACGCTACAATTAGGGCGATGGCCGACAAGCCGCTTACTCCCGACGAGAAATTGCAGCGCGAATTCAATCGCTGGGCCGAGGCTGGGGATGGCGAGAAGATGGAGCGGCATCATCTCGACATCACCGAGAAGACGATTCGGCTGATGGACCTGCGTCCCGGCGAGCGCGTGCTCGACCTGGGATGCGGCGCGGGCTGGGCTACGCGCCTCTTGGCGCGGCTGGTGGCGGATGGGCCGGAGGGATTCGGGCAGGTAGTGGGCCTCGATGTTTCCGATGAAATGATTCGGCGGGCGCGGGGAGCGTCCAAGGACTTCGACAATATTCTTTATGTTTGGGGATCGGCGCAGCAGATTCCGTGGGAAGAGAATTTTTTCGACAAGATGCTTTCGGTAGAGTCTTTTTATTATTACGCCGATCAGGATCGAGCTTTGTCTGAATTGTTCCGCGTCATGGCGCCGCATGGGCGGATGTTTATTCTCATCAATCTGTACAAAGACAATCCCTATTCGCTGCAGTGGGTGGATAAGCTGAAGGTGCCGGTGCAGGTGCGCTCGGAGGCCGAGTATGTCGATCTGCTGAAGAAGCACGCCTTCGAAAATGTGGAAGCGCGGCAGATTCCCGACGACACGCCCACGCCGGATGGCTATGTGACGCAGTCGTTCGATAGCCTGGAAGATTTGCGCGCGTTCAAGAAGACGGGCGCGCTGCTGCTGATGGCGTCAAAGCCGGATCTGAGGACGCCCGCGCCGGGGTATACGATTTATTAAGAGCTTCTCATTCGTTCTAAAGTAACGTCTAATCTGAGGAGACTTTAAGTGGATGGAGCGCATGACGGCATTGGGGATCGGGCAATGCCACGATGGAAGTGGATAGCCACAGCACTGATTGTCGGTTTGCTCGTTTCGTGTTTGCGATTTGGGCGTGGGCTGCCGATGATTCTGCAAGATGGCGCCTTCCTTGCACTCATCTCATTGCCGTTCTTCCTAATTGTCACGTCCTGGATGGGATTCTTTCGGGCGCGCAACAGCACGCGGCAGTCGGGCTTGCGGCTTTGGATATCTCTGTGCGGGTGCGTTGCTCTCTCTTTGACGGTTGCGATCCCGTTTCTGGTTCTATTCTCTTCGATGTTCTTACGGCTTGGATTCGATTGGTTGCGTCTGTTGCCGTGGTGCATCGCATTTTGTGCGGCTACGTTATTGGCTGGGATTTTCGGCGCGAAATCAACTAGGTTCTCCCTGATTTTCGGTGGGATCGCCCTCGGCGCCATCGTGCTTCTCATCCCTGTCGGAATTTTGTGACGCCAGCACCAGTTTACGACAGCAATTGAGGCGTCGGCAGGATGCCTTGGGAACGCAATTCCCTCATTCAATCCCTAACTGCTTCCGCGCGTCCGGACTGAGCCGCTCCGGGGTCCAGGGCGGAGTCCAGACGACATTAACAGTAGCCATGCGTATACCGGGGAGTTGCTCAAGGCGGGCTTTCACCTGGTCGCCGATCTGAACGTGGGAGGGGCAGCCTTGCGAGGTGAGGGTGAGGTCGATGCCGACGTCCTGCCGGTCGGGTTCACCCGCTGCGGTCTCGAGACGCACTTCATACACCAGCCCCAGGTCCACGATGTTGACGGGAATCTCAGGGTCATAGCATTGCTTCAGCGCGCTTAGGACTTCGTCCTGGGTGACCATGGCTTGCTCCTGTGAGTTTCAAGTTTACCTTAATCACAGGGACGCTGGGCATGACGACATCCCGAAGCGCTTCGGCACGGAGCTTCGTATCAGGGCACGAGCTTCAGCCGTGCCACCTTGGTTATTAGGGTTCAGGCCCCGCCGGAGGCGCGCTTGCTCTCGATCGCCTCCGGCGGGTTTTCGATTTCTCTTGCGGGAGCGATACGGCTGAAGCCGTATCCTGATACGAAGCTCACAAGCGATGCTGAAATTCTGGGCGCAGCGGGAAATGCAGGTCCTTCGACTGCGCTGCGCCTCGCTTTGCTCGACTTCGCTTCGCTCAGGATGACAGCGAGTTTGATATGGTTGGAGGGCAGGATCGCATTGAAGCAGAAGATACAAATTGTGTTGGTGGTGGTTGTTGTGCTGGCGACCGCACGCACCGGCTATATTCTTTACGAGCGCCACGCGGCGAGCGTTGAGCTGGCCAAACCGGCCCCGCCGCTGAATCCTGACTACTACGTTACGCCCAAGCGGCTGCATGCCTACGATTTGAAATCGGCGCGGGAGCTTACGCAGCAGCCGGTGTGGGTGAAAGTTGGGTACAGCATCGCTTACTACCCCTACGCCAGCCATCACGTGGATTTTTCTCACGAAGCCGGTCAACTGTTGCCGATCGAAAAGTTGAGCATCAAGGATGTCGTCACCAGCGTCGCACCCAGTGCGCCGATTGAGCGGCAGCTTATGGCGGTTTTTGAGCAGGACGGCAAGAGCTACGCGTTTTCCATCGGCTCGGAGCAAGATAGCAACTACGAAATTTATTCCGACGACATGCTTTTCATTCAGGATCCGCATGAACTGTACAAGCATTGGCCCGCGGATGTTTGGGCGGCGATTGACAAACATGAAGTTAAGCCGGGTATGAATGAATTGCAGACGGATTTCGCCATTGGGCTGGGGATTCCGGAGGGAACGGGGGATTCTTGGGAGAAAGTTGTTGACTACGCGAATGGCGGGAAGCCGTTGGTCATCGTCTATCGGGATGGGAAGGCAGCGGAGATTCGGCCGGGGCCGTGAGCGTGCGTCGGCTCGCGGATCAAAGCAAAAGACCCCACCCTAGCGCAAAGGAACGCGCTAGGATGGGGCACCCGCAAACAGCAGATTCCTCGCCGCTGCGCTCCTCGGTATGACAACTTCCATGGGAACAACAGTTTCTAGAACTGTTCCCCCTTCACTTCACCGGCGGGGAATTTTCGTCCGCCGCCTTGTCTTCTTCGCCGTGAATCACGCCATCTTCTTTGGCATAGAAAGAGCGATGTTGGGCATCCAGTTGTGCCGGTGTGAGCGTTAACTCAAAGCCGTCTTCGTCCTTCTTGTTCTTGCGCGTGCGGAATCCTACCGTATAGTCGCCACGGTTGGGGTCGGCCATGCGGCGGGTAAACGATCCGCTATGCACCAACTCCAGCAATGAAGTCGCGTAGTGATCATTCTTCTTCTTGTACAGCTTTTGTGCACGCAGAGCGGTTCGCATATAGCCAAGAGCGGCGGCCTCGGAATCCGAGCGCGCCGGGTCTCCGGGGAATTTCGGCACATACGCGGTCTGGGCCGTTGCCAGCAATGCACTTGTGAGTAGCAATGCCGCAATTCCTCCCGCAACCTTTTGAAATGCCGCTATCCTCATGACTTTTCACTCCTCAATGACCAGATAATCCCATGTTACCCCCGTAATTGCCAACTCGTTACCGCGCTTTTCATTCCAGCCGAATTACATTTATGCTAAGACAGTCATTCAATAGGACCCCATGAAACCTGCACTGGCTAAGAAGCCGCTTATCCGCATAGCCGTGGTGGAGAGTGATCCTCTGCGGTTTGTGGGTTTTCGGGCGCTGTTCGATTCCGAACCGGATTTTGAATTAATTTCTTCTTCATTGCCTGACATCAGCACCTTGCAGGGCATCGATCTGGTTCTGCTGGGAAACCGCAACGGCCATAATCTTTTCGATCTGATGGCCAGCCTCAAGGCCACGCGGCCGGACTTGCGAATTATCGTGACCGGCTCGGGCATTGATGAAGAGACGATTCTGAAGGCGATTGCGTCCGGCGCCAAAGGCTACGTTGACGAGGCGGCTTCGGCCAAGGAATTTGTGCAGGCGATTCGCATCGTGAACCAAGGCTCGGTGTGGGCGCCTCGGCGGGGGCTTTCCATGTTCATCGAACGGGTCAGTTCGTCGCCCGGGCGCATTTTTCCCGCCGGCCGCGTTACCTTTACCGACCGCGAGAAGGAAGTGCTGGAAATGCTGGTGGCGGGCCGCTCCAACAAAGAAATCGGCTCGGCGCTGGGCATTGAGGAGCGCACGGTGAAGGCGCACGTAGCCAAGCTGATGCGCAAGGTGGGAGTGCAGAACCGTATCGCGCTTTCCGTCCACGCTATCACCCATTCGCTGGTGACCGCGAAGTAGCGGGAAGGCAACATAACAATTGCCAATCGTCAGTGTGTCCTTAGTCGGTAATTTCTCCGCCAGAACATTCCTGCCGTGATGTATGCTTTTTCGCCAAGGCCCCACCATCGCTCGGGCAAAAAGGATTTCAGCATGCGATTATTCAGGCTCCCCCTCCTCTTGGTGTTTTGTATTTCTTGCGTGGCCACAGCCGCATTTGCGCAGTCCAGTTCTTCGCAGATGCCGGCGAAGGACAGCGTGGAACTCGACCATTTCGATGTGAAGATGGTGGACAGCTCGGTTGACCCCTGCGTCGACTTCTACCAGTACACCTGCAAGAAATGGATTGCCAGCAATCCGATTCCTCCCGACCAGCCGGCTTGGGGACCAGACGGAAAAATGCAGCTGTGGAATCAAGATGTGCTGCGCGACATTTTGGAAAAAGCGGCCGCCGGCGGCGCGGACCGGAGCGCGGTGGAGCAAAAGATCGGCGACTATTACGGTTCTTGCATGGATGAAGCCGCGATCGACGCGAAGGGTGTTGCCGCCATTAAGCCAGAACTGGAGCGGATCGAAGGGCTGCAGAGCAAGTCGCAATTGCCCGCGGAGCTGGCCCATTTGCACCAGTTTACGTTTTCGCTTGCGCAGAATACTAACTCGGGATTTGAAACTGCGTTCTTCGGTTTTACATCCGGCCAGGATTTTGACGATGCCTCGAAAGTGGTTTCCACGATCGACCAGGGCGGCCTCGGCTTACCCGACCGAGACTACTACCTGAAGGACGACGCGAAATCCGCGGAAATCCGCGCGCAATACCTCGCCCACGTGCAGAAAATGTTTGCGCTGCTGGGCGAGGATTCCGCTACCGCCGGTGCGCACGCGAAAATCGTGATGGACATGGAGACGGCGCTGGCCAAAGCCTCCATGGATCTGGTGATGCGGCGCGATCCCGCCAACTTGAACCACAAAATGTCATTGGCGGAGATGCAAGCGCTGAGTCCGGAGTTTTCCTGGGACGAGTATTTGAAGGCGCTGGGCGCTCCCGCTACCGACCACTATTTGATTCTGGCCCCTGACTTCCTCAAAGGTGTAGGGCAGTTGGTGCAGGCGACTTCCCTGGACAACCTGAAAGTCTATCTGCGCTGGAATCTGGTCCATGACTCGGCGTCCCTGCTGAGCGATCCATTTGTGGCAGAGACTTTTGATTTCTACGGCCAGAAGCTGGTGGGCCAAAAGGAAATACAGCCCCGTTGGAAGCGCTGCGTTGGCGCCGTGGATCGAGACCTGGGCGAAGCCCTCGGCCAGGCGTACGTGGACCGCACGTTTGGGGCGGACGGCAAGAAGCGAATGTTGGCGCTGGTGCATGCGCTGCAGGATGCGCTGGGATCAGATATCCAGCAACTCGACTGGATGAGTCCCGCGACCAGGAAAGAGGCCGTCATCAAGCTGCACGCTGTCGAGGACAAGATCGGATATCCGGATCGCTGGCGCGACTATTCCAATCTGCACATCGTGCACGGCGACGCGTTGGGCAATATCTATCGCAGCAGTCAGTTTGAAGCGGCGCGCCAGTTGGCGAAGATCGGCAAGCCGGTGGACCGCGAGGAGTGGGCCATGACGCCTCCCACGGTGAACGCCTACTACGATCCGCAGCTGAATACGGTGAATTTTCCCGCCGGCATTTTGCAGCCGCCTTACTTCGACAAGCAGATGGATGACGCCGTCAATTTCGGAGAAATTGGCGCCATCATCGGCCACGAACTTACTCACGGCTTCGACGACCAGGGCAGAAAGTTCGATTCCACTGGTAATCTGCGCGACTGGTGGACGGCGGAGGACGGCAAGGAATTTCAGAAGCGCGCGCAATGTATCTCCGACGAATATTCGGGATTTGAAGCTGTTCCCGGGGTAAAGCTCAACGGCGACCTGACGCTCGGAGAGAACACGGCGGATAACGGTGGCACCCGGATCGCGCTCATGGCTTTGCTGAACGTGCTTGCGGCCCAGGGTAAAACAGACGTGAAGATCGATGGGCTCACGCCCGAGCAGAGGTTTTTCGTGGCCTATGGGCAATCGTGGTGCTCACACTGGACGCCGGAGTTGCTGCGGATGGTGGCGCAATCGGATCCGCATTCACCGTCGCAGTCGCGGGTGAATGGCGTCGTTTCCAACATGCCGGAGTTCCAGAAGGCGTTCAGCTGCAAGGCGGGCCAGCCCATGGTGCGCGAGAATGCCTGCCGGGTTTGGTAGGAAGCGGATCGCCGGCACGCTCCGGGCCTTATCCTTGTCATTCCGAACGCAGTGAGGAATCTGCTTTTCCCACTCGTCGGAATGACAATTGAAGCTGGCCGTTACTTTGGGACAATGCCCTCAGTAATCTTGTTGGCTTTGAGTCTCTCCTGCATACTCCGTTCACCTACCACAGAACCTGGGAGACGGGGTTGGGAGTGGAGATTTAGGGTCACCGCTGCCAGCCCCGATTTTTTATGTCCCGTAAGTCCTGAGTTATCAATCACTCTTTCTCGATTGTGCATAACCGTAGCCCCTACTTTGCGGGAAATCCCTTAGAATAGGCGTATCCGTTTCCAGCAATTCTGAGGAGAGTTCGATGAAAACATTACTCATTCCGTGCGTGGTTCTTTGTTTGGTGGCCGCGTCATTCGCTGCCGACGACAACAGCGCCAGCCAAGGCAAGGCTTCCGACCGCGTCCAGGCTGCGGCGGATGTTCTGAACGAGATTGAGGGCACTCCGGACAACGGCATTCCGTCGGAGATTCTAGGGTCGGCGGAGTGCGTAGCGGTTGTGCCTTCCCTGCTCAAGGGCGGGTTCATTGTCGGCGCCAGCTATGGCCGCGGAGTGGCTAGTTGCCGCACCCCGAAGGGCTGGAGCGCGCCGGCCTTCTTCACCGTTGCCGGAGGGAGCTTTGGGCTGCAGATCGGTGGGCAAGCAGTGGATTTGGTCATGCTCATCATGAATGAGAACGGCATGAAGAATCTGCTGTCCAGCGAGTTCAAGCTGGGAGCAGATGCCAGCGTGGCGGCCGGACCGGTCGGGCGGCACGCCGCTGCCGACACCGACTGGAAGATGCGCGCCGAAGTTCTGAGCTATTCCCGGGCCCGCGGCGTCTTTGCCGGCCTGGAGCTGAACGGCGCGGTCATCAAGCAGGACGAAGCCAGCACGCGCGAATTCTACGGCAGCATGGTGCCCTTTAAGACTTCGCTCAAGGGAGAGATTGATCCTCCCAAGCCGTCTTTGCCATTTCTCGATACTTTAGCCAAATGGGCGAAGAACGCGGGCTAGGGAGCGGACTTCTGTAGCGCCGGCGTCTCGCCGGCAGTCCCGAGGGCGTCCCGCCCTCGGTGCGGGGCAGCGGTGCCCGTCCGCCGTCATCATTTGACAACAAATTTTTATAGGTGCTACCGTCACGGTTCCCATGCGGCAGCGACTTGAGTACGCACTGGCTTGGCTGGTCATTCGTACCCTGGGCGCGCTGCCGCGTCCTCTAGCGCGCGCTAAAGCCATTGGGCTCGCCGGCATCGTCTACCTTTTGCACTCTCGCCTGCGCCGCACCGGAATGCGAAATCTGTCCCTCGCATTTCCCGCCATGTCTCCACATGACCGGGGCAAGATCCTGCGCGGCGAATTCGTTTCCCTGGGCCGGCAATTGGCCGAGGTTTGCCACTTTCCCAAATACACTCGCGAAAACGTAAGCAAAGTCGTGGTGTATGACGGCTTTGAGAACTGGGAACGCGCGTCCGCCGAAGGAAAGGGTGTGCTGTTTCTTACCGCTCACTTCGGAGGGTGGGAGCTATCGGCTTTTGCCCACTCCCTTTACGGCCACCCTTTGCAAGTGGTGGCGCGCGGCATGGACAACCTCTATCTCGACCGCATGGTGCGCCGCTATCGCACCATGCACGGCAACACGGTGATCGATAAGGACGATTCCGGCCGGGCTCTGTTTTCCGCTCTAAGAAAAGGGCAGACCGTCGGCATTCTCATGGACACCAACATCACTCCTCCTCAGGGGGTGTTCGTGGATTTCTTCGGCATTCCGGCCTCTACCGCCAGCGGCCTGGCAAGAATGGCGCTACGAACCGATGCCGCCGTGATCCCCACTTTCACCATTTGGGATCGCGCCTTGCGAAAATACCGGCTGCGCTTTGATCCGCCCGTCAAACTCATCCGCAGCGCGGACAACGATGCCGACGTGGTCGCCAACACTGCGCTGTTCACCAAGATTATCGAGAACTACGTGCGCCAGTACCCGGACCAGTGGTTGTGGGTCCACCGCAGATGGAAAACACGGCCTACGGGCCAGCCGCCGTTGTACTAGGGAGATGCCGCGCGAACTGCTCAGAACCAATCGCTGCGATAGGCGATCCACCAACTAGCGAAAACAATCGGGATGGTTGCGCCCAAGGCCCACCATAGCGGCAGCATAAAATCCGCCACCAGGCCAAGCACGGTGAAGCTGATCCAGAAGATTTTTCGCTCCATCGACTTATTCTAGCCGCTCCGGCTTTTCTTTCCCTTGGCAAACGTATATACCAAAGTGCAAGGTCCCAAGGTTCAATGGCGCATTCACTCCTAGAAGTCGCCGAATTCGTGCAAGCTCGCTTGATCGGCGAGGCCACTGTGGAACTGACTGGCGTCGCCAGCATCGGCTCGGCGTCTTCCGGCGACCTGGTCTTTGTGGAGGAGGAAAAGAATCTCGACCTAGCGCTTGCCTCGCGTGCGGCGGCGGTTCTGGCGGGGGATTTCGCCGCTAAGGCACCGTGCGGCAAACCGCTGCTGATCGCCAAGCAGCCTCGTTTGGCTTTCGCACGGGCCGCACGGTATCTGTTGGCGACGGCAAAACCGCAGCCTGGAGTTCATGCAAGTGCGGTCGTTCATACCAGCGCCCGCCTGGCCAAAGATGTCACCCTCGCTGAGCGCGTGGTCATCGGCGAAAACGCGTCCATCGCGGAGGGCACGCGCCTGGGGGCCGGCTGCGTTATCGGCGCAAATGTAGTGATTGGCCGCGATTGCGAACTCTATCCCAATGTGATCGTTTATCCTGGCGCGCGCCTGGGAAATCGCGTGATCGTACACGCCGGAGCCGTGCTCGGCAGCGATGGCTTCGGCTACGTCCGCGACCAAGCGACCGGTCGGTACGAGAAATTCCCTCAGATCGGGCGTTTGGAGATTGAGGACGACGTCGAAATCGGCGCTAATTCCACCATCGACCGCGGCGCTTTGGATGTGACTCGCGTTTGCCGGGGCGTCAAGATTGATAATCTGGTTCACATCGGTCACAACAGCCATATCGGCGAGGATGTTGTGATTGCCGCCCAGACCGGCATCTCCGGCAGCGTGGTCATCGAGAACAGCGCCGTTCTCGGCGGCCAGGTGGGCGTCGCCGACCGGGTTCGAATTGGCGCCGGGGTGCTGGTTGGCGCCCAGGCCGGCATTCCCTCGCACAAAATCCTGCGCGGCGCGGGTGTGGCCTTTTGGGGAACCCCGGCGCGGCCACTGCGTGAGTATCTGAAGCAGTTGGCGACGCTGGCGAAGCTGGCCAAGAAGTAACGGCAGACGCTGCGGGCAAAGTTCCAAGAGCCGCGCTCAGACTTCCATCCGAACTGCGGTCATGCCCGCTGAGAAATCCACACTTTCGTAACCGCCAAGGCCTCCGTTGGTACTTCGCTCTTTGTCCCCAGTTGACCGATACTTAACCTGGGCGGGAAGGCCCCGTTTCCTTGCAGACCAGCCTCTCCCGGCGACCAGGCGAGAAACTAGACCGCCAAAAACCGGGCGGCCTGAGAACTCGTGCCGGCGCAGCCAAGAAATGAATGTTCCACCAGCGGAGCAGGAGGGTGTTGACTGCAAAACGCAAAACCGCGGCACTCTTGCTTGGGTTGGCCCCAATGCTCACTGCGGGCGCCAATGCGACCCAGCCTGAGCACCTTCCCACGCTGACCAGAGCTGAGCAAGTTCACACCCTAACTTATGAAGACTCGCAGCGGCCCTTTCCAGTTCACCTCCACGGCGCGCAGGTTTTGTACTTCAACCATAGGCTGGGCAATCTGTTTGTGCGCGACCACGGCCATGGCCTCTACATCAACGTACTGAATACGCCCCCCGCCCACCTGAATTCCGGGGACCTCCTCGATGTGGAAGGCGTGACCGGTCCGGGCGGCTTCGCGCCCATCGCGGATCACGTCCGTATACGCGTAATTGGCCGAGCTCCGCTTCCGCCCGCCCCGCGTTACAGCCTCGACCATCTGCTTACCGGAATTGAGGATTGCGAATGGGTGGAAGTGCAAGGCACGGTGCGGGCCGCCGTTGCCACTCACCACACCACCACTTATGGCGACGAGAGTGCCTCCGGCGCCACCAATGTGATCGTCACCCTGGCGACCGGAGCCGGCCGGCTGGATGTCATTGTGGGCGAGCCAGGCGCTTTCGACTACTCCAACCTGGTGGACGCGGATGTGATCGTGAGCGGAGTCGCCGGTCCACGCTTCAACCGCAGCCGCCAGCTGACCGGCATTCACCTGTTCGCCCAGAGCTTCGCGCAATTTCAAGTGCTGCAGCGCGGGCCCAACGACCCCTTTTCGCTTCCCATCCGCCCACTTAGTACGGTCATGCGCTATGTCCCGGGAGTCGCTCCGGAGCATCGCATTCGCGTGCGCGGAGTCGTCACCGCGAACCGCGAAGGCACTTTCATCTCCCTTGCCGACGCCACGCACGGCCTTTTTGTGCGCACCACGGACGCGAGCGACCTCAAGGTGGGCGATCTAGTGGACGTCGTGGGATTCCCCGCCATGGGAAACTACACGCCCGTCCTCAAAGATGTTGTCTACCGAAAGATCGGCATTGGCCCGCTGCCGCGTCCTGTCGTTATCACCTCCGCTGAAATGTTCCGCGGCGATGCCGATGCGGAACTGGTTCGCATTCGTGGCCGCTTGCTCAAGCACACCCGCGCTTTGAACGAACACACCTTGCTGATCGCCGCCGATGAGCACACCTTCGCGGCCGTGCTGCCAATGGAGCGCGGACAAGACACGCTCGCTTCTTTGCGCGATGGCAGCATCCTGGAACTCACAGGCACTTGCTTTGTGGAAGTGTTCCCGGACGAGACGCCACGGGCGGTGCAGATTCTATTGCGCTCTCCGCAGGACATCGTGGTCGTGCAATCCGCCTCCTGGTGGACGGCGGATCACACAGTGGCGGCGCTCGCCTTTCTTCTGGTGGCGATGTTCGTCGCCGTGGCATGGATCAGCGTGCTGCGTCGCCGGGTGCGCGCCCAGACGGCGGCATTGCGCAAAGCGCGCGAAGAAGCCGCCGCCATCGGCGACCTGGCCCGCGCCATGCAGGAAGTCGGTGCGCAGCGAAAGCTCACCGCCCGCGTGGCGGCGGCGGGCAGCGAGCAAATCGCTCAGCTCGGAATCGGTTTCAATAAGATGCTGGCGGAGTTGGAACAAGGCGACCGCGCGACCCGGGAAGCCGAAGCCAAACTGCAACATCAGGCCCTGACCGACGAACTTACCGGCTTAGCCAACCGCCGCCTGCTGGCGGACCGGTTGAGCCACAGTCTCGCCATAGCGCAGCGTGACCAACATCCTCTGGCACTGCTGTATATCGACTTGGACGGCTTCAAGCAGGTCAATGACAGTCTCGGTCATCCCATCGGCGATCTGCTGCTCATCCAGGTGGCGCAGCGCCTGCGCTCACGCATCCGCCAGTCTGACACGCTGGCCCGTCTTGGTGGTGATGAGTTCACCGTGGTGCTGACCTCGATTGGCAACGCCAAAGAAACTGAAATCGTGGCCGTCAGCCTGCTGGAAGCTTTGTCCGCGCCGTTCGCCATCGCCGGCAACGAAATCGTCATCGGCGCCAGCATCGGCGTCAGCCTTTTCCCGCAGGACGGCGCCGATCCGGTGACACTGCTGCAGCAGGCCGACACTGCCATGTATGTGGCCAAAGGCAGCGGCAAAAATCAGGTGCAATGTTTCACCCCCGAACTCGGCTCTTCGGTGCGCGAACGCTTGAGTCTGGAAAACCAGTTGCGCGGAGCCATTTCGCGCGGCGAGATCTACTTGAACTATCAGCCCGAGTTCGAAGTCCGGTCCCGTCGCCTGATTCGCTTTGAAGCCCTCGCCCGCTGGACCCATCCCCTCCTCGGTACGATTCCTCCGGAGAAGTTCATTCCGGTGGCCGAGGACAGCGGACAGATCGTTACTCTGGGCACCTATCTGCTCGAGCAGGCCTGTGCGGAAGCCGTGAAGTGGCAAACCGAAGCGCCGTATCCCATTCACGTGGCCGTCAACGTTTCCAGCATACAATTCGCCCGGCCGACTTTTGTGGAGGACGTTGCCCGCACCCTGAAGCAAACCGGCCTGAACCCGGGGTTGCTGCAAATTGAGCTGACCGAATCCATCATGTTGAGCGGTGCGGAACGCGCCGCGGAAACCATGAACCGCCTGCGTGCCCTGGGCGTCAGCCTTGCCATCGACGACTTCGGCACCGGTTATTCCTGTTTGAGCTACCTGCCAAGGTTGCCCTTTGACACGCTGAAAATCGATCGCTCGTTCATTCGCGAACTCGACCCGCATCCTGGCGCGAAGGCTATCGTCCGTTTCCTCACCACCCTCGCCCATAGCTTGAACATGCAGGTAGTGGTCGAAGGAGTCGAAACCCCGGGACAACTGGAAATCATCCGGGAACTGGACGGAGACGAGGTTCAAGGCTACCTGCTGGGGCGACCGACCCCAACCCCACGATCCCAGCTTCGCCCCGATGAAGAGTCGATGAAATTCAACCTGGACCCCACGCTGAGCCGTGCCGTGTTATAAAACTCGCACCATGCCGAGCGCTCGCCGAGGGTCCATTCATCTGTTCCAGGCCGCCGGAGTGGACGTGTTTCTGCACTGGTCGTGGTTCCTGGTAGCGGCCTATGAAATCCAGGACCGCAAGGGAAGCTATTCCTCTGTTGGATGGAACATCGCGGAGTATCTGGCGCTCTTTCTCATCGTGCTGCTGCACGAATACGGCCACGCGCTGGCCTGCCGGCAGGTGGGCGGAACGGCGAATCAGATTGTGCTCTGGCCGCTCGGCGGCGTGGCCTATGTGGACCCTCCGCCGCGCCCGGGCGCGACGTTGTGGAGCATCGCCGCCGGCCCGCTGGTCAATGTGGCGCTGCTTCCAGTCTTGTACGGGCTCGCCATCCTGAGCCGGTCTTCGGCGTTGGGATGGTCGGCCGACGTTCACGGTTTACTGCGCGCTGTCTTCTACATCAATTTAACCCTGCTGATTTTTAACATCTTGCCCATCTACCCGCTGGATGGCGGCCAAATTCTTCGTTCCTTGCTTTGGTTCGTGATGGGACGCGCCCGCAGCTTGATGGCTGCGACTATCATCGGATTTATTGGCGCGGCTGGATTCGTGGTCCTGGCCATTCATATGCAGTCCATCTGGTTCGGTCTTATCGCCGCCTTTATGCTGACGAACTGCTGGTCAGGCTGGAAACAATCGCAAGCCTTGTCGCGCCTGGCCAAGCTGCCGCGCCGCGACGGCTTTGCCTGCCCATCCTGCAAGACGTCGCCGCCCATCGGAGCCTACTGGAAGTGTGGCAAGTGCGGCCAGCCCTTCGACACCTTCGGAACCGGAGCCATCTGCCCCAATTGCAAGTCCCAATTTCCGCTGACCAGGTGCTTGGACTGCCGCGGATTGCATCCTATGAGCGAGTGGCATGCGTACGCCTCAAGAGTTCCTGACGCCAGCCGCATCTCCTCCTCGTGACTTGTCGCTTCCGAAACGACACCTGAGACCCTATGGCCTACACCTGGTTCATCCTGCTGCTTGCGACCGCCGGCACAGCCTTCTTCCTACTCTTGCTTCAGGGAACGCCCCTGGGCGAGGCTCTTCACGAGCGCATTCCCGACCGGCCGCGGCGGCGGCTCTTTGTGGCTTCGGTAAGTTTCTTTCTGACTTTCGCCGGAGTGCGGGCGGTGGTCTATGCCGTCCTGCATAAGATTCCTCCGTTTCACTTCATCGAGCACGGCGGTCGGCACATTCATCATTTGGTGTTCGGCATCATCATCCTGCTTTTCGTCGGATACGGCTGGCTCGCTGACTTCGGCACCGGCGAAGACGACTCCTCCATTCTTCTAAGCCGCCTTATGTCGATCCTCTACGGCGTGGCCGCGGCGCTTACACTCGACGAATTTGCTCTCTGGTTCAACTTGAAGGATGTTTACTGGTCGCCCGAAGGACGATCGAGCATCGACGCCGTCATTCTCTTCGGCGCGCTCCTGGCGGCAGGCAGCTGGGGCTTTCCCCTATTTCGACCGAAAGCCAAGCGAGGTAAACCACCTGCCTCTAAGAAAGGATAGCTGCGTGAATTCTCGAGTTGTCATTCCGAAGCGCGGTACCATCGCGCGAGGAATCTGCTTTGTGCTGGCAAGAAAGCAGATTCCTCGCCGATAAGGCTGGCTCGGAATGACAATGTGGTTGGAGCATTGTTGATTGCCTCCTAATCCGCCTGCCCCTGCTATCCTTCCCCTGTGCTGAAAATCCACAAAAGTGCCTGGCTGCTGGTCCTGCTCTCGGCAGTCTTGCAGATCCTGATCTTCCCGCTTCCCAATCTGTACATGTTGTGCTGGGTCGCGATTGCGCCGCTCGTAGTGGCGCTGCTGCGGGCGCGGCAGCCGGGGACGTTGCAGCTGAAGGGCGCAATCAAGCTGCTCCCGGCCAGTCCCGCCCAAGCGTTTCTTCTGGCCTACGTCTGCGGAATTCTGTGGTATTGCGGTACCTGCTACTGGATTTACGGCGTGATGCATCAATACGGCGGCGTGAGCGTGCCGCTCGGCGTTCTCATCCTGATTCTCTTCAGCATGTATCTCGCGCTTTACCACGGCGCGTTTGGATTGCTCATCAGTTTGCTCGCTGGAAAAAGTTCCGTCAGCCGACGTGCTCTCTTGCTGGCGCCCTCGGTCTGGGTCGCGATTGAACTGGCTCGCGACCGCATTACCGGCTTTCCCTGGGACCTGCTCGGCACCACGCAAGTGGACAACGTGACCCTTGCGCGCATTGCCACCGCGACCGGGGTGTACGGCATTTCGTTTGAGATCATGGTGGTCAACGTGGCCGTGGCCGGCGCGTTCCTGGCGAGCCGCGAAAGGCGTAAAGCGGTGCTGCTGGCTGCCTTGGGGGCGATCGTGGTGCTGCAATCCGGCCGCTGGATTACGTCGCCCGCGTTCCCAACCGACCACACAGCAATCCTGGTGCAGGAAAACGTCCCCGTTCTCGAAGGCGCCGACTGGACCCAGGATTATTTCAGTGACACGCTGAATGATTTGAGCACGATCAGCTTAAATGCAGCTCTGGCCAGCCCCCCTGAAACTCCGGCGCAGCATCCCAGCCTGATTGTATGGCCGGAGTCTCCCGCGCCGTTCTACGTCGGTGATCCACACTTCCGCGGCGCCATGAACAATTTGGCCCGCGAGTCTCAGGCTTGGGTGGTTGCCGGCAGTCTCGGCATCAACGTAAGCAACCAGATTTTCAACTCCGCATCCCTCATCAGTCCCGGTGGCGATTGGCCGGCGCGTTACGACAAGATTCATCTCGTCCCCTTCGGCGAGTACGTCCCGTTCCGGCGGCTCTTTTCTTTCGCCGGAGGACTAACCCAGCAGGTCGGCGATTTCTCCAGGGGCACCTCGCGCCAACCGCTCGATGCCGGCGGCGACAAACTCGGCGTGTTCATCTGCTACGAATCCATTTTCCCCGATGAAATCCGCCAACTCGCCGCCAACGGTGCGCAAGTCTTCGTCAACATTTCCAACGACGGCTGGTACGGCGACAGCGGCGCCTACGCCCAGCACCTGAAGCAAGCCCGCATGCGCGCCGTCGAAAACGACCGCTGGCTGCTGCGCGATACCAACACCGGCGTCACCGCGGCGATCGATCCTTACGGACGAATTGTCGCCAGTGCGCCCCGCAAAATTCGCATCGCGCTGCGCGCCCCCTACGCCCTGACCTACGTAACCACCTTCTACACCGCCCACGGCGATTGGTTCGCCTACCTGTGTGCGATAATTTCTCTGGCGGCGCTGGTTTCGCTGCTATTCCGCCGCAAAACCTCGCCGTAGAGACGTTGCTTGCAACGTCTTTTGCAGCCGTCACGAAGGATGAGAGACAGATCATGAACGTCGAGTTCGATCAGGAATACGCAGTCTTGAAAGACAAGGTCCGCGAACTTCGGGAGTACCTTTGACGCGGGCAATCTGCGTCCGCGCCTAGAAGAAGTCGAGAAGCAGGCCGCCGACCCCAATCTCTGGTCGAATCCGCAAAAATCTCAGCGGGTAATGCGCGAGAAGAAGCGCTTGGAGGACATGCTCTCCACCGAGGCTGACCTCGTCCGCCGCACCGAAGACATCGCCGCCTATTTCGAACTGGCCGTTGAAGGCGAAAACGTGGACGCCGACCTGCGCCGCGAAATCGATTCCCTGCGCCAGTTGGTCGTTCGCCTGGAAACCGAAACCCTGCTCTCCGGTCCGCACGATGCCCTCAACGCCATCGTAACCATCCACCCCGGCGCGGGCGGCACAGAGTCGCAAGATTGGGCCGACATGCTGCTCAGAATGTATTTGCGCTGGGCCGAGCGCCAAGGCTTCGAGACGATTCTCTACGACTACCAGCCTGGCGAAGAAGCCGGCCTGAAATCGGCTACCTTCGCGGTCAACGGCGAATACGCCTATGGCCTGCTGCTCGGCGAAATCGGTGTGCATCGCCTGGTGCGCATCTCCCCCTTCGACCAAGCCAAGCGCCGCCACACGTCGTTCGCCAGCGTTTATGTTTCGCCGGAAATTGACGACAGCATTGATGTAGTCATTAAGCCGGAAGACTTGCGAATCGATACCTACCGCTCCAGCGGCAAAGGCGGACAGCATGTCAACACCACCGACTCGGCGGTCCGCATCACGCATATTCCGACGGGCATCGTCGCCGCTTGCCAGAACGAGCGTTCCCAGCACAAGAACAAAGACCGCGCCATGAGCATGCTGCGCTCCAAGCTCTACGAGTTCGAGATGGAGAAAAAGCGTGCCGCCACCAAGAAGATCGAAGACTCGAAACTCGACATCGACTTCGGCTCGCAAATTCGTTCCTACGTGTTGCAGCCCTATCGCATGATCAAGGACCACCGCACCAAGCTGGAAGTCGGCGACGTGGACCGCGTGATTGACGGCGATTTACAGCCCTTCATCCGCGCCTACCTGATGATGCGGCGGGGAGAAAAGCAAGGCGGCTGAGGGCCAGCGCACATTACGAAAATAACCATGACGAACACGGCCATTGCGCGAATAATCATGACGGGGAACCTCGTTTCATGCCGAACATGCTCGAGCTGATTCGCGCCTCGGCCGTACCCGCGACCCTGGTGCAGTCCGCTGCCAAGGGCTCGCTGGCCTTGCCGCCGCGGGACATGCTCGAAATCCTCGTCTATCTGGCGGGCCACAACCCCGTTTTCGGCGAGCAGGCGCAGCTTACCCTGGCGGACTGGGATGAGAAGTCATCGCAGGCCATGGCCGCCGATCCGCATGCGCCCAAGGAAGTGCTCGAATACCTGATTTCTCCCAAGAATTTGCGCCCCGCTCTGCTGCCCTTCCTGCTCGAAAACCGGTCGATCCCGGAAGCAGCTATTGCGGAACTGGCGGCGTCGGCTTCGCGCGAATCGATTGAGGTCATGTTGCAAAGTCCCCGTGTTAGTCTGTCGCCGCGCATTCTGAACACGCTCGCTTCCAACCCGAACCTGAGCGGAATCCAGGCGGAGACGGTGAAGGCGAAACTCGCGTCCCCCGCCTCTGATCCCCCTCCCGCACCAGAACCTCCTCCCGCCCCCAACCCACCTGCCGAGGCTGAGGAAGTGTTGCCCGCGGCCCCTGCGGAAGTCGCGGCCGGCCCCGACGACGTGCTGGATGAGGAACTCACGGCTTATTTGACCGAGCACGCCGGCGAAATCGCCGCGGAAGCGGAAAAGCCTTTCCAGCCCATCGGCGGAATCCACGAAGAAATTCTGGGCACCGAAGAGCCACTCGCAAAGGTAGCTGCCGCCGCGGCCGGTGCCGGTGCTCACGCCGGAGAGGGAACCCACACTGTGGTGCACAAGAAGACCTTCCTCAGCACCGATGAGGCCAGGGGCAGCGCCCTGCAAAAAATTTCCAAGCTGGATGTCAAGGGACGAATTCAGCTCGCCATGAAAGGCAGCAAAGAGGAACGCTCCATCCTGGTCCGCGACGGCACCAAGGTGGTTGCGCTGGCAGTGCTCGAATCGCCCAAAGTCACCGATGGCGAAGTGGAAATGTTCGCCAGCCAGAAGAACGTGCTGGAATCCCTGTTGCGCGGCATCTCCATGAAGCGCCGCTTCATCAAGCGCTACCCCATTGTGCGCAATCTGGTCTGCAACCCGCACACTCCTCTGGATATCTCGCTCACCCTGATGAAGAACTTGCTGATCGGCGACCTCAAGAATCTCTCCGAGAACAAAGATATTTCCGATACCGTCCGCAAACTCGCGGCCAAGATGTTCAAGCAGAAGAGAGATTCCGGAAAGAAGTAAGGTTTTTCCCGAGCGGAGTCAAAGGATGCTCTTGATGACCGCCTACCGTTTCCCAAAAATTCCTGTCCCCACTCGCACGCAGGTCGCTCCTTCCTCAATGGCGATTTCAAAATCGTGCGACATGCCCATGGAAAGCACGCTCATGTCTACTCGCGGCAAGTGTCGCGCCGCAATCCCGCGCTGCAACTGGCGCAGCTTGCGAAAATAGGGCCGCGCACTCTGCGGATCGTCCGCGAACGGCGGCACCGTCATGAGTCCGCGAATTTCCAGGTGCTCCAACTCAGGCGCGGCATGAAGAATCTCGTCCAGTGCGGGAGAGCCTAAGTCAACTCCGCTCTTAGCCGCCTCACCGCCGACATTGATTTCAATCAGCACAGCCAGCTTCTTTCCAAACTGTTGCGCGGAAGCATTGAGCCGTCGCGCCAAGCGCAACGAGTCCACGGAATCCACCGCCGCAAAGAGTTCCGCCGCTTTCGCGGCTTTATTCGCCTGCAGATGTCCAATCATGTGCCATTCCGCATCCGGCAGATCGCGCAGCGCCGCGATTTTTCCCTCGAATTCCTGCACCCGGCTCTCACCGAACAAGCGCAATCCTGCCGCGTAGGCCTCGTGAATATCCGCGGGTCCAAATGTCTTGCTGACCGCCATCAGCGCGACTTCTTCCGGTTGTCTTCCCGCGCGCCGCGCGGCGGCGGCGATCCGCTCACGGATCAGCGAAATGTTTTCGGCAATGGACACCACAAGACAATAAACCGCAGAGACGTAGCTTGCTACGTCTGGTCGGCGCCGGGAAGAAGACGTAGCTTGCTACGTCTCGACCGGATTCCGGCGGACTACATCATCGCCGTCGGGGGCGCCGGTTCGTTCGGGTCTCCGGCACTTCCAATCGGCGAAAAGATCATCAAGCCCGCCAAGGCCAGCAGCACAATCATCCCCGCCCAATAGGCCGGATGTACAAACACCTGCTTCGCCACCAACCAACTCGCCGCGGCTCGCAACCAACGCGTGTGCACGAAACTGGCCGCAACCAACGCCGCCCATATCAGCCCAAATACCGATTCGCCCGCAATCAGCCCGGAAGCGGTCAGCACTCCGGCATTTTCCACCCGCGCCATCTGCGCGTTGTTCAAGCCGCGCCGCCTCGCCACCCAATCTCCCAGTGAGCGGATCATCCCGCCCACGAAAATGGCGCACGTCGTCTCGAACGGCAAATACATGCCCACTGCCACCAGCATGGGACTCTTCACCTGCATCATGATCAGCGCGATGCCGAATAGAATGCCCACAACCACCAAGGCCCAAGGCATATCGCCGCCTACAATGCCGGTGGCTAGCGTGGCCATTAATCCCGCCTGCGGCGCAGAAAGCTGGCGGCTGCCAAAGCCGAAGGCCGTATGCAGCAGCATCAACGGCCAATACATGACCAGGCTGGCGACCACGACGGCGATCAATTCCGCAGTCTGAATCTTGGCCGGCGTGCCACCCAGGATGTAGCCGACTTTGAAGTCCTGCAGCAATTCGCCGGCAACCGCCGCGGAAACGCACACCACCGCCGCTACTCCCAGCACCGTCGCCACACCCGAGATTCCCGAGACCCCCAGCGAAACCATCAGCAGTGCGGCAATGATCAGAGTCGACAACGTCAGTCCCGAGATCGGGTTGTTCGACGATCCAATCATTCCCACCAGGCTGCCCGAGACGGTGGCGAAAAAAAAGCCCACAATCAGCATCACCACCGCCGCCAACACCGCTGGCCAGACCAAGCCGGAGATATGGATATAAAGAAAGCACATGAGCACAAACATCAGCGCGATCAGGCCGAAGACCACTTTCGAACTCATGTAGCGTTCCGTGCGCGTCAGCTTCGATTGCTGTTCCGCGGTCTGCCGCAAATCGGCAAACGCCCTTCCCAGCCCCGAGGTTAGGCTCTTGCGCATCTTGAATAAGGTGGAAGCCGCTCCTACCAGCATGCCGCCCACCGCAATCGGACGAACCACGAATCTCCACACCGCCAGCGACATGTTGGCCCAATCGTCGGGCGTATCGGCGGGCAAGTAGTGCCGCACCTGCGGCCCCAGAAAAAATATCAGCAGCGGCACCATCAGGCCCCAGGCCAGCACGCCGCCCGAAAATTGCAGCGCCGCCAGCCGGATTCCAATGATGTATCCCACTCCCAGGTACGCGGGGCTCACGCTGGGTGCCGAAATCATGCTCGCGCCCCCGGTTGCTAAGACATTCGTACTGTCCGACATGCCCAGTCGGACCTGGCTGCGGCCCAAATGGCCGATGGGGAAATGGAAGTCTTTGTCGGACGCGAACAGTCCAAAGCGCCCCAGCAGGTAAACCAGCCCGCCCACGCCAATGTTCCAAAACAGATATTTCGCCGCTTCGGCGCCCCGTTGTCCCGCCTTGTGAATCTCTGACGCCGCCAGCGATTCCGGAAACGGTAGTTCCGGATCTTCCACCATGCCTCGCCGCACCAGAGAAATAAAAAGCACTCCCAGGATGCTGCCCACCATGATCAGCGCCGTAGACTTCCAGTACGCATCGCGCCACCCGAAAGAAGGCCAGGCCCGCGCAATCAGAAAGGCGGGAATCGTGAAAATCGCGCCCGCCGCCACCGACTCCCCGATCGAACCTGCGGTACGGGCAATGTTTTCTTCCAGCAACGATCCTTTCCAAGCCCGTAGCACCGCCATCGAAATAACCGCCGCCGGATAAGTGGCCGCGATCGTGATCCCTGCTCGCAACCCAAGGTAGGCGTTCGCCGCTCCCAGCACGATGGTCATTCCCAGCCCCAACAACATGGCGCGGAGCGTGAGTTCCTTCATCTCCATGTTCTCAGGCACATACGGGCGATGCTTCGTCGGACTCACGGCGCTCGGCTTGTCTTCAGGACTCATGAATGGGATCCTCGTAACTGGTCAGGGTTCATATCGAGCGAGAAGGCGCGACGTTAGCACGCGCGCAACCCGCTTTACAAGTCTGTGTACTCTTCGACTACTACCTGTCGACGATGTGTGCAAAAATGGAACACTCATTTGTTAAAGTAGTCGTGCCAGCTTCTGGCGGCTGGCGCCGGAAACGAGTATGGGGTCCAGTCAATTTCGATGCAGGCGCTGCGGAAGCCATGAGATCCACCCCTCCCGCTCGCGCAATTTATTGGAAAAGTACCTGCTGCCGCTATTGCGTTTTCGCCCCGTGCGTTGTGGGCACTGTTTGCGGCGTCGCTATTGTTTCACCCACCAAATCCGCCGCAAGGACCGGGTGTGCGCGATGATGCCGCCGCCGGAAGCCGGGTAGTGTCTCAGTTTCAATCACTGACTGCTCTGCCGCAGTTCTCCGCACCCTCCGCCGCAACCCGCTCCGCATTGCGTCCCGCAATGCGGCCCGCTATACTGAGCTAGATTCGTCCGGTTTGGATCCCTAGCAGCACGGCTGGACGAGGGAGGTTTGTCTTCAGCAGTTCTGGGGATTCAACTCGCGCTCCTGGGACCAAAGTTGCCACGCCGGAAAGCTTCTTGGTCTCTTGGGTAAGCAGCGCCGCGGAAAGCCTATTTGCTACCTTGTTCCCGTCCGGTTGCCGCCTCTGCGGCGCCCCGTTAGTCAAGATCTCACGGTTACCGGCCTGTGAAGAGTGTCTGGCTGCCATGCGCCCCATCGCCGGGGGGACCTGCGCCATCTGCGGCGAACGGCTTTTCACTCCCTATGCGCTGTCTGCGGATGCGAGCGAACCCCGCTGCGGCCTGTGCCGCCGCCTCGAACCGTCCTTCGCGCGGGCAACCGCCTACGGCAGCTATGAGGGTGGCCTGCGGGAATTGATTCATCTGCTGAAGTACGAGCAGGTCATGCCCGCAGCCGGTGTCTTGGGACGCATGTTGGCGGAAGCCATCGCCGATCTGGAACCCTTCTTCGCCCAAGGCACGGTGCTCGTACTCCCCGTGCCCCTGCATGCCGGGAAACTCCGCCGCCGCGGCTTCAACCAAGCGGAGCTGATCGCCCGCGCGGCGCTAAAGCATCGGCCGGGGGAAGGCCGCCTGGCGCTCAATATCGGCGCATTGGTTCGCTTGCGGCCAACCCAATCGCAGATCGGCCTGACCCGCCATCAGCGGCGGGAGAATCTTCGTGGCGCTTTCGCCGCGGTTAGGCCAAAGGATATCGCCGGCCGCGAGATTCTGCTGGTCGATGATGTATTCACTACCGGCACCACCGTTTCCGAATGCGCCCGCATCTTGCGCCGCGCCGGCGCCTCCAAGGTGTGGGTCGCCACGGTAGCCCGCACCCTCCGGGAAGAGGCCAACCGCGCCGAGACGCAATCCAGAATCGAAGTTCGCCTAGCCACTGCGGCCCACGGTTAGCGAATCAATGGCGGCGCACGAAGCCACCGCCACAACGGTTGAAAGGCTACTGATCGAACTGATTGTTGGGAAATTGAATGTCGGGAAACTTGCACAATTCGCTGGCTGGCTCGGCCCGGCCGCTCTCTCCCGCCGTTCTCGGCATGCACACGGAGAGCAACGGTCACGTGCTACACGCTCCCGTGCTGGTGCTGAACGCGTCCTATGAGCCCATCAATGTGTGCGCTGCACGCCGTGCCATCGTGCTAGTGCTCAAGGGCGTAGCCATGACCGAGGAGGAAAACGGACACTTCCTGCACGCCGCCCGGCTGGCGCTGCGCGTGCCTTCGGTCATTCGTCTGCTCGAGTACCGCCGCATTCCGCACCAGGCGCGCACTCTGTCGCGCAAAAACATCCTGCTGCGCGACCGCAACGCCTGCCAATATTGCGGCGAGGTGCTGCCCTCCGGCGAACTAACTCTCGACCACGTAGTGCCCCGCTCGCGCGGTGGCACCTCCACCTGGGAAAATCTGGTGGCGTGCTGCCACATCTGCAACCGGCGCAAAGGCAATCAGTTCCTCGCCGAGGCAGGCATGAAGCTGCTACGCGAGCCCCGCGCCTTCAACTTGCACACCAGCCGCCACATCATGCGCCTGATGGGCCGCTCCGACGACAAGTGGCGCAAGTATTTGTTCTATTGAGAACAGAGCTTTGAGCCGTCAGCTTTCAGACATTAGCGTCGAGCAAGGTTTCGTAGCGCCGGCGTCCCGCCGGCTGTCGTGGGAGCGTCCCGCTCCCACAGCAAGAATGAGCGTTCATGGATAGAATGCCCAAAGCCAATTGCCAATTGCTAAGTGCTGAAAGCTGACGGCTGAAAGCTGGCTAGAAGCTAGAAGCTACTTCGGCTTATCCGGCGCATCGGGTGCCGGTGCAGGCGTTGCCGCCGGTGGTTGATCGCCTTTCTGCACGTCCTTCCCGTCGTAGGTAATCTTCACTTTGGACCCGAACTGCTTGTAGTCCTCGTATTTTATGATCTCCCGGATGTGCACGTCGTTCGTCTTGAAATGCAGGGTGTCATCGGCGCGGGTGAAGGCCGGAAACCAATATTTGCCGTCAACCTGCTGCCGCCAAGTGGTGAACTTGGGAAAAAGATTTTCATTGTCCTTCTTGCGGATGTCCGGCACCGTTTTGCCGTAAGTCTTCACGATCTGGAAATCGTGATCATCCACCCAGATGCGCCCCTGAAAATAGCGTTTCTTCGGCTCTATTTTTTTCGGAGCCATGTCGAACACATAGCAGTGCAATTCGTCCTCCTGCTGCTGTCCGACGTAGAGCAAGTCGTACTCCGGGATCTCCTCCGGGGTGAGAACAAAAGGCATCAGGTGCCGCATGTCCTCCAGATCTTCTTGCGACATGGAAATACCGCCCTGATCCAGCGTGGAGGCAGGCGCGAACACCACATTTTCAACCCGGCCTCCCTTGTCATCGAACAGCACGTCGAAATCCTCCTGATAGATCCCGGTGGTGGTGTTGCCATCGAGGGTCCTCACCGTCACCGACTGCCGGTAGGTGTATAGCTCGCGCGCGGCCTTGAATTCCTTTTCCTTGGCCGTGAAACGCCGGATGATCTCGTCGGTAGTGATCCCCTTTGGCTGGGAACTATCGAGCGCGCCTTCGTCGGCGAGCGCTGGGGATGCCAGGGGACCAAACAGGGCAAGGGTGACAACTCCGGCCAATAGGAAGCGCAGCATGGATTTCATATTGACTACTGTAGCAAAACCAGGCGAAAGGTTGTCTCAAGTCACTGCCGCCCAGGCGCCTCGGCCCTCTCCGCTCAGAGGAACCCGGCGCATCAGGGCGGCAACTCTACCCCAACTTAGATTGCCAATCATGTCCGGGAGTTGCCGAAGACATACCTTATCACTCCCTACTCCCAACGCTCCTTCCGGAGCTGGGCAATCTTGCGGCGGTCGCGCTTCGACGGCCGCCCTTCCGGCGCGGGCGTGAAATTCATCAGCGCTTTGCGCTCGGCTGCGACTTTCAGCCGCGATTCACGGCTGGCGTCCGTCTCGCGATAGAGCGTCTGTGCGACCGGCGCCGGCCCCCGCACCTCACTGAGAAGGAGCACTTCGACCTGAAAATCTCCGCCCTCAGTCCGAATCTGCAAGAGGTCGCCGATTTTGACCTCGCGGGCGGGCTTGGCCGGCTGCTGGTTGGATTGAATTCGACCCAGCTCGCACGCTCGCCCCGCCAAGCTGCGCGTCTTAAAGAAGCGCGCCGCCCAAAGCCACTTGTCCATCCGCACGCTGGCCATGATTTATCTTAACTGTAGAGACGTTGCTTGCAACGTCTTGCCCGCGGAATCAAAATGCCCGAACTCCCCGACATTGCCGCCTACATCACCGCGCTCGAGCCCCGCATCGTCGGGCAGCCGCTCGCGCATGTGCGCCTGGCGAGCCCGTTCCTGCTGCGCACGGCGCAGCCGCCAATCTTAAGCGTGGAGGGCCGCGTTGTGCACGAGTTGCGCCGAATCGGCAAGCGAATCGCCATTGGCGTGGAAGGCGATCTCTGGCTGGTTCTCCACTTGATGATCGCCGGCCGCTTGCATTGGCGCCCGCCAGGAGCAAAGCTCGGGGGCCGGCGCAACCTGGCCGCCTTTGATTTCCCCGAGGGCTCGCTCGTGCTTACCGAAGCTGGCGCGAAGCACCGCGCGTCGTTGCATGTTCTTGCTGGCGAAGTGGCCTTGCGTGCCATCGACCCTGGAGGAATCGACGTCTTCGCCAGCGACTTTAATTCGTTTCGCAACGCGCTCACCGCCGAAAACCGCACCCTCAAGCGCGCCCTCACCGATCCGCGCATCGTCAGCGGCATCGGCAACGCCTATTCGGACGAAATCTTGTACGCCGCCCAGCTGTCTCCCATCGCGCTGACCCATAAGCTGAAGCCGGAGGAATGGGAACGCCTGTTCGCCGCCACTCGCGACACGCTCAATCTCTGGATCAACCGCCTGCGCGCCGACGCAGAAACTGCTTTTCCAGAAAAAGTAACCGCGTTTCGCAAGGATATGGCGGTCCACGGACGCTACAATCAGCCCTGCCCGCGGTGCGGCGAAAAAATCCAGCGCATCCGCTACGCCGACAATGAAACCAACTATTGCGCCCGCTGCCAAACCGGCGCAAAAGTTCTCGCCGACCGAAGCTTGTCCCGCCTGCTGCGAGGGGACTGGCCACGCACCCTGGACGAATTGGAGGCGCTCAGACGCCGCTAGACCTCGCTGTCGCCGTAGAGACGTAGCTCCGCTACGTCTCGCCGGTCTTACCTTCGCGCTTTCCCGCACCTTTGCGGATGATTGACAAGACGTAGCAAAGCTACGTCTCTACAGAAGACGGCCCTGGGGCGAAGTCGAAAGTAGTGCCCGCTCCACATGTTCACTGCAACAAGTGCCGACGCTAGGTTGTGTAATAAGATGACCTTTTGCTCCCATGCCTTCCACTCCACAAAGCGAAGCCGCGGAAGTCTCTCCCGGCCTGCCGCAGGAAATCGCCCGCATCGCCGCTTTGCCGGAGGTGCGCACCGCGTTTGCCTGGCTGCGCAGCCAGGAGCCGCAATTTGCGCAATGGCAGGTGGAGATGGCGCGCATTCCGGCTCCGCCCTTTGGCGAAGCGGCCCGCGGAGATTGGTTGCGCGAACGGTTTCTTGAGCTCGACCTCGAAGACGTCTCCATCGACGAGGTGGGTAACGCCTTTGGCCTTCGGCCGGGCCTGGACGCGGGTTGCGTCACCCTGAGCGCGCACATCGACACGGTTTTTCCGGTCGGCACGCCGCTGAACGTCCGCCAACAAGGCACGCGCCTGTATGGGCCCGGCGTCTCCGACAATGGCGCTGGCGTAACCGCTCTGTTGGCGGTGGCCGTCGCGATGCACAAAGCCAAGGTGCCGCATCGGTCGCCCATTTTGTTCATCGGCAATGTGGGCGAAGAGGGGGAAGGCGATTTGCGCGGCATGCGCCACATCTTCACCCACTCGCGTTGGAAGGACGCCATCGCCTGCAGTCTGGTCCTCGACGGCGCCGGCTCTGACACCATTGTCGCCGAAGCCCTGGGCAGCCGCCGTTTTGAAGCCATCGTTCGCGGCCCTGGAGGCCATTCCTGGTCCGACTTTGGCGCGCCCAGCCCGATACTCGCGCTGGCCCGCGCCATTCAAACCTTCAGCCAAACCCCGGTGCCCGCGTCGCCCAAGACCACTTTCAATGTGGGCGTGGTTCGCGGCGGTACTTCCGTGAACTCCATTCCGGAATCCGCCAGCATGCGCGTCGATATTCGCTCTACGTCCATGGCCGAGATGGAGCGCCTGGAAGCCGCGTTGCGGCAAGCGCTCGAAAGCGCCGTCGAAGAAGAATCGCAGGCAACGGAGAAGCGCAGCCCCACGTCCGCCGCCCGCCGTCCTTTCGGCTTGAGTTATGAAGTCGTTCCCATCGGCAATCGCCCGGCAGGCGAACTCGCCGCCGCCGCTCACATCCTGCAGGTGATCCACGCGGTGGATGCGCATCTGGGGAACGCTGCGCAAATCCAACGCGCCTCGACCGACGCCAATGTTCCGCTCTCGCTCGGCCGGGAAGCCATCGCCATCGGCGGCGGCGGCACCGGCGGAGGCGCCCACACCCTGCAAGAGTGGTTCGACTGCTCCGGCCGCGAAGTGGGGCTTAAACGCATCCTGCTCGCCGTGCTCGCGCTGGCGGGAGTTTGAGTCAGCAGCCTGAGCGGTTCTATCGTGCGTCACCCACCTAGAAGCCAGTCTTGGCAAGGTAAACCATGGCATGGCCGTTGCCGGGAGCGCTCGGGGTCAGATTCGTCGCCCCCGAGATGAAGACCACGTAATGGCCATCCGCGCTGATCGCGGGGTAGCTGCTGAGGCTATTCGACTGGGTTTCAGGATTCGGCGCATTGGCAACCGACACCCTGACCGTGCTCGGGGTGCATCCCGACGCCACGCCAAAGCAGGTGTCGCGAACGAAGATGTCCTCAAAACCGCAGGCGGGCAAAGTGTCGCCGGGCACCAGATTTGTGGAAGTGGAGTCGAACGCTACGAAGCGGCCGTCGGAGGACATGGAAAGTCCCTGGCTGGGGCTTTGGCAATTGCCGACCGATCCGTCGTTCGCGAGCGACACCAGGCTGGTGGTTGGAGCGCAGCCCGCCGTAGCGCCGGTGCAAGTGTCGCGCGCGTAGACGTTGGTATTTCCGCCGACATTGGTGGAGACCAAGTTGGTGGCCTCGGAACTGAAGGCCACCAGCCGCCCATCGCTGGAAATGGCCGGAATTACTCCGTTGGAGACGACGTTATTGGGCTGGGAGCCGTCTGTTGCCAAGTCGGCTCGGACGGTGCTGGGGGTGCAGGGGGACGTAGCGCCAATACAGGTGTCGCGCCAAAATTCGCCCGGCACCTTGACTTCACCGGCGACCATGTTGGTTGCCCAGGATTGGAAGGCAACGTAGCGACCCGTAGCGCTTATCGCCGACGGGCCGCTAAACCCGTCGCGGGCCGCTCCCGAGGCGGAGGCTGAGACCAGAACCGTTCCCGGCGTGCATCCCGCAGCTACTCCGTCGCAGGTGTCTCGCACAAATATGTCGCCGATTCCGACTGTTTCGCCGGGGGCGACGCTTGGTGCTATCGAGCCGAACACCGCGAATCGCCCGTCAGGAGTTAGCGCTGTGCCGCCGCCTCTCACGATATTCCCATTCATGTCCACCGAGATCGCGGCGGTCTGAGCGACACACCCGGCGGCTGCTCCGGTACATGTATCGCGAAGAAACACGCAGGCAATTCCGGGGTTGCAATCGCCGCTGTTCGGAAGAATGTTGGTTGCGCTACTCTCGAATACAACGTATCTGCCGTCGGCACTGATGGCCGATGCGCGGCTGTGCCCGTTGACCGGAGAGCCGTCGTAGGTGATCGTAATGCGCCCCGTGCCAGGGCTGCATCCAAGGGGCCCGCCGATGCAAGTGTCCCGTTCGTATATTTCCTGAAACCCGCTCGCGGGGCCGGGTGCAAGGTTGGTGGCCGCAGACTGGAATGCCACATAGCGCCCGGTGGCGCTGATGGACGGCCCAACCAGACTGTCGCCGTTGGCCGGCGTGCCATCGGCGGCGACGGTAATCATCGCAACCACCCCCGCGGTTGCCGCTGCCGGTGAGGCAATTCCGAAAGAGAGGGAATTGGATGTGGCCCCGGAGGAACCGTCCTCTACCGTAATGGCCGCGGCGCCAGGAAGGGCCAGCAACGAACTTGAGATCGACGCGCTTAGGATTTGATTGGTGCCGAACGTCGTAGGCAGCGGCGTGCCGTTCCACTGCACGACCGAGGAATTAGTGAAGCCAGTTCCATTGACAAAGATGCTGGTGCTTCCAGTTCCGGCAACGGCGTAATTAGGCACCAGGACGTTCAGGACAGGTGAACCTGGCGGAGGCGGCGGGCCCACACCGCCTCCGCATTCGGTGGTGACCAGCGCAGCCACCGCGACTACGAGCGCAGCGGCGGCCTTCGCGAAACTGCCACCCAGCCAACGCATTCTCGGCCTCAGTTACTCCCCCCTGTCAGATTCGGCCCAGACACGGTTGCGGTAACCGCTGGCCAGGAAAAAAACTCTGTGTTGTAACCGTACGATGTGGACAGAGCATAGTTGGTTGCCGCGCCGTTGATCGCGGATCTTATCGTAATTGTTGACCCAGATGCGGTGGCGGAGACCAGAGAATCCGGGCTGTTCATTTGGCTGGCCAGACCGGTGGCCACCTGCGCGGTTGTGAACGTCCCGCCCTCGTACCATTGGGTGAAGGTCTGACCTCCGACAGTGACGGCGATGAAGCCGTCGTCATAAAAGGTGTACGGGCAGGAAACATAGGGCCAACTTGGGGTATAACACGGGTTATAGATGGTGGACAGAGGCCCTCCGTTTAGGGTGACCGATCCCGTGCTGGGGGCTCCGGCGGGGTCCCCTAGGGTCACGGTTAGGGTTTGGTTCATAACCGTGATCGTACCGACCAGATCTGTGTCGTTTGAATTGGGAGCCGCCGTAAGCGTAAACGATCCCGACCCCGTCCCGCTGGCGCCGGACGTAACCGTAAGCCAGCTTGAATTCGAGACGACCGACCAGACGCATCCGGTGTTGGTGACCACTGTGACCGTAAAGCTGCCCCCGCCCGGCTGAATGGCGATATTCGAGGCGGACAGGCTGTATAAGCAGACGCCCGCCTGGGTAACGGGAAAGCTGATGGTCGCGCTCCCGTTCCCGGCTTGGATCGCTCCGGTTCGCGGTACGGTCACTGGGTTTGCCGCGACGGAGAATTCGATGTTTTCGCTGGAAATCCCGGTGGCTCCTGACGTTATCGTGATCCACGGGGCATTACTTACGGCTGACCACTGGCAGCCCGCCCCTGTGTTCAGTTCAAGTGCGGCTGTCCCGGCGCCCGCCGAAATGGAATACGAGGAAGGCGAAGCGCTGAACGCGCAACTTGCCTGGGTGGGGACGTTAAATTGTGGGCCGCCCAGCACTTGGTCGAGCGCTGTGCGATCATACGGGCTGCGCGTGCTCCTCAGGTGCGAGTCAGCGCCGTTGATCGGATACTGAACTGCTGTGGCGGACGGATAGTTCTGGCTCGAGCTCTGCACGATCGCGTCCGACGCCGAGCCGCCCGATACGATTAGGTTCCAGAAAGCGTCGATTGCGTCCATGCCGATGAGTATCTCCGTATAGTACTCAATTTGCGCAGAGAGGTCGTCGCAGGGATCGAAGATCTGTTCTATGATCGTAGCCAGCAACGCTGTCTCAACCGTGTCGTAGGTTTCCTCCACTATTAGGGCAAAAGCGCGCTCTCCGCAGGGGCTCTCGGGCTCATCCGGCTCGCAGATTATCGGGGGATAGATGAACGGGGAAATGGTATCCCAGAGGATCCGCGCCTCATTCCACCTTTGAGGCGTATTCCCAATAATGCCAGCCTGCACAAAATCCTCTTTGTAACCATTCACCGTCGTGAGGAAGGTGCTGCCCGGCAGCATGTCCTGCATGTCCGGCAAACTGCTGTAAAACCCATCGGCAAGGGGAGGGGCGGCGTTGAGGGCCGTCCAGGCCAGAAAGCATACGCCGTTGTCATCCGGCGTACTGCACCCAGTGACTCCCCACAAATACTGCGCGAAGAACTCAAACCCGACGAGGATCGTGGGCCCGCCCGTCGCCGCTATGTCGGCCCCCTGGTTCGGCGTATCCATTGTGACTACGCCTTTGACCGGGCTGGCATTGGGGTTCTGCGTTTGGAAGTATTGCGCGGCGTAGCGCGAGATCAAACCACCCTGGCTATGGCCGATTAGGATGTAGCCCAACCCGCCAGCCGAGCTGATGTCATTGACTAGCTGGGTCCCTTGGCTCGACAAACTGTTCGTGGACGGGTAGCTCGTGACTACTTCCTTGCCAAAGCGGAAGTCCTGGTTTAGCCACGGCACCATGCGGTACCAGGTCTCCCCGTTTGACAGGAAGCCATGTTGAAACACGACGTTCTGAAGGCCCGCCCTGGTTGGTAACGGTGGTTACCGCATTTGGATTCGCGGTTAGCGTGGCGCTCGGAATGCTGGCTGACGATGTTGGCGGTTGCTGTGCGGTATAACCCTTCGCGGCTCGGGCAGAATCTTGGGTTGGATTGTCGTACCAGCTCAGATTTGCAAACTGAACAGTGCGGGTCACGGTCGCATTTGGGATTGAGGGAGTGATTGCCACTTGCTGCGCCACCCAGTTCGACCCGGATTGCGCATACGTCCATTGGGCGACTCCGCCTCGTGTCGTCGGGAGACCCAGATAGGCCGTCGAGGAGCCAGCGTAGGAGAGTGCCGCGCTTCTGGCAGTCGCGTAACTCTGGATATTAGATACGACCAAATTGCTGATGACCGAAGGCCCGGGGTTGGTCCCTAACAGGTTAAACGGCCAGTTCGCAGGAAGACCAGAGAAGGAGACCCCGGGCAAAGGTGAACCGCTCTGACCAAAGACCGTGACCTGGCCTCCGGCAAACCGAATAAAACCTAACGGGTCCCCATCGGTGTTGATCGGATCGACTGGGCCCCCTTTTGGCCATACATTCATCACCAAAGCGCCCGTTGTGTCGTACCCGGCCTCGAGGTGAAATGTCTGGGTTGGAGGCGCCACCGTCAATGCGCTGGAAGTGGTTTTTGTCGCCGGGTTGTAAATAGATTGAGGCAAATTGATCGTTGCATTGCCAGTGATTGTGAGATCTACGACGATCCACGTGTCGCTTCCGTTGATACCTGAGTTCTGCGAGAGAGTAGTTTGGCAGTAGACTGCCGGCGACAGAAGCAAGAAGATTCCAAGGAAGGCTTGGACAGCTAGCGTGAGCCTCGACATAACTTCCCCTTTTCGAGCGCATGCACGCGCTCACGATCTATGTAGGCGCTGGATGCGCCCTGCCAGGTCTTGGGGAAGATGAGTGCACGGAAGGACCAATCACGGAGCCCCCTTCGTGCGGAGCCTCCTTGCACACGGTGATTCTTAGCGCGTTTGCATTATTGATGTCAAGTAAAAATCGAAACCATCTCAGAAACTGGAATTCGCCCGGCTGGGGTGGAAGGGAATTGTCACCACCGCTTCCAAATCCACGGCGCTGCCGTTCTTGGTGGCGGGGCGGAAGCGCCAGCGGGCTAGGGCATCGCAAGCGTATTGGTCGAGGCGATCATCCACGCTGCGCAGCACTCTCACGTTAGAGACCGACCCATCGCTGCGAATCACCGCATAGAGCGTCACCTTGCCTTGGATATTCTGCTTCATGAGCTCCAAGGGATACGCGGGATCGGCTTCCGCCATGGCCGCGGGAGCAACCAGGTCGCCCTGATCCGGCGGGCCGGCGTTTACGTGAAGCTCCGCGAAGTGGATGATCCAACTTCCGCCCGAGGAATTCAGGTTGGGGACGTTCAGGGTCATGGCGTAGAACTTGCGGTCGCCGAAAATTTCTTTTTCCGCTTCGGTGGCGCGGCTGCTGGGAACTTCAGACACCGCGTGGGACGCATTTGCGCTTACCCGCGGCGGCGTGAGCTTCGCCATTTGCACAGGGTCGCCGCTTTGTGCGCCGCCGCTGCCGCTTCCCCTGCCGTTTCCACCGATTGCGGAATGATTCGCCGCGTTGGGACCTTCGCCGACATGCAGTCCGGCAGGAATGTCGGAGCGGCCGGAGCCCGCTTCGGTTCCAGCCTGCGCGCCGTTGCCGGCAATCTCCGGCGTGCCTGCCGCGCCCGCTTTGCCCTGCGGAGTGGCCGCAAAACTTCCCCGGCGATTGCCGGCGGGGGGCTGCACCGGCCCGCTCGGCGCCAGCGGATGAATGCCCAGTGCGATCAGCCGGCCTCCCGAATTCGAAGTTCCGGAGCCGTGGACGGATGGCGGAGGCGGCACGGCGCTGGAGTTGCCCAGGCCGGCGCGCCCGCGCGCCAGAGTTCGTTGCGCCGCGACCGGCAACAGCGGCGCGGGCGCGACCACTTGCGTGCGGCCAATGTTGATATCGCCCAAGCGGCGGACGGAAGTGGCATCCACCACCGGCGATGGCTCAACCGCCGCGGGTTGGAGCGACTGCAGGACGCGCCGCGAGGCGGCAACTTTCACCTCCGGCGGCGGCGCGACGGCGGACACGCTCAAATCTGGAACCCTGGAATCTGCCAGCGAATGTTGCGTGAGCGCGATCGGCACCGCTAGTGGGGTTTTCGGCCAGTTGACGACGTTGGGCAACGGTACGTCATGGGTCAACTTAATGTCGGGCGGCGCGACAATAGTCTGGCTAGGATTGTCGGCTTCCGGCGGCACGGAGATGATGGGTTGCGGTGCGTAGGCGGGCGCGCCTTTCTGCGGACGCGCGCGTGTCTTGCCGGTTTCAAGTGGCGGCAGATATTCGGTGGCCGAGTAAAAGATCACGTCGTTGTGGTCGAAGACGGGAGGTTCCGCAATCTGCGAGTGCTTGGGCCAGTACGCGGAAAGTGTCAGGATCAGGGCCGTCAACGCGATGTGGCCGAAAGCCGACTGCGAGAACCCGCCCCAGGGCAGGCGGGAGGTCACGAAAACATCCGGCCAAAAAGCGGCCGGCCAGGAGGCGAGACGAAGCGGGGGCTGCCGGCGCGGCCAGAGCGCATCCGCCAGATTGCGGAAGAATACTTTGGACCACGGCGGGAGCGTGACCAGCAGCGTGGGCGGGGCCACCGGGCTTAGCCCACTGCCGACAACGGATTCGGTAAGCTCCGGGGTTTGTTCCATGCATTCACCGCAGACGGGTCGAAGATCTTAGGCCATCCCGAAAAAAGCGTCCAAAAACAACAGCAGCCCTGCCCGAGGCAGACGGCTCTCGGGAGAGCTCGCGGCTATTATAACGGGCTTGCCAAGCCCGTGGCGGCTTTTCGTTTCGGTGCCATCCATCCCACGGAGCGACCTTCCATGTTCTAATACCGCCATGGTTTTAGCTGATCGCGCGAAGAAAATTGCCCAAGCGCTCTTGCTGGTGTTCTGGTTGGGGGGTGGGGCGCTGGCTGCGCAGAAGCCCGCGCCGGATAGCGCGCCCGCCCAACCCGCCGAAGACTATTCCGGCATGTACACCTTTGTACAGGAAGGCGAGTTCGTGCAAATCTCGGTGGAAGACGCGGGCCGGGTGACCGGATTCGTTTCGCGTTACGGCGACCAGGAGAGCGATCACGGCGTGTTTCTCGATCAGTTCTTCAAGGACGGCAAGCTCGACGGCAAGAAGCTCAGTTTCACTACCGAGACCGTGCACGGCACATGGTATGAGTTCAAGGGCACGGTCGAGCGCGGAGAAGGTAAGAATCCCGGCGATGAGGCGTATTACGTGCTCAAGGGCACGCTCAAGCAGTACACGTCCGACGTCAATCACAAGGTCAGCTCAAAATCGCGCGACGTAGTGTTCAAGGCCTTTCCCAAGGACCTGGGATCGGAGCCGGAGAAGCCGCAGTGAACCTGTCTTGCTGGGGTCGGGAAGGGCACGACATCGCAGTCGTGGCGCAGAGCCGGCGGGCCCTCAGGCGCTGAAGCGCGGCCACCATTTCGGCGAATCGAGTGGCACGAGTAAAACTCGTGCCCTTCCCGTGCCGCGTCACAGGAAGATCGGAGTTTTTCCGGAGTGTCCGAAACTCGTGCCCTACCCGTGACCACACGCCCAACCGCGACCGCCAAGCGGCGAATGACAATACGCTCAAACCCGTAGCCACAATAAGCAGTTCTCAATCAACCGCACGCGTTGTATTCTTCGGGACGTGCCGCGCTCGCATGCTCCTGGCCGCTCGCCCACTGCCGCCCTTTTCCTGGGCCTGGTCATCACACTGGCTGCAGTGGTGGCATACTCCGCTTACATTACGCGGCAAATCTCGAGCTTGCGGAAATTGCAGGACAACCTGGTCGACCGCAACCGGAAAGATTCGCTGCAACTGCTGCGCATCCAGAATGATCTGAACTTGCTGGGCCTGGCGATGCGCGACATGCTGGATAACGACGAACCCTACCCGCTCGCCGCGTGGTCGTCGCAATTCCAGCGCATCCGTTCCGATCTCGACGACGCGCTCCGCCTGGAAACGCAAGTGGCGGTGGCCGACCCCACGCCGGAACAGAGCCAATACCTGGGGAGCCAAGTCGCCCAGTTCTGGACCGCAGCCGACCGCACCTTCGCGCTGGCGAAAGACGGCAAGCAAGCCGAGGCGCGTATCCAAATTCAGCTTTCGCTGCAAGCGCGCCAAGCCGCGCTGAGCACCGCGGTGGCACGGTTGCTCGTGCAAAACAACGCCAGTGAAGAACAAGCGGCCCAACAAATCGGGCAGATTTACGCCGGAGTGCAACGGCAGGTTTATCTTTTTCTCACCGGAACGCTGATTGCGATTCTGTTAACCAGTCTCTATCTGATCCGTTCCAACCGCCGGCTGTTTGCGCAACTGGCTGCGCTCTCCGAACAGCGCAGCGAACTGGCGCAGACGTTGATTTCCACGCAGGAATCCACGCTGCGCTATATTTCGCGCGAGCTGCACGATGAGTTCGGTCAAATTCTCACCGCCATGGGATCGATGCTGGGCCGGGCGGGGAAGCACGCACCGGAAGGATCGACTTTGCGCGCGGAATTGGAAGAAGTTCGCGAAATCGCGCAGAGCACGCTCGAGAAAGTGCGCAGCCTGTCGCAGGCTTTGCATCCGGTGATGCTCGACGAGGCGGGCCTGGAGAGCACGCTCGACTGGTATTTGCCGGTAGTGGAAAGGCAATCTGGCATTGACATAAGCTATGAGAAGTCGGGCGCGCCGTTTACTCTCGAGGGCGATGCCGCCATCCACGTTTACCGCGTGCTGCAGGAAGCCTTGAACAATGTGACGCGGCATTCCGGCGCGAAACAAGCCTGGGTGCGGTTGCGCTTCCTGCCGAGGAAATTGGAACTCGAAGTGGAAGATCACGGCAAGGGATTCGTGGCGCAAACCGCCAAACAGGGCATCGGACTGGTCGCCATGCGCGAGCGCGCGGAGTTGTTAGGCGGCAAGATTGCATTTTCCTCTCCGCCTGCGGGTGGAACCCTGATGCGGCTGGAAATTCCAAGAGAAAAAAGCGAAAGAACGGAGGCGCATGCGGAAGATTTCCGTCCTGTTGGTGGATGACCACGCGCTGGTGCGCCGGGGATTCCGGCGCATCCTGGAAGACGAAGAGGATATCGCGGTAGCCGGCGAGGCCAGCGATGGCCAGGAGGCGGTGAAGCTGGCACGCGAACTTCGTCCGCAGGTGATCATTATGGATTGCGCCCTGCCCGGCATGAATGGGTTGCAGGCCACGCGGCAAATTCTGGAAGACCTGCCGCAAACTCTGGTGCTCATGTTGAGCATGCATCCGGAAGAAACCTGGGTGCAGCAGGCACTGGCGGCGGGAGCCCGCGGCTACATTCTGAAGAATGCGATGGAGCTGGATCTGGGCGCGGCCGTGCGCCGCGTGGTCGGCGGAGAGAAGGTGCTTGATTCGCAACTGGAGCGCGGCAAAGAACTCAAAGGTGAGCGGGGCGCGGCGCTTACCCAGCGTGAGCTGCAAATCCTGCAAATGATCGTGGATGGCAAATCCAACAAAGAGATCGCCAGCGCGCTAGATCTCAGCGCGAACACCGTGGCCGTGCATCGCGCCAACATGATGGACGCGCTCGGCATCCACAAGACCGCGGAGCTGGTGGTTTACGCCATTCGCAATGGGCTGGTCACCCTTCCGTGAATCGCCGGACGTTTCTCCAGGGGATGGCGGGTCTGGCGTCGGCCGCGAGCTTGCGGCTGCCGCGGGCATGGGCCTTGCCGTCCGCTGCTCTTGGATTTCGCCTGGTGGATGTGACCGGGCCCGCGGGTTTGCATTTCCGCCACAACAGTGGCGCTTACGGCGGCAAGTTTCTGCCGGAAACCATGGGATCGGGCTGCGCTTTCCTGGATTATGACGGCGACGGCTGGCAAGACATTCTTCTGGTCAATGGCATGGACTGGCCCGGCCACAAACGCCAGCGCAGCACGCTGGCGCTCTATCGCAACAATCGCAATGGGACTTTCTCCGATGTGACGCGCGAGGCTGGCCTGGACCTCGAAATGTATGGCATGGGCGTGGCGGTCGCGGACTACGACAACGACGGCCATCCCGATATTTTGATCACTTGCGTCGGGCAGAATCGCCTGTTCAAGAACACCGGCAAGGGAAAGTTTGTGGATGTAACCAAATCCAGCGGGCTGAGCGGGCGGGAAGCCTTCAGCAGCTCGGCTCTGTGGTTCGATTTCGACCGCGACGGCTTGCTGGATTTGTTTGTCTGCAACTACGTCAAATGGTCGCCGGAGCACGATGTTTTCTGTAGCAACGACGGGAAACGCAAGTCCTACTGCACCCCGGAAGCCTATCGCGGGGAGACTTGCTGGCTATTCCACAATCGCGGCGATGGCACGTTCGAGGACGTAACCGCGCACAGCGGAATCTTCGACAGCAGTTCGAAGTCGCTGGGCGTGGCCATGCTCGACTATGACCACGACGGCTGGCCTGATCTGCTGGTGGCCAACGACACTCAGCCCAACAAGCTGTACCGCAACAATCGCGACGGCACCTTCAAGGACGTCGCGGTCGAGGCTGGCATTGCCTTCAGCGCCGACGGCAAAGCCCGCGCCGGCATGGGGGTGGACGCCGCCGATTTCGATAACTCCGGCAGCACGGGCGTTGCCATCACCAATTTCGACGACGAGATGATTGGGCTCTATCGCGCCTCCGGCGGCGGAGATTTCGCCGACGTGGCTACGCCGAGCGGCGTGGGAATGGCGTCGCGAGACCGGTTGGGCTTCGGCTGCATTTTTATGGATGCCGATCTGGATGGCTGGCTCGACTTGGCCGTCGCCAACGGCCACATCGACGAAACTGTCCGCAACATCCGCGGCAATGTCGGCTATGCGCAGCCACCGCAGTTGTTTCTTAACGATGGCAAAGGGAAGTTCCACGATGTGGCCGCCGAAGTTGGCGGCGGTTTTGGCCAAGCTAAGGTTGGCCGCGGCTTGGCGTACGGCGATTTTGACCGCGACGGGGATCTCGATCTGCTCATTACCACCAACAATGGCCCCGCGTATCTCTATCGCAACGACCAGCTTGCCGGAAACAAGAGCATTCGCATCGAACTGGTCGGCACCCAATCGAACCGTGATGCCATTGGCGCGACGGTTCAGATCGTGGCCGGCGATTTGCGCCAGACGCGAATGGTCAAAGGCGGGTCGAGCTATCTTTCGCAAGCCGAGCTGCCGCTCACTTTCGGCTTAGGAAAACGAGGACAAATTGATCGCTTGCTCATCCAGTGGCCGGGAGGGGTAGCCGAGGAATACAAGAATCTCGCCGCAGGCCGTGCCTATAAGTGTACTGAATCCAAGGGCATAAATGCGAGGCAGGGCTTCTAGTTCCGAAAAGGTCTATGTTTTTCCGTACAAGAAATATTTATGAGTTCTAGTAGTAATTCACTATTGCATAGTTTCCTCTCCAGAGTTAACTTGTATGCAGAATTAGTCCTCTTACGGCGCTCTCCGGCCCGCATCTGAGGAATTTCCCACGCGAAGGGTAGGCAGCGTTGCCTACCCTTTTTATTTGCCTCTCAGTTTTCCTCAGGAGAGCCGGCGTCTAACCAGAGAGGGTTAGCGTCCAACTCGCCTTGGCTACCCGCGATTGCCGAAAAGGTATATTCTTGAACCCGAAATATTCCGGGAGGAAGTTTGCATATGGACCTGCGCGCTAGCGCTTTCTGGGTGCGTCTCAGAAGCCATCGTTACGGCTACACCTTTACGATTATGGCAACCTTGGCGGTGGGCATCCTGCTAGGCACGGTGATCTCATTCGGTGTCAAGGGCCAGGAAGACAAGAAGACTGACGCGACTCCTTTGACCATCCCGGCGCCTCGCCAGCTCTCCAATCAATTTTCCACCATCGCTAAACAGCTAGAGCCCAGCGTAGTGAATATCAACACCGAATCGATGATTAAGAATCCCCACCGCGGCCAAAAAGGTCCCGACGATGGCGACGACGACAACTCCATGGATGACTTCTTTAACCGCTTTTTCGGCGGCCAGGGAGGACAAGGGGGGGCGGGGGCGGACGGTAGCGCCATTCGCGAGCGTTCGCTCGGTTCTGGCATGATTGTCGATCCCAAGGGATACATCATCACCAACCGGCACGTGGTGGAGAAAGCGGATCGCATTCGCGTCGCGCTGCGGGATGATCCGCCGGGCGTGCTGCATGACGCCAAGGTGGTGGGGGAGGATTCGGAGACCGATCTGGCAGTGATCAAGATTGATGTGGATCATGTCCTGCCCACCGCCAAGTTAGGGAACTCGGACAGCATGCAGGTCGGGGACTGGGTGCTCGCCGTCGGCAGCCCGTTTGGCCTGCAGGAAACCGTAACCGCCGGCATCGTTTCCGCCATGGGCCGCAACATTGTGCCGCAGCGCGCATTTCAATCTTTCATCCAGACCGACGCGGCCATCAATCCGGGCAATTCCGGAGGGCCGTTGGTGAATATGGACGGCGAAGTCATTGGCATCAACACCGCCATCCTTACCGAGACCAATTCCTACGCCGGGGTGGGATTTGCATTGCCGTCGAACACCATCGTGTCGGTCTACAACCAGCTGATCGGTCCCGACCACCGGGTGGCGCGCGGGTCCATTGGGATTGAATTCAACGCCCAGGAGAATCCCGCCATCGCGCGCGTATACGGCAGCGGCTCCGGCATCACCGTTTCCAGCGTGGTGCCCGGCAGCCCAGCGGAAAAGGCCGGCCTCAAGATCGGGGACACGATCGTCGCAGTGGACGGCAAGAGCGTGAAGACCGGCGACGAACTGGTCGCCGACATTGCCAGCCGCAAGCCCGGCGCGAAGGTCGATCTCGGCTTCGTGCGCGACGGCAAGAAAGACGATGCAACGGTGACGGTCGCCGACCGCGCCAAACTGTTTGCGGCCCGCCTGGGCGAAGATGACGACAATGGAGAGGATTCCGGACCGAAGGAAAGCAAATTCGGGGTCACCGTGCGGGCAGTTTCTCCGGATATCGCCGACCGGCTGGAAATTCCCGCCGGCAAGGGCGTGATCGTGCAAGACGTGAAGCCCAACTCGTTCGGCGACGATATTGGGGTTGCCCGCGGCGACGTCATCCTCGAAGTCAACAAGCGGCCGGTGAACAGCGAGGAGGATTTTGCCCGCATACAGGCCAGCCTGAAGAGCGGGCAGGATGTCGTGTTCCTGGTGCGTCAACGCGGCGCCGGGGCGCAGGACGGCACCATCTTTTTGGCCGGTACACTTCCGTAACTGCGATGGCGTTGGTCCGAGCTGGCGCTGCACCCTCGGTTTGAGGGATCATTGGCAGACGCCAGAATCGAATGCGAGGTTCGCCTCCATTCCGAACGAAGGGGCTCCCGGGCATCTGGCGATCCGGTCCCCGAGGTGAAACTTGCGCGTGCTTCGTCGGATGGGGAAATTCTGGGCCTGTGGATTGCTCCTGGCGGCGGTGTCCCTGGACGCGCAGACTTCCCCGACGGCAACCACCCCGCCATCTAAGCCGGCAGCAAACACGTCGACTTCGAAATCGGCATCGACCACGGCGCCGAAGACCACGGCAACACGAAAAACTTCCGGCAAACACAAAAAGTCACACAAGACTACAGCCGGTTGGCGGAAACACGGGCAGCAAAAGATTGATCCGCAGCGCGCCAGTGAAATCCAACAAGCGCTCATCCGCGAGCACTACTTGACGGGGAGCGCGTCCGGCGTTTGGGACGACGCCACCGAGAAAGCCATGCAGCGCTACCAGAGCGACAATGGCTGGCAGGATAAGACCACACCGGATGCGCGCGCGCTGATCAAGCTGGGGCTAGGGCCGGACACGCAACACTTGCTGAATCCCGATAGCGCCATGACGGCGGCGGCTCAGGCAGATTCGCCGCATCCTCCGGTGGCTCCCGCTGCCGATCCCGCTGGTGCAGACGATCCTCCGAAGAAATCGCAATAGGAGTTTGTCATTCCGAGCGCAGCGAGGAATCTGCTTCTCGCTTGTACTCACGAAAAAGCAGATTCCTCGCTGCGCGCGGAATGACAAATGTTTGATCTGCCGGGCAACTTCCGCCGAAAAGCCGACGAGTGCGCCTAGCTCCTCATGACGGGCCTGGGAGAATAGGGCAGCGGCTGGCCGCTGACGATGGCGCGCGGGTTGTCCTCGACCAACGCGCGCGCGACCTCGGGGCCGCAGATCAACTCGGCCTCTTTGCGGCCGGCGGAGAGAACCGGAATTCGATGCTTGGTGTCATGCGCGTCGGTGGCCAACACGTGCACGGCTTCGCGCTGCAGCAGCCACTCGGCGGTTCGCCATACCCGCTCTCCCCAGGCTCCGGTTAGCGCGGACGCCGTGACTTGCACCACGCAGCCCATTTCAACCCACTTCAACACCCGCTGCGGAGTTTGCTGGAGAATCGGATTGCGCTCGGGATGGGTGATCACCGGCGTGATTCCCTTGTCGCCGAGTTGGGTAAAACTCTCCTCGATCTGCGCCGGAATGCTGTAATTGCTCAACTCCACCAGCAGGTAGTGGCTGTTCTCGATCATGTACCGCTCGGGGTGCAACAGGGCGTCCCGCAGATTCTCGTAAGAGAGATGGAAGTCGCATCCCAGCGTGAGTTTCGGCGATTTTCCCACCAAGGCGCGCAGGCGGCCGAGTGCTTGGCTCAGATGTTCGCGGTCGTAGGCGTAGCGTTCGTTGGCATGGGGCGTAGCCACCATGTGCTCAATGCCGTCGGCGGCGGCCATGCGGCACATTTCCTGCGCAATGTCCCACGATTTGGCGCCGTCGTCCACCTCGGGAAGGATGTGGGAGTGGATGTCGATCAAGCTACAGGGCTCCAGAGCAAAAACCGGTAAGAAGATTTAAGCAGATTCGGGGGGAAAGAACAAAGGGGAGAAGAAGGGCCTCCCGAAAAGGCAATCGCCCAAGGAAAATTGCTTTTGGGTGGCGCAGCGCTATTGCAAACAGGCGATTTACACTCGTTGACCCGTTTTGAGCGTAATGGCGATGTTACGCCAGTCATCGATACACATTGGTGCCAGTTAGGCAGTCTGGGGATTGCGTTGCTCGAGCAGGAGGCGGAAACTTCGCGCACCGGCACATCATGACGAACGGCCGACTAGCTGACTGGGAAGTTGCGGCGCGACGGTGGGCGCAGAGACCACGAGGTAGCCGTGATTCCGACCATCACAACCAGATACGACATCGGGCCGGGCTCGATGTCTCCCGAAGCGACGTGTGATACGAGCGCACCCGTGAGGTTGAAGACCACCCCCGCGTAGGCCCACTCCTTCAGTCGGGGAAAACGCGGAATGACCAGCGCAACCGAGCCGAGGAGCTTCCAGACACCTAAAATGACGAGGAGATACAAGGGGTAGCCTAAGCGCTCAAACACTATGCGCACGTGAGGTACTCTCAAGACGTCCCATATGCCGCCGAGGACCAGCTCGAAAACAAGCAGACCGGTAGCTACCCAGTAGACGATAGCTCGAGTCCGCTCAGCTTTCGTAGCCGATGTCATCCAGACCGCCTTGTCCGCATTATTTTGTAGGTGCTAGGCATCGGCAGCCCTGTTGCAATCAGCCGTTATCGTAACCGATCCGACGCCGGATTAGCCATGTGCAGAAAAGCCGGACTTCCCGAAAAGGCAATCGCCCAAGGAAAATTGCTTTTGGGTGGCGCAGCACTATTGCAAACAGGCGATTTACACTCGTTGACCCGTTTTGAGTGTAATGGCGATTTAACGCCAATCAGCCGCGTGTTCGACAGTACAATTGCACTACATGCCCTCATTCAATCGGCGTCCCGTCATTGCTGTATGCGCGTGGGAGGCGTGTGTCATCGGTTATTTCCTCGCGTCCCTCGCGTTAACTGGTGGCCACATCTGGGGCACGGAATATGTCGTATGGATCGCTGAGCTGGCAATCTGCGGCTTGTTCGTCGTCGGGGCCGTGGCCTTGTTGTCGCGTCGTTTTGGGAAAATCGGAAGAGCAATCACAGGAGCGTTGTGTGGCCTCTTGCCCAGCGCGCTCATGCTAACTTGGGTGTTCGTAGCACGACCCGGCTTCGAGGCCTCTGCTGGAGGCGCGGGCATCGCGTACATGTTGGCTGCTCCGAGCGCGGTGGGCGGTGCATTTGCCGGAATCATTTG
>Ga0209415_10000689_pt1 | contig 63203 bp, 49 predicted proteins | sample PeaSoiSIISIP2007_FD_187696 | JGI IMG/M metagenome (GOLD analysis project Ga0209415, IMG submission 187696) | Peat soil microbial communities from Weissenstadt, Germany - SII-SIP-2007 (SPAdes) (version 2) | ecosystem: Environmental > Terrestrial > Soil > Wetlands > Peat | place: Germany...
CTTCCGCCACCCGGCTCTTCACTTCCTGCCTTGCGTCAGCCAGGTATTGGAACGCCAGCCGCTTGTAGATCTGCTTGGTCAGGGTCGGCGATTGAATGCCAAGGTTCAGCAGCTTTTGCGCGTCGTTCAACTCCGTACTGAAATCGTCGATGTCGAATTCGTCCATCCCCGCGACGTCGATCGAGACTTCATCCTGCCGCGCCGCCGCCACCGCCCACAGCACCTGCTTCATGCTTTCCCGCACCGCCGTCCCATACGCCCCGAGCACCTCGGCGGTGGTCGCGAAGTCCAGTTGTTTGCCCAGCGCCGACTGGTTGGCCGAACTCGATGCCCCTCCCATCGCCTGGTTGTTCAGATAGCAGACCCGGTAGATTTCATCCTTGAGCTGAACCAGGTTGTCCGCCGCGATCTGATAAACCTTCCCCTCTGGCTCCGCGTACCCAAACCGGTCCTCCGGCCCAAGTTGGATGTAATATGACTCGCCCACAATCTGGTTCCACTCCCGTTCCGAGTAGATCACCGGCATCGCGAACAGCCCCATCGTCAGCGCCCACGCCAGCGCATTCGACTTGTTGAAGTGTTCCAGTTGCAGCAACGCGGCTTTGTTCATCAGCCACAGCCCCTCTGTCACCCGTACCCGGAACAGTGGCACCCGGCCCAGCGAGGCCAGCGCGTGCCGCCCTTCATCGATTCGCTCGATCGGTTTCCCCTCGCCCGCCTTCCGGTAAACTTGAAAATTCTCTCGGTCGTAGTAGATCCAGCGCGTCTCCTGTTCCCACTTCGCGTCCGTCACCTTCGACTGCTGCAGACACGACGTCCGGATTACCGCCCAGTCCATCCCTCCATGCGGGTCGTAGTTCCAGTTGATGACTTCGTCCGCGCCATAGTCCACCAGGTATGCGCGCGACGTCCCCGCGGCGTCTTCCTCCGCTCGCGTCAGCGCCGGCCCCGTCGTCCGCGGAAAGTCCACCACCAGATAGCTCGAGCCGCATACCAGCGCTTCCACAAATCGTTTGCGGAAAAACTCGCTCAGGCTTGTGCCTTTCAGGTCGCAATCGTTCGCCAGCAGGCTGTAGAAGTTCTTCGCCCCGGCGTCCGTTCCTTCCAGCATCAGCGCCGGCTCGCGGTGCATCAGCGTCGCCGCGTACCAGTCCACAATCGAACCGATGTAGTTTTGATAAAAGACCCGGCTCAGTCGCTCCTGGTATACCTGGCCCGGTTCTTTGTGCCGCCGCAAGAGGTACTCTGTGGCGCGCGCCCGCAACTGTTCGCCGCCCAGGTACAGGTCCCTGTAGCGCCGCCACGTCGCCTTTCGCGCGATGTATTCCGGATGCTCCCGGTTAATCGTCTCCATGTTTAGAACAATCGCTCCTGGCGCTCCCCGATCCTGGGAAGCATTCTGCACTCCTGCCACAGCAGGTACCCCAACGCGTCCGATAAGTGCGTCCTCATTCGGTCCCGGTCCTTGTCAATTGCATTCGAATCGGCCTTGTAGGTCACCTGCTCCAGATCTTTGATCAGCTCCTTGCACTTCGGGTCCACCAGCAGCCCGATTTCTCCCGTCGCCGATCGCAGCTTCGCGTTCGTCAAATTGATCCGTTCCCGCACGCTCGGGTTCGCCCTCGGAACGCGGTAGAACAGCGTCATGCCCGAGTGCGCCTGAAAGTATTCACGGATCATTTCGTAGTCTGACGCCCCCGTCGTTTGCCGCTGGTTCCCCGAAGCGTCTCCATAAATGTGAAGGCCCGCCTGGTGCCCCGGATATCGCCTCAGAAATTCTTCGCAGGCCTCCGCCGTCGTCCCGTTCCGTACCACGATTTCGTCCAGCACCAGAACCTTGTTGTTCACGATCTGCGCCACCAACGAGCTCATCGGGTCCACGTTGAAGTCCAAGGCCCACAGCAAGGGCAGCCTCTGGTCGGGAGCCAGATCCTTCACGTTTTCCGCCCTCGCAAACGAGCTGTAGACCGTGCCTCCGCTCAGGCTCAGGTACGCGCCCAGTACTTCCTGTTGAAAAAACCGCTCGTCGTAGCTTTCCTTCAGCCGGTCGTAGAAATCGGGCACCCTGGCCAGCAAGTGCAGGTTTTCGTAGGGTTGCGCCACCACAACCCCGTACCCTCTGCTGGGTCCCTCCACAAATTTCCGGAACACCCAGTCGTAGCCTTTCGGCGTCCACACCGCGAAGCCGCATAGCCGGTGCGCTTTCGGATCCCGCAACCGCCCCTCCAGCCGCAGCCACGCCGCCTCCGGCGTGTACGTCAGCTCATCCAGCCCGAACCACGCCAGGTTGGTTCCACGCAGCCGCTCGAATTCATCTACCGGCCGGAACACAATCCGCGACCCCGTGTCTTTCATCCGCAGCGTGTTCTCCGCCTTGTTGTGCTCGTACGGAATTCGGTTGCCGTCCAGTATCTCGAACAGCGTCGCTTGCGTCGCGTCCCGTAACATCTGGTAGGTCGGCGCCCCCAGCAGCCCCATCCGCCTCGGGTTCAGGTAACTCAGCCGGATCGCTTCCTGACAAAGCGCCTGGCTTTTGCCACTTCCGATCGGTCCGGAGAACCCCTTAAACCGCGCTGTCAGATCGTGAAAGGATTTCTGGGAGGGCAGTGGGTCATAGCCTATTTCTCGCAGTCGGACGTCACTGGCTCGACCCATGTCACTTTGATCTCCTTCGCCTCGTCAGTTGCCTCTTCTAACTCCTTCTTCATCTGCACCAGCTTGATGTAGTCCCCCACCGATGGGCTGAAATCGCTCTCCGTGATCCTCTTCTCGAATTTGGCGATCGCCCTTGCCAGCACTTCCGAAATCTTGAGCTTCTGTTTGAGCGTTTGATAGTAGCTGCAATCCTCACAAGGCTTGGAAATCGTTTTAGCGCTTCTCTTCACCTTGCCAGCCATTGTTTGCCCCAAAAAAAATCGGCTCCGCGATTGACTCGTGAAGCCGCGTAACCCTCGTCCCGTTCTGAATCTATCATCGGGGCGCTCGCCCACCCGCCCCGAATTACTTCTCAACTTATTGAAAAACCACGGAAGAAACTTTTCCCTGGATTGGTGAAGATGATTTGGATCGCCCCGTGGCGCACGCACTCGTGCGTGCCGTGTCGAAACTCATCTCGACACCATCTCGCGCATGAAAAGCCGGGCGCCGGCGCGGAAACCTTACTCGCCGGCCACCGCCGCCTCTGCCACCGTCTCCCGATGGAACTCCACCTTCCATCGCTTCATCCACAGGAACAGCGTCAGCAGTCCCCATAGATGGTATCCGGCATTGATGCGCCTCTCCATGTGGTCGCGGATCAGCGCTTCAATCGCCCGCTCGTGGAAAATGCCGCTCGCCTTCACCGCCTCCGGCGTCAGCGTGTCCATCAGCAGCCGCCGCAGCGGCCGCCGGAACCAGTCGTGCGTCGGTATGTCGAACCCGGCTTTCTTCCGGTTGAGCACCCGTGCCGGCAGTTTCCCGCGCATCAGCTCCTTCAGCACGAACTTTTGCCGCCAGCCGCGAATCTTCAACCGCACCGGCAGCCGCGCCGCGAACTCCACGATCCGGTGATCCAGCATCGGCGGCCGCACTTCGAGCGAATGCGCCATGCTCATCCGGTCTGTCTTGTACAGGATGTCGTCCGGCAGGTAGTAATTCTGGTCCACCCGCAGGTATCGGTCCACCACTCCGCCGTTGCCCGTCGCCACCAGCCGCGCCAGTTCCGCCAGTCCGTTGTCGCCGCCGCCGCGCCGGATTGCTCTCAGCTGCTCGCTCGAAAACGTGCCGTTCCAGAAGAAGTGCGCTTCGTCCGGATCCAGCCAGCTTCCCTCGATCCCGCGCTTCACCTTGTACTCCAGCCCGATCTTCTCGTCCGATACCGGCACGTACCGCTCCAGGGCCCCGTGCACCCAGCGTCGCAGCCACCGCGGCGTCAACCGCAACGGCCTCGCCAGCCGGTCCGCCTGGTAAGTTTCATACCCGCCGAACAACTCATCCGCGCCTTCGCCCGATAGCGCAACCGTCACGTGCTGCCGGCTCATCTTGGAGAGAAACCAGACCGGTAGCGCCCCCGCGTCCGCGCTCGGTTCATCCGAATAATACGCGAAATCCTCAATCGTGCTCTCCAGCTCGGTCTCCGGATTCAGGTCGAATTCATGGTGGTCCGTCCCATAGACTTCCGCCACTTCGCGGAAATACGGGCTCTCGTCGAAGCTCCGCCCGCGAAAGGAAATCGAAAATGTCTTCAGCCTGCTCCCGCCCTGTTCCGCCGCGTAATGCAGGATCGTCGACGAATCCACTCCGCCCGAGGCCCACACTCCCAACGGCACGTCGGAAACCAGGTGCTCTCGTACCGATTCGCGCAGCAGCCCGTCCAGTTCCTCCTTGGCTGCCTCCAGCGAATAGCGGCGCGCTCCCTCGCGCGGCAGTTCCCACCACGGTTCCAACCGGAACTTCCCGCGGCTCCATTCGAGTAAGTGCCCCGGCGGCACCTTGCGGATCCCTTCGATCAGCGTCCGGTCGCCCGGAACGTAATTCACCGAAAGAAACCGGTCCAGCCCCCGCTCGTCCAGCCGCCGCGGAATGTGGGCGTGCTCCAGAATCGCTTTGAGCTCGCTCCCGAAGTACAAATCGTCGCCGCTTCGGTAGTAGTACAGCGGCTTGATCCCCATCCGGTCGCGCGCCAGCACCAGCCGCTTGCTCGCCTCCGACCACAGCGCCACGCCGAACATCCCGCGCATGCGCTCGAAGCACGCCGTGTCCCATTCCACAAACGCCCGCAGCACCGTCTCCGTGTCGCATTGTGATCGAAAGCGGTGCCCTAGCCCCTCCAGTTCGCGCCGGATCTCCCGGTGGTTGTATATTTCGCCGTTGAAGACAATCACGGTGCCGCCGTCATCGCTGACGATCGGCTGATCGCCGCCGCCCAGGTCGATGATCTTCAGCCGTACTGCGCACAACGTGACTTCGCTGCCCTCGTAGATCCCCTGTTGGTCCGGCCCCCGGTGATGGATGGCCCGCACGATGCGCCCGGCCACCTCCCGGTCCCATGCCCCGCCCAGACGCGTGAATCCCGCAATCCCGCACATTCTCTTTAGCGATTCCCTGAAACTTTCAGTCTATCTAACCGCCGTAGGGCACGCTTTAGCTTGCCCACGCCCGCTTGCGGGCGTATTTTCCTCTTGCCGTCTGTCTTCCACCTCGCGCCGCCGCCGCCCTGGACGATAATAGGAGCGATGGCCACGGAAACGATTTGCGTCAAATGCGGCGGCACGGGCTGGATCATCGTTGAGCGCGCCAACGTCTCCGGCGCCGAAGCCTGCACCTGCCGGGCTGAGGGCCGCGCCGGCCGCATGGAAGAGCGTGCGCAGATCCCGCCGCTTTACCGCAACGCCTCGTTTGAGAACTTCAGCGTGCCCGGCCCCGAGAACCCCATCGCCCGCCGCGAGCTGACCAACGTTTTGCTGGCCGTGAAGAACTTTGTTCGCGACTTTCCCAATGAGAACCGGCCGGGCCTGCTGCTGGTCGGCGAGCCGGGCACCGGCAAAACCCATTTGGCGGTGGCCGCCCTGCGCAAGATCGTGGAGAAAGGATTCGAGTGCCTGTTCTGGGATTATCAGACCCTGCTGAACAGCATCCGTGCGGGCTATGATTCCAGCTCCAATTCGTCCAACCGCGAGGCTTTCCGGGCCGCTCTCGATACCGAGGTGTTGCTGCTCGACGATCTGGGCGCGCAGCGCGTCACCGATTGGGTCGAGGACACCGTCACCTCCATCGTGACCCATCGCTCCAACCACCGCAAAGCATTGATTGCCACCACCAACCTTCCCGAACCGGATGCAGGCAGCTCCTTCATCCAACGATCCGCTCTGGGGACGCCTGAGTACCGCAAGACCCTGTCGGACCACATCGGGCCGCGGGCGCGCTCCCGCCTGTTTGAAATGTGTACCGTGATCCGCATGCCCGGCGACGATTACCGCCTGCGCAAGGCGCGGACCTTCTGATGCTCGCTCGCGTGCGCGTGGGCTCTCGCCTGCGCAGGGCTTTCTGCCTGCTGGCGCTGCTGTTGCTCTCTGCCGCCGCCGCCGCTCCCGCCGGCAATACCCGCCCGGCCGGGTATCTGCAGGCGGTCGAGTTTCCTTACTATCTGTACCCGCGCACGCTCTGGGAGCGCGAGCTGGTGTGGCTGAAAACCATCGGCATTCGCACCGTGGAATTCGCTATCCCCTGGAACTGGCACCAACTCGCGCCAGGCGACTTCGATTTCACCGGCCGCACCAGCCCGCGGCGCGACCTGAACGGCTTGATCCGCATCTTGCGGCGGCTCGGCCTCAACGCGTGGGTGCGTCCTCTCCCGCCTGTCGCCGGGTGGCGGAACCTGGGCTCGCCGGAAGGCGCTGATGCCGGCGCGCGTCGAGCGTGGTTGAAGCAGCTCAGCGACATTTTGGCGACGCAGACCGCCAGCCACGGCGGTCCGGTCGCCTGGGTCGAGGGCGCGGCGCTCGAAATCGATGCCGTGGCTCCGCCTGTCGCGACTCGGATATCCGCCAGCGATCCGGCCGCGCTTTCGCTCAGCCGGCAGGCCCTCGCCGCGGGCCAGAGCGTGTTGTGGACCGGCGTCGAGGACCAGCTTTACCCGGCCGGATGGAAGAGCGGCGGTGGATCGCCGCTGGTGGCGGGCGCGGTCGGGTTGAGCGGCGATGAGCGGCCCGCGGCAGCGCCGCTGCTGCGCGAAGCCGCGCTGTTGCGTCACTGGGGCGCCGCGATCCTTGCCCTGCGGCCCACGGCCGCGCCCCAGCCGCCACCCGAAAAGCTGCCCGCCGGCGTCACCGCCACCGAGCTCGTGTCGCCGGGAGCCTCGGCCGTCAGCATCATCAACCGCTCCAGCCAAACGTTCCGCGAAGAGCTGCGCGTCTTCGAACCGGCTTCCAGGCGCACCATCTCAATTCCCGTGGCGGTGCCCGCCGGAGATGCGGCGTGGCTGCCGCTCAGCGTCTCCCTCGCGCCCGATGGCCTCTGCCGCGAATGCTCCAACTTCTCCGCCACCGAGCGGTTGGTGTACGCCACTGCCGAACTGCTCTCCATCGAATATGAGAACGGCATTTTGGCCATGGAATTCGCCGCGCCCGATGCCGGCGAAGCCGTGCTGCAACTGGAGCGCAAGCCGGTCGGCCCCCTACTGGCCGCCGGCGCGCCAGTGGACTACGACTGGGACGAACACGCGCTGAGCGCGCGCCTGCCGGTTCCCCGTTCGAACGCGCCCGGCCACCGCGTGCGCATCGGCATCGCCATCGAAGTGGCGGAGACGGCCGCCTTTTTCAACGAAGCCCGCCGCCTCATCATTGGCCAGAAAAACCCGATCGCCACCAATTATTCCTCGGCTCAGGTTGCCGCCCGCTCCCGCCTGCGGCTGCCGGAAGGCTACGTGGTTACACCCAAGGTCAAATCGCCGGAAGAGATCGAATATGAGATCGACGTTCCCGCCGACGCTCTGCACGGCGATTTCGCGACCCTCGCGCTAGAGGCCGACGGCATCCTGATGGGCCGCGCCCGGCTGCAATTGTTCCGCCCGTTTTCCATTCACGTGATGGAGGCGATGCACATGCACTTCGGCCAGCAGGCCGAATTGACGCCGGATCCACCCATCGCGCCCATTGAACCCAAGGCGGGCACCAACCTGGAGATTGCCATCCGTAACAACTGGCCCGGCATCCAGACCTACCGGTTGGAAGCTGACGGCGCCGGCCTGGAATTCCTCCCCGCCAAAGCCGAGATCAGCATCGGCGCGTTCGCCGAGCGCCGTGTCAGTGTCCGCGTGTTCGCCGCCGCGGAGACCGCTGGGCTCCGCGACTGGCACTTACGGGTGACCGGTGCCGGCGAATCCGATCTGCCGATGCGCGTCCTGCTGCTGCCGCGCGGCCACACCGTCGTTTGGACCGCCGATCTGGATGGCGACGGCGCTCCTGAATGGATTCTCGAAACCGAGAGCGCGCGCGCCGTGTTTTCGACCGAAGACGGCGGCCGCTGGATGGAGTTCACCGCCAAACAAGCCAACGTGAATTTCTTGCCCGAAGCCGGCGTTTTCTCAGCGCCCGGCGCCGTCACAGTCCGCCCGCTGGAAGACGGTCTGGAGTTCACTGGCGCCGGCTGGCGCCGCACCGCACACCTGGCCGGTGGCACGCTGACCATCGAACAGGACACTCCACTGCCCGCCGCCGTCGAGCCCACCAAGATCGGCAACACCATGCTCACCATCGAGCACCCCTCCGCCACCCGCGCCGTCTACACCTTGCAGTGACGTGGGGCAGGTCCCCGACCTGCCTTTGGGCCGTGGGCCCGTTTTTTTCTGAACCGTCCGTGCCTCAGTTCCCCGAGACCGCCACCGTCACGCCCGCCTGCGATTGTATGATGGTGCCGCAGCAAGGCGTCGGAACCGCAAACGTCACCACCACCGCCGCATTGCCGGCCGGGAGACCGCTCGGGATCTGAGCGTTCACTTGCATCACTCCCTGTACAATGCCGGGCGCGCCGCCTGCGTAGTTGCTGGCGGCGGGTTTGCCGCCGATAGTCACCGTGACTGGCTGCAGTACCGGCAGCGGCAGCACGCCCGCGGGCGGCGCCAGCGTAAACGCGCCATCCTCGCCCGGCGGGTTGGTCTGGCCGAAACCGGTGCCGTACAGCGACACCCACCCGCCCGAACTGGCCGGGTTGGCGGCGTTGTTGTACGTTCCGTCCAGATTGATGGCAGCCGCCTGCCCCGTGCCGGAATCGTTTGCCGTAAACAGCGCCGGCGCGGCTGCCGCCACCGGAACGCTGATAGGCGCCGAAGTCTGTCCCTGATACGCGACATATACCTGCGCGCTCGTGCCGGTAAGTCCGAAGGGCACAATGGCAGCCACCTGCGTGGACGATGCATACAGCACCGGCCCCGTGGAACCGTTGAAGTAGACGCTTGTCCCGGCAACGCTCCGCGGAACCTCGCCGTTCGCCAGTTGGTACGTCGCGAGCGTCGCCGGCCCCAGGCCGGAGCCGTAGAGCACGATCACCTCGCCGGGCGCGATAGGGCCGGTCAGGTTGGTGGCAGCGTTGGTAACGGCGGAAAGCTGCATCCCGGTTGCCGCGAACTGCAGCAGGCGGACTGCGTTGTTTCCGGAATCGGCGACATACACGTTGCCCGTGGAGTCCACCGCGATCCCCGTCGGCCCGTTGAGCGATGCGCTGGTCGCGAGGCCTCCGTCGCCGGCGTAGCCGACCGCGCCGTTGCCGGCGATCGTGATGATCGGCCCGTTCACGTAAATCTTGCGAACGCTGGCGCCGGCGTCCGCGAAGAGCACGTTGCCCGCGCTATCCACCGCGATACCGGTCGGGTAACTCAGTTGCGCCTGGCTGGCCGGTCCGCCATCGCCCGAGTAGCCCGCCACGCCATTGCCCGCTACCGTTGTGATGTTGCCGGTCGGCGATACCATGCGGATGCGGTAGTTGAGCGTGTCCGTGATGTAAAGATTGCCGGCGGCATCGACGGCCACCCCTTGCGGATCGTTCAACTGCGCGCCCAGCGCCGGTCCGCCATCGCCCGCGTAGCCCTGGAGGCCATTGCCGGCGACGGTCGATATCGAGCCGTTCGTGACCTTGCGTATGGCGCTGTTATTGGCATCGGCGATATACAGGCTGCCCTTCGGATCGAACGCCAGGCCCACCGGTGAATACAGCTGCGCACTGGTGGCGGCGCCACCATCTCCCGCGTAGCCCGGCGTGCCATTGCCGGCGACGGTTGTGATGGTGCCGCCCGACACTTCGCGCACCCGCGAATTGGCCGTGTCTGCGATGTAAACATTGCCGGCGCTGTCCACCGCCACACCTTGCGGGCCGCTGAGTTGGGCGCTGGTGGCCGCGCCGCTGTCGCCGCCGCTGCCCGCAGTGCCGTTGCCCGCGAAAGTCGTGATGGTGCCGCTCGCGCTCACCTTCCGTACCACGTTGTTGCCGGAGTCGGCGATGTAATAGTTGCCGGCGTTGTCCACCGCGACGGCGTGCGGCGAGTTCATTTGCGCGCTGGTGGCCGCGCCGCCGTCGCCCGAATAGCTGTAGCCGCCGTTGCCGGCAAAGGTGCTGATGCTGCCGCCCGATTGGGCGAGGCGAATGCGGTTGTTGAGCGAATCGGCGATGTAGATATGACCCGAGGCATCCACCGCCACGCCTGTCGGACGGTTGAGCTTTGCGCTGGTCGCGGCGCTGCCGTCTCCGGTGAAGCCCAGCGTACCGTTGCCCGCAATAGTGTTGATGTCGACTTTGCCCTTGATCGTGCTGACCTCGCGGATGCGGCCATCCGTCGGCTCGGCGATGTACACGTTCCCCGTCGAATCGACTGCCACCGCGAACGGCTCCACCAGGCCGGCTGCGTTTGCCAGTCCCCCGTCACCCGCATAGCCGATGGAACAAGTTTCGCCGGTGTTGCTGATATTGGCGGTGCTGGTGATGTTGCACGCGCCGGCGATGAAGTTGATGATGCCCGTGCTCGCGGTGATCTCGCGAATCGCGGCGTTGCCCGTGTCGGCGATGAAGATGTTGCCGGAGCTATCCACGAAAACATCTTCCGGCAGGGCCAGAAGCGCTTCCGACGCCAGCAGGGTATCGCCGGCGATGCCTGGGAAGCCGTTACCCGCGATGCTGTTGATGACGCCGTTGGCGCCCACCTCGCGGATCGAGTGATCGCCGGTATCGGCGATGTAGACATTTCCCGATTTGTCCACTGCCACGCCGCCGGGCTGGTTCAGGTTCGCCTTGATCGCCACGCCGCCATCGCCCAGAAACCGCGGCTGACCCAGTTTGCCGTTGCCTGCGAACGTGCTGATGACACCCTGCGGGGTAACCATCCGCACGCGGTTGTTCACCTGGTCGGCAATGTAGAGATTGCCCTGTGAATCCACCGCCAGGCCCTGCGGCGCGTTGAGCTGGGCCGCGGTCGCCGGCCCGCCGTCGCCGGAAAAGCCGGGGCGCGAATTGCCGGCGACCACTGTCAGCGTCCCGCCGGAAGAGATCTTGAAAACCGCGTTGCCGCTGCTGAAATACACATTGCCGCTTGCGTCCGTCGTGACCCGCCTCACCGTTCCAATGGCGGTGCTGGCGGCCGGAGCGGGCGTGGAGGGTGGCGCTCCCCCGGCGACGGTCGAAATCGAATATTCTTGCGCGAAGGCGGCGGCGCCAAAGAGCCATACTAATCCGGCGCCGCGCAGCTTCCGTAGCGGTTTCAACATGTATGCCTAGCCTTCTGACAGGGTGGATGTTCGAAACTCTCAGTTTATCGCGACTCGGGCCACGGCTTCCGCCAGCGCTTCCACGGCCTGTGCGCATTCGGCACGGGTGACGTCATAGTGCGTCACGGCGCGCATTTGGGTCTGGCTGATGCCGTTGATCAGCACGCCCCCCTGTTTCAGGCGACGGCTCAATTCGCCCGCGGTCAAGCCGGTAGCGCCGATATCGAAAACCACGATATTGGTGGCGACCCTCCGCGGATCCAGCTCGACCCCGTGAATGCGCGCAACCCCTTCCGCGAAAAAGCGCGCATTCGCGTGATCCTCGCCCAGCCGCCGGGGGGTTTCTTCGAGTGCGATCAGACCCGCCGCGGCCAGCACGCCCGCCTGCCGCATGCCGCCGCCCAGCCGTTTACGATATAGGCGGCCCTTGTCGATCAGCGCGGCCGGCCCGGCCACCATCGAGCCGGCCGGCGCGCCCAGCGCCTTGGAGAGACAGAACATCACCGTGTCCACCGGCTCCACGATGTCGCTCACCGGTACGCGCAGCGCGGCCGCGGCATTGAACACGCGTGCGCCATCCATGTGCACTTTCACCCCCAGCTCGTGCGCGCCGTTGGCGATTTCGCGGATCGCCGCCAGCGGGTAAACCGTGCCCCCGCCCATGTTGTGCGTGTTTTCGATTTCGATCAACCCGGTCGGCGCATAGTGCGGGTGCACCGGCTTGACCAGCGGGCGGATCTGGCTCCATGCAAGGATGCCGTCATCGGTCGGAATGGCGCGAATCAGGCAGCCGGAGAACCATGCCGTCATCGACAATTCGTAATCCAGAATGTGGGCGCGTGAGTCGCAGATCACTTCCTGCCCGTGCTCGGTGAGCAGCTTCACCGCGATCGTGTTGCCCATCGTGCCGGTGGGAACGAACAGCGCCGCCTCCTTGCCGGTGATTTCGGCGGCCCGCTGCTCCAGCAGGTTGACGGTCGGGTCTTCACCGTAAACGTCATCTCCTACTTCCGCTTCCACCATCGCCCGCCGCATCTCGGGCGTGGGCTTGGTCACGGTGTCACTGCGCAGATCGATCATGAGGTGAGAAACTCCGCGAATACTTCGTTCGAAACCAGCACGCCGCGGTTCGACAGCCGCAACACGCCACCGGCCGTCTCGAGCAGGCCGGCATCCACAAATCGCCGAATCGCCGCATCATGGCGCTGCCACTCTTGCGCGTCCGGCCGAATGCCCTCCATCAACCGCAGCCCTACAAAGAAATGCTCGTCAATGTGAGGCAGGTCCCCGACCTGCCAACTCTGGGGAGCGTCCCCGACCTGCCAACCGCAGTTAAGATACTCTCCCACTGTCTCCGCGTTCCTCTTCCGCATCCGCCCATCGAAAGAGTGGGCATCGACGCCGAATCCGGCGTACCGCTCCAGCTTCCAGTACTTCAGATTGTGCCGCGATTCCCAGCCCGGCCGCGCGAAATTGGAAATCTCGTAGCGGTTGAGGCCGAGCGCCGCCAGCCGCTCCACAGCCATTTCGTAGAACGCCGCCACTTGGTCGTCGTCCGGTGTGTCCGCCGCTCCGTAGCGCGCCCCGCCGGCCAGCAGTTCTTTGCCCAGCCGGCTGTCCTCATCCACCTCCAGCATGTACACCGAGACGTGCTCCGGCGCCAGGCGCTCAATCCAATCGAGGGATTCCCGCCAGCTCGCTTCCGTCTGCCCGGAAAGTCCGGCGATCAGGTCGATGTTGATGCTGCCGATCGCGGCCGCGCGCAGCACCCTCATTTCCTGAGCGACCATCTCCGCCGTGTGTTTGCGCCCCGTGCGGCGGATTTCTTTGTCGACGAACGATTGCACCCCCAGGCTGACCCGGTTGATGCCGCACGCCGCCCAGTGGCGGGCCTGTTCGCCGGCGATGCTGCCGGGCGCCGCTTCGATGGTGGCCTCCACCCACGGCCGCCCCGGAGTGGCATCCAGCACCGCTCGCAGGTCGTCCGCCGCCATGTTGCTGGGCGTGCCGCCGCCCAGGTAAACCGTCTCCGGCCGCCATTCCCAGTGGTGAGCGCCAATTTCCTTCAGCAGCGCTTCCACATAGCTCCGCTCCTGCGCGCGCGGAAACACGCCCGAGGCAAAGTTACAGTAAGTGCACTTCTGCGCGCAAAACGGATAGGAGATGTAAACGCCGGCCACTCGACTTGATTGTACCCGAGGGCAAGCTAAAGCGTGCCCTACCAAAGCCGCTGGTAGGGCACGCTTTAGCTTGCCCGTAAGCTTGCCCGTATCGGAGAAATTGCCGGAATTGCTCGCCCCTATACTTCCGCCGGCGCGCCGCTCTTGGCCATCGCCAGCAGCTTGTCGTCGAAGTCGAATCCGGCCGTGCGCGGTTTGTGATTGCGCCCGTACCAGCGGTAGGTTTCTTTTAGCCCCGCTTCGAAGGGCGTGCCCTTCACTTTCAACATGCGGCTGACTTTGCCGATGTTCATCGTGATCGGCGGCACATCGAGGTACTCGCCGAAATAGTATGGCTCCTCGAAGGCATTGCCGCCGGCCTGCTGAATCAGGTCTCGCGGCACACGGGCCAGCGTGGCCTCCGTGTTGGCGGCCTTCGCCAGCCGCTCCACCAGTTCCACCTGGGTAAGTGGCTTCGAGTCGCCGATGTTGAAGGCCTCGCCTTCGGCGCGCGGTTCCGTCATCGCCCGCAGCAAAGCCTGCACCAGGTCGCCCACGTAAACAAATTGCATCAGCCGGTGGCCGTCGCCGGGAATCACGATCGGCCTGCCGGCGCGCAGCCGGTCCCAGAAAAACTGCTCGCGGTAGAACGGGTTGTTGGGCCCGTACACGAACGGCGGGCGAAACGTTACTACCGGCAGGCCGTGCTGCGCGTGCATGCGAAACAGCAACCGCTCCGTAGAAGCCTTGTGCCGGACGTACGGGTTGGAATGCGAATCCGGCGCCAGCGGATCGCTCTCCTTGTGGTTGAGCCCGTCGCCGTACGCCGCCACGCTGGACATGAAGATGTAACGGCTGAGGCGGTCGCCGCACGCGCGAACGGTCGCTTCCACCTGCGCGGCGGTAGTGCCCCGTTCCCAGTCATAGGCGTTGTCGAACACCACCTGGAAACGGCGGCCGCTCAGCGCCTCGCGCACCGATTCTGCGTCGTTGCGGTCGGCCACCATATTCTCCACCCGCCGCCCGAAATCGTGCTTGGGCTTGCGATGCAGAACCGCGACGTCATGCCCCGCCTTCACCAACTCCTCGACCAGGGAACGGCCGATGAAGAGCGTGCCGCCGATGACCAGTACTTTCATACTCTCTCAAAGACTAAGACGCAGCCACCCATAGAAACGATCCCATGGGCGCAGCCTGACGCTTTTCCCCTGTGTCTAAAAGATACTGCGATCAGTCGTAATATTCCAGACCCAAGTGCGTGATCAGGTCCTCGCCTCGCATCCAGCGCAGCGTGTTTTTCAATTTCATCAGCTGGATGAACACATCGTGCTCCGGGTAGACCTCGGGCGCGTGCATCGGGGCTTTGAAATAGAACGACAGCCATTCCTGGACGCCGCGCATCCCGGCGCGCTGGGCAAGGTCCATGAACAGGACGATGTCGAGCACCAGCGGCGCAGCCAGGATCGAATCGCGGCACAGAAAGTTTACCTTGATCTGCATCGGGTAGCCCAGCCAGCCGAAGATGTCGATGTTGTCCCAGCCTTCCTTGGCGTCGCCGCGGGGCGGGTAATACTCGATGCGCACTTTGTGGTACACATCCCCGTACAAGTCGGGGTAGAGCTGCTTCTGCAAAATGTATTCGAGCGCCGACGACTTGCTCACTTCCTTCGACCGGAATGAGCCAGGGTCGTCCAGCACTTCGCCGTCGCGGTTGCCCAGAATGTTGGTCGAGAACCAGCCGTTGACCCCCAGCAGCCGCGATTTCAAACCGGGCGCGATCAGCGTCTTCATGAACGTCTGCCCGCTCTTGTAGTCCTTGCCCGCCAGCGGCAGACCGCGGTCGCGCGCCAGTTCGAGCAGCGCCGGCATGTCCGTGGTCATGTGCGGCGCGCCGTTGGCATACGGCACGCCCGATTTCAACGCGGCGTAGGCGTAGATCTGGCTGGGCGAAATCTCCGGATCGTTTTTCCGCAGACCGCACTCGAAACGCTCCAGGCTGGAATGGACCTCGACCGCTTCGTGGAAAACTTCCGTGGACCCGCACCAGATCATGGTCATGCGCGAGACTTTGGTCCGCTGCTGGAACTGGCGGATGTCTTCCATCACCGCCTCGGCGTAGTCCATTTTGCTGCCGCCCGCTTTGACGTTGGGGCCGTTCAGCCGCTTGACGAATTTCTGGTCGAACACCGCCTGCATCGGTTCAACCGCTTCCAGCGGCTGTTTCAGCGATTCCAGCAGCGGCATCTCCAGCACGCCTGCCTTGACCGCGGCTTCGTACGCGTTATCTTCGAAAATGTCCCAGGTGGCAATCTCCAGGTCTTCCAGTTTGGCCAGCGGCACGAAATCGCGGATGGCTGGACTCCGGCCCTCAGTCCGCTTTCCCAGCCGGACGGTCCCGAGTTGCGTGAGGGACCCGATTGGCTTCCCCAGGCCCCGCTTGATGGCTTCCAGACCGGCGATGAACGTCGTCGTCACGGCGCCCATGCCGGGAATCAGCACACCGAGTTTACCCTCGGCGGGCGCGATGCGGACGTCTTGATTTGGCAAGTTTGAGTCTCCTTGAAAAGGTGAAATGCTATAATACCAACTCGATGCGTGAACGTGCGACGGCCACTTTGGCGACAATTGTCGTCGATGACGAGCAACTGGCCCGCGACGAACTGACTTACCTCCTCAAGGATTTCCCGGAGATCGAGGTTATCGGCACTGGATCCAATGGGTTAGAGGCGCTAGGTCTGATCGAAAAGCTGGAGCCGGAAGTGGTTTTTATGGACGTTCACATGCCCGGGTTGGACGGCCTTGGCGTGGCGCGTCGCTTGCGGGAAAAAGGCGTCGTCCCCCCTCATTTCATTTTCGTGACCGCCTACGACCAGTACGCAGTGGAAGCGTTCCGGCTGGAGGCCATGGACTACCTGCTGAAGCCGCTCGACCGCGTGCGGCTGGCCGAGACCATCGACCGTGTGCGGCGGGCCGTCCTCGAGAAGAAATCGAGTGAGCCGGCCGCCGCCCCAGCCCCCGCGCCTCGCACCAAGCTGATGGTCAAGGCCGGCAACCGGAATTTCATCGTGGATGCCAACGACATCATCTACGCCACCATTGATAGCGGCCTGATCACGCTCGTCACCACATCCTTCGAGGGCCAATCGAACTACCGTACCATCGAGGACCTGCAGGCCAGCCTGGACCGCGAGGTTTTCTGGCGTGTCCACCGCTCCTACCTCGTGAACATCAACCGCATCAAGGAAGTGGTGCCCTGGTTCAAGTCGAGCTACCAGCTCCGCATGGATGACAAAAAACACACCGAAGTTCCCGTAAGCCGCGTACAAACCCGGCGCCTCCGGGAATTGTTCAAACTGTAGACCGGGGTAACGCCGGCGGTCTCTGGACTGCACCCCAAAAGCGAGACCAAGAAGAAACCGACAGTTTTACATTGAATGGAGAACTGTCGAAATGAAGAAAAGACGAAAGCGACGTGAATTCACGGCGGCGCTAAAGCAACGCGCTGTGGAACGAATCAAGCAGGGAGAGTCGGTCAGTGCGCTGGCGCGAGAGTATCAGGTCGAGCGCAGCAGGCTGTATGACTGGCGAGATCAGTGGGACTGCGGGCGTGCGTTCCAGGGTAGTGGGCGGCTGCCCAAAAGCTCGCTGCAGGAGAAACGGGCGAGCAATGAGTTGGATGCGGCGCAGGCTCGGATCGCCGAGCTGGAGCGCAAGGTGGGCCAGCAGGCGCTGGCACTGGATTTTTTGAGGGGAGCCTTGCGGCGAGTCGGCCGGTCGCAGTCCACCAGCAAAGGCGTGGCGCGACCGCATCTTCCAGCACATCCAAGGAATGATGCCGCAGCAAGGCAAACCGTCTTTGCGGGAGATGTGCCGGCTGGCGGGAGTAAGCCGGGCGGCCTACCACCGTCATTGGAACGATCACGCTCCACGCGAGCAGGACACGGAACTACGGGCGGCGATCCAGACGCTGGCATTGGCGGACCGGCACTGCGGTTACCGGCGGATTCATCTGTGGTTGACGCGCGCGGGCTGGGCGGTGAATCACAAGCGGGTTCTGCGCCTGATGCGGGAAGATAATCTGCTGTCGTTGCGACACAAGGCGTTTGTGGTGACGACGCGCAGTGATCACGACTTGTGCGTTTATCCCAATCTGGCAAACGGGATGTCGTTGAGCGGGATGAACCAGCTTTGGGTGGCAGACATCACGTATATCCGGCTCCGCGAGGAGTTCATCTACCTGGCGATGGTGATGGATGCGTTTTCCCGAAGAGTGATTGGGTGGGCGATCGAAAAGAACCTGCAAGCCAGTCTGGCGGTGCATGCGCTGGATCGCGCCTTAACCAGCCGGCCCATTCCGGCCGGCCTGATTCACCACTCCGACCGCGGCGTGCAGTATGCGTGTGCGGAATATGTGGCGCGCCTGCAAACGGCGGGCATCCGGATCAGCATGAGCCGGATCGGCACACCTTGGGACAACGCCAAAGCGGAGAGTTTTATGAAAACACTCAAGGCCGAGGCTGTCGACGGACGCCGCTTCCATGATCTGGAAGACGCCAGAGAGAGCCTGGTGGCGTTCATCGAAGAACACTACAACCAGCGCCGGTTGCACTCGGCTTTGGGCTGCTCGCCGGCGGAGTTCGAGCAGGCACGGGGCGCGCCGCCTGCGGCGGCGGAGTTTTCTTAGGCATGAGGAAATCTATCGGTCCGATGTGGTTCTTAAATCCATCAAAACCTGGGGCCCGGATGCCGCCTCCCGTTGGTCGGCCCCGGGGCCCAGTCCCAGGACGCGACGGAAGGAACGCGCCCCGCTCATCGTCCGCGATGAGTTTCCGGCTGAGTATTCCTTGGCGGGTTGCTCTCCAGCCTTGCCCGCCTCTGCTTCCCCAGCCGATACTCAAGATAGCGGAAAGTCGATCGGGTGTCGCGATATTTTCAGCGAACGGCTACCTGTCGGTTTTTTCTTTGGTCTCACCCCAGGGGTGCAGTTCCCTTGGCGCCGGCGTCTTGTTTCTTGTGCGCGCTTGACCAGGGCCATTCAACGTACCCACCCTCCGTCCGGAACCCGTTCCCGTTTCCGAAAAACAGCGGCGGCAAGGACCGCCGGCGCTGCGGCTATGGCGCCACTTTTTTTCGAAATCCGTCGCCTTTACGAAACCTTGATGGTTCTTCTATGACTTATTTAGCACCTTCCCTCTATCATCGCTGCTGGAGCCTTCATGACCCCAGTCAGCGCCGGCGACGAGATCGACTGTTACAGGATTGAAAGCCTCGTCGCCCGTGGCGGTATGGCAACCATTTTTCGCGCCGTCGATACCCGCGACGGCCGCACGGTCGCCATCAAGGTGCCGCATCCCGAAGCCGAGTGCGACCCTGTCTTCTTCGACCGCTTTCAGCGCGAGATCGCGATTGGCCGGAAACTCGACCACCCCGGCGCTGTCAAGACGCTCAACAATGGCGACGGCAGCCGGCTGTACATGGTCATGGAGTGGGTCGACGGGCGATTGCTCCGCCAGGTGCTGGCCGATGAGGGCCGGTTCTCGATTGAGCGCAGCCTGCGGATCGCGCTCGCTATCTGCGCGGCGCTGGACCACATTCATGACCACGGAGTGGTGCACCGCGATCTCAAGCCGGAAAACATCCTGCTCGACTCCGGCGACGGGATCAAAATCATCGATTTCGGAATCGCCTACACCGCAGCCGCGCGCCGGCTGACCTTCGGCAAGCTCTCCGAACTGATGGGCAGCCCCGACTACATCTCGCCCGAACAGGTCAAGGGCAAGCGCGGCGATGCGCGCAGCGATGTCTACGCGCTCGGCGTGATGCTCTACGAAATGGTTACCGGCCGGGCGCCGTTCACCGGGTCCAATCCGTTTCAGGTGATCAACGACCGCGTCGTCAACCACCCGACGCCGCCGCGCGAAATCAACCCCGAGATCCCGCCCCAGATCCAGGAGATTATTTACCGCGCGCTGGAGCGCGAGCCAGCCAGACGGTATGCCAATGCCCGCGAGTTCGCCCGCGACCTGGCGCATCCGGACCAGGTGACGGTCCGGGAAAGGCCGGAACTCCGCGATTGGCGGACGCGCCGGTCGCCCAAGTCGCGCAGCGTGCTTTCCTACCTGATGCTGGCCCTGGTTCCTGTGCTCGTCTTCGGCCTGCTTCTCATCGTCGCGCGCCGCGGCTAAGCGCTGTGGCGCACGCATTCGTGCGTGCGCCTTATTGCCAGGCGATGTCCTCTTCGATCGCCAGGTATCCGCAGGCGGTGACAACCAGGAACATGGTGAGCACCTCGCTGTCGCCCAAGTTGTATTCGACGAAGCCCTCGGTAAGGATCGCCAGCACCACCGCGATGCCGCCGTGCAAAAAGAAGCGGCGATCGTCCCGGCCCGGTGGCAGGTTCTTCAAGCCGCGCCTGAAATTCACCATGATCTGGACCAGCAGCCACAACATCACCAGCGTGGTGGGTATGCCGCGCTCGGCGGCATATTGCAAATACACGTTGTGCAGGTGCCCATAGTAGCCGTCAGGCAGCGGTCGTGGAATGTCGGGCGGCAGCCACTGCTGGAACTGTATGTGGGGTTCCTCCGGGCCGAGGCCCAGCCAGGGATGAGCTTCGATCATGCGGAGGCCCGTGCGCCAGACGACGATGCGGAACTGGTTCGAGTCCACCTTCGTCGGCTGCACCACGGAGCGGAAGCGTTCGCGGATGGCGGGTGGGGCGGCGACCACCGCCAGCACGATCAGCACCGGCGCCAGCAGCAGCAACTTCCGTTTCCAAACCCATATCAGATAGAAGCCGGCCACGGCGGTGGCGAACCAGACGCCGCGGGTCTCGGCCAGCAGCACCGCCAGGACGATCAGAAACGCGCAAGCGGCCTTGAGCCAGATCCAACTTCGCGGCGCTCGGGCAAACATGAGGAACGCAGCCAGCATGATAAGGGCGAACATCTCCTCGGCCGAAAACGTGTTCCAGTGGCTGGTGAAGCCCTTGATGCGCTCCGCCACGTAGAAGTCGTAGAAGCTCACGCCCAGGGCGTGGGCCTGCTTGATTTTCCCTGCGAATTGCACGCACCCCCAAACCGCCGTCAGCGCCGCAAAGCCCGCCCAGACCAGGAACAGCCACCGAATCCATTTCGCATTGCGCAGGCAGGAGAAGACTACCAGCAGTTCGGCGAACACGTAAATCTTCTTGATTTGAGGCATGCCGGCAGCGAGATTGCCCGAGAACACCCAGGCGAGGATGGTGCCCAGGAGGAACAGCGCCAGCGGCCACTTGATGGCGGGCAGCCGGAGAGGCGCGCGGGAGATCAGCAGCGCCGCCAGCGCCGCGCCGAGCAGAATCTGCGAAGCGGCGATGGAGAATACGATGGCCGCGGCAGATGCGAATGCCAGCCAGCCGGCGGCGCGGAAAATGGAAGATGACGCGGGGCTCATGGAAACCGAACTTCAGTATGCCAGAGCCCACGCGCCAGCCGGGTAGGGCACGCTTTAGCTTGCCCACGTCAGAAGCGCGTGCTTGCCTCCCACTTCCAAGTCGTGCGCCACTGTACCAACCGCTCCCTCCGGTCGCGGCTCCGCTACAGAGCCGCGACCAAAGGGAGCGGTTGCGCTACAGAGCCGCGACCGTAGGGAGCGGTTGCAATACAGAGCCGCGACCGGAGGGAGCGGTTGCGATGCGCGGTCTGAGCCGCGCCCAAGGGGAGCGGTTGCCCTGCCGCCCCCTCAATGATTGGCGACGGGCGGAACCATGTCGATGCGCCCATCGCCCCCGACACGGACACCCATGCTCCAGACCGGGGAAGGCCCGGTGACGTAGAGCATGCCCTTCTGGCCTCCAAAGACCGGCACCGTCTTCGACATGGTAACGGTGCCCTGCTGATGGGCCGGAACGACGATCTGGCCGGCGCCGAGCGTGCCTCCCGAGCTGTTATAGACCGTGAGGCCGAGTGCCACCGAGCCTGTCGACGCCGGATTGTAAATGTAGAGCGTGGTGGTGGCCGTGGAGGTGGCGTCAAACGGCATCGCAAACGGCGGCGTCAGGACGACCGAAGGCGAGACCAGATCCAGCCCAACCTGGGCCACGGCCGGGACTCGCCTGGTTGCGTCGCCAGTCTGGATGACGGCGAAGCCTTGTTTCTGTGGGCTCGAGCTTCCGGTAGTCGCGACGGTGGCGGCGCCGTATGCGGGAATCGTCAAATTCTGCCACGAAGCGGCCGCGGCCGTCCCCGTAGCAACGGAGATGGGCGCTCCCGACGCGGAGAAGAATGAAAGCGACGCCACGGTTGGCGACGGGTAAGGGTTCAGCAAAGTAAAGTTGGTGCCGACGCCGGCGCCATCCTCAATCAGGGGGATCAGCATCGATTGGCCGCCCGTCACCACCGTGGGCGCAGCGGCGACATTCACCTGCACCGGAATGGCGACGGACACGCCCATGCCAGTTAAGGTGACGGCGCCAGTGTACGTCCCCGCCGTGATAAATGATGCGGTGCTCAAGGTCACCGACAAGGCCGCCGGCTTTGACTGGTTCACGCTGAAACTGCTCGCCGAAAGCACGATCCACGATTGGCTCGCCTTGGCGGCGAGCGATACCGCAGCCGCCGACGTAGTGCTCAATTGAATGGTTTGCGCTGCGGGAACGGAAGTACCGATGGTCCAACTCGCAGTGAGGGACGCCGGCGCAGATGTCACGGTCGCGGCAGCGACATTCACTTGCACCGGGATGGAAACGGATACGCCCGTCCCGGTCAGGGTGATGGCGCCGGTGTACGCCCCCGCCGCGTTGAACGATGCCGTGCTGAAGGTTACCGACAAGGTGGCCGGCTTGGATTGGCTCACGCTCAGACTGGTCGCCGAAAGCCCGATCCACGATTGGCTTGCCTTGGCGGTGAGCGAGACCGCTGCCGCCGAGGTGGTGCTCAACTGAATGGCTTGCACTGCGGGAGCGGAAGTTCCGATGCTCCAACCCACGTTGAGGGACGCCGGCCCGGGTGTTACTGCCACAGGGGGCGCGGGGGAGAGATACTGGCTCAGGCTCGGGTAGGCAGCGGAGAAGCGGCCGTAGCCTGCCGTAAACGGGCTGATCGAACACGCGTTGCCCGACGGGCCATACGTCAGGGTTCCGACGATGGATTCGTCCGGCGTGAACAGGGGAGAGCCCGACGAGCCTGGCTCGATGCGGCCCGATGCAGCCTGAATCTGGTAGAACATGCCGGCGGGCGCGATATCGGTCCCGACCTGAACCGTCACATCGGGGTTGCGCGACCCGAACACGATCCGCGTGTAGTCGGCCTGCGGATGGTGCACGCCTACAGCCGAGCCTCCCATCGCCAGCGCATTGGCGCTCGCGTTCCACCCGTAGAACGTCAGGTTGACGTTTGGCAACTGGGAAAGCAGAATCAGACTGAAATCGCCGCTCGGGATGGGCGCGCTGGCCAGGTAGCTCGCGCCCAAAGTGGTAGGCAGGCCCGCCAGGCTGGGCGGCGTTCCGTTGCACGTGGACGTCTGGTACTTCCAGAACACCTCGACCGTCTGCGCCATGGCTGCGCTGGAGATGCAGTGATTGGCGGTGAGGAAGTACGGCTTGGAATCGTGGTTGCTGTTGTTGACCAAGGCCCCGGAACACGCATAGCTGGCGCCGCCGGTCTGAAAGATGTACATCCCAACCCCGCTCGCAATCGAACCCCAAGGCGAGTAGCAGGTGACATCGAGCTCGCACGAGCCGGCCGCCATGGTCTGCTGGGGGGCCATCAGGTGTGCGACCCCGGCGATGGAAAACGGCACCGCATCCGCCCGCTGTTCCGGCAGGTACTCGACGACCACGATGTCCGCAAAAACAGTGTGGCTCCAGAAATCTCCGGTTTCATCGATCCCGGAGCCGGTGTAGGGTCCGAAGACCTGGCTGTGATCCTCGCTGTACACCCAGACGGCGCCATTGGCCACCGCGAAATCGTGAAAATGAAGCCGCACGCCGGAGGCGCCGTCGGACTGGATCGCCATTCTCCACACGGCTTTGCCGTCATCCAGCGCCAGCCACTCCCCGTGGACCTGCGGCGCGGCCTCAATCGATCGCTCGATCCCCACCAGCGGTAGTTGTGGGCGGCGCACAACCGCCTCCAGTTCCGATTGCTGTATGACGCCGAGCCGGTACGGGACCGGTGAAGAGACTCCCAGCTTGAAACTCGCCGGCATCGCCGGTCGTGTTCGTGCTTCGGCGCGCGCCGGGCGCTCCAGCGGTCCCAAACGAGTCAACGGCTGGCCGGCAGCCGATCCGGTTAGCAGGGCTGACAATAGGGCAGACTGCAGGAGCGGGTGCTTTGATCTCATGTTGTTCTCTTGTCTCTCTCATCGCACTGGCGCGACAAGGGAAGAGAGCGAACTCGCCTTAGCAGGCTGCTCCGAAATCCAGCGGCGCATGTGCGCCAAGCGCCTTAGCCTTCGACTCCGGAGCGTGGCGCCATTACTGGCGGCGTTAGAAGAAGAGTCGAGACGAATCTCGACTCAGCAGCCTGATAGGCTGCGCCACGCGGGCAGATTGAATTATGAGACAAGCGCCCTAGCCGGAGCGGGACGGGACACTTAGGCTGAAGTGGGGCAGGCGTTTTCGCCTGCCAACCGATTTCTCCGACCCTACTATTTCGGCTCGCGGGCGATGGTGCCCAAACCGGCGTACTCTTCTTTCACCTTCACCACTTTGTCGCCGTTGAAGGTGACGAAGGTGATTTTTCCAGGCGGGAGGCCGTAGACCCAGTCTTCGAGTTCCACGCCGTCGGTGGTTTCGCGCGACTTGTGGCCGGGGCGTCCCAGCGCCATCACCACCTGGTCGCGGGTCATGCCTTCCAGCGCGCGTTTTTCCTTGATGGCCGCCTGCACCACGGGCGTGAGGGTTTCCGAATAGATTTCCGCGGCGCTGTGCTTTTCGAAATCGAGCACCGGTGCGAGCATCTTCTTCACGTCGGACGCCTTGATCGGCTCCAGCGGCTTGTGAAACAGCAGCACCAGGTACGTCCCGCTCTTGGCGTTGGAATCGCCCTTGGCGATGGGGGTCATGTTGGGGTTGTTGGTGGGGCCGCCGCCGATCTGGGCGTTGCTGTACCAGTGGCGGCCGCCCTCGAAGCCGCCATTGATGTCGAGCACCAGACGGTCGGCTTCGATCGTCACTTTAGTGATCTGCACCATGTCGCCTTCGCGCGCGGCGGGGCCTGCATGCGTGGCCATAACTGCCCAGCCGGCCTTGTCCCAGGTGCCATCGGCGTTGAATTCCAGCGGCTTGCGGGAATGCGGCAGCAGCACCTTGACGGTGGCGTATTCAAAATCGAGCCCGCGGTCGATTTCGACGCGGTCCTGCCAGGTGAGCTTGTCGGCGGCGCCGAGCGCGGGAGCCAGCGTCAGGATGCCAAGGGCCGCGATGGTTCGCATAGCGTACTTTCCGCCGGCGGACCCACCAGCGGCGAGGTTTGCCGGCGCACAGGCGCTTTCCAGAGATAAACGAACAGCGCCACCAGTGCCGCGGAGGTAAGCACGCTGGCTTCCGGGCCGTACTCGCCGCCGCTCCACAGCCTGCCGGCAGACCACGCCATGGCGTAGCCCGTCACCTTCATTGTAAGCCCGCTGAGATTCACGCCGAACAGCGGCAGGGTGAGATTCCATCCGAAGTGGAGGCCGATGGGCAACCACAAGTCGCGGCTGCGCCAATAAGCATAGCCGAAGAGGACGCCAAACCCGGCGGTGTTGGCGATGGCGAACCAGGTGGCGTGCGGATTGCCGCCGTGGAGCAGGGCAAACATTATGCCGACGGGCAGGATGGTGGCGAAAGGCCCGATCGCGTTGAGCAGCACTTGAAAACCGTAGCCGCGAAAGAAAAGCTCTTCGCCCGTCGCGCCCATAGCCAGCACGATGGCCAGGAGTATTGCGCTGCCGAATGAACCGGGATCGGCCGGCGTGCGCTCAAGCCGCGCCGCGCCCACCAGGAGCGGCGGGGCCAGTACCAGGCACGCGGCCGCCACGCCACCGGCCAGGCCCAACGCCAGATTGTCGGCGGAAGCGCGACGCCACCACAGCCCGGCATCCCAGAGCCGGTGATCGTGGTGGATGCGCAACAGAATCCAGTTGGCCAGCGCCGCAGCCAGCAGCATCGAAGCCGTCACACCCACCAGGTACAGGCCCAGCCATTGGAACATCGTCGCCAGCGAGAACAGCGCCAGAAAATACAGGGCTACATAGAGCAGCACTTGCAGGGCGATTCGAAGGGGATCGGAGCGCGCGGGCATCGGGGCACTTCAAAGTCTAGCGCGATGCGGCGGGAAGAGGGGTACGGAGGCGACTGAGTAGGCTCGGGAAAACAAATGGCAAGCTAAAGCGTGCCCCACCAACCCTTTGCGTGCCGTCGGGTAGGGCATGCTTTAGCTTGCCTCGGCGGTGGCCGCGCGAATGGTCAGGGGCGCGTGCCGATCATCAACCCGGCGGGGCCGGGCATGCGCACGCGGCGGATGGCGGTGAAGCCTGCCGCGCCCATCCAGGCGGCGTATTCGGGCTCGCTATAACTGGCGCCGGCGCGCGTGCCCACCAGCATGTTGAGCGAAAACAGCGCGGCCGATTGGGGCGCGCACTTATCCGGCTCGAGGATGAATTCCTGGATCACGAGGCGGCCGCCCGGCGCCAGCGCATCGTAGCAGCGCCCGAGCAGGCGCGCATTCTCCCGTTCGTCCAGCATGTGGCAGATGGCGGAGGCCAGCACCAGGTCATAGCCTTCGCCCAGGTGGTCGGTGCGCAAATCGCCGATGCGGGTGTGGACGCGGCCGGCAACGCCTGCCTCCTCGATGTGGCGCTGGGCCAGCGGCACAACCGGGCCCAGATCGAGAATGTAAGCCTGCAGTTCCGGATTGGCGGCTGCGAAGGCGATGGAATAGGCGCCGGAGCCGCCGCCCACATCCAGCATGCGCCGTACGCCTTGCGCGCCCACGGCGGCCACCAACGGCGCCGCGCGTTCCACCGCGTTGCGGTGCATGGCGGCGATGAACGCCTGGGTCCAGTCGCTCGAGCGCTCGGCCATCTCCTGGTGGATCACGGAGGTGCCGGCGCGCACGCACTCGGTCAGCGTCGACCAGTTTTTCCACAGACCGGCGGTGTGCAGCAACCCGGGGCGTGCGTTGTGCGGCGATCCGGCGGCGAAGCAGCGGGCCGCCACCGGCGCGTTGTAGAACCGCCCGTCGCGCTTGGCTACCAGTTGCAGCGACGCCAGCGCGTGCAACAGCATTTCCGTGGCGCGGGGGTCGGTGTGGATACGGGCCGCGATTTCCGCCGCCGTGCCACCCTCGCCGATGGCGGTGAACAGGTCGAGCTCGAGCGCCGTCAGAATGACGCGGCTCTGCTGGAAGCCGCGGATGCGCTCGTTCAAATCGTCGGGCAAAGCGCCGCTGGCTTCGCGCGCGCGCATGGCGGCTATCCGTTTTTCGCGGTTAGCGGCCATTTCGGCGCAAACATCGTCGACGTTTCTGCGTTCCAGGCGCGCCACCGGCCGGCCGTTGCGGAAGTGCTCTTCCACCAGCTCTGGCGCATCCGCCGGAGTGACACCGCTGTACCAGGTTCCCTCCGGATAGACCACCACGTTGGGGCCGCTTTCGCAAAGCCCCAGCGAGCCGCACGCGGTCACCTGCACCTGGCGTTCCAGCCCTCCCGCCGCCACCTCGCGGCGCAAAGCTTCGATCACGGCAAGGCCGCCGCGGGCTCCACAGGACGGCGCGCCTTCCGGTTTCTGCTGGTCGCAGACGAATACGTGATAACGAAAGGGCTGCATGGCTCTCTCCGTTCCTGAGCTTAACAGAGCGCGGTGTCCGAAACCGGGGCGAACAGGCGCGGCAATTGGTGTTGCCCGTTACGTTGCGGTTACGTGAAAAACAACCGGCAAGCTAAAGCGGGCCCCACCTGGCAGAATTTGATTCCCAATCGGCGCGCCGTCGTTTAGATTGAAGATAAGTGCCCCGATACGCAGCCATCGATATCGGCAGTAACTCCATCCGCATGGAAGCAGCGGAGGTCGCCGCCGGGCAGCCGACACGCGTTTTAGCCTCCGACCGCGAGGTGACGCGCCTGGGCGAAAGCGTGTTTCGCAACGGCGCCGTAAGCGAGGAGGCGATCAAGGCGACCTGTGCGGTGCTGGTGCGGATGGCCGCGCTCCACCGCAAGCTGGCAGTGGTGGGAGTGCGGGCGGTGGCCACCAGCGCCATCCGGGACACGCGAAATCAGCGCGAGTTTTTAGAACGGGCATCGGAGGCAGCCGGCACGCACGTGGAAATCATCTCCGGCGGCGAGGAAGCGCGGCTGATTCACCTGGGCGTGGAGAGCGTCTGGCCGCAGCGCGGGCGACGCGTGCTGATCTGCGACATCGGCGGGGGGAGCGCGGAAATCGTCGCCAGCGAAGACAGCCGCCTGCGGATGGGGTTCTCCAAGCCGCTGGGAGCGGTGCGGCTGCGCGAGATCTTTCTCAAGGACGATCCGCCGTCGCCGCGCCAGTTGCACCAGATGCAGGAGTTCATCGAGGACAAGCTTTCGAGTGTAGTGCGCCGCCTGGGGCCGGCAAAGTGGGAGCGCGCCATCGGGACTTCCGCCACGGCATCGGCCGTGGCCGCGGCGGTGGCGAGGCTGCCGCGGTCGCAGCGCGACGAATTCGACCGCCTGCGCGTTTCTACGGCGCAGGTTCGCAAGCTCTATTGGAAGCTGGCCGGGTTGGGCCTTGCCGGCCGCCGCAAGGTGACCGGTATCGGGCCGCGACGCGCCGAAATTATCGTACCCGGCATGGCGGTGCTGCTGACCTTTCTGGAGCGGTTCCGCCTGCCCGCCATCTACTACTCGCGCGCCGGCGTGCGCGACGGCGTGATTGCCGACCTGGCGGCGCGCAAAGTGGGCGCGGAACTTTCCCGCCTCACCCGCGAACAGCGCCGCGAAGTGGAGGATATGGGCCGCCGCTACGGCGTACCGGTGGAGCACGCCCGCAATGTGGCCCACATCGCCGGCCTGCTATTCACCGCGCTGCACCCCCTGCATCGCCTGCCGCCCGCTGCCGGCAAGCTGCTCGAAGCCGCCGCTCATTTGCTCGACGTGGGCCACTACATTTCCAGTTCCAGCCATCACAAGCACTCTTACTATGTGGTGGCGAACTCGGACATGCCGGGCTTCACGGAGCGCGAGCGCGTGCTGGTGGCCGCGCTTTGCCGCTATCACCGCAAAGCGCTGCCCAACCCGGTGCACGCCGCCTTCCAGACCCTCGCGCCCGACGAAAAGCGCGCCCTGACGGTGTTGATCCCGCTGCTGCGACTGGCCGACAACATGGTACGCGGGCCGGAGCAGCGCATCCAGTCGTTGACGTGCCGCGTGCAGAACGGCGAGGTGGTACTGCTGGTCGAGGCGACCGGCGATATCGACCTGGAACAATGGGGCGCCGAGCGCGCCGCCGGCACTTTCCACCAGGTTTTCAACCGCACGCTCTCGCTGGTCCGGGCGCGATGAAGGAGCAGGTAGGACAGACCATCGCCTTTCGTGGTCTGCCATGCCTCGCGAATGCGCGACCGCTCGACAGACGACAAAAACCGATCGTCCGTCCTGCCTGGCAAGCGAATGCGCCTGGCTTGCTTACGGCATCCCTGTCAACGGCGGGTTTACTTCTTCGGCAGCGACAGCGACGTCTGCAGGAACCGCGCGACGGCGTCGGTGAGTGCGCGCCGGTGCGGCGTGCGCGCCATGGCGAGAGCCTGCACGCGGATCAGCCGGCGGCTCTTCACGCGCAGCGCGTGGAAATAGCGGGGGTGCCCGTGCAACGCGTATTCGGGCAGGATGGAATATCCGAATCCCGTCTCGACCAGCTTCTTGAGCGCTTCGGTATCGTCGGCTTCCATCACCACCCGCGGCGCCACATCGATCTCCTTGAAGAAGGCGTCTATCATGGACCGCATATTGCTGCGCTTGGGATAGAGAACGAACGAAGCCTTGGCCAGCTCGGCCGGCTCGGTGGGAGCCACATGCCAGCCGCTGATTCGGTCGAGGGAGGGCTTCAGCACCAGCAACTCCTCTTCGAACAGGGGGACGGTTTCGAGGTTGTCGTTGGGATAAGGCAGCGAGATCAGCGCCAGGTCGAATCGCCGGTCGAGGAGGCCCGCGACCATTTCCTCGGTAGGGCAGACCATGATGTCGATCCCGAGGTGCGGAAAGTGTTTGCGCAGCTTGCGCAGCGGCCTGCCCAGGTGGTGGATCAGGGTGGTGGCTCCGGTGGCGAAGTGAAACGGGTGCCGGTCGTCCATGGCGCCGCTCTCGAATTCCTGCTCGATCAAGTGGAGCTCGTTCATGACTTCGCGGGCGTGTTCCGCCAGACGCCAGGCCGCGGCAGTGGGAGAGAGGCTCTTGCCGGTGCGCACGAACAGCTCGGTGTTGAGCTCCGCCGCCAGGCTGTGCAGTTGCAGGCTGACCGCCCCCGGGGTGAGATTGACGCGCTCGGCCGCCCGGGTGACGCTGGCGCAGTCCAGCACGGCCAGAAACAGTTGTAGCTGCCGGACCTCCATCGCGCCTCCCAAACAAGCATCGCACAGAGGGCGGCGCCGCAGAGGCTGGCGCGAGCGCCAGGCCGCGGAGACAGCTTAGAATGGTGGCGCAGACGATTGTCGCTCTGCGTCTTCGATGCCAGGCACCATCATCCAGGTGAACGTCTCCCCAGGAGGCCTTCCGAAGCGGCCAATTCCGCAGGGGCGGATTGTTCTGGAGGGCCTCGAAGGAGATGCGCACGCGCATCCGCAGGTTCACGGCGGTGCGCGCAAGGCCGTTCTGCTGATTGCCGCGGAAGTGGTGGATGAACTGGCCGCGCGCGGTTATCCGGTCTTCTATGGCGCATTGGGCGAAAATCTGACCATGCGCGGCCTCGACGTGCGCGGCCTGCGCATCGGCGACCGTTTGCGCGCCGGCGGCGCGACCCTCGAGATCACCGGACTGCGCGTGCCCTGCAGCCAGCTCGATGTTTACGGCGAATCGCTCAAAGGCGATCTGTATGACGCGCGCGTCCAGGCCGGCGACACCAGCTCGCCTTGCTGGGGCCGGGGCGGGTTCTATTCGAGCGTGGTGGAGGCGGGCGCGGTGGCGCCGGGCGATATAATTGCGCCAGTGGCCCGGCTTGCCTGATCGATACCGATGCTGACTTTGCTCGATCGCGTTCCCGAGCGCGTGGCGGCGCGTATCCAACTGCTGCTGGCTTCGGTGCCGGACCGCGAGGCGGCGACGCGCTACCTGGAGCGGCTGCGGCAGGCATCCCCTTCCGCCTTCGACCGCATCACCAGTTCGCCGGCGGCCCTGCGCTCGGCGGCCAATGTATTCTCTTACAGCGCATTTCTTTCCGATGCCGTCCTCAAGAACCCGGAGCAGATTCTGCAGGTTGCCAGCTCCGGCAGTTTCTACCGGGTGCTGTCGGTGGAAGAGTTCGAAGAGCGGTTGTACGATTTTCTCGGCGCCGGCCACGGCGGCGTGCCTTCCGGCGTCGAACTGGCGCGGTTCCGCCGGCGCCAGTTGCTGCGGATCGCGCTGCGCGACGTGCTGGGGGTGGCCGGCCTGGCCGAAACTACCGAGGAGCTTTCCAGCCTGGCGGACGCGATTCTGAGCGTGGCGTACCGGCACCTCCGCGACGATTTTGTGGCGCGTCACGGCGAGCCGCGCCTGGCCGATGGCAGCCCCTGTGGATTCTCGGTGATTGCGCTCGGCAAGCTGGGCGGGCAGGAGCTGAATTACAGCTCCGATATCGATCTGATGTTCGTTTACGGCGGCAACGGCCAAACGGGCGGTCCGGAGGTGCTGACCAACAAAGAGTTCTATAAGAAAGTCGCCAACCAGTATACGCAGTTACTATCCACTTACACAGCCGAAGGCCAATGTTACCGGGTGGATTTGCGGTTGCGCCCGGACGGGACACTGGGCGAGATCGCGATTTCCGGCGATGGCGCACGGGATTACTACAGCGGGCGGGCGCGCGACTGGGAAAAGCAGATGCTGATCAAGGCGCGCGTGGCGGCGGGCGAGCCGGAGCCGGGCGCGGCGCTGCTGGAGTTCGTGGAGCCGCTGATTTATCAGACCTCGCTCGATTTCCGGGCGGTGGAGGCCGTATCGGAGACGCGGCAGCGGATCAGCGAAAAGATGGCCGGGCGCCGCGGTTCGGGTGGCGGCATCGACATCAAGCTCACGCCCGGCGGCATTCGCGATATCGAATTCCTGGTGCAGTGCCTGCAGCGGCTGCATGGCGGCCGCGAAACGTGGGTACGGCACGGCGGCACCATGTTCGCGCTGTTCCGCTTGCGCGACAAGGGGCTGCTGAGCGGAGCCGAATATGCGCGCCTGGCGTCGGCGTACCAATTCCTGCGCTACCTGGAACACCGCCTGCAGATGGAAGACGACCGGCAGACTCACACGCTTCCGGCCGACCCCGAGGCGCTGGGCCTGCTGGCGCGCAAAATGCCCCCCGCGGCGACCGGAGAAGCGCTGGACGCCGATTCTCTGGTGCGGAGCCTCGACGAACACCTGGCCGCGGTGCGCGAGATTTACGAGCGCGTGATTCACGCCCAGAAACCGCTCTATTACACGCCCGGTTTCGAGCCGGTGCTGGAAGAAGAGCCGGAGGCGGCGCCGGTGGCGACCAACCTGACGCGCTTCCTGGACCAGCGGGCGCCAGGGCTGGCGGCGGCAGTGGCCAAGGCCGGCCTCCATCGCGGGCGGGAGCGCTTCGAACATTTCCTGGAGAAAGCGTTTGCGCAGCCGGAGATCCTGGAGCGCCTGGACGGCGACGCGCGGCTGGCGGCCGGCGTACTCGACGTGTTCGAGCACAGCGGCCATTTCGCCGACGAGCTGCTGCGCTACCCGGAGCTGATGGAGGAGATCGGCGAACCATTCCGGCTGGAGGGCGGCTCGCTGACCGACGGCGGTTCGCTGCGCCGCTACTACCGCCGCCAGATGCTGCGCATCCAGACGGAGAGCCTGCTCGAAGCGCCGCCCATCTTCGCCACCCTGGGCAAGACTTCGGTGCTGGCGGACAGCGTGATCGCCGCCGCTTACCAAATCGCGGTACGCGCTGCCCCGCCACCGGCAAGCCACGGCTACGAGCCCTCGCACCAGATGATGGTGATCGCGCTCGGCCGGCTGGGTATGCGCGAGTTCGACCTGGGATCGGACGCCGACCTGGTATTCGTCATTCCGGACGAAGACGCCGCGGAACACGCCTTCTGGACGGACGTTGCCGAGCGGACGGTCCAGACGTTGAGCGCCTACACCGGCGAGGGCGTGATGTTCGCCGTCGATACGCGCCTGCGGCCCAACGGCCGCGAGGGCGACCTGGTGCAATCCGAGGGCTCCTACAAGGCCTATTTTGAGGGCCACGCCGAGGCCTGGGAAGGCATCGCCTACATGAAGTCGCGCGCCGTGGCTGGCGACGTGGAGCGCGCCACCGCGTTCTTAAACGAGCTGCAGCAGGTGGACTGGCGGCGCTACGGGCAGAGCATGCGTTCCCGCAAGGAGCTGGCTGAGATGCGCGCGCGCCTGGAACGGGAGCAGGGGCCGCGCAACCCGCTGAAAGCCGGCAGGGGCGGGTTCTACGACATCGACTTTGCGCTTATGTACCTGCGGCTGCGGGGCGCCGGCATCTTCTATAAGGTGCTGAACACGCCGGAGCGCATCGACGTGATCGAGAAAATGGGGCACCTGGACCGCGAGGACGCCGACTTCCTGCGCGAGGCCGCCACGTTCTACCGCGGGATCGACCACGGGCAGCGGGTTTCGCGCGGACACGCCGAGGGCAGCCTGCCCACTTCGCAGGCGCAAATGGAAGTACTGGCAAACCTGGTGAAGCGCTGGACGCCGGAACACCTGCACCAGCAGCGCCTGGACATGACGCTGCACGAAATCCGCCGCCGCACGCGCGAGTACTTCAACCGGCTGTTCGGACGGTCATGAAGGCGCTGCGATTCGCGGCTTCTCTGGCCCTGGTGGCAGCCATCATCGCGGGTTACCGGCTGGCGCCGGTGAACCACACCACGGTGGCGCTGACGCTGCTGCTGGCCATCCTGGGCATTTCGGCCTGGTGGGGACTGGCGGAGGCCACCCTGGCGTCGGTGCTGGCGGTGCTGGGATTCAACTTCTACTTCCTGCCTCCGGTGGGCAGGTTCACCATTCAGGACCCGGAGAACCTGGTGGCGTTTCTTGCTTTCCTGGTGACAGCGGCCACGGCCAGCCAGCTTTCGGCGCGGGCCCGGCGGCGTGCGGCGGAGGCCGAAGCGCGGCGTCTCGAAAGCGAACGGCTCTATGCGCTGGTGCGGTCACTCGCGCTGACCGGCAACCTGCGCAAGACCATCCGCGAATTTCTCAACCGGGTGCTGCAGGAATTTGGCTGCCGGGGGGCGGCGTTCTATTACCGGCAGACGGACGAGATCTTTCGCACCGGCCCGGAAAGCCAGCCGGTCACGGACCACGACCTGAAAGCTGCGGCGGAGCTCGAGCGCTCTGCAAACGAAGCGGGCGCCGGCCGCATCGCGAGCCCCGTCCGGTTGGGCATGAGGAGCCTGGGCAGCCTGGGCCTGGTGGCGCCGCTGCCTTCCGCGCAGATGGTGCGCGCCATCGCGGACCTGGCCGCCATCACCATCGAGAAGGCGCGCGCTTTGGAGGAAGCCAGCCACGCCGAAGCTGCGCGGCAAAGCGAGCTGCTGAAATCGGCGCTGCTCGATTCGCTGGCGCACGATATCAAGACGCCGCTGACTTCCATCAAAGCCGCCGTCACCAGCCTGCTGGGCGGAGCGGCGGCGGCCGATCGCGAGCTCCTGTCCATCATCAACGAAGAAGCCGACCGCCTGAATCAGCTCGCCGCGGAAGTGGTGGCCATGGCGCGCATCGAAGCCGGCAAACTGCATCTGGAGAAGCGGGAGGTGCCGGTGGAGCAGATCATCACCGGCGCGCTGGCCGAAGTGGAGGGGCTGCGCAAGGGCCGCCCCATTGCCATCAACGCGACCGCCGATCTGCCTGCGGCCGAAGCCGATCCCGAGCTGGCGCAGCAAGTCGTTAAGCAGTTTCTGGAAAACGCCCTCAAATACACGCCCGAGGATACGCCGATCACCGTCTCGGTGGAGCGCAAAAGCGGCAAGCTTGTGATTGGTGTCGCCGACCGCGGCGCGGGCATCGAGGAACACGAGCGCGCGCTGATCTTCGACCGGTTCTATCGCGGCCGCGAACAGCGTTTTCGGACCAAAGGAACGGGCATGGGGCTCGCCATTGCCAAGGGAATCGTGGAGGCGCATGGCGAACGGATCTGGGTGGAAAGCGAGCGGCGCCAGGGTTCGGTGTTTTATTTTACGCTCGCGGCCGCGCCGGGAGGCAAAGAGAATTGAGCGCCGGAAAAGTTCTGGTAGTGGATGACGATCCGCAGATCCGCCGCGTGATGAAGGCCACGCTGGTGGGGCACAGCTACGAGGTGCTGGAAGCGCGCACGGGGGAGGAGGCACTGGAGATGTTCGCCCGCGAAGCGCCCAACCTGGTGCTGCTGGACATGAACATGCCGGGCATGGGCGGCCTGGAAACCTGCCGCGCGCTGCGCGCCGGTTCCGACGTCCCGGTGATCATCCTGACGGTGCGTAACTCGGAGAAAGACAAGGTGGCGGCGCTCGATGCCGGCGCCGACGATTACGTCACCAAGCCATTTGGCATTGAAGAGCTGCTGGCGCGCATCCGCGCAGCGCTGCGGCGCTCGCCGGCGGGGCCGGAGGGTGGCCCGCGCACTTTCGAAACCGGCGGCCTGGAGATCGATTTCGAAGCCCGCCGTGTGCGCGCGCAAGGCCGCGAAGTGAGGCTGACGCCAAAGGAATTCGATCTGCTCCGCTGCCTGGTGACGCACGCCGGCAAGCCGGTAACGCACCGCGAGCTGCTGCAGGCCGTGTGGGGCCCCGATTACGGCGACGAGCCCGAATACCTGCGCGTCTTCATCAACCAACTGCGCAAAAAGATCGAAGCCAACCCCGCCAAACCGAAAATCATTTTGACGGAACCGTGGGTAGGATACAGGTTAGCAGCGGGGTAGGGGCTAGCTGCCGGCCGTTCCTCCAAGCGTGGCGCAGGCTGTCGAGCCTGCTGAGCCGAGAGTCGTCTCGGCTTTTCCCGCCGCGCTCGCCGGGGATCATGCGATGCGCTGGTATATACCCGGCATCGCATCATCGTCCATCCAAACAAAAATCCGCCCGCCATCCTCAGGGAAGAAAAGCCGAGATGACTCTCGGCTCAGCAGCCTCGACAGGCTGCGCCGCGGGGCTACTTCTGCGGGGCACACACAACGCCTGCCATCCAATCTTCCAGCTCCTGCGGCAGTTGAGAGATCACCGTGACGGGCTCTCCATCCCCGGGGCGGAAGAAGCTTATCCGGTGGGCGTGCAGGAAATAGCGGCCTAATGAGTCGCGGCCGGGAACCTGGGCGGGTGCGCCGTATAGCGTGTCGCCGGCGACGGGGTGGCCGATGCTGGCCAGGTGAACGCGGATCTGGTGCGTGCGGCCGGTGCCGATCTTCACTTCGAGAAACGTGAAGCCGGGCAAGCGCGCGGTGACGCGGTATTCGGTGTGCGCGGGGCGTCCGTCGCGGAGGCGCGCCGTCATGCGGGTGCGGTGGACGGGGTCGCGCGAGATTGGCTTGTCGATGCTGCCGTTTTCCTGCTTTACCGTGCCATGCACCAGCGCCAGGTAGACTTTCTCCACGCGGCGGCTGGAAAACTGGGCGGCCAGCTTGCGGTGCGCGGCATCGTTCTTGGCCACCAGGATCACGCCACTGGTGTAACGGTCGAGGCGGTGCACGATGCCCGGCCGCATCTCGCCGCCCACCGCGGAAAGCGTGCCGAAGCGGTGCAGCAGCGCATTCACCAGGGTCCCGGAATGGACGCCGGCGCCGGCGTGCACCACCATTCCGGCGGGCTTATCCACGGCTACCACGTCGTCATCCTCGTAGAGGATGGTGAGCGGAATTTCTTCCGGCGCGGCGCGTAGCGGCGGTGGCTCGGCTGGTTCCACCCGGATGGATTCTCCACCGCGAAGCAGGGAGGAAGCGCGCAGCGGGGCGCCATTCACTAACACGTTGCCATCGCGGATCCACTGCTGAATGCGGGAACGGCTGTATTGCGGCAGGCGGCCGTGCAGGACGTGGTCGAGGCGCCTGCCGGCCTCGGCGCGATCGGCGGTGAAGTCCGCCATAAGCTCCTATGCCGGCGTGTTTCCGGCCACCGCCTCGGGTTGCGTGGGCGGCTCCGAGACCTGCGACGCGAGGGGCCGGCGGTCGTAGAACTGCACCCGGCAGAACCGGCAATGATACAGATTCCCGTGGGACAACCGTTCGAGCAGATTCCAGAGGCCGCCCTGCATACGGTCCACCGTGTCGGGCTCGCCGAGGCGCGTCACCCGAAAAGTTCCGCACTTCGGGCAGCGCGCATTGGGCCCGAAATGCAACCGGAACGGTCGCGGTACATGGTGCTCACGCTCGCAGGAGCGGCACTGATAGATCGCCAGATAAGCGAACCGCTCCAGCGTCGTGCGGTGTACCCGCCGCAACTTTCCTCCGCAGTGTAGACACTTTCGCACTCGGCCTGACCACTATGTTGTAGCTCAGTTTGCGGAACCGGCACAACTGGGGTCACAATAAGAAGTCACCTTTTCCACCCGAATCAAGTCCTTATGCTCGACAGAATCACCGTGCATGGTGCGAGACAGCACAATCTGAAGAATATCGACGTGGAAATTCCGCGCAACGCGCTGACGGTGATCACCGGCCTGAGCGGGTCGGGGAAATCGTCTCTGGCCTTCGACACCATTTACGCCGAGGGTCAGCGCCGCTACGTGGAGACTCTCTCCACTTACGCGCGGCAGTTTCTCGACCAGATGGAGCGGCCGGACGTGGATTCGGTGGACGGCCTCAGCCCGGCGATTTCGATTGAGCAGAAGACCACCAGCCGCAGCCCGCGCTCGACGGTGGGCACCATCACCGAAATCTACGATTACTTACGGCTGCTCTACTCCTCGATCGGCGTGCCGCACTGCCCGATTTGCGGGAACGAGATTTCGCGCCAGACCACGGAGCAGATTCTGCAGCACGTGCTGGCGCTGAAGCCGGAAGACCGCATCATGGTGATGGCGCCGGTGGTCCGTGGCCGCAAGGGCGAATACAAGAAGGACCTCGAAAAGCTGGCGCGGCAAGGCTTCCTGAGGGCGCGGGTGGACGGCGTGCTGCGCTCGCTCGACGATGATATCCGGCTCGACAAGCGGCGCAATCATACCATCGAAGTGGTGGTGGACCGGCTGCTGGTGAAGCGGGGAATCGAGAAGCGCCTCGAGGCCGCCATCGAGATCTCCACCAAGCTGGCCAACGGCCTGGTGCTGGTGGCGGTGGTGAACGGCGAGGAGCGGCTGTACTCGCAGAAGCTGGCCTGCACGGTGTGCGGCGCCAGCATTCCGCAACTGGAGCCGCGGTCGTTTTCCTTCAACAGCCCTTACGGCGCCTGCGCGGAATGCCACGGGCTGGGCAGCCGGTGGACTTTCGATCCGGGCAAAGTGATCGCCGACGCTTCCAAGCCGCTGCTCGATGGCGGGCTCGGCCCGGGCGCCGGCTCCTGGACCATGCAGCAGGAGCTGGAAGCGCTGGCGCGGCGCGCCAAGATCAATTTGAAAACGCCGTTTGAGAGCCTGTCCAAACAGTCGCGCGCCGTTTTGCTGAACGGCACCGGCGGAGCGCCGGGGATTCTCGGGATCTTGCAGCAGGCCTACGACAACTCGGTCGAATCCTACCGTGAGTGGCTGACGGAATACATGTCGCCGGTGGAATGCTCGGCGTGCGGCGGCAAGCGGCTGCGGCCGGCCAGCCTGGCGGTGCAGGTGAAGAATTTCTCGATTGCGGAATTCACCGCGCTGCCGGTGGCGCGTGCCCTGGTGACGGTGCGGAACTGGGAATTCGGCGAGCGGGAGATGCAAATCGCCGGCCGCGTGCTGGACGAAATCCGCCGGCGGCTGGAGTTTCTTTCGGCGGTGGGCCTGGATTACCTCAGCCTGGAGCGCTCCGCGGCGACGCTCGCCGGCGGTGAAGCGCAGCGCATTCGCCTGGCGACCCAGATCGGCTCCAAACTGCGCGGCGTGCTGTACGTGCTGGACGAGCCTTCGATCGGCCTGCACCCGCGCGATAACGGCCGCCTGCTGGAGACGCTGGCGCATTTGCGCGACATGGGCAACACGGTGCTGGTGGTGGAGCACGACGCCGAAACCATCGAGCGCGCCGATTACGTGATCGATCTCGGCCCCGGCGCCGGCCGCCTGGGCGGGAACCTGGTGGCTGCGGGCGATCCGGCGGCGATCGCGCGCAATCCGCAATCGCTCACCGGCCAGTACCTTTCGGGCGCGCTCGAAATTCCGGTGCCGCGGGAGCGACGCGCGCCCGGCGAGAACCAGTTGCTCATTCGCGGCGCCCGCCAGCACAACCTGAAGAACCTCGATGTCGCCATCCCGCTGGGCGTGCTGACCGTGGTCACGGGGGTTTCGGGCAGCGGCAAGTCGACGCTGGTGAACGAGATCCTCTACCGCTCGCTGGCGCGCGAAATCTACGGCTCGCGCGAGGAGCCCGGCGAGCACGACGCCATCGAGGGCATAGGGCTACTGGACAAGGTGATCCGCATCGACCAGGCGCCGATCGGCCGTACGCCGCGCTCCAATCCGGCCACTTACACCGGTCTGTTCACCCCCATCCGCGATCTCTACGCCATGTTGCCCGAATCGCGCGAACGCGGGTACAAGCCCGGCCGATTCAGCTTCAACGTGAAGGGCGGGCGCTGCGAAGCCTGCCAGGGCGACGGGCTGAAACGCATCGAAATGAACTTCCTGCCCGATGTGTACGTAACCTGCGACGTCTGCCGCGGCCGCCGCTACAACCGCGAAACCTTGCAGGTGAAGTTCAAGGGCTACTCGATCGCGGACCTGCTGGACGCCACGGTGGAGGATGCCCTGCCGCTGATGGAGAACCTGCCGCAAATTCGCGCCAAGCTCGAAACCCTGCACGACGTGGGGCTGGGCTACGTCCACCTCGGCCAGTCTTCCACCACCCTTTCCGGCGGCGAAGCGCAGCGCATCAAGCTGGCCAAGGAACTAAGCAAGCGGCAGACCGGCCGCACCTTTTATCTGCTCGATGAGCCCACTACCGGCTTGCATTTCGACGACGTGCGCAAGCTGCTGGACGTGCTCCAGCGGTTGGTGACCTTGGGCAACACGGTGGTGGTGATCGAACACAACCTGGACGTGATCAAGACCGCCGACTGGATTATCGATTTGGGTCCGGACGGCGGCGAATACGGCGGCCGCGTGGTGGTCTGCGGCACGCCGGAACAAGTGGCGCGCTCGAAGAAGAGCTACACCGCGGAAGCGCTACGCAAGGTGCTGGGCAAAGTGGTGGCGGCATGAGCCGATATCCGAAGCAACCGATCGACTTCGCCGGCCTGCATACGGTGGGGATCCGCGAGCGCGGCGGCAAAGTGAAGACCGCGGATTTCGCTTCGCCCTACCGCAAGGGATCCGGCATAGGGGCGTGGCTGGATTCGCTGCCCCGCATCCTGGCGGGCACGGACTTCCGCAAAGTGGCGGACGCCATCGTCGCCGCGCGCTCGAAAAAGCGCGCCATCATCTGGGGCCTGGGCGGCCACGTCGTCAAATGCGGCCTGGCGCCGGTGCTGATCGACCTGATGCAGCGCGGCTACGCCACGGTGTTCGCGCTGAATGGCGCCGCGGCCATTCACGATTTCGAAATCGCGCTGGCCGGGCATACCAGCGAGGACGTGGAGGCGGCGCTGCCGGACGGCCGCTTCGGATCGGCGGAAGAAACCGGCCGCGAAATGAATGGCGCCATTTCCGAAGGCGCGCGCGACGGCTTGGGAATAGGTGAAGCGCTGGGCCGGCGCCTGGAAACTGCCGCCGCCCCGGCGTGCGCGCCGTTCAGCCTGGTGCTGCAGGCTTACCGCGCCGCGGTTCCGGTCACCGTGCACGTGGCGATGGGAACCGACACGCCGCATACGCATCCGGCTGCCGATGGGGCGGCCATCGGCGCCGGCTCGCACCACGATTTCCGCCTGCTGTGTGCTTATGTCGCCGACCTGCACGATGGCGGCGTGTATCTGAACCTGGGATCGGCGGTGTTACTGCCCGAGGTTTTCCTGAAGGCCGTTTCCGCGGTGCGCAACCTGGGACGCCCGCTGAGCGGATTCACCACCGCCAATTTCGATTTCCTGCAACACTACCGGCCGCGGATGAATGTCGTGGAACGGCCCCACGCGGGCTCCGGCGGCGCCGGCTACGCCATCACCGGCCATCACGAGCTGATGATTCCGCTGCTGGCCGCGGCGCTGATCGAGAAAGACTCATGACGCCGGAAGAGCCTCCTGTGAATCTCGAATCCTCCGCCGCCGGCCAGGATGCCCCCGCCGCGCCGGGAGCTCCTGCAACGCCAGGGGAGATCGCGGCGCCGGAGTTTCTGCAGGCGTTTCCGCGCCCGCCGGAGCGCGATCCGTTCTGGGGCTACAGCGACCTGCTCTGGTTCTGCGGCCTGGTGATTCCTTGCATGCTGGCGGGCGAGGCCCTCGAATGGCTCATTCTGACGTTGTTCAAATGGAACGTAGCGAGCCTTGCCGTGCGCAGTGTGCCCGGCATGTTTGCAGGCTACGGCCTCCTGTTCGGTGCGCTGCGAGTGATGCTTTGGCTGCGGTACGACCGGCCGTTCTGGCGCTCCCTGGGGTGGAGGCCCATGCGCCTGCCCGTTCTCTGGGTGGTATTGTGCGGCATGGTCACCGCCATCCTGGTGGCGCTGGCGAGCGCGCTGATCCACACGCCGACCGGCGACAACCCGATGACCCAGCTGATGGAAACGCGCCTCGACCTGCTGCTGATCGGCGTGCTGGGCGTCACGCTGGCGCCGCTCTGCGAAGAAATGGCCTTTCGCGGTTTCCTTCAGCCGTTACTGGTGCGCAGTCTGGGCGCGTTGCCGGGCGTGTTGCTGACCGCCGTGCCCTTCGGGCTGCTCCATTTTTTTCAGTATGGCAATTCGTGGCGCCATGCCCTGATCATCGCCATGGCCGGTGCGGCCTTCGGATGGATGCGCCAGGCGACCGGTTCCACCAAAGCAGCGGTGATCATGCATGCAGCTTACAATTCGCTCTTCTTCATCGCGCTCATGACGGAAAAGAGGATTCTGCCCCACCTATGGTAGAGACGATTCAGTGGATTGACGGCGCGGTGGTGATGATCGACCAGACCCGGCTGCCGCTCGAAGAAAGCTACGTCACCTGTCATAGCTACCAGGAGGTAGCCACGGCGATCCGCCGCATGACGATTCGCGGCGCGCCGGCGATAGGCGTTGCGGCGGCGATGGGAGTGGCGCTTGGCATGTTGCACGCTTCCGAAACCGATCTCGACGCGCAACTGAAGGAGATCTGCGCCACGCTGGCGGCGACGCGTCCCACCGCGGTCAATCTGTTTTGGGCGATCGACCGCATGCAGCGGGCGTACGCCGGCGTGGCCGGCAAACCGATCGCGGAGATTCGCCGCCGCTTGGTGGAAGAAGCGCTCCTGGTGCGCGAGGAAGACATCGCCATCTGCCGCGCCATCGGCCGCAACGGGGCGGCGCTGGTGCCGGAGCGAAAAACCGTGCTGACCCACTGCAACGCCGGCGCGCTGGCGACCGCCGGCTACGGAACGGCGCTGGGCGTGATTCGGGCGGCCGTGGAGGCCGGCAAGCAGATCGACGTCTTCGCCGATGAGACGCGCCCGTTCCTGCAGGGTGCGCGGCTCACGGTGTGGGAACTCCAGCAGGACGGCATCCCCACCACGCTCATCACCGACAACATGGCCGGGCACTTCATGCATTCCGGCCGCATCGGCTGCGTGGTGGTTGGCGCGGACCGCATCGCCGCCAATGGAGATGTGGCCAACAAGGTGGGAACCTACTCGGTGGCGGTGCTGGCCAAGGAGAACGGCGTGCCGTTTTTTGTCGCCGCGCCCATTTCGACCCTCGACCTGAGCCTGGCCTCGGGCGACGCGATCCCCATCGAACAGCGCGCCGCCGCAGAAGTGACGCACGTTTTCGGCCAGCGCATCGCCCCGGAAGGAACCGCCGTAGAGAACCCGGCATTCGACGTCACGCCGGCGCGTTACGTCGCCGCCATCATCACGGAAAAGGGCGTAGCCCGCGCCCCGTATGAAGAATCGCTCAAAAAACTGGTAATTTGAAAAGTGAAAATGCGAACTATCCTCGTTACTCTTCTGTGTTCCCTGGCACTGGCGGCCGGCGACAACGCGCGGCGCGCTCCGGGCTTTTCCCTCCCAGACCTGAAGCTCCAGTTTCACGACTTGGCCGATTACCGCGGCAAGGTGCTGGTCCTCGAGTTTCTAAAGACCGACTGCCCGCACTGCGCCGCTTTTGCCGAGGTTCTGGCACAGATCCAGCCGAAGTATGGCGACAAGGTTGCCGTGCTGGCGGTGGCCAATATCAAGACCGACTCGGTTCAGAACATCGCCCAGTACATCGCGGGCCACAAGCTGACCTACCCGGTGGCGCTCGACGAGGGACAGATGATGTTCTCCTACGTGCTCAACCCGCAAGGCGCCACCATGCCCCACGTGTACGTCATCGATGCGGGCGGCTCCATCCGCGCCGATTACGAGTACACCGCATTGACACGCGATGTCTTCGAGGGCAAGGCCCTGTTTTCCGATATCGACCGTCTGCTAAAAAAGTAGCCGCCCTGAAGCGAGGTAGGACAGGCGATCGGTTTTTGTCGCCTGTCTCCGGCTGGCGGCCGGCAGCCCTGCCGTTTCGGAGGGGCCGGGCATGCCCGGCCCGGGGCGCGCCCTATTTCTTGGGGTTCAGCTTCAGATTGATGGTCGCCAGCTTGCGGGAATCGAAGGAGCTGAGGTTGTGGGCGCCGCTCGACGCGCCGTTGTATTCTGCCTTGAGCTCATAGTCGATATCGGGGCTGAGGTCGTGAAAATAGTAGCTGCCGTCTTTCTGGGTGAAGAACGAGCGAATCTGCAAGGTCTTGGTGTTCTTCAGATAGACGACGGCGCCGGTCACCAGGCTGTCGTCCGGCGCGGTGACGGAGCCTTGCACGCTGCGGGTTCGTTTATCCTCGGCGAAACCAGCCACGGCGGTGAGCAGGAGGACGGCCGCCAGCATCGCCACCCCGGCGCCCCAAAAGGCGCGTGCAGGCCGATGGGCGGAAGGAATCCTGCAAGGCATCCTATTTCCAATCCTCGTCTTCCGCCTCTTCCTCGTCTTCGTCTTCGATCAGATCCGCATCCTCTTCGTCCTCGGCGAATTCCTCGGCCGATTCCAACTCCAGAGGATCGGTGCTGCTTACCCGGAGTTCGGCGCCGCACTCATCGCAGCTGAGGGGGTCGCCCTCGTCGAGGTCTTCTTCATCCACGTCGATTGCGCCTTTGCATTCCGGACAGGTGACCATCGATTCAATGCCTCCCGAAACTACTGTTATACGATAGATTGCCGTCATGGCAAGCGCGTTTCCGCCTTGCGGACCTTATTTGCTGGCGGCCAAACGGGCCAGGCGCCGCCGCGTGGTGGCCGGCACCACGCCTTTCATGCGCAGACAGGTAAACAACTGCTGGCGATGCGTCAGTTCGTGCTCTTTTACCCATTGCAACATTTCCAACCGCGTGACCATCACGCCATCCACCCGCTTCATCATCCCGGCCCAGAACTCGGCCGTCTGGCCGGCCAGTTGCCCGGCGCGCTCGTCCACGGATTCGCGCAACCTGCGGACCAGCTCGGCCGGTTCCATACTCTCGGGGATGTGGGCCGCGTAGGGGGCGATGCGCGTGCGAAAATCGGGGCCGGTAAAATCGGTCTCTCCCGCCAACAGCATGCCGGTCAGGGCGTGGCTGGCCACCAGGAGGTGCCGGCTGATCTGGCCGAAGGTCTGCATGTCGGCCGCGGGACGATAGTCGAATTCGTCCGCCGGAAACTCCTCCACCGCGGCGATCGTATCCTGCCGGACGCTCCTCCAGGAATCGATGACGTGTTCGGCTCTTACCATGCCCTCATTGTACCCGCAGTACAGCCGCCGCGAGTATTGGTAGGGCACGCTTTAGCTTGCCCTAAGTTTTGAATGCCGCACACTGGTACTCGAGCGCCTAACGATGCTGCGGTTCGCGCCTCGGCCGTAGCCGGACGCGAACGAGCCAGACATCGGGCGTCACTCGCCGGTTCTTAGCTGAAGCTGCCGCTGGCGCCCTGAAAGCCGTGCGTGGCCTGCTTGCCCAACCAACGCACCACCCGCATGGCGTCATAACAGTACGCCAGGTTGTGGTTGAGGGTCGAGAAGCAGTGTGGCTGGCAGCCGTCTTTCATTTCCTCGAGTTGTTTGGTCTCGAACTTGTGCCCGCCTACCACGCCCCAATCGTAGGTGGCCGAATACATCGGGAAACACGGCGCCAGCGTGCCATCCACGCGGATGATCACGTTGTTTTGCCCCGCCCGGCAGTTCCATTCCTGCAGCTTCCCCCGCATGAACTCGCGCATCTCATGCAGCCGCTGCACGGAATTCACCATCTTGTATCCCGACCGGTTCTTCTCCATCAGCCAGTCCACCAGTTCGTCCACCGCCGGCCAGTCTTCGCGGCGGATGTAGGTGACGTTGTTGTCCAGATGGGCGAAATGCTCCGGCTCAATCATGGGCGTTTCATTGATGTGATAGTCGGTGGCGATGCGGTGCTCGCGCGCGATCTCGGTCAGCTCGCGAATATCGTCCATGTTGTGGCGGCAGATGTTCATGTTGAAGAACACCGTGTACCCGTAACGGTATTGCCGCCGCACCAGGTGATCGAAGTGCTTGCGGATTGGATTGAGCGCTTTGGGCAGCCCCGGCTTTTCGTCCACCGCGTCCACCGCCAGGTTGAACGTGGCCACGCCGGCGTCGCCCAGCCGGTCGATCACTTCCGGCCGCAACAGCCGCCCGTTGGTGGGCACATAGATCCAGAAGCCCTTCTTGGCGGCGTAATACACCACCTTGTGGACGAACTGCGGGCGCAGCAGCGGCTCGCCGCCCATCAATGCCAGCACGCGGCAACCGTTGTCGTGCAGCCAGTCGATGGATCGCCGCGCCACGTCTTCCGTCATGCCCTTTACACTGTTATCGAAGGCCCAGCAGTAGTGGCAGTCCAGGTTGCACTTCCACTCCGTGAACAGGTAGGCGATGATGGGGTGAAAAACTCCCGGCATGACGCGCGAGCGCAAATACGGAAACAGCCACCCGCGCGTCGCCCGGTAGATCAGCGCCGCCGACCATGTGCGCTTGTCCGGAAATATTTCGGGATCGGGAACTGTTTGCAATTCCGGATGCGCCGGGTAGACCGGCTCGGGGAGCGTCTGCGGCTCACCGGGCGCGGGCAGCAGGCTCTTGGGGCCGCGACCATCCTTTTTGACCAGCAGGTCGTGCAGTTGCACGTCTACACGGAAAGTCTGATGTGCAGTAGTCGCCTCGGATTGCCTCTCCATCCAAACTCCCTCTTAAGTCAAGAATGCGCGCACCGCGAATCCGGTTTCACGCCGGACGAGAAATATGCCAGGGTTTCATCCTCGAATAGCAGCTATCTTAACCGATGCGGCGCCATCTTGGTGAGCGGTGCGCTTTTTCACATCGCGCGCCGCTCACACGCTGGAAAGCCGCTGCCGGCGCTCCTGGTGATAGCCCGTCAGGGTCTGGTTGGCGGATTGAATGGCATCGATCTCGCGCACAATCCGCTCCAGGTCGGCGCCGCGCAGCACCACGTAGAGTTCATCCTCACCAATCTCGGTGTAGACGCGGTTACCGATGCAGCCGGCGCTGGTGACCATGCCCTGGGCAAGCGCCGCCGGAAGCGCCATGCACGTCGGACGCCCCAATAACGGCAGTTTGGACGACGCGCCCGCGCGATTGGCCGCTTCGGCCAACAGCATCACCCGCGCCGGTTGTCCGGCAGTCAGCACCACCGAGGGATCTACCGGCGTCTCGCCGAGCGGCGCGTACACCACCGCGCCGTGCGTCTTCTCCATCTGAAAAACGCCGGGGATCTCTTCCATACGGACGTAACCGATGCCGTTCATCAGTTCGAGCGTCTGATTGAGCTGCGGCATCGTCTCCGGCAGCAGTAGATTATGCGTGTAGCCTCCAATCGGGCAATTCTGGTGCTGCGCCGCCGTGGTGTAGAAGACCCGCCCTGCGGCCGCCAGCGGCCAATAGCCGCAGGAGGATGCGGCTGTGCCCTCCAACTGAGCCACCCCGGGCGGGGGCGCATCCACAAAACTGATGGCCACCGGGCGACGCCCGCCGCCGGTGACCGCGAGAAGCTTCTGTTCCATCGCGCGATAGTCTGGCATAGCGCTATTATCCGCCAGCGTCTTGACTTTACAATACAAAGTACTATATGATCGCAAGCATGCCGAAAACAACCTCCGCCGCCTGCCTGCTGGCTGCGCTGTTCGCCTCCGGCTGCGGCCGGTCCAACAACCTGCTGCTGGGGCGCGTGGAGGCGCAAGTGGGGCCGCATCGTGTAGTCGTTACCGATTGCTATCGTTTCAGCGTTCCGCCGCCCGGGCGAACCGGCGACGGGGGCTTCCGCTTCGCCCCCTGCGCCGACGCCGACGTCCGCATCGAACCCTCAGGGTTGGTGGTCAACGGGCGCTCCTACGGCGTCGTCGGGCCGGCGGACGACATTCTGGTGGATCACGGCAGGGTATCGGTTCATCCCCAGGGGACTGCTCACTGAGCATTAACCTAATACCTGACGTGGCGCACGCACTCGTGCGTGCCGTGTCGGCACTCATGCCGGCACGCCGCGCTCCACGGCCGCCAAGCGTCGGGAAGAGTCTCGACGCGGCACGCACGAGTGCGTGCGCCACAGCTAACCCCAAACCTGATACAACAAAAGGCATGACAACCGAATCCGCGGACCGCCGCGCGTTTCTCAAAGCCGCCGGCGCAGCGGCCCTCACTTCGTCGCTGTTCAGCAGCGGCTTGCGGGGCGCCAATGACAAGGTCAACATCGCCTTCATCGGCATCGGCCGCATGGGCGCGGACAACATGGACCTCTGCGCCAGTGTGCCCGGCTTCGAAATCGTCGCGGTGTGCGATGTCTACCAGCCGGCGCTCGATGCTGCGGCGGAGCGGGCGCGCAAGCACGGCTTCACCGGCGTCAAAGCCGTTCACGACTTTCGCGAAATATTGAACGACAAATCGGTGGATGCGGTCTCCATCGCCACGCCCGATCACTGGCACGCCTACATGGCCGTTGAAGCCTGCAAGGCCGGCAAAGACGTATGGGTGGAAAAGCCGGCCTGCGTGTACGTGGAGGAAGGCCTGAAGATGATCGAGGCGGCGCGCAAGTACCAGCGCGTCGTGCAGGGCGGCACCATGCAGCGTTCCGGCGGGTTTTTCCGGAAAGCACGCGAAATCGTCAAGAGCGGCGACCTGGGCGACATCACTTTCTGCCGCACCTTCCAGGCTGACGCGCCCAAAAAGGAAGGCTGGGGCAACCCGTCGGACAGCGAGCCGCCCGCCGGCCTCGATTGGGACCTGTGGCTGGGGCCGGCGCCCGCGCGCCCCTTCAACGCCAACCGCTGGGGCGTCGCCAAAGGGCGCTATTCCACGTTCCGCTATTTCTGGGATTACGCCGGCGGCAATATGACCGACTGGGGCGTGCACCTGCTCGATATCGTCCAGTTCGCGTTCGATGAGGCCATGCCGGCCGGGATTTCCGCCCAGGGCGGCAAGTTCTACTGCACCGACAACACCGAAACGCCGGACACGATGCTGGTCACGTACCACTATCCGGGCTTCATCGGTGCTTACGAAAGCCGCACCCAGAATGCGTTCCCCTTGTACAACTCCGGGTACGGCACCGCCTTCCACGGAACCAAAGCCACGCTGATGGTCAACCGCGGCGGTTATACGGTCTTCAAGAATGGCCTGGGCTCGACGCCGGTGGTCGAGAACAACCATGAGCTGGCGGACATGAACCTTCCGCACTGGCGCAATTTCATGGAGTGCATCCGCAGCCGGCAGCATCCTACCAGCGACATCGAAAACTGCGTCCGCTCCACCCTCACCTGCGTGCTGGCCAACATCTCCATGCGCCAGGGCCTCACGCTGACCTGGGACGACCGCGCCATGACCGTCCGCGAACCCGCAGCCCTGCCCTACCTGGAGGCCCGCTACCGCGCCCCCTGGAAGCTGGAGGTTTAGCTACCTGCACTCAACCTGGAATCGTGGCGCAGGCCGTCCGGCCTGCTGAGCCGAGAGTCCTCTCGGCTTTTCTTCAATGCCGGCCAGGCCCATGTACGAACGGTCAAAGAGTCCCGTGATCCAGCGCGGCAAGAAAAGCCGAGATGACTCTCGGCTCAGCAGCCCTGACAGCCTGCGCCACGGCTACTGTTCCACCCGCTTCGCCCGCTCGTAAGCGGTTTTCAGGTATTTGGTGGCTTCTTCCTGCGCGCCCTGGGTGTCGTCCTTGGTGCGCATGGCGAGGTTATACTCGTTCACGGCGCGGTCGCGCTGGCCGGTGACATCGAAAATCTTGCCCAGGTTGATGTGCGCCCAAACTTCGGTCCACTTGGGCTGCAGGTCGCCGTTCAGCGCTTCGCGGAACTCGTTGGCGGCGGGCTGGAAGTTGTTCTGCAGGAAATAGACTTCGGCGATGCGATAGTGCGCCAGCGAGCTGGTGCGGCTGGTTTCGAGCGCCTTCTGGTATTGCTGCAGCGCTTCCGGGAATTGGCTCAGCTCGGCGAACTGCTCGCCCCGCTTGATCGCCACCGCCACTCTCAGTGGCGGGCTATAGCGCAAGACCCGGCTGTCCGGATCGATGACGATGTTCTTGGGCTTGCCGAACGTGTCGATCGAAAACTCCGAGGACGTGCCCACCACTTCGATGCGCTGCTGCTCCGGGTTGCCTTCGGTCTCGATCTTCAGATCCACCGGCATGCGGAAGGTGTCGAGATCCTGGCTGATCTTCCCCATCACCCGGAAACCCTTTTGCGTACGGTACACGGTGTATTCCAGCTTGAATTCCGGCGCGCCGCTCGATTCGATCCACTGCAGGAAGAAGTAGCCCAGGTTCTTACCCGCCACTTTTTCGACTACCGCCCGGAAATCGTCGGTATTGGCCGTTTTCCAGACGTACCCCTGCGCATATTGCTTGAGCACCTCGAAGAACTTGTCGTCGCCGATCAGGTAGCGCAGCATATTGACGACAGCGGCGCCCTTGCTGCCGGTCAGCGCCCACAGCTCCGGAGAATAGTCCTCCAGCCGCGCGGATTGCATCATCGGCACGGTGTCGACGGTGAGCGATTCCACCATCACGTCGTGAAGCTGGCTCTCCATCGCGCCCTTGCCGGCCGTGTGCTCCACCCACAACAGCTCCGAGTAAGCCGCCAGCCCGTTGGTCAGCCACAGGTGATTGCGCGTGGTAGCCGAAACCATTTCTTCCCACCACTGGCGCGAAACCTCATTGGCCAGCAGCTTTGAAGCCACCGGGCGCGTCAGGGCGCGCGGCGAAAGGAAGATCAGGCCCGGCGCGGCGAATCCGTTGGGCGCGCCCGCTTCGGTTTCGACGATCGTCAGGTCGGCGTAAGGCGGCGGCCCGTAGACGCCGGAGAAGTACGACATGATCTTGCTCGTCTCATCTCCATAAGCCTCCGCCATGTCGCCCTCCGCGCCGCGGAAGTAGACAGCCGTCGTCACGCCCTCGGCCTGCACCCGCTTGGGCTGATCCTTCACCACTGCGATGCTGCCCGGGAACGACGCGTGCTCGAACTTGAATTCGTATTGGTTTTTGTCGCCGGCCGCCTGGTGAGAGTCCATGCCGCTGCCCAAAACCGTGTAGCCCATCGGCACCGAAACGCGCATGTCGGCTGCGAAGCGGTCAGTCGAGTAGCCGCTCACCGGGAACCAGCGCGCCGGGTACAGGAGGAAAGCGAAGTCCGGATGGATGGCGGCGAACCGGATGCCTTCCACCGGCGAATCTTCCTGCCCGCTCAGCTTGCCGTCATAGTAAAACGAGATGCTCACCGGCTGGCCCTTGGCGAGCGGAGGATCGAACGCCAGGCGGACGGAAGTATCCTGCTGATTACGCGAGGCGGAGATCTGTTTTCCCTGGCCATCCAGCACGCGGGCGATATTGAGCGCGTTGTTCAGCTCAAAGGTGGCGGTAGTCAGGTTGTCAACCAGCGGCACGAATCGCACCGCCGCTTTGGCCGAAAGCGACTGTGTGTTGGGCGAGATGTCGGCCTCGATGGTGTAATCCATCACGTCGATTTGCGGACCGGAACGCCGCTCCTGTGCTGCCACGGGCAAGGGCGCGATTGCCAGGAATGCGCTTGCCGCCAGGGCGACGGTGAGAGCGCGAAATTCACGATACATGAGCCACCTGTCCTTCCAGAATATCCTGAATGATGGCCGCGGCGCGCCGCGGCGCCTCGCCCGGTCCCGCTTCGCTGAGCCGGCGCCGCACTTCCTGGAGGCCCGCCAGCATGCGCTCCCGCTCATCGGAGTCGCGCAGCAGGCGCAGCGCTTCGCCGGCGATGCGGCCGCCCGTCATCTGGCCTTGCATCAACTCCGGCACTACGCGCCGTCCCGCAATCAGGTTGACCATCGTGTAGTAAGGCACTTTCACCAGCAACTTCCCCAGCAGCCAACTGGGCGTGGTTACCTTGTAAAACGTCACCATCGGGACACCCAGCAGCGCGGCCTCCACCGTCACCGTTCCGCTGGCCGCCAGCGCCAGCGTGGAGTGCGCCATGGCATCCCAACTTTCCCCCTCGATCACCCGCAGCGGCGCGTCTCCCACCCGTGCTTCGAAAAACCGGACCCCGGTGGTGGCCGAGGCAGGCAAAACAAAATTCATCGCCTGCTCGCGATAGAGGATCCGAACCGCCTCCACCAGCGCTGGCAGGTGCCGCGCCGCTTCTCCACGCCGGCTGCCGGGAAGCACCGATATTAATGGACGGGCCGGGTCGAATCTGTGTTTCCTGAAAAACTCGTCCCGGCTCAGCGACGGCTTCACCAATCCCGCCAGGGGATGGCCGATATAGGTGGTCTTCACCCCGGCGGCGCGGAAGAATTCCTCTTCGAACGGAAAGATGCACAGCAGGCGGGTGACAGTGCGGCGCAGCGTTTTCACGCGGCCTTTCCGCCACGCCCACGCCTGCGGCGCCACCAGGTAGATCACCGGGATGCCCTGGGCCGCGAGACGCCGCGCCACGCGTAAATGAAAATCGGGCGAATCGGTAAGAATGGCGAGATCCGGTTTTTCTGTGCGCGCGGCGGCAACCAGCTTCCGGTATTCGCGCCAGATGCGCGGCAAGTGGCCCACCACCTCCAGCAAACCGACCACGGCCAGGTCGGCCGCATCCACCACCGTGCGTACCCCTGCGGCGCGAAGCCGGGGCCCGGTACAGCCAAAGCAATCCAGGTCCCCCGCGGCACGGCCTAACTCGGCCACCACCAGCGAGGCGTAGAGATCGCCCGAGGCTTCGCCCGCCGATACCAGGATTTTTCGCGTCACCCGTTCCAAGTTTACCCCGCCGTGTTGTTACAATCGATTCGGGCCATGGCAGCCGAAGCAGAGGGGTCGAAATCGACGGTGGAAGAGCTTGCCGCGCGTTTTCTCGGCGAGATGATTCCGCTCAGCAGCAGGTTCTCTTACTTCTCCACTCTGCCCGTCGCTGAAGACGAGCTGAAGCAATACCTGAACGACCCGATCGCGGCCCTTTCGCCCGCCCTGGTGGCCTTGCTCCCCAAAGTCGGCATCATCCTGGCGCCATATCTCGAGCGCGGCAACGGCAAGGAGGGCGATGCGGTCCGCTTCGAGCGTCCCGCCGAAGGCCGCTATCTAGCTTATTGCCGGCGCGACCTGGAGGAGTGGACCGTGCTCGCGTTCGGCATCAAGGACAGCGACGTCGCGGACTATCATTACCGGTTCTATAACGCCCTGGCGGCCCTTACCGCCGATCGCTGGAGCCAGGACGTGCAGGAGCGCTTCTTTCGCACCATCCGCGAGGAGCTGAGCGCCGAGGTTCACGGCGAGGTGGATGAAAAAGGCTGGCACCTCAAACAGGCCCTGCTGCGAAGGCAGACCAACGTGCGTAAGGAAACCAAGCTGTTTCGCGATTACGCCCGCCAGGCTTTCGAAGACACCTTGACCCTCTACCTGCACGGTACCTGCTGCGACATCGACGTGGAAACCGGCCCGCGCCAGATGCCGAGCCGCTATCTGCGCCGCCGCCTGGAACTGCTCGTCTCCCTCTTTCCCCCTCCCGAAGGCTATGCCGTTCTGCCCGAGCAACTCAAGAGCAGGTGACTGCTCCACGGCCTGTCAGCCCCTTCTCCGGTAAGAACCTGATATCCAGTTCCCGAGTGTAAGCGGTCATGGTGGATATGAGAGTTAGTTATCCTTCGTACCGGAATTCCCATATTCCCTTGATTCTTTAGGCGACGACGCGGTTAGTAAGCCTCATTTCCGCGGCGTTTTAGTACCGCAAGTATCCCACTCGTCGTCCTGCAACGCGTAGAACCTTCGGGACTTTTGCAAACATTTACCGCACGGTACACTCGGCCTCGTGAACGGTTTTTCCTTCCCTTCTCGACGCATGTTTGGTCTGTTCGCGGCTGCGATTCTCGCGTCCGGAATCGCTGCCGCGGACACGATTGTCGTCACTGGAACCGGCCTCGGAGATAGCAATTTCTACCTAAAGGAAAACGGCGCGAACACGAACGTATTCTTTGGCGGCATCATCGATATCCAACTCACCGAGACCGGCGTTAGCGGCACATTTAACCGCACCACCATGTGCGTCCAGTTGTTCGTCGACATCGGCGAAAGCACCACCTACAACACCACCGTGTTTGTGCCGAATGCATTCAACCCGCCCACCGGAGCCGAACTCCAGCAGATCGCGTGGCTGTTAGACAACGAAACGCCGACCACGAACGACCAGGCCGCGGGGCTGCAACTCGCCATCTGGAAGATCGCCCAAGACGGCGTCGACACCGGATCGAATTTGTCTTTCCTTACCGGCACCGTGCAGGAAGCGAGCAACGGCCAGACGACCCCTGCGGCGATACTCAGCAGTGCGACCACCTACCTGGCCGCCAGTGTCGGCCACTCTTCCAACCTCGCCTTCGTCTATGACAACGTCACTCAGGGTAAAAACCCCACGGACGTGCAGATGTTGGAAGGGTGGGAGTATGCCGATGGCGGCCCGTCGGGCCACACGCCGGAGAGTTCCACCTTTGTGATGGCCGGAGTGGCGCTGCTTGCTTTGCGCCAGACGGCCTGGCGTAAGCTGAGAAACCGCTAGCCCCCATGCAGTGAGGCAGGTCCCCGACCTGCCAACTCGCAGGTCCGGATCCTAAAGCCGGCAGGTCGGGGACCTGCCCCACGATTTCGACGCACCATTCTAGCTCCGCAGGGCCGCTTGATACACTATCCTTGAGACCTTGGGCCGGTTCTACAATCACGCCGAGCTTGTCGAGCAGCGCCAGCGCTGGCGGCAGGAGGGCAAGACCGTCGTTTTCACCAACGGGTGCTTCGATCTGCTGCATCCCGGGCACATCGGCACCCTGGAGGCAGCGCGCTCGCTGGGCGACGTGCTCGTTTTGGCACTCAATTCGGATGCCGGCACGCGTCGCATGAAGGGGCCTGCGCGACCCATCGTGGCTGAGCGGGAGCGCGTCGAACTGGCGCTGGCCCTCGAAGCCGTCGATGCCGTGACACTTTTCGACGAGGAGACGCCCCGCGCGCTGGTCGCAGCCCTCCTGCCCGACGTGCTGGTCAAAGGCGCCGACTGGTCCCACTTCGTGGCCGGCCGCGAGGAAGTCGAAGCGGCGGGAGGAAAAGTCGTCACCTTGCCGCTCGAGCCGGACTATTCTACTACTAACATAGTCAAACTGGTCGCCGGACAGCACTCTTGACCCACCCCGCGATTCGAGATTTGTTCCTGGAACTGGGACGCCACCCCAGCTTTGCCGAGGCCGTTCGCGGGCTTTCGGGCGCCGGCACAGCCAGTCTGTCGGGCCTGACCAGCACCGCCAAGGCCGTCTACTCCGTGTTGCTCTGGCAGGCCACAGGCCGTCCTTTGATGATTGTCGTAGATGGCAACCAGGAAGCCGAGGCCCTCTCGGAATCCGTCGAGACGTTCTTCCGCCTGCTGGCAACCGACGATCATGACAGCCCGCTGCTGCTCCCGGCTTTGGATGTTCTGCCGCTGCAAAAGCTTTCCCCGCACGCCGAGATTCTGGAGGCGCGCGCGGTCGGGTTGTGGCGGCTGGCTACCGGCCGCGCACCCATTACCGTCCTGCCGGTGGCCTCGGCTCTGCTGCGCATCGAGCCCGCCGACTATTACCGGCAGCTCGCGCTGCGGCTGAGGGTGGGCGACGAGCTGCCTTTGGAGGAAGTGGTCGCGCACCTGGAAAGCGTCGGCTATGAGCGGCGCGAGCCGGTGGAAATGGTGGGTGAGTACTCGGTGCGCGGCGGCATTCTCGACGCCTTCTCTCCGGAGGCCGCCAAGCCGGTTCGCATCGACCTGTTCGGCGACTCGGTGGAGTCCATTCGCCGGTTCGACGTCGAGTCGCAGCGTTCCGTACTGAAGATTGACGACTGCACCCTGCTGCCGCTCACCGAGTTCCAGAAATCGCGCCAGCTGCTCGCCGGGTTGCGCGAACTGATGCTTCAGGCCGATACGCCCGATCGCGAACTGCCCGCCGCGGGAGAGCCCTTTGCCGGCTGGGAGCCACTGTCGGCCATGGTGCGCGCGAAAACCGGGGCCGTCCTCGCGCTGGCCGACAAGCCGATCGTCGTCTGGGACGAGCCGGCCCAGGTGCGCAGCGCCGCCGAGCGGCTCTGGAAGCGCCTGGAGCAGGTGCCGCCTTCGCCGGCCTACGCTCCCGGCAGCATCTTCTACCGCTGGGAGGAATTCCAGCAGTCGGCGCAGGCGCTGCCGCAGCTCGTCATGGAGGAACTGGAGATTGGCGTAGGCGCATCGGCGCACATTGCAACCAGGCCTTCGCTGCGCTTTCACGGCAACGTCCAGGTGGCGATCGCCGAGGCGCGCACGCTGGTGGAGTCGGGCAACCGGGTGGCGTTCTTTGCGCCGGCTGCAGGTGAAGTGGAAAGGCTCGCCGACGTCCTCAACGAATATGGGGTGGCTTACCAGCTCGGCCTGGAGCAGTTTGACTCCACACCCGCCTATCTCGCGGAACGCGTCTACATGGCGGGTTCGGTAGCCAGCATTCACCTCGTCAAGGGGTTGATCCGGCGCGGTACCGCATTCCAGGATTCGAAACTGGTCGTCTTCGGCTCTGAAGACCTCTTCGAAGCCTCCGAATTGGTCGCCCAAGCCCCCGCCGGCAAGCAGGCACTGGCGGCTTTCTCCGCCGATCTGATCGATCTCAAGCCCGGAGACTTCGTGGTACACGCGGAACACGGCGTGGCTCAGTTCCTGGGTCTGCGGGAAATCGCCCAGGGCGATGCCAAGGGCGATTACATGCTGCTCGAATACGCCGCCGGGGCTAAACTTTACGTTCCGCTGGCGCGCATGGACCTGGTGGAGCGCTTCCGCGGCGCGGGCGAAGCCAAACCCGCCCTGGACCGCATGGGCGGCGCCACCTGGACCAAAACCAAGTCCCGCATCAAGGCCAAGATGCGCGATATGGCGGACGAGCTGCTGAAGCTCTACGCTTCGCGCAAGATGGCCGACGGTTTCTCCTTTTCCGCCGACAGCAACTGGCAGCGCGAGTTCGAAGACGCTTTCGATTTCACTGAAACCCGCGACCAAGTGACCGCGATCCGCGAAATCAAGCGCGACATGGAAGGCCCGCACCCGATGGATCGCCTGCTCTGCGGCGACGTCGGCTACGGCAAAACCGAAGTGGTGATGCGGGCCGCCTTCAAAGCTCTGGGCGATGGGCGGCAGGTCGCTATGCTGGCGCCTACTACAGTATTAGCATTTCAGCACCTGGAGACTTTCAAGCGCCGCTTTCAGCCATTTCCGGTGCGGGTCGAGATGTTCAGCCGTTTCCGCTCGCCCAAAGAGCTCAAGGCCGGCCTGGCGGATCTGGCGGAAGGCAAGGTCGACATCGCTATCGGAACCCACCGGCTGCTGTCGCAGGACGTCCAGTTTCGCGACCTGGGCCTGGTGATCGTGGATGAAGAGCAGCGCTTTGGCGTTAAACACAAAGAGCGGCTCAAGCAGTTGAAGAAGCAGGTGGACGTGATTACCATGAGCGCCACCCCCATTCCTCGAACACTACATATGTCATTGTTGGGGCTACGCGACATGTCGGTGATCGAAACTCCGCCCAAGGACCGGCTCGCGATTCATACCGTGGTCGCCCCGTTTCAGCCTGAACTGATTCGCTCCGCGGTGGAACTCGAATTGGGGCGCGGCGGCCAGGTCTATTTCCTGCACAACCGCGTGGATTCCATCTGGGAGAGAGCCGCCAGCATCCAGCAACTGGTCCCCAACGCCCGCATCGGCGTCGGCCACGGCCAGATGGCGGAAGCCGAACTGGAGCGAACCATGCTGCACTTCATGCGGCACGAGTTCGATATCCTGGTTTGTACTACTATTATAGAAAACGGCCTCGACATTCCGCGCGCAAATACTATGATAATAGAAAATGCCGAGCGCTATGGCCTCAGCGAGCTCTATCAGTTGCGCGGACGGGTGGGGCGGTGGAACCGGCGCGCGTATGCCTACCTGCTCGTGCCGCCGGATACGGAACTGACCGAGATCGCCCGTAAGCGACTGGCTGCGCTTAAGGAATTCAGCGACTTAGGAGCTGGATTCAAGATCGCCGCGCTCGACCTGGAACTGCGCGGGGCAGGCAATTTGTTGGGCGGCGAGCAGCACGGCCACATCAATTCAGTCGGCTACGACACCTATGTCCGGCTGCTGGATGAAACCGTGCGCGAGTTGAAGGGCGAGGAAGTGGTGCCGGAAATCCACTCGGCGGTGAATCTTGGGTTGGACATCCGCATTCCGCCCGATTACATTCGCGACGAGAACCAGCGTTTGCGTGCGTACCGGCAGATCGCCAGCGCGGGCGATCCAGCGGGGCGCGAGCGTGCCGAAAAGGAACTGGAGGACCGTTTCGGCACAGTGCCGGAGGCGGTGCGCAGCCTGCTGGCTTACTCCGCGATCAAAACCGCCGCCGAGCAGTTAGGCATCGAGACCATCGACCGGCGCCATAACCTCTTGAGTATCAAGTTTCACCGCGAAACCCGGGTGGATCCGGCGCGCCTCATGCAATTGGTCGGCAAGACCCCCGGCGCGCAGTTCACTCCGGCAGGCGTGTTGCTACTCCCTTTGGATGGGAAGCCATCGGCACCCGAGATTCTGACCTTCCTCGATGCCAAGCTGGAGCAGATGCGGCAGGCTTAACGGTCGCCAGGTAGGACAGACGAGCGGTTTTTGTCGTCTGTCAAGCGGTCGTGCTTTTGGCGAGGCATGACAGACGGCAAAAACCGATCGTCCGTCCTACCTGAGGGGCGCGGCTTTTGGTGGCCCGATGGTAGAATGGAGCGTTAGCAGCTATGATTCGCAGGTTTGTAATAGTCATGATGGCGGCGTTGCCGCTGGCGGTTGCCGCCGATATCCGCGTGGTGGAAGAAATTGCCGCCAAAGTGAATGGCGACATCGTCACCCGCGGCGAACTGGAGGAGCAGCGGCGAGATCTGGAGATGATCCTGCGCCAGCAGCGCAACTTGAGGGGAGTCGAGCTCACTGAGGCCGTGCAGGAGGAATCGAAGAACCTCCTGCGGGAGAAGATCGACCAGTTGCTGTTGATTCAGAGGGCCAAGGACCTGAATATCAGCGTGGATGGCGATGTGGCCAAGCGCCTGGCCGAAATGCAGGTGGCGGCCAAGATCACCGACCCCGACAAATTCCACGACTACATCCGCGACAACGCGGGCATCCCTTACGAAGAGTACAAGCAGAAGATGACGAACGACATCCTGGTGCACCGGATCGTCAGCCAGGAGGTCGGCTCGCATATCGCCATTCCCGAGCCTGAGCTGCGCAAATACTATGACGCGCACATGACGGATTTCGTGCGAAAAGCGCAGGTTTTCTGGAGCCAGATTCTCATCTCCACCGAAGGCAAGACGCCGGAGCAGGCGGCAGCCGCCGAAAAGAAGGCCCGCGATGTGGCGGCGCGGGGGCGGCATGGTGAGAAATGGCCCGACCTCGTCGTAGCGTATTCGGACGACCAGGATGCGGCACGCACCGGCGGCGTTATGCCGCCGCGCGAAAAAGGCATGTCGTTGCCGCAGGTCGAAGATTTTCTGTTCAAGGAGAAGAAGGGCGCTGTTTCCGACCCGATCAAGGTTCCGCAGGGCTTCGTGATCCTGCGTGTCGACGATCGCTATGAGGCGGGGCAAGCTTCGTTCGACGAAGTCAAGGAGCAGATTCAGGAGACGATGTCCGCGCCGCAACTGGAGCCTAAGGTGCGCGCCTATCTCACCAAGCTGCGGGTGGAGGCGTTCCTCGAAATCAAGGAGGGTTACGTGGATTCCGGCGCCGCTCCCGGCAAGGACACCCACTGGCACGACATCGCGCAACTCAAGCCGCAGACCACCACCAAGGAAGAAGTTGCCGCCACGCACAAGCGGCACAAGCACGTGCTGTTCGTGCCCATTCCGGGGACTACGGCCACCAAGGGCACCAAGCCCAACATCGACACATCGAAGCTGGGCGAGCCTGCGGCGCCGCCTGAGCCCGCCACGCCGGCTCCGCCCGCCACGCCTGACGCTCCCGCCGCCGCGCCGATCAAACAATGAAGTCGCCTTACGTTAACGAGCTCGAACCCAACAAGGTGATCACCGGCGGCTTTCTCGTCCATTCCAAGGAGATCCGCCAGAAAAGGACGGGAGAGCTTTACCTTTCTCTGCTCTTGGGCGACCGCACCGGCGAAGTGGACGCCAAAATGTGGGACAACGTGGCCGAAGTCGTGGATGGCTTCGAACGGGACGACTTCGTCAAAGTGAAGGGGCTGGTGCAGGTATTCCACAACCGGCCGCAGCTGACCATCCACAAGATGCGCCGCATGGAGGACGCCGAAGTCGAGTTCGGCGACTATTTTCCTTCCTCCAAACGCGATCCCCAGGAGATGTGGCTGGATCTGCGCGCCGTGGTGAATGGCATCGGCAACCCGCACTTGCGCGCCTTGCTCAACGCCATGCTGGACGACGAAGACATCGGGCGGCGTTACCGCTTGGCGCCGGCCGCCAAGCAGATCCATCATGCGTTCCTGGGCGGCCTCATCGAGCACGTGCTTTCGCTGTGCGCCCTGGCGCGTGTCACGGCCGCCCACTACCAGGCGGATCTCGACCTGTTGCTCACCGGGGTGGTGCTCCACGATATCGGCAAGATTTACGAGCTGAATTACGAGCGCGGCTTTTCCTATTCTCCGGAAGGCCAGTTGATCGGCCACATCAATATCGCGATGCGCATGGTGGCCGACAAGCTGCGCGCGCTGCCCGACTTTCCGCCTGCGCTGCGCACACTGGTCGAACACATGATCCTCAGCCATCACGGCCATCTGGAGTTCGGCTCGCCCAAGCTGCCGCAATTTCCCGAGGCGCTGCTGTTACATTATCTGGACGACATGGATTCGAAGATGGAATCGATGCGCGCGCTGATTGAAAACGACCGCCAGGTGGAGGGCTGTTTCACCACCTTCAATGCGGCGCTGGAGCGGCCCGCGCTGAAGATGGACCGGTTCTTGAACCCGCCGCCACCGCGGGCGGCCGCACCCGCCGCGGCTGGGGGCGAAGCGGCGCACGAGCCGCAGCCCGCGCTGGATACGCCGCCGGGGCCGCCGGCGCATCCGCTGTTTACGCCGAGGCCCGATTCTCCCTTTGCCGGGAAACTGCGACAGGCCTTGCAGCCCGCCGCGCCCGATCAGGAAAAGTGATGCCCAAGACCGCCCGCGATGTCCCGCCGCCTCTCGAACTGGAGTGCCTCAACGCCCTGTGGACGCTCGGTGAGGGCAACGTCAAGCAGGTGCGGGAAATCGTCACCGCGCGCCGGCCGCTGGCGTACACCACCATCATGACCGTGCTCGATCGCCTCGTGCGCAAAGGCAAGCTGGACCGGCGCAAGGCGGGACGCGCCTACGTGTACGCGCCGCGTACGCCGCGCGATGAGATGCGCCGGACCGCCATTCGCGAGTTGGTGGCCGGTTTCTTCGGCGGCTCCGAACGGGAGTTGGTGCGCTTTCTCGGTGCTCAACCGGGCGCTGCGCCGGAGCCGAGCCCCGCTCCGCCGGACGCCAAGGCCGCTGAAGAAACGCAGATCGATACGGTACTGCTCTAAGGCGCCGCCGCTCGTCGCCTGATTTGCTCATGCTGGTGCTCTCGATTCTCTTTGGCGCGGCGCTCACGCTGGCTGCGGCTTACGCCTGGGGCGTCATCGTCCTGCGCCGCCTGGCCGCCCCCCCCGAAATCGCCCTGGCCCTGGGGGCGGCCGTCGAGAGCCTGCTGGTTTTCCTGCTGCTGGTGTTGCACCTGGGCTGGTGGCCGGCTTACCTGGCGGTGGGACTGGCGCCCCTGGCGGCCTTGCTGTTCCTCCGCCGCACCAGGCTGCAAGACGCGGCCGTAGAGCCGCTCGGCCGTTACGGCCGCATCGCGGCGGGGGTCATTTTCGCCGCGTACGGCGTCTGGTACCTGGTGAATGCGATGGCGCCGGAGACTTCCGCGGACGGCATCACGTATCACCTCGGCCTGCCCTTCGATTACATGCGGCTGGGACGGTTTCCGGATCGCTTCACTTTCTATGACGCGCTTCCCCAGGGCATGGAGATGCTTTTCACGATGGCGTTCGCCTTCGGGCGCCATTCGGCGGCCAAGCTGGTGGAGTTCGGTTTCCTGGCCGCCACTCCCACCCTTCTGCTGCGCATCGGCAGGCGTTTGGGATTGCCGGACCGCGCCTCGCTGGTGGCGGCGGTGTTCTACTTCTGCGCTCCGGTGACCGGCATCACCGGCGCCACGTCATACAGCGAAGCCGCGCTGGTGTTCTTTACTTTGGCGGCATTTTACTTGTTGCTGGTTTGGCGCGATACCGGCAAGGCGTGGTACTTGCCCGCGGCCGGCCTGGCCGCCGGATTCTGCTACGCCATCAAGATGCCGGGCGCGATCGTGTTCGTAGGCGCTGCGGCCTGGGTGGCCGCGCGGGAGTGGCGCAGGCTGGCGCCGCTGGCGGCGGGAGCCGTGCCGGCCGTGGCGCCCTGGCTGGCGCGCAACGCCGTGGTGGCGCGCAATCCGCTGGCGCCCTTTGCCAACGCCCTATTCCCGAATCCCTATTTTCACCTCCTTTCGGAACGGACTCTGACCGCCAACCTGGCTGTCTTTGGGCACGTGGCGCCGCTCGACTTGCCGTGGCAATTGGCTTTCGGCGACCGTCTCAGCGGCACCTTCGGCCCGCTGTTGCTGGCGCTGCCGCTGGCCTTGCTGGCCTGGCGAAGCCGCGCGGCCAGACTGCTTCTGGCGGGGGCTGCCCTGCTGGCGCTACCGTGGTTCTCCAATCAAGGCGCGCGCTTCCTGATGCCCTCCGTGGCGCTGGCCTCGCTTGCCCTGGGGGCCGCACTGGCGGGCGCATGGCGCGGGCGCGCGGCCTGGGCCGCGGTGGGACTGCAGGCTATCGTGTGCTGGCCGCCGCTGCTCAATCTCTGGCAGTCGGAGTTCGTCTTTCGCCTGCACACCTTTCCACTGGCTGCCGCTTTGCGCATCGAACCCGAGGCGCATTACCTGGCGCGCGCCACGACGGAATACGAGGTGGCGCGAATGGTGGAACAACACACTCCAGCGGATGTCCGCATCTTCTCTTTCGATGCGGTGGCCAACGCCTACCTGCCGCGTGCCGTGACAGTCGGCTGGCAATCGGCCGAAGGCGACCGCATGGCCGATGCCTTCCGCTTCGCCCGCTCTCCGGAGACGCTGTACCAGCGCGGCGTTCACTGGCCGGCCCAGCCGTTGGTCGGTTTCCGCTTTCGCATGCTCGCCGCGCGCCGCGAGGAGTGGGAAGTCGAAGAGGTGGAGGTTTACTCGAATGGCGCCCCTGTTCCATCTCGCGCGGACTGGACCCTCCGCGGCAGGCCTAACGTTTGGGAGGCGCCGCTCGCTTTCGACAATAACTACGCCACGCGCTGGCGCACCTGGCGGCCGATGGAGGCCGGCATGACGCTGGAAGTCGACTTCGCGATTCCGGTCATGACCGACGGCGTCGCCCTGGTGTCACGCACGCGAGGTGACGGCGTGCCGCTGGAAATCTGGGCCAGACAGTTGAGCGGGGCCTGGCGCCTGGTGGCGAATTCCCCAGCGGCCGTGCCGAGTCGCGCGGAGCCCCTTCGCCTGGAGGCAACCGCAGCCCTGCGCCGCGCCGGCTTCCGTTACGTTCTCGCTCCCGTCGAAGGCGGCGGTAACAGCCCGATCGGCGCGGACATGCTGGCGAACCCCCTGGCCTGGGACCTGGAGACCGTCGCCGGGGCCGGATGGTCGGTGCTGTTCCGCGTCCGGTAGCCCCGCAACGTGGCGCGGGCTGTCAAGCCCAATGCCACTTAGTTTTCCCGTTGGCGGACACCTGCGTAAATTGTGGGGCGGACGCCCTCGTCTGCAGCCGGCCCCCTGGCCGGCTATTCGGGCCCGGCAAGCACTTGATTCGTCGGCAAACAGCGGGTCCAGGGGGACCCGCGCAGACCAGGGGGTCTGCCCC